>OBVN01000038.1_pt1 | contig 105259 bp, 147 predicted proteins | sample 1476171 | NCBI WGS metagenome assembly OBVN01 (sample SAMEA2580014, study PRJEB22360) | human gut metagenome | biome: human gut; feature: human-associated habitat; material: faeces | place: Denmark | collected 2008/2010
CGGCCCCGTGGTGTAGCGGTTAACATGTCGCCCTGTCACGGCGAAGATCGTCAGTTCAAATCTGATCGGGGTCGCCATTTTTTTTTACAAAAAATCATGCCTCGGTAGCTCAGTTGGTAGAGCAACGGACTGAAAATCCGTGTGTCGACAGTTCGATTCTGTCCTGAGGCACCATTTGTATTCCATGCGGTTGTGGTGGAATGGCAGACACGCCATCTTGAGGGGGTGGTGAGCTAATGCTCGTGCGGGTTCAAGTCCCGCCAACCGCACCAAGCTGATTAAATAAGGGCTTACAGGTGATTCTGTAAGCCCTTATTTTTGTTTGACATCATAAAGTCTTATGGGGGTTGACATCATTTTGACATCAGAATATTTTAGCGATGCGTTCCACGATGTCATCTTCCATTTTAGGAGTGACGTGTGAGTAGGTGTCCATTGTTTCTTGAAACGAAGCATGGCCTAGACGTTCTTGTATGGCTTTCATATTTGCCCCATTTTCAATGAGAAGTGTGGCGTGTGTATGTCTTGTGCCGTGCATAGTAAAAGTTGGCTTACCGATTAAATTGGCGTATTTCTTACATAACTTGCTGACTTCATCAGGGCAACGAGGAGCGCCTTTAATGCCTGGGAATACCAGATCATTATTAATCCAGTTCATTGTCTTAATTCTGCGTTTATCTATGACTATCTTATGTTTCATAAGTTCTTGGAGTGTGTCTGTATCAATGGCTATTATCCGTTTGGATGACGTAGTCTTAGTCGTATTTGATATAACTGCAGTTGATCCGATTTTGAGTGCTGTTTGTGAAATGGATATGGTAGATTTCTTAAAGTCGATATCAGACCATCTTAGGCCTAATAATTCAGATCGTCGCATGCCGGTTGCAAATGCTAATTTAAATAATGCATGGTGTTCGGAATTTGATATATTTGATAGAAAATTCTTAACCTCATCTGCAGATAGCGTTACCATATGTCGTACTTTAACCTGCTTTGGCCTATCTAAGTTACGCATATAATTTTTGGGGATAATATCATCCTTTACAGCCTGTTCTAATATCGAACTCAGTATTGTCATGGTATATGATATGGTTCGAGAGGATAAGCCATCCATAGATTCGAATACATATCGCAATGTATTTGGTTTAATCTCAGCTAGCTTTACATTACCGACTTTGTTTCTAATATAACGATTAATAATCCCTGTATAACTTTGATAGGTAGCTGGTGTTATGCTCTTTTCTTTTAGTTGCAACCAAATATTAATCCAGGTGTTCAATGAGATAGTATCATCGAAATTGGCACATAATTGATTAGCATTTACGTATTTCTCCATAGCTTCCGTAGCAGCTTTCTTTGTGCTGCCATAAAAGTATTTACGCTTACCGTTTATCATCCTAGATACTTGGTAGCGCCCATCGGCTCGTTTTTTAGCCATAAAAATACCCTCCTAGGCATAAAATAATAATCAGCCTTAGAGGATTTATGATATAATCATATTGGAGTGAAAATGAAATACCTCTAAGGTAAGTAGTTTTTAAAAGCCCTCACTGCGGTGAGGGCTTATTTTTATGTAATAGAGTCCTCTGGATTGATTTTGGTTGTGTGTAAGTGCCAATCTTGTGGGAATCCTAATTTTAATAAAATATCATTTATATGAATAGATTCGAGCTTTGGAGCCAATTTTTTTACTAACTTTAGTACCGAGTTATGTAGTGTGGCATATTCGATGCGGCTTAAAAAACATTGTAGTGAAAGAAAAACTGTGTAGGGAGTGTTTCTTGGAGTATTTGACGTAATGCAATATTTAGAGTGTAATGGCGCCCAATAGCGATCATCTGCGGGGCAATGGTGCCCGATTAATCTATTACTGTGCGCGCAAACGTTTCTGATATCGTGCATGTTTTTTATAAAGCTTATCATTGTAGCCGGAGGAAATTGCCCCGGATTTTGAATATGTTCTGAAATAAAGCTTATGCAATCACGAGCTACTTTGTTTTGTACAGAAGCCGTTGAATTAGTTAATAAATATCGAAATGCTCCAAATTCAATATAGCTAGATAATACCCAAATGGGTACTTTCTTATATTTATTTATGTAGTGATAAATACTGGAGTCTTTATAGCGTTTACAATTATATCTTGTAAGTATTTTAGATAGTTTAGATATAGTCTCTATACTCTCTAGGCGCTTAGTGGAATCGTAACAATTTATATCTAAATAAGGATAAGGGTCGTTTGGGAATGTCTCGGAAAATCTATGAACAAACAACGCTTTTAAGTGTGTTTCTGCACTAAGAATGGCATTTAGTAGTTCTTGCTTAAGCTCCTTTTCGAATCGATATAGTTTAGCAATTTCATCAAAGTTAGTATTAGCGGTGTAATTATCATTGTTATCGTGTGGGAAAAAATTAGCATAGCCATTAATAATATTGTAATAGTTTTGACTTAACAAATATGCTTTTGCCTTATCAATATCATTAATAACAAGCTTTCGTCCAAGAAGTATTTGAATTTGCTCATCTATCGTTTTAAATTCTTTCAAAAGAAAAAGCCCTCCTCAATGAGGAAGGCTTTTTCTCCGCATCGGGCCCCGTAGGGTAACCGACACTCTTCTGCTATCCTCATTATATTAAAATAACTTGACAAAAGTCAACAAATTTACACATAAATACACATAAATCTATATTGAAATGCTAAAATACAGAATCTAATACATCGTCATACCAGTGCTTTTTCTTTTCTTTTTTAGGCTGTTTTTGCTGAATATTTTCAGAATACGTTCTGTGTATTTCGTTGGAGGCTTGCCACTTCGCTAACGCCTTATCAGTGCCTTCATCGACCTTGTGCAACTCGTCGATTTGTTCTTGAGTCATGTTGATAGTTCGCTCAAGATATTCTTGTTCTTCTAATAACTCAGTGCTTCCATCATCATAATGAACTAATACTTTAGGACCGTCTAAAGCCTTAAATTCATCATGAGATACTTCAGTTCTAGCAAAGCCGGTTACGGTAACTAAGGCCAACATAGTAGTAATTAATAAAGTCTTTTTCATTTTTAAATCTCCCTTTATATATCCCCTTATAACGCTGATAAATAATGGTGGTAAAAAGCTATATTTTCCAATTCGGAATCGTCAACGTGAGACCTACGAACCATCTGTTCGATAAGATCAACGTGTTTGTCCAAGTAAAAGTCATCATTAATAATATGCATTAATTCATGCTTAATTTCCTCCCTCATGCGATCATGGGGGAGATTTTTATTTATGTAGATATTATGGGTATCCACATCTTCACATTCCTCTGACACAGCGTTGGCATGTGGCAAATCACAGTAAATTACATTAACTACCAAATTAACACTCTCCCTTATATACTATTTATTTTTTAATTTTAATAGTTCTATATATTCAACAGCTTTCTCCATATCCTCCTTACTAATATCTTTTGCTGCAGAGAATAGCATACGAGCCCCTGGGCGTGTGCGCAAGTACTCGGCGAATTCAGCAGCTTCTTTATCTAGATAATATTCCTCCTCGGTTTTATCTTGCCTTTCTACTAATTCTGATTTTGGCACGTGAAAATAGTTTGCCATCATTTCAATTTTATCTATTCTTGGATATGTATTGCCCTTCAGCCAATCTGTTAAAGTAGTGTATTTAAAACCTAAATCAGCACATAGTTTATTTCTGTCTATTCCGCGACTATCCATTAGCCTTTGGAGATTTTGCGCCATAATTTCCTTATTGCCTAAATCACTCATCTCAAATTTCCTCTCTATAATAAATTCATAATAATTAATAACATAATACGATATTTCCGTAATAAATTCAATATTTAAACTAAAATTTTACGATATTTTACGGAAATTTAATAGACATTACGGTAAAACCGTAGTATACTCTAGTCATGATAATAAGTGATGTTAATAAGAAAGGAGGTAATTTATGAAATATACACTTAGAATGCTCCGCGCATCCAAGTCTTGGACACAAGCTCAGGCCGCAAAAGAAATTGGCGTATCTACGGAGACTTGGGGAAATTGGGAGCGTAAGCGATCTTATCCAGATGTGCCAAATATATCTAAGATAGAACAGGTTTTCAATGTCGCTTATGATGATATTATTTTTTTATAGTTGTTTACGGTTTTACCGTAAAAAATAAAGAGAAGGAGGATTATTGTGGACAGGAATAAATTATGCATAACAGTAGCTGAGGCTGCTGAACTAGCAAGCGTTCCTCAAGATGTGATCCGCCAATGGGCCTCTGACTTTGATTTTCCGTCAATGAAGATAGGGGCTAGAGGTGGCAAACGATTGATCCATTTAGATTCGTTTAATGCTTGGCTAGCGAAACGATGCCAGGCAAGAATAGGAGAGTGAAAAATGAAAAAATTAGCAGGTGTCATGCTGGCCACATGTTTTGGAATTTTAGAGGGCTCAGATGTGCAAGGGTACGAGTTGCATTCATCGACTATGTTACTGTTGCTTTTATGCGTTGTATCAGCAGTAGCTATTCTTTACAAATCATTTAAGGAGGATGAGCATTATGGACGATATTGATGTAATTGGTGTGCTATTTATTCTTGTTGTGACGGCCGCTTATATTATGTTTTTTGATGGTCTAATTTGGGTGCTAACACAATGAGGCCTCCTGTTAGAACATGTACTAAATGTGGAGTTAGGTTAATTCCACACACTCATAACTACATTTATGACGAGATAAATCGAAAGGCAATTAGAGTATGCAAGCCTTGCCACGATGAACATATTCGCCGTAAAAGTAAAAATGCTCGCACTCACGGTAATGAGTAACGAGCAAAGATAAAAAAATATCCTATATAAATTATACCAGATAAGGAGATAAAATGCCTGAAATAAAAGCAATAAAACATAAAGCCACTGTAAATGCATTTGACTTTAATTTCTTTGCAGATAACAAAGGCAAGCACGAATCATTACAAAAGGTAGCTATAGTTACTACAAATAGCTATATCAAGCTTTCGATGCCGGCTTACAGAAAGTTAAAAGGGCCGGAATATTTCAAGGTTGGTATAGATGTTAACAATAAAGTAATTTGTGTGGCGCCTGCGCTTGAAACAGAGCCATATGTGATTAACCCAACAGCAATACAAATTGAAAGAAACACTATTTATATATCAAAAAGTCGTAGCGTAATTCGTAAACTCCAGGAGATTGGAATTCCCAAAATTGTGGAAGGGAAATTAGTTGATGATGAATTATTGTTTAAATTCTAAAGGAGAAACTATCATGGAAAATCAAAATATCTTAACTATTAAATTCAATACATTAGACGATCTAGCAGTACAAGTTGCAGATTGGAATGAACGACTTAATCATCAATGCTGCGGTAATTGCCATGATGGTAAAGCTCCTGCGGGAACAGTTTGTGAAACTATTGATGTAGAGGCTGTAACATCTAAGGTCGAGCCTAAAGTGGTGAAGGTTGAAAAAGCTGAAGTGAAAGAAGAAAAAGCACCAAATAAAGTCGCTAAATCAGAACAAACACAAGACTTTCATGTGACAGACTTCGAAGGCAATCCAATAAAAGCAAAAAAAGAAGAAAAGGTCGAGACAGTAGTAGAACCTAAACTTGCTGAAACAACAAAGGTCGAAGAACGGACTCCAATAGAAACACCTAAACAAGATACAGAACTAGACGTTGCCGCTGAACCGGTAGATAAAAAAGCCTTTTATAAGGAGTTCCGTGAATGGATGGGTGAAGATGGGGTAAAAGCAAAAAAAGCACTTGCAATTTTTAGCAAGCATGGTGTTACTCGTCCATCTAGCGACTCTTTGACCGATGACTTAATTACTGATTTGAAGTCCATCATGGCAGAGAAGGAGGCTTAAATATGGCTAAACAACAATTTAAAAGCCAAGCAGATATATGCAAGAAGTCGCTAGATATATTACATAAAGCCATTGAAATGGACCCTGGTAACGCTGAGGAATACCAAGCTGGTATTGCATACACAGAAGGCGTTATGAAAGCGTCTAACGCGATTGTAAAAGCCTTTGATGTGGTAGAGCCTCCTAAGACAGCTACTCCTAAAGACAAAACGGAAGATGTCGCAAAGGAAGAAAAGCCAAAGCGTACACGTAAGACTAAAACCGCTAAAGAACCTACGCCAGTTGATAGCAAACCAGCTGCAGATGAAACGCAACCAACGGTTGAGCCTGGGGTAGAAGAAAATTCGAACATCTTTGCCATGTTCGATGATTAAGGCGGTGGTGTTCTGTGGAAACTGTGTCTAGTTTATACATCAGTAAAATGTTCGACAGCATCATAATTGAAAAGGGTTATGATGCTTCGTATACCACAATCCATCACTGCGATTGTGGGCATACGTTCGGTGGTAGTTGGAATAGAAAATACAATATGGGAAGAGGATATTATACTGCAGCTAAGTACTATACTTGCCCAAATTGTGGCATTCATTCTAACCCATTTACGCACAAAGTTTTATTGGCCAATAGTGAACATGAAGTGGTTCCTGAAGAGATGCAGATTGACGTTCTAAGTTATAAGAACTTCATTGATTTACGAATACGATATAAAGGCATCCAGTTATATTGGGATGGTACATCAAAGGACGGCTCTTACAAAGAAATCTTGCGATTTGATTTTAAAAATAAACAGGCTATTTATATTGATAAATACAAAAATAAACATCCTTTGACGATTGATTATATCCGTGATCATGAAAGACCAATTATGATGGTGCTTAAATATATTGGCAAATCTTATGCGGTGCACGACGTTAATAAATCACGTTTGGCTCATTTATTTAAAGCATTGCGTCTTGAGTTTGAAAAGCGCTTAACAAAGCAGTGCGGATATAAGGTAAAAGGTATTTATATCCCTCACTCAATTGATGAATATGGAGGGTATGGACTTTCTATGTTAGTCAATATGGCTTTAAAGCTTTCTGCCCCTGATATGCCGCCTATTACTAAGTTGATTAAAAGCAACATCAAATGGGGAGAGTTTTATTGGCGCTGTACAGCTTGTGATATTCCATTTAGTGATGAAATATTAACCATGACTAAAAAGGGAATAGGTTTTCTCGAAGCGTTACGGATTTACAACAAATCACCTAATAGCAAATTATTACGCAGCATGATGGTCGAAGACCCTATGATTGTTAAACTATCCGATATGTTAGGTATATTTAAGGACGAAAACAACCGTAGAACAATATTAACTCTTAAGCGGAACAAAGATTCAAAAAATGAATCTGCAAAAATATTTGATGCTAGCCATTTTGGCGAATGTATGGGGGTTAAATCTTCAAAAATCCGAAATATGTGGATTAGACTTTCTAAACGCTATGGGGAACGCAATTTATTAAGGTACCTGTTAAATGCTGAATCGTCAGATATTAAGGATATCGTTAATATGTATAGTCAAATAAATAGGGAATATATAGCTCAAGTTTGGGATACTAATTGCAAGCTAAAAGACTTCCATGATGTTGTAGTTAATATTTACAACAAACAAGAGTACGGTGACGTAATGCTTCCGGAAATTCCTCAGCTACAAGCTGATGTAAACGGGATGCACTTTATGATTCCCAAGACTGCAGCTGATTTGATGACTGCAGGTAAGCGGTTAAAAAATTGTGTTGGATCATACCGAGATAGAGTCATGAAAGGGACTACTGCAATAGTGTTAGTTACCGACGATGCTATGAAACCGGTCGCATGCCTAGAATTGGCCAATAAAGGTAAGAAGAAAGGTCGTCAAATATTCGATTTAGTGCAGGCGAAGCTCTTTGCTAATGAAAAACTAAAAAAGAATTCTCAAATTAATTCGACGGTCATGCAATGGGCCAATCAATTACAGATTGAGCCGCATACCATCGATGTGGATGCCACTGTTGTATAGGAGAAGAACATGAAACTCAAGAAATTAGAATTACTAAATTTTAAAGGGCTAAAGACCTTTGCCATAGATCTTAATGGCGATGTCGTAATCCGTGGCGATAATGCCACTGGGAAAACCACCGTTTTTGACTCTGTGTGTTGGTTACTGTTTGGCAAAGATAGCCTAGATAGGGCTGATTTCGAAATCAAAACATTGGATGGGGGTGAACCCATCCATAAAGTTAATCATGAAGTAACAGGCACCTTTACATTAGATGAAGGTGGAACGATTGAATTACAGCGAGTATATCGTGAAAAATATTCATCCCCTCGTGGCGGTGAAGTCACGATGACAGGACATACTACAGATTACTTTGTCGATGGGGTGCCTAAGAAAGAAAAAGAATACAAAGAAATAGTTAGTTCACTTGTCGATGAAAGCATCTTCAAGTTGATCACGAACCCTTTATATTTCAATGAGACGTACTCCTGGCAAAATCGCCGTAAGTTGCTATTGGAAATGTGCGGTGACATTGACGATGCCGCTGTAATTAATAGTCGTGAAGACTTAAAACGATTAGCAGAGTTATTAGATGGTCGCACGGTTGATGATCAACGCAAAGTGATTGCCAGCAAGAAAACAGCTATTAATAAAGAACTTGATATGATTCCAGTTCGTATTGATGAAGCTGTACGAAATAAACCTGAAGTTATGGCTGATAAAGATAAACTAATCAGTGATATTAAAACTTTATCAACTGGCATTGATGATGTTGAAAAACAAAAGGCCATTATTAAAAACGGTTTTAGTGCTACAGAAAAGCAGTCTAAAATTCGTGACATTAATCGTCAATTAGATCTCAGACGTTCAGACATACTATCCGATTACCATAAGCGTAAACAACATTTGCGCAGTGAATATGAAACGGCACTGTCTAAATTGAAGGCAACTGAAACTGAAAGAGATAGATGCATGGATAGAAGTAATGAGCTTAATAAAGAAATTGAGCGAGAAGCCAAACGCATCGAAACTCTAAAGTCTGAATTCGACACCTTCAACTCTCAGCAGTTCAGTAAAGAGGCTTGCCCCACTTGTGGACAGCAACTACCAGCGGACAAGCAGGAAAAACTCGAGGCAGAATTTAACGCTAATAAATCTAAAAAGCTTGAAGAATGGAAAGGCCTTATCGATAGCGCTGCTAAGCTAAAAGAAAATTATGAAGAGCAACAAAAAACTATGGTGATGAAAGCTGACGGCTTAATAGATGAAATTGCTCTACAAAGCAAGGAGCGAGATATTAAACACGAAGAATATGAAGCATATTCTGAACCTAATGTCGAAGACGATCCTACATATGCCGACTTAAAAGCGCAATTATTCTTGCTTGAGATTGAAGAGGAACCAGGTGCAGACATTGAAGAGCTTGCAAGACTTGATGATGAACTTTCTTCTTTGAAATCTAAAAAAGCAAATCTCGAGACTGAATTGAATAAATTCAAATTGATTGATGATATTGAAAATCGTGTTATCGAATTGGAAAACCAACAACAAAAACTTGTTACCGAAAAGAATGAACTCGATGAAGCATCATATCTTATGGATGAGTTCGTAAAAGCCAAAGTTAACATGTTGGAAGAAAGCATTAATACAAGGTTTAAACTAGCTCGTTTCAAAATGTTCAACGTTATGTTGAATGGCAACGTTGAAGAATGTTGCGAAACTACCTATAAAGGGGTGCCATACCGCAGCATGAACAACGCAGCACGGATTAATGTAGGCTTAGATATCATTAACGCATTGACTAGCTATTTCAAAGTTAGTGCTCCGGTGTTTATCGATAATGCCGAAGCTGTAACAGACTTTATCCCAGTCAATAGCCAAACAATTAAATTGATTGTTGATGAATCAAAACCGCAATTAACGGTTGAGGAGGTTTAATTATGAACGAAATTACAAAAGTGTTTAATAATCCTGAATTTGGTGAAATCAGGACCGTTGTTAAAGATAATGAAATTTATTTTGTTGGCAAGGATATTGCTGAATCTTTGGGATATAAAGATACTGTAAATGCACTGAAGGCTCATGTTGATATAGAAGATAAGCTGACATGGCAACTCGCCACCTCAGGTCAAAATAGGAATATGACCATTATCACGGAATCCGGAGTATATGCGTTAGTATTTGGATCTAAATTGCCACAGGCTAAACAATTTAAACGTTGGGTTACGAGTGAAGTACTTCCTGAACTTCGCAAAACTGGATCGTATTCTATGGCGATTCCTAAGTCGTTACCTGAAGCTCTTAGAGCCTACGCTAATGAGGTGGAATCGCACAATGCTACCAAAGCTATTGTCGCTCAGCAAGAGCAGCAGATAGCAGAATTCAAACCGGTTAAGGATTACGTGGACAAAATCTTATCTAGTAAATCCTGCTTAACAATTACTCAGATTGCCGCTGACTACGGCATGAGCGCTCAAGAATTAAATAAAATCTTACATGAAGCTGGCCTACAACGTAAGGTCGGTGATCAATGGATTCTCTACAAGCAGCATATGTCTAAAGGTTTTACTAAATCCGAAACCTTTACATTCTGCAGAAGTGATGGTCGACTAGACTCTAAAATTACAACTAAATGGACTCAAAAGGGTCGTTTAGAAATTCACAATATTTTATCTAACTTAGATATCCATGCTGTATGCGAAAACGTGGCATAGGAGGTACATAATGGCAAATGAAATAGCAACTAGAAGCAATACAAATTTACCTGGGTTTCAATCCGCAGAAGGATTTGAACTGTTACAACGACAAGCAAAAATGTTTACACACTCTACACTAGTCCCTCAACAATTCCAAGGCGAACAAAATATGGGAAATGCTATTATCGCATTAGAAATGGCAACTCGAATGAATGCTAGCCCATTAATGGTGATGCAAAATCTATACATCGTATATGGCAATCCTGGCTGGTCATCTAAATTCTTAATTGCAACATTTAATCAATGCGGTCGATTTGAAGCTATTAAATATAGACCTACTGGCGAAAAAGGAACAGACTCTCAAGGTATTATTGCGTATACTCGCGAAAAGGGCTCGGATGAAATTATCGCAGGCCCTGAAGTGACAATCGCATTGGCTAAACAGGAAGGTTGGTATGACAAAAAAGGCTCTAAATGGAAAACCATGCCGGATCAAATGTTACGTTACAGAGCTGCAGCGTGGTTAATTAGAACCACAGCACCTGAAATTTCAATGGGGTTACAGACTGCAGATGAAATCATCGATGTTGAAGGAAAAGTTATTGATACGGATGATATAGTTGCTGAAACTATTAATCAAAATGCTAATAGCGAAGTAATCGATATTGAACCTACACCTACTAATGAATTCGTTAACCCTGAAACTGGCGAAGTAGTTAATATGTTTGGTGATTAATTGTGATTAGTATTCAAGCATTCGGTAGCAGCTCAAAAGGGAACTGCTACCGAATCAAAACTTCAACCAATGGTGATGAATTGCTACTAGATGCAGGGTTGCCTTTTAAAGAAATTCAACGATATTGTCGCTTTAACTTTCTACACCTATGTGGTACTTTGCTCACACATCAACATGGAGACCATAGCAAGGCTGTCAATGATCTATTAAAGCTTGGACATCGTGTCTATATGCTATCAGATACCGCCAATGCCTTGTATGTATCTGATAAGCACACAGCAATTCTTATAACCCCAAAAGTTCAATTTACGGTAGGCAATTTCAGTATCTTACCATTTGAGTTAGAACATGACGTTCCTAATGTTGGGTTTTTAATTTCTGACGGTGAAGAGAAGCTGTTATATATTACCGACACCTATTATTGCCGGTATACGTTTAAAGATGTTGATCATATCATGGTGGAATGTAACCATTCCTATGAAATCTTAAACCAACAAGTAGATGCTGGTTATTTAGACGAAAAACGAATGGAACGATTAATTCAATCTCATTTTTCTTTAGAAAATGTTATTAAATTCCTCAAATCCATGAACCTAACTAAGTGCCAAGACATACGGCTGCTACATTTATCTGACAGCAACTCAGATGCAGAAACATTCAAACGAGCGGTTCAAGCTGCTACCGGTAAATTAGTAATCGTAGAACAAGAAAGGAGTTCCTTATGATTATTAAATCAATTCAAATTAAAGATAACGATATCAGTATCGCCTATCAGAAACCATCTGCTACAGGGCTAACGGATGTATTCACGCTAAAATCTAAGGATGACCCACGTCCTGAACTTCTGCAAGCATTCGGTAAACTGCAGTCTATTGTGAAGAAGAATTTTGAATTCCTGGAAGAATTTAAAATTCCATTTTTGGTAAATACATTCAAATTCAAGTATGGCGACATTGAAGGTCTTATTAACAAGGTTGGCGTTGAAGGTATCGTGTCTGATATGAACACCCCTAACGAATTTAAATTTAAAACGGGCTGGTTAAATGTTGAATATGTAGACTCTACATTTGCAATCTCCGTTCAAGACTTAATTGATGAATGCGTAAGGTTTATTATGGGACGTCGAGCCCAGGACAGTTTATTTGTAGATGAGGAATGATGAATGGCCAAAGATGTATATTACTTCAGCCACGATGTTAACGCGAGCAATGATCCTAAAATCGTGGCAATGGAGTCAGAGTTTGGGGTTATTTCATATGCCTGGTGGTGGAAATTAATTGAAAAACTAGCTTCATCTGAGGACTACAGACTGCCTTTTAAAAAATACACATTTATAGCTCTTGATAAAGAACTAGGAATTTTGAACGAAAACGAACGACCGTTGAACGAAAACGAACGACAGTTGAACGAAAACGAACACACTTTCTTTTGTTCAAATAAATCATTTTTGTTCGTAAACTCGTTAATTTATGATTTTGAATTGCTTGAATGTGATGACGAGTATTTTTGGTCTCCTAGTTTAATTCGCAGACAAGAAGAGCGAAGAAGTAAATTTGAGAAAAAGCAGGAGCAACGTAGGCTCGCAGGCATTAAAAGTGGTGAAGCTCGCAGAAAAAAAGAACAAAATCGAACGGCCGTTCAACGAACTTCAACGGCCGTTGAACAAAACGAACAAAAGGAAAGGAAAGGAAAGGAAAGTATATATTCATATTCATATAATGAGGCGCACGAAAATGAAAAATCAGATGAGAATATCTTATCCATGTTTGATGATGAATCAAAAAAACATGATCCATATAAAAACGTCTTCAAAATTTATATGAATGATGTAGGTGAAATTTCTTCTGTGACAAAAGAGAAACTAGAAGGCCTTGTTAATGACTTTGGTGAAAATGAAGTTATTGACGCTATTAGTAAATCTAGCGAAGTTGGTAAGGCTAGTATCGCGTATATCACAGCCGTTCTAAATAACAAGATTAGGGAGGAGGCAGCAAAGGATAATGGAACAAGCAAACGTAACAGCAATGCTAGAGGCGTGTCTCGAAAAAATTCGAGAAAGGACGAAGACGTCGACTGGGAAAAAGAATATCAACGAGTCCACGGTAAAAAATGAGTTCTTTTATCCAATCTATGATAAACCAGTAGTTATCCAAACAAACGTCAATACCACATATGCCGCTGTCGGAATCCCAAAGCGCTATTATGATATGGATTTTGACTGGTTACGTAAATACGGTAGCTTTCCAAAAGAGAACGCTGAAGCTTACGACGTGGTTAAGAAGTACTCTGATAATTTGAAAACTAATCTTGATTCCGGTAAGGGCCTCATATTAAGGGGCCCAGCTGGTACCGGCAAGACATCAATTGCGGTGAGTATTCTGAAAGAGGCAATGGCACTAGGTAAAGGGTGTTTAATGATTTCATTGCCTAATCTATTAGATACCATGCTTACATTGTCTAAAGGCGATAATGTAGCCTATCTAAGATTTGAGCAAAAACTGCGGAATATCCCGTTACTATTGCTTGACGACTTTGGGGCGGAGTACTCAAAATCTGATTGGGTACCGTCTAAAGTCGAAAGCATCATTATTGATCGCTACAACCGGATGAAACCCATCATTCTCACGACAAACTATAGTGATGCTTGGACTGAAAAGAATTATAGTCAAAGAGTATATGACCGCCTACGTGGTGAATATGCGGTGGCTATATTCAATGGAGAGTCACATCGATGAGAATTCTATTACGATGCCAGTTTAGATTTAGGAAGAAAACTCATGACCGGTTTCCGACATTGAATGAGTACATTGATTGTGAACGTGGCTCAACTATAGCAGCTGCAGCGATGAAGAAAAAATGTACTGAACAGGTTAAAGAACAATGCCTTTTACAGCAGATACAATCTGTTAATGGGAAAGTAAACCTGTTATTTGAATGGCACTCTTCAACTAGGCATGATCCGGATAATGTGGCATTTGCTAAAAAGTTTATTCTTGATGGGCTACAAGCTGCTGGCGTGCTTGAAAACGATAATCGAAAGTTCATTGGTACTATGGCTGATGAGATTATTCAGGATGATGAAGACTATGTAATCTTACACATCACGGAGAACATGGGTATATTCCTGTAGGCGTGAATAGCTATAATTTTCAAAATTTTATACATAGGATGAAATTTTATTGCTTTTATAATAAAAACCCCTTATGCGATAATTTTTAAATGCGATACAGGGCGTTTATTTAGGCTGGAGGGAATTATGACGGTAGCGGAATTAATTAAGCAGTTAGAACGATATGATATGAAACAGACCGTAAGAGTATTTGATATTACTGTAGAAGCTTTGGTTGATATCGAGGAGGTCGCCGAGAATGTGGCTGGCGGTGATGTTGTGATTTGGTGTGAAGATTGAAGGGGTGATCGTATGAATAATAAAGAATTCACAGATGAACTATTCCAGAGAATGTATAATTACGGTTATAGGAAAGCGGAAATTGAAGGTGAAACACTATTTTTCTTCGTAGATGAAACAAAATATCTGCGTGCGTATTCTCCGTGTGTGCCTGTAAAATGCACATGCTTTGAGGAACGCAACCAATTGATAGATGTTGCTGAATATTTGGGTGTTGTGGATTGGACGAAAGTGCCTGTTGATACGCCTGTTATTGTTTGGGATAAATGTCCGGAAATTTCTCAAAGGCGATATTTTGCAAAATTTAAGCATGGGCAAATTTTCACGTGGAATGAAGGGACAACTTCGTGGAGCGCTTTTAGTAAAGATGCCTGCACGCCATGGCTTAACGGTAAGTTGGCGGAGTGTTGCAATGTTGTTGGGAGCGGGGATAACCATGAAAGATTACGATGAAATGGAAGATAAGCTCGATAGTAATAAAGCCTTGGAAATTAGGGAATACTATACAAGCCAAAGTGAATGCGATTTAGTAGAGACTACATTGGGGGGGGTATATTATGCTAATTGAAGATAAGAATAAATGGTGTTGGAGCGATGACTATGGATATGTGGGAGAACCGCAAAATACATTACAAGGAGCAATTGATGATTACTTTGAATGCAATCCAGATAAACCTGGAGAACGGATTATAAAGGTCGGACATCCAAATTTCTATAATCCTAAAATTGATGGTGACCAAATAATAGAGGATATTGTTTATAGCTGTATTGACGATGAGATTATCGAGTGGTCGGATGAATATTTGTCGGATGTGAAAAAAGAACATATCGATGAATTAAGCAAGGAATTAACAACGGTCTTTTGCAAATGGGAAAAGAAACATGGTTACGAAAACACAGGGTATGTAGTTTTAGAAACAAAACCGTATCCTGTTGATAGCGAAGGTAGGCTTATTGTGGTGTAAATACTAATTATATTAGTTATTTCTCATGAAGTTGGTAAAAACAAATTCGGACTAAAACATAAAATAACTTGTAAAGGGGGAAACATATTTGAATGAATATGATATTGAGAAAATCACAAGGTTGGCCACAGAGGTGGCAACCAAAACCTACTATGAATTAGCTAAACAGGAAAATGCTCAACTAGGTCGCAAACTTCGACACAACACGATCAAGTTATTAAAGCATTACAGTCAATTACAGTCCTACGTAGACAATGCTATCTCGGATTCGACACAAGCCGAGGATATTTGGCTCAATGAACTGCTAGTTGATATGTTTGACGACAACAGCATAGTAAGGGTAAATGCCATTGTTAAGAGCAAAGAGAAAACCGCATTGATGATGCGACACGTGAACAACATGCTAGACATCTATGCTGAGAAATGTAGTGAGAAACAATTTAAGTATTGTGAATGCGTGCGACGTTATTATATTGATGGCGAAACATTAGAAGAGATTGCTGAATCATTCCCTGAAAAGCCGGATGTACGTACTATCCATAGGTATATTGCAAGGGGAATAGAAGAACTATCTGTACTTCTATGGGGCGTGATCGGACTCAATACAAAATTGTCATAAAACTGTCATAGACATGTCATTCTTGACAATTTATAATGATAGTGTGAGTTAATAGGAAAACAAATACTCTATCTCTCAACGACACAGTGAAACCTAGAACACTAAAACGAAAAGACCACTTAATCTAACGGTTAGGTGGTCTTTTTATATGCAAATTTAAGGAGGCGAGGTGAATACGATTGACTGATGTGCATTGCGAGAAAAAAAGATGTCTGAATAACGTTAAAGGTTGGTGCAAGGCTAATGCAATTTGCATTGATCATATGTGTGAATCGTATGCGCCATCTCATTCTTTAATCAAAACTAAAACAGCAAAGGTACATAAAGATCGCGGTAAGTATAAACAAAATAAAGGTGTGTTGAAGTAGCCAGGAGGTGAGATAGTGGCTGCATTAAAAAATAAACGGCATGAAAAATTTTGCCATGAGTACATTAAGGATATGAATGCGACACAGGCTGCTATTCGCACTGGTTACTCTAAAAAAACGGCCAAAATGCAAGGTAGTCGTCTGATGACCAATGATGACATTAAATTAAGGGTTGCCGAGCTTAGAGACGCTTATTTAGACGAAAATATCATGACAGCGAAACAGGTTGAATATGAGCTTACAAGAATTGCACTTGGACTATCAACCGAAAAGACAGTTGTGATTGAAGGCCAGGGAGATGGATGGTCGACAGCTCGTATCATGGATAAGCCTCCGGATGAACGGTCCAGGCTAAAGGCGCTTGAACTTATGGCCAAACGACACCGGATTCTATCTGGTGACACAACCATCGATGTACAACCAGTAATCATCGTAGGCGGTGATGAGATTGCCGATTAAATGTGAAAAAGTCTATCTGCCTGATATCATCGGCAAGGGATATGGAGCATTTTGGAAGTTTAAAGGCCGCTATAAAGTAGTTAAGGGCAGTCGTGCCAGCAAGAAGTCGTCTACGCAATCATTAAAAGTGATTGTGGAGATAATGGAAAATCCTGCGATTAATTGGTTAGTAGTGCGTAAGACAGAGCGGACTCTTCGTGATAGTTGCTTTGCACAACTTAAATGGGCAATGCGGCAGCTAAAGGTAGAGAAGTATTTCAAATGCTCTGTGTCACCGCTTGAAATCACCTATATACCAACTGGACAAAAAGTCCTGTTCCGTGGGCTTGATGATCCATTGAAGGTAACATCTATCACGGTTGAAGTTGGAGCTCTGTGTAGGCTTTGGATAGAAGAAGCCTACGAGATTATGAGTGAGGATGCTTTCAACAAATTGGATGAATCCATTCGTGGGCAACTACCAGAGGGGATGTATCATCAAGTAGTTTTAACTTTTAACCCGTGGTCTGATAGGCACTGGTTAAAGAAACGTTTCTTTGACGAGCCTAGTCAAAATGTGCTGGCTTTGACGACTAATTACATGTGTAATGAATTTCTTAGTGAGTCGGATTTAGCACTTTTTGAAGAAATGAAAAAGAACCCCAAACGTTATCAGGTTGCAGGACTTGGCAATTGGGGTGTGGTTGAAGGCCTTGTATATGAAAATTGGCGCGAATTAGCTTTTAATGTTAACGATATTAAAGGCCAAGAAGGTATAAAGTCCGCGTTTGGGCTTGACTTTGGGTACACCGTAGACCCTACAGCATTAGTGTGCATGCTAGTCGATATGATGAATAAGAAAATATATATTTTTGATGAGCTGTACGAAACAGGGCTTACGAATCAACAATTAGCATCTCGTATTATCGACATGGGCTATGCGAAAGAAAAGATTCGAGCCGATAGTGCCGAGCCTAAATCTATTGAGGAACTGTACCAAGCAGGGCTCAAAGGAATAACCAGAGCACGCAAGGGCAAGGACAGCATATTAAACGGTATTCAGAGAATACAAGACTACGAATTAATTGTTCACCCAAGATGCGTTAACGTGCTGCGTGAGTTATCCACGTATCAATGGGCAAAAGATCGATTTGAAAAGTATACAGGGAAACCTGAAGACGAAAACAACCATGCTATGGATGCTATGCGGTATGGTTTGGAAGATATTAATGTAGAAAGGTGGTCGTTTGATTGATATTATCTCAGCTGTGGGACCGTATTATAAAAGGTTCAGCTACGATGTCAGAGCGAGAATTTTTGCGAGTGCAACTTCGTAATTTCTTAGCTAGTGAACAACGAAAAACAATGGTTACTGCTATTGATTATTACAATGGAAAGCACGATATTCTAACTAAGCAACGATATGTTGTTGGTGAGGGTGGCAAGCAACTTGCATTACAAGGTGTACCTAATAATCAAATTGTAGATAATCGATTCGACGATCTAGTTGATCAAAAGGTTAATTACTTATTATCCAAGCCGTTAGATATTAATGTAGATGATGACGAATTAGATAAGTTGTTTGGCATTCAATTTCAACGGCTGTTAAAGTCTGTTGGGAAATTTGCCACTATGGCCGGCAAGGCCTATATTCACCCCTATATTGGTGTTGACGGCTCCCTTAAATTCAAAATGATGAAACCGCACCAGGTGTTACCATTTTGGGCTGATGAAGAACACACGCAACTGGATGCATTCTTGTATCTTTATGATATTGAATACTACACTGGAGTGGAAACTAAAACTATACATAAGGTAGAGTATTACACTCCAACAGGCATTCAATATTATGTTTGGGATATGGAACGACTAATTCCTGATGCAGATAAAACAAACACAGCTAACTTTGCCATTGATGATAAGCCATATAACTGGAAACGAATTCCTTTGATCATGTTCCGAGCTAATGAATTCGAACAGCCGCTTATTATTAAAGTGAAATCACTCCAAGATGCATTGAATAGATTGCTTTCTAACTTCCAGGACAATATGGAAGAGGATATCCGCAGCACAATTTTGATTTTGCAGAACTATGACGGGCAGAATCTTGCAGAATTTCGACAAAATCTAGCCACATATGGAGCTATTAAAGTGCGTACAGTTGATGGTGTCAATGGTGATGTAAAAGCACTTAAAATCGAAGTGGATAGTGATAACTATCAGCTACTGATAAATCTTTTGCGCAAGGCTATCATTGAAAATGGGAGAGGGTTTGACGCTAAAGATGATCGCATGTCAAACAATCCTAACCAAATGAATATTATGTCCATGTATTCCGACATCGATTTAGATGCTAATGAAATGGAGTTGGAGTTTAAATCTAGCTTACATGACTTGATGTGGTTCGTTAACACATATCGCGGTTTAACAAATCAAAATGCAGTTGAAGAAGTCGACTTTATATTCAATCGCGACTTACCTATCAATGAAGGCGATACAATTAAAAACTGCAAGGATTCAGTTGGCATTATATCCAATGAAACTATTATTGCAAATCATCCTTGGACAAAAGATGCCGCTGAAGAGTTAGAAAGATTGAAAAAAGAACAATCTGAGATAACAGCTGATTTTGTTGTACCGAATGGCGGTGAGGCTCATGGTGAATGAGTACTGGGAAAAGCGATATGAGCATCTGCTTGATGAATCGTTCAAAAAAGCCAATCTTACTGATGAAGAAATTAAAGCTAATTATGCTAGGGCATTGCGTCGAATAGAGAAAGCTATTAATGACTGGTATCGCCGATTTGCTACAGAAAATGGCATACAATTAGCCGAAGCTAGGAAGTTATTAAATGCTTATGAAATGAAAGCCTTTAAAATGGATTTAGCTGAATTCAAAGCAGAAGCTAAGAAACTCGGCGTATCTGAAGAACACCAACAAATGCTATCGAACGCATCCATTCGTGAACGATTGAGCCGTGAACAGATGCTGTATATCAACGTGGTTCACGAGCTCGAAATACTGGCTCAAAAGCAGATTGTTTCGCTGGACGGTTTATTGAAAGACGTGTATCAGTCCTCTGCGTACAAGTCCGCATACACAGTGCAGACGCAACGCGGAGAGTACTCACCTATTAATACGATTGATAGTAAACGCGTTGAAAGTGTAGTTCACAGTCAATGGGCGAGCGATGGCAAGGATTTCAGTAGTAGGATTTGGGGCGATACAAGTAAGTTAGTCGCTAATTTACAGAATGATTTCACGCAAGCCTTTATTATCGGGCAAGGGGCGGACACGATGGCTGATAATCTGCATAAGCGGATGAAAACATCGTACAGTAACGCTAAGCGGTTAATCGAAACAGAGACGGCACGAGTGCACGAGCAAGGGTTTCTGGATAGCATGAAAGACCTGGATGTAGAGGAGCTGGAAATACTGGCTACACTAGACAGCCATACTTCATCTATCTGCAGACACATGGATCGTAAACGTGTCCGAGTCGTTGACGCTAAACCAGGCGTTACCGTTCCTCCGTTTCATTGCTATTGCCGGTCCACAACAATCCCATATATCCCTGAGCTCGAAGGCGAAACACGTACAGGGCGAAATCAGAATGGCAATAGTACCGATTTTGACGGAGCTATCACGTACGATGAATGGGAAAAAGAATACATTAATTAGCAGCGGAAAGCTACTTTTTTATTGCCATTTTAGTATTGTTGGGCGATAACTAACAAGACCGTAGACGTGAGGTGTAGCTCACGAAAATAAAGCGAAATGGGTATTTTATTTAAGGAGGTCACTATGACTAAGGAAGAATTATTAGCATTAGGATTAACTGAGGAACAGTCCGCTAAAGTCGTCGAGGACTACGGCAAGAATTATGTTTCTAAGGATCAATTTAATTCTAAGAATGAGGAGCTTAAATCCGTTAAAGGTGAATTAACGACTCTTAATGGCGAAATCGACAACCTCAAAAAATCTAATGCAGATAATGCGGAGCTTGCGAAACAAATTGAAACGATGAAAGCAGATGCGGAATCTCGTAAAGCTGAATACGAGGGTAAAATCGCACAACTTGAAATCGACAATATTGTGAACGTAGCATTATCAAACGCAAAAGCTAAAAATAACGTTGCAGTCCGAGCTCTATTGGATTTAAAAGATGTAAAAGTAAAGGACGGCAAAATTAAAGGATTAGATGAACAACTTGCTGAAGTCGCGAAAGCTAATCCTTATTTATTTGGAGAAACGTCTGGTCCTAAAGGCGTAGCACCAGGCAATCCTGGTGGAAAGTCTACGGGCGGTACAGTAACCAAAGAAGACTTCGCAAAAATGACATATTCTCAACGAGCGGAGTTATATTCCAAAGATATTGAACTTTATAATTCATTAACAGGAGGAAACACTAATGAATAAACAATTCTCTTTTGATTTGCAAACATTCGCAGATGGCCCGACTAAAACGGCTAATATAATTAATCCGCAAGTTATGGCTGACATGGTGTCTGCTGGCTTGCCAAAAGCAATTAAATTTACACCGATTGCTAAAATTGATGACACTTTGGCTGGTGCACCAGGAAATGAAATCACCATTCCTGCATGGGGCTACATTGGCGATGCGGAAGATATCGCAGAAGGCGTAGAAGTATCTGCAACTCAAATGTCCACATCCGTCGCTAAAGCTACTGTTAAAAAAGCAATGAAACGCGTAGATATCACAGATGAAGCTAAATTGTCCGGTTATGGCGACCCAGTAGGCGAAGCTACTCATCAATTGCGTTTGTCCTTGGCTTCCAAAATCGACCAAGACGTAGTAACAGCACTCGGGGGCGCTACTCTTACTATAACTGATACAAAAACTATCTCCTACGCTGGCGTAGTTAACGCAGTAGATAAATTAAACGAAGAAGACTACGTAGAAAAATATTTGTTCGTAGCACCTTCTCAAATTTCCACACTTCGTAAAGACTCTGACTTCATCGACAAAACAAAATACGGTAATGACGTTATGATGACTGGTGAAATCGGTATGATTGCAGGCTGTCGTGTTGTAACATCTCGCCGTATCAATGATACTGGCGCAACTATCGACAACTTCATCGTTGGCGTAACTGCAGAAGTTGAAGATGGTACACCTGTATTACCTGCAGTAACAATTTACATCAAACGCGACGTTATGATTGAAGCTGATCGTGTTCCTGAAAAAGGTTTGGATAAAATCGTTGCTAATGAACATTACGTTGTTGCATTGACTAACCAATCCAAGGTCGTAAAAGCTACGTTTAAAAAATAGTAGGTGATCACAATGACCACGAAAGAGATGGTTTTACAGCTCCTTGAATCGTGGCTTGGGTATGATGCAATTTCTGATATAAATATCATTGAGTATGTGATTAATGCGGAAACGCAACATATCCTCAATGATATTAATCAGGTTGAACTACCTAGCGAATTACAGCACGTTCTCGTATATCGTGTAATTGGCAGCTATATCACCACAAACAAAAACAAATTGATTGAAGCTGACGGGGAGATGGCGAGCTCCATTAAAATGGGCGACACTGAAGTTCAATTTAAAGGAACCGACAAGGCATCTCGTCTCCAAGAATTGGCCACCGCTTTGAGTGGATATGGAAGGGGTGACCTAGCATGCTTCCGACGGCTAAGATGGTAGACGCTGCTAGAAAGCAGTTAGAACGATTATACGATTGTACGTGTTATGTTATCTCCGAAGTGGATGCAATGGACCCAGATACTGGAATTATGAGTAAAACTGCCAGTAGAGAGGGTCCTTTTGCTTGTAGAATTAGCTATAAAACTCTCTCTACAGGTCAAATCGCTGAGATTGAAAAATTTAGTACCACCACGGTACTTTTCACCGCTCCGGAGGCAATCATACCTAATGGGGCTCGAATTGAGCTTATAGGGCGAAATACGAAGCAACTTTTTCGCAGTGCCTCGATTTCTGCACGATATGACACCCACCAAGAGGTGCAACTCGAAAATTTAGAGGTGCATTGACATGGGCGTTGAATTTAACATGGAAGATTTTGCTGAATTTAATCGAAGCCTGGTCAAACTGAGTCAATCGGGTAGCCTTCAGAATTTCAACAAGCAAGTTGTGAAGGAAATGGCCAGCGTGTATGTGCGTGAAGCTAAATTGAATACACCAGTCGGAAAACGATCGGTTAAATTCATGCAAAATGGCCAAGTACAAACAAAGTACTTTGATAGCGAGCATACTCGCCAATCATGGAGTGTTGGTAGTTATCGACTGGACGATAGGACCGGACGGATTAGGGTGTTCAATACATCCTCCTACGCCTCGTTTCTGAATGATGGGCATCGGCAAGAAGTTGGGAGATTTCTTCCGTGGATAGGCCAATCTAAAGGCGGAGTAATGCAAGGCGGGAGACTGAAAAAGCCTTGGGTAGATGGTGCGTACATGCACGAGAAAGCTGAAAAGGCACTCAGTAAAAACGCTAAACGTATTATGGAAATTACATTAAAGAAATGGATTGAAAAGCATGGTGGATTCTGATGTATTAACAGCTGTATCTAAAGCCGTACATAAGGCACTCAACGTGCCTATATACCTAGAATTCAAAGAAAACAATATGACATTCCCGTGCGCATACATTAAGGTGATTGAGCCTAGTATGGGCAGACATGTCGGTGATCTTTACAATACTTCTTTGGATTTAGACATCATGTATTACGCCAATAATCTTGATGTGGTTACTGATACGCGAAAACTCATTGATATTCCTAGTGTGCTGTATCTGTTACTCGAATTTGTACAAGTTGGGGAACGTACGATTATGGGGACTGGTATGAAATACAAGATTTCAGACGGTGTGCTGCACTTCTTCGTGACGTATGAAAACATACTTCGGAGAGTGGCCAAACCTGTCGAGCGGATGAAGCACATGGAATTAACGGAAAGGGTAAAAGATGGCAGATGAAAAACAAGCCGTTGAGGTAACGGCTGAACAACAATTTGATGCTTACGCTATCATTGCATCTGACAAATATAGACGGTATCGTGATTTACTCACTTGCCTTCTTAACGAAGATGAAATGTATACGGAAAGCGACATTGATAAGATTTTAAATCAGGCATTAACAACGCCTGTGAAAGGTTAGTGAAATATGGCATTAGGTGGTGGCACATTCTTATTCCACAATAAAGTATTGCCAGGTACTTATATTAACTTCGTATCCAAAGACCGAGCATATGCAGAAGTATCTGACCGCGGCTTTGGTGCGATGCTGCTCTCCTTTGATTGGGGCCCAAGTGGTGAAGTGTTCCGTGTAGATAACGACACATTCCAAAAGGATTGCCAAAAATACTTTGGTTATGACTATGGTCATGACAAAATGAAAGGCTTACGTGACTTGTTCCGCGGTCTTAAAACTGGTTACTTCTACCGCTTAAACTCTGATGGTGCGCAAGCTACAAGCACAATCGGTAAAGCAAAATATAAGGGTATTCGTGGTAACGATTTGGGCGTATCTGTTCAAGCCGATCCGGACAACACAGGTAAATTTATCGTAACTACTTACCTTACTACTGGTGATGTTCGTAAAGTAGTAGACACTCAAAAGAACTTGAAAGATGCAACAGAATTACAAGATAACGATTACATCGTATTCACTAAAACTGGTGCATTAACTACTACTGCTTACTCTGCATTATCCGGTGGTACTAACGGTACTACAATTACTGTTAAAAACTACCAAGACGGCATTGATATGCTTGAACCTTACTACTTCAATACTTTGGGTTACGCTGGTGCGGACGACACAATTAAGAACTTGCTTATTGCATTTACTAAACGTTGTCGTGAACAAAGCGGTGCTAAATTCCAATTAGTAATTCATGGTAAGACTAAAGTCAATTATGAAGGTGTTATCTCTATCCTTAATGACGTAACCGATGAAGGTGCTGAAAAAGGTTCCTTGGTATATTGGACATTAGGTCAAGAAGCGTCTTGTAATATCAACGCTACTGTAGGCAATATGATCTACGATGGCGAATACACTGTAAACGTTAAGTACAAACAGTTCGAACTTGAACAAGCTATCAAGGACGGCATGTTTATGTTCCACAATGTTACTGACTCCGTTGGTGGTAATATCCAAGGCGATGTTCGTGTATTGAAAGACATCAACACCTTTACGGAATTCAGTAAAGCTAAAAACCGCGACTTCTCCCTTAACCAAGTCATTCGTGTATTGGATAACTGGGCAGTTGACGGCGCTAGATTGTTCAATAAAACACATCTTGATAAATCCCCTAATGACCAAGCTGGTCGTGAGTCCTTATGGGGCGACCTTGTATATCTTGCTGAGCAATATCAAAAGGTACGTGCTATCCAAAACTTCGATGATAAGGATATCCCAGTACCTACGCAAGGCGATAACAAGGAAGATGTATTGGTTAACGTACAATTACAGCCAACTGTGGCTATGGAAAAATTGTACATGACTGTTGTAGTAGCCTAGGAGGATAACGCATGGAAAATGAAATTTTAGATGCATTGAAAACGATGGATGCAGCTGACGTTGTTTCTTCTAAATTAGCGTCTTGCTATATCGTAGAGAACGGTAACCGATACTTACTGTTTCAAGCTAAGAAACTTAGCGCAAAAATTAAAAAGAATAAAGAAAAAGTGGCAATCTTGGGCCGTATCGGTGCAGGCAATAAGTCTACCTCCGTAGAATACAGCGGTAGCTTAACAATTTACCACAACACAGCTTTATTCGATAAGATGGTTGAAAAATACTTGAAAACGGGTGTGGATACATACTTCGACATGCAAGTAGTTAACAACGATCCAACTTCTAAAGCAGGTCGCCGTTCTGTAATTCTAAAAGGTGTGAACCTTGATGAATTAACAGCAGCTGAATTCGACGCTGAAGGCAAATATATCGAACAAGAACATAACTTCACTTATGAAGGTGTTAAATACGTTCAACACTTTAATGAATTAGACGGGATGCAAGCCTAGTGCTTGCTCCCTTTTTTATAGGAGGTTTTTACAATGGCTGAAAATTTAAGCGCATTTCTTAAACAAAACGTTGATGTAGTCAATGAAACGGAATATGTAGCATCTAAACGTATTAAAGTGAATGGCGAGCCAGTAGCATGGAAAATTAAAACGCTAGCTACTGAAGAAACAGAAAGAATGCGTAAAAAATACACTAAGCGTATTACTGACCGCATCACTCGTCAATCTGAAGAACGTTTCGACGCAACTGCATACAATGAAGATGTGCTATCTAAGGCAATCACGTATCCTAATATTTATGATGCGGAACTTCAAGATAGCTGGGGCGTTACCGAACCGGTTGATCTAGTAAAAGCAATGCTCACACCAGGTGAATACGCTGACCTTTTGGCAGCAGTAACAGAAGCCCAAGGCTATGATGTCGGCATGGAAGATAAGGTAAAAGAAGTAAAAAACTCCTAGAATCCAATGAAACAGAAACGATGTTCGCATATTTGGCATTTGTTAAATACCATATGCGACCTTCTGTTTTTGCGGATATGGACATGAATGAAAAGGCTGTAGTAATTGCCTTTATTCAGCAACATGCTAAGGATGAGCAAGATGAAATGAATAAGGCAAAAAGGGGGTAATGAATGGCTACACTTTCTAACTATATAAGCCTCTCAACTAATATTCCTAATGCTATGAACGCAGCCGCAAACGCAACAACTAAAGCCTACCAATCCATGAATACGCTACATAATAAGATGAACGGCGTATCGAATGCTAGTGAAACACTAAAAGCTAGCATGGGCGGTATCATGAACAGCTTTGCTGGTAATCTGTTGGCTAGTACTGTAATGAACGGGATTGGCGCTATAAAAGGTGCTATTGAATCAATTCAAGATACTGCTACTGAATGGGCGCAGGTGCAAGCTCGCCTTAAATTGGTAGCTGGTAGCCAGGAGAATGCTATTTATCTAAACAAGCAGATATTTGAATCCGCACAGCGTGCAAGAGGCGGATATTTGGAAATGGCTGACGCAGTAATCCAAGTATCTCAATCTGCACATGATGCGTTCCCTGACCCAAGAAAAGCTGTAGAATTCATGGAAGGTATCCAAAAGGTATTCGCTATTGGCGGTGCATCGAAAGAAGCGCAAAAGAACGCCATGCTTCAGTTAACGCAAGGTCTAGCATCCGGTCAATTACAAGGTGACGAATTCAGGTCTATCGCTGAAAACGCGCCGATGATTGAAAATATCATTGCTAAATCTATGGGCGTATCCCGTGGCGAACTTAAAAAGCTAGCATCGGAGGGTAAGATTACTGCTGAAGTAATTAAAAATGCTATTATGAATAACTTACCTGAGATTGAAAAGCAATTTGAATCACTCCCTAAAACATGGGGCGATCATATGCAGTCGATTAAGAATAAAGCTATTCGCGCATTCGAGCCTGTGTTCCAGCGAATATCCGACCTTGCTAATAGCGAGGGCGTCCGTGAGTTAGTGGACAACGTAACAGGAGCAATCCAAATGGTAGCACCGGTATTCTATTGGCTCGTAGGTGTTATCGGTGAAACGATTAATACTGCGGTATGGGCGTTTAACACGTTATCTAACTTTGTTAGACAGCACTCGTCTATCATGTATACAGCAATGATAATACTGGGTGGTGTAATGGCGTTTTATGCAATCCAGGCCGGTATAGCAGCCGGAAGAACGATTCTCGCTGCAGGTGCTATGGCGATTAAGGCCGTAGCAGACTGGGCTGAAACTGCTGCCCTTTTGGCAATGATTGTAGCTCAAGAAGGATTGAATGCCGCATTATATGCGTGTCCGTTAACTTGGGTAATCGGTTTGATTGTTGCAGTTATAGTCGTAATCTACTTAGCAGTAGAAGCTATTAACTATTTCTGTGATGCGAATATTAGCGTACTAGGAATCGTAGTTGGTGCTTTTTGGGCGTTCGGTTCCGCTATTTTCAATGTGTTCGCATTGGGATGGAACATTATCGCAGCATTTGTTAATTTCTTGGCCAACGTATTTAAAGACCCATTACATGCAGTCGCTAACTTGTTTATCGATATATGGAATGGTATTTGGCAATTCGTGAAAGCTAGAATTAACGACATTATCGATGCGATTAATAAAATTCCTGGTGTAAATATCGATAAAGTAGGCGGGTCTACTGGTGTATTAGAACGGTTCGAGATTGCCGGCGGTGAAACTACCGTCATGGGTAAGATGGATTATTCTAGTGTTACAGGGGCTTTCGGTGAAGGCTATAACATTGGGGCTAACCTTAGCCTAGGTGATTTAATGCCTAACATGCCTGGTGTTAAAACTCCTCAAGAGTTTGACGCTAGCAAAATTACTCCAGGTGCTAATCATGATGCGGCCGATAAGACTAAGAAAAATACAGGTAAGACTGCCAAGAACACAGGCAAGATTGCCAAGTCTATCGACATGACAAATGAGGAAATCAAGGCACTCCGTGAAAGCGCTATCGATAAGTCCTTGAAGAAATGGCAAGATGCCAACGTGATTCACATTCAAATGAATAACGATGTAGAAATCAACAACGGCACTGATTTAGACGGCTTTACAAGTCAAATCTCGAAAGGCTTGAAAGATGCGTTCGCAATTCAAAGGGAGGGAATCTAAATGTATTACTTCTATATGGGGACGATGCAGATACCGATTCCCCCTAAAGAATTAACCACTACTATCAATGGCAAGAACGAAACAATGGAGCTATTGGGGAAGGGCGAAGTTAACGTTATTAAGCCGGCAGGGCTTACAGACCTTGCTTTCAAATTCTTATTGCCTAACTCCGATTATCCATTTAATGAGTCCTTGCTGTTCAAGTCTAAGAAGGCTAAGTACTATATCGATGAACTCGAAAAGCTTAAGACCACAAAGACGATCTTCCAATTTATCGTAGTTCGAATGAAACCAGGCGGACAGATGCTAGCCATGACTAACATGAAATGTACGCTCGAAAACTACGTCATTGAAGAAGATGCGGACAATGGCTTTGACTCGTACGCTAGCGTTACGTTAAAGCAGTGGAAACCTTGGGGCGCTAAACGCATCGAAGTAAAAACTGACAAGGACGGTACTGCAAAAGGTAGCGTTAAGTCGGACAGGCCTACAGACGGCAAGGTGGCCGCATCAACTGCTAAGGTATCAAAAGGGCAGACTTTACAGCAAATCGTTAAGAAGCAACTAGGTAATACAGATAACCTGTTCCAAATTGCAGCACTTAACAAAATCGCTGTTCCTGCTATCTTGGGAGTTGGCCAAGTTGTCCAGCTTAAACGAGAGGGTAATAACGAATGGCTATAGATGAAAAGAAAACAGTCGAAAAATCTCAAATCAAAGGCACTATCATTCCGTTACCCATGCCTGTGCAACTACATTATGAGCTAACCATCAGAAACAAAAGCACTGGTGATTTATGGCTCATAGAACCTGAAGACGGCGTACAAATTACGAGAGCAGTTGACTGCGTTCCAAGTAAGATGACATTCAAAGTACCCAAAGACCCTAACATCAATTTTGAAGAAGGTGATACTGTTAAGTTCACCTTAAACGGAGGAGCGGTGTTCTTTGGGTATGTCTTTGAGAAACAGCGTGACGGCAAGAACTCTATATCAGTTACCTGCTATGATCAGATACGCTACCTCAAGAATAAAGACTGCTATGTTATCGGAGCTATGACGGCGACTGAGTTCATTAAAATGGTGGCCGATGACTTTGGGTTGAAATGTGGTTATATGGACGATACCGTGTGGAAAACTCCGGAGAAACCTCAAACCATATTCAAAGATAAGTCACTGCAAGAAATGATATGCCAACTACTCGATAAAACGGCTATTTACACGCCTAATCATGCATTCTACCATTTGTACGATGATGCGGGCGAGTTACGGCTAGCATCGTTTGAGACTATGAAGACTGATATTTACATTGATGATGAGTGTATGGAAGATGTGCAGTACACAACTTCCATAGACAAGGAAACATACAACTATGTAAAAATCGTCCGTACAGTCCCGAATGGCGCATCAAGTAAGTTGGAGAACACATTCATAGCCAAGGACGATAAGAACATCGAGAAATGGGGCAGATTACAGTATCTGCTCATTCCTAAAGAGAAGGACATCAACGCAGTAGCGCAAGCCAAGGCAATCATGGCTCACAAAAACAAGAAGAGCCGTGAGATTAAGTTAAAAAATGTCATTGGCGATGTGCGTGTGCGTGGTGGCTCGTTGGTTTACATTAACCGAAACTTTGGCGATATGATTGTTAATAATTACATGATGGTAACGTCTGTTACCCATACGTTTAAAACAGGATTTCACGGAATGGATTTAGATTTACGATACGTTGATAATGATGCGGCTTATGAAGTTGCAAAAGACGAAGATGCAGAAGCAGTTAAGAAAATCGAAGCTGCCAAAAAGACCAAAAGCTCCGCAGTCACTACTGGTGCAGGTGGTACAGCTGGCCAAGTCGATACAGCTTTCAGTTCTAACGACGGCCGAGTATCCCAATATGGTAAACAGGGGTGTGCGGACACAGTATGTGCTACCGGGTCTTGGTACAATTCGGATTTGAAAGATGAGTACAACAAAGGCACTTCAAGAGTTGATACACTTCGTCAAAATCTCGAGGCTAAAGGTTATACAACGGAACAATTTAACGGGTACGCTAATAAAGGCGACTTGTTGATTTATGGTGATGATGAGCACGTTGTTATTGCCGATGGTGCAGGCGGGTGCTTCGGTAACTCTTCGAGCCGGGGTTATGCTATGAAATATGGCAACGCAAATTTTGCATGGCATAATGACGAGGCGCCATCTAAGATTATTCGAATGGGGGCTAAGTAATGGATAGCGATTACATGAAAATCGTTAACACGATTAAAGAAATAGCGAGCACCGTAATATCAAACGGCGAACCTATGGAAGTAATCGTCGGCGAAGTTGTCAGTGTATCACCGCTTGCTATTAAGATTGACCCTAAGTTAACCGTACCTGAAGAGAATATTATTCTTACCAAAAACACCTGCGAATGGACTATGGAGATGAGCGTTGATCATGTTACAGAAAACCGAGCAGGTGGCGGAGGTATGGCTGAATTTGCAAGCCATAATCACGACTACGTAGGCCGTAAGAAGTATCTCGTTCATAACCAATTAGTAATGGGCGATAAGGTCATTATGCTGAAGGAAACCGGCGGACAGCGTTACATAGCATTAGACCGTTGGTATAACCCGAATAGGGGGTGCACGACTAAGTAATGGCAGATAATTTACTATTACCAAAACAAAGTAACGATGCGCTTATTCCTGACACAGTGAATTATATTGAACCGTCGCATACGTATGACGTTGATTTTAGAACGGATAGCCAAATTAGAGGCTATGCGGATAAGTTGCGAGCTATGGAGCAAGCGATATATAAAATCATCAACACGGAGCGATACCAATATATTATCTACAGTTGGAATTACGGCATCGAACTACAGGACTTATTCGGTCAGCCTATTCCATATGTGTACGCTGAATTACAGAGACGCATAGAAGAGGCTTTACTGAATGACGACAGAATAACTAAAGTATACAACTTTGATTTTAGCCACGAAGGTGGTGACATCATGGTTGAGTTTGATGTAGATACCATCTATGGTACGCTACAAAAAATCAAGAAAGGGGTGAAAGGTATTGTATGAGCATATGACGGCCAATCGAATTGAAAAACGAATGCTCGATAGAGTTAAAGATGAATTCGATCGGCGCGAAGGTAGTGTTATATACGATGCTACAGCTCCAGCAAGTGTTGAGTTTGCAGAACTCTACATCCTGGCAGATGTTATCTTGAAACAAGCGTTTGCAACTACCGCAGACCGGGAATTCTTGATATTTCGTGCAGCAGAGTTTAATATTTACCCGGAACCTGCCACGCAAGGCGAATTTGAAGCTCAGTTCAATATGGAAGTACCGATTGGCTCCAGGTTTAATTACAACGAATACAACTTTGTTGTGACAGAGGTAATCGACGACACGGAACATAAGTACAAGCTCAAATGCGAACAGTACGGGCGCACTCCTAATGCGACTACCGGGGATATCACACCAATTCAGGGTATTAACGGCCTTACCTCCGCTAAGATATTGAAAAATATCACGCCTGGTGAAGATGAAGAAGACACCGAAGTATTCCGTAAACGGTACTTTGATGCTTTGAAATCTAAAGCCTACGGCGGTAATGGTGCGGATTACAAGGAAAAGGTATTAGCTATCCCAGGCGTTGGCGGTGTTAAAGTATACCGCTGTTGGAACGGCGGGGGCACCGTTAAGCTAGTTGTATTGAACAGTGACTACAAGCCCGCAGCAGATGAACTGATTAAGGAAGTAGAGAACGTTATAGACCCTGCACCTAAAGGCAAGGGGTACGGTCTCGCTCCTATCGGCCACACCGTAACAATCGAGAAGGCTGACCCTGTGACAGTCAACTACCGAATTGAAGTGACTATGATGAGCGGGCACAATATTAACGAAATCCAAACCCTTGCAGAAAACGCTATCAAGCAACGATTACTTATCCGTGCAAAAGAATGGTGTAATCAAGACGAGAAGGAACATGTTATTCTTCGGACTAGCTTGGTAACGGCTTTAATGGTTGAGCTTCCTAATGTTCTTGACGTCGGTAGGATTACTATAAACGGCGCTTCTGTTTCAAAGCTTGAATTGAAGGATAATCAAATCCCTGTATTAGGGACGATTACTTTGGTGGCAGTATGATTACAGATTTCGGCATTTTTAAGAGAGATATTGATATCTCGCAATTCGCCGTTCCGTTAACTCGAGATTCTCGGGATATCCAAGAAGTGTATAGAGTGGAATCGGCAGAACTGCAACTACTATGGGATATCATGCTGGATATCTTTAAGGAAGAATACATCTATACCGCCGCAGATTACGGACTTGAAGCATGGGAACAAATATTAGGCATCAATCCTCCTGATTTGACAGATACAGAAGGGCGCAGAAGCGAAATACTATCGGTATTAATAGGGCAGCGCCCTTTTACTATGCCTAAAGTGCAAGAAATGCTCAATTTTAAATTCGGTAATCACGTAGTAGAGCACTCTGTTGTACCTGATAGGTATGAGTACTGGCTAGACGTAGTAGATGGCTTTGAGACACAATTAAACAATATTATTGAGTATGTCGAGCCTTTAATTCCTAAGAACTTAATCATCAAAACTAAAAGCACTACTCAATTTAATGGCGAAATATATATCGGTGCTACCTCCGATATATATGAGTCATTTCATGTCGGGGCAGCATTAGATGAATTTGATTTCAAGGCAAACTCAGAAATTAATATAGGTATGAGTTTCGATGTATTCGAAACAATTAAAGTATAAGGAGATTATATGGCTTCAATTTATCCAAATACACGATTAACCAATTATGGACGTGAGTTAATTGCACGATCACAAGCAACAGGCAAGAAGTTGCAATACATTAAACTGGTTACGGGCGACGGTCAGCTTAATAATCAGAATATCGATACTATGACCTCTGTAATAGCTCCAAAATTGGAGTGCCCGTTTACCTCTAACGGTGAATTCGTAGGAGATGGTCAATTTAGAATTGAATTTGCGGTAGGCAATAGCACGGTAACTAATGGATTCTTTGCTAGAGAATTAGGCGTATATGCTAATTTAGAAGGAGAATCTGATTCCGCTGCTAAACTAATTGCTTATAGTAACGGCGGGAACTACGCTTCCTATATTCCGTCCAAAGAGACACCGATTAATTCTAAAGTATTTTCTTTAGATGTTGTAATCGGTAACTCTACGAATGTAACAGTTAAGAAGATTGATGCGGCATACCTCACACGAGGGGCACTAGATTCCCATAATCGTGATACAAGTGCGCACACCAACATCACCGACCAAATTAAGGCGATTCTCGGAAGTGCGAACTGGAACGACTCCCCGGCAAGTACACTTGTTACAATCAAAAACTTATTAGGGCAAGGCGCAATCGTAGCGTCTAAACTCGACGCTAATGCGGGGTTTGTTAAATTTGCAAACGGATTTACTATTCAGTGGGGGATTGGTGGACAAGATAATGTTGTAAAATCGGAAGTCATATTCCCTATTAGATTTACTACGATGTTTATGGCTAATGCTATTGATGCATACTGGTCTGGTTCTGATACACCTAGATACTTTGCAAATTCTGCTAGTGAAAGCAACAATACAAAAGCAGTATTTGTAGCAAGCGATAGATATGCAGCATCATATTATTGGTTCGCATTAGGCAAGGCGTAATAGAAGGAGGTAAACTATGAACCAATATGTATTCGTACTTAATGAAATGGGCGAGCGAATTACGTCCTTTGTTGATAATACAGTAACGCAAGAGCAGTTGTTAGCAACTGCAAAACAAGAATGGCCGGATGCTGCGGATTATATTTACTCTGCAGATGGTGATCGCATGCTAGATGAATTCATGAAAGGTAAATTGTATGTAGGTGGTCAATTTGTATCTGCTCCAGTTCATGAGTTAACAAAAGCTGAAAAGATTGCGGAGATTCGTTCTTATTATAACCGTCGTTTTGAAGCACTGGACCAGGCGTTAATACGTAGACGCCTAGCAAACGGCGACATAAGCGATTTGCAAGAACAATTTAAAAAGATTAATACTGAAATGATTGCTAAGATTAAGGTGGTGAAATAACTATGGCAGATATTAAAAGCGATGTTCCAGTAATGCATTTCTGTGAATACTGTTGGGCTACTTTAAATAATGACGGTACTTGTCCGACAGAAGGATGCATTCATAATGATCTAATGGATTTAGAAATGGGTGAAGATGATGACGCCGGTCAAGCATAATCTATCTGCTGTTAAGGGCGAATTTATCACCTTAACGATCGGATATAATAGCTCAGTAGAGCCGGAGGATTTGTTTTCCTGTGTAAGAAAGTTTGTTCAAGATGATCACTACGAAGCCAAATTTAATATCACAGTATCAAAGGATAATTTAGCAGCAGGTGAACGCTGTAGAATTATCCTTTCTTTGGATACAAAAGAATTACTTGACGGCAGATATGCGTGGGATTTATTTATTTGGGCAGGCGATAGACCTGTTAAATGTCTCGTCAAAGGTCAATTAACCATTTTTGAAGGCGTCAGCAATAGAGGTAAATAATATGAATGATATTAATGTTTATGTAGACGCTGAAGACAATATAAGTATTAAAGATGACAAACAAATTATCAAATTACAAGTGCGTTTTGAAGATTTAACTGAAAATCAAAAACAACAACTTAAAGGAGAAAAAGGAGACCCAGGACCGTCACCAGATGTCTCAGAGTTCATGGTTAAAGATGAGCTAGAACAAATTATTATTGAATTAAAAAAGATTAACGGAGGTAACTAACATGGCAAGACCAAAGCAAGCAATTATTAATGATTTAATGGGTGAATTGAATTCCTTTGGGGGTCATATCACTCAAATTAGAGACGCCATTCAATCTAAAGGCGTAACGTCTGAGGGTAAGTTATTCAAGTTTGCAGAAGAAATCAACAGCATTGAACCTGCTAGTACTTATGGATATATCCTTGATGCGGTAAAAGGTGCATATAGTAAAGGCTATTCTGATAGTGAGATTGTTGGGATTATTAACAACTTAGCAGATAAGAATCAACCACCTCAACCACAACCGGGTCCGAACCCTGCACCTACTTTTGATGCAGCAACTGCTACCGAAATTTTGCCTAAACAGTTCTATGGAAAATCTGATTTAGAAGGAGAATTAACTTGCCCTAATGTAGTTAAAGTAGGTGCGGAAGCGTTTATAGGTTGCGAATATTCTGTAGTGAAATTACCGAAAGCTACTGAAATTGACAAAGAAGCCTTTAAGTTTTCTCAAATTAAAGTGTTGAGTATTCCAAACTTTGTTTGGAAAGATAGCAACTTGGATTTAAGGGACGTATATGAAAATAAATATGGTCTTAATAAAATTGTTGTAGCTGATGAATCTGTTCCACCTAGTGATATATCTCTCAATAAAGTTTATTTTGAAGTCTATAACCATGATGAAACTAAGAAATGGGATATATACAGAAATGTGTGGAAACCAGTATAATACTTTATTTAGTAAGGAGATAATTAAATGTGGACATGGCAATTCGAACTCAACGATATACTAACTACGCTAACTATAGTTAGTATAGTCGCAGGCCTTACCTATAAAGTATTGGTACTTCCGCTGTTAGAAAAGCGTGATTTACAGCACTTACAAGATACACTTGTATTCCAAGAAAAAATGGGAGTTCTTACAGAAACCCTTAACGATTTAAAGAATGAAATCAAGTTATCGAGGGAAGAACGTGTAAAAGCATATACAGAACACGTGAAACTAGCCACAAGGGTAAAAGGAATGGAGTCGCGTATAGATGAGTTAAAGGAGGAGTTTCATGAACATACCGCCAAAGCTCATTAATGTTTTAAAAGAATCATATCAATCTGTTAGGGTGTCCAATATCCACCCTACAGGTATATTGGCTACAAGGGCACTAGTACTGACAATGCTAGTGCCTATTTTATTGGTGATTACTCAATACATTATGGCTTTTATTAGTGGTTATGTATCTGATGAAGCCAACAAGTTAATTAGTGTTGGTATTAATATCATAGATCATATATTTATCCCATCTGTTCTTACAGCGCTTGTTGGCTTTTTAGCGCTTTGGATAGACAAGGATAAAAATGGTGTTCCGGATAGGCTTGAGGAATCAAATACAATACCAATGAATCGACAAGGCATACAACAATTAGCAGATGACGTTAACCATGACGAGAGGGGAAAATAAATGTTTCGACAAATTACAATGGACGAATTAAAAGACCTAGCACTAAATGCATATGGCCAAATTGAAAAGGCCTACTTGCATTGGACAGGTGTCAAAGGCGGTAAACACTTCAAGGACTACCATATCAATATCGACCGAGACGGTACAATGTGGACCGATATGGAGGCCTTAACAGATTATAAGGAACACACCTATATGCGGAATAGTAACGCCGTAGGCATAGCTATTGAGGCATGTTGGGATGCAGTCAGTGAAAATAATCTAGGCAGTGAACCACCAACAACAGAACAGCTAACCACTATGACACAGATTATGGCAGTGCTCACTATTAATGCAGGCGTGCCACTTGACCTACAACATCAGATGACGCACGCCGAAGCAGCAGATAATCGGGACGGCTTGGACCTCTATTATTTAGATCCAACGGGCTATCCAAATAATACGTACGGCCCAGACTCCAATGTTGACCGATGGGACCTCTTGGTGTGCCATGAGAGCGACGAACGATGGAGTGGTGGCGACTGGTTACGTGGCACCGCTCGATGGTGGGGCGCTCAGTGGGGTAGTACAATTTAGGAAGGAGTTACCATGTATGAAACTATCAAGAACAAAGTTATATCTGCGTTTACTCTTAAGCGTGTTATTTGTGGTGTGCTTAGCATTATTTTCATCTATTTCGCATGCAGCCTCATCGGAGGGTACCTCGACACAAGAGCCGACTATCAGCGTACCCGTGAGCAGTTGGAACGAACTCAAAGGGCGCTTGATGAAAGCAGAAAGCTCAATCAACAACTCCGAGAAAGCATTGCAGCAAGCCGACAGCTTAACCGCGACGCAGGGAACGGCATTAACAGAATTGAAGATTATCAACGAAGAACGGACGAAGGAATTGAACGCGCTCAAAGCAATCAACGAGAAACAGGGGCAAGAATTAACGAAAGCATCCAATCTCTTGACAACGCAAGAAGCGAAATTGAACGAAGCCTCGACCTCATTAGAAGAATTGACAGAACAAATCAAACGCAATAAACGAACCGAACAGCGCCTTAAACGGCAACGTGACACATGGGCCGTGGTAAGCGGTGTATTTGGATTAGCAGGTGCAATTCGTCGATGACTGAGAGGTGATCCAAACATCTCCCTACCATACGAGGGCGGACGTATGGATTGACTATAATAATGCAAAAGACCTTACTGGGAATATGTCCTGGTAAGGTCTTTTTTTGTTTATAAATAGCAATTGCGGATAAGGTAAAAATATGGTGTAATTATGGTACATAAGAGGAGGTGGATGAAGTGCTGAAAATTCTTAATTGCAATCCACATTTTATGAGGGACCCCGTGCCCGTATCAAACTATGCTGAAGCATGGGAGGTCATATGTTCCATGCAAAGGGAATTAGGTCAAGGGATACTTGCTGTTGACAGAGAGGCTTGGGAAGTTTTGGGATTAGCTGAGCATTTCCCTGAATTTGTTTGGAAAGAAAATGTAAAGGCGGTATACATTAATAGCGATAAATCGTTACTGATTCCTGCCCCAATGAGATATTGTAGATCTAATGTTTTGAAGCTTATCAAATTCTTTGGACTCCACTATTCTATCCGAGAAATATAAATGTATATATGACATCATTTTGACATCAAGTTATGTAAAAATATAGTGATATATAAATAGATATATTGACAACTAAGTTAGATAATTACTGTATTTATTGATTTTGTGTGTTCCTTTTAAATGCCACGCCATCTTGAGGGGGTGGTGAGCTAACGCTCGTGCGGGTTCAAGTCCCGCCAACCGCACCATTTCTATTTACCGTTTAACAGATTGTAACGCATTATAACAAACTGTAACACAAGCAGTAATTATCTAATAATTTAGAAAGTGAACGATAACAAATTGTAACGCATTGTAACGACAATTTGCCCCTTTTTTGCCCCTCTAAATTAGAAATATTTGCCCCTTTTATATGAGGATTATAAATGCCACTGTATATGATGCGGTGGCATATTATTTATTTAACTATAGAATTAATTTATATTGCATTTCCAAGTCACTATGTTATAATCAAATTAAGAATAAAGTGTGTTGTAAAAATAAACCGCCAAAGCTAATAAGCCTAGGCGGTTTATTTTTTATTTGGCTGAAAGTATTTTTCCCATATTGGTAATTGCAGCATTAACTTCTTGCTGCATTTCATCAGTTACATGGGTGTAAATAGCAAGTGTAGTACGTGGTTCATGATGTCCTACCCTTTCCATAATTGCTTTTAAAGGTACATTAGATTCTGCCAATATACTTATGTGTGTGTGTCTAAATGTATGCGTGCTTACTGGTTTATGAAAACCAAGCTTTTTAATAGTACGATTTACATAATGAAGATCATATGGTAAACCACCGTCAGTAACAAAGATATATCCTAAGTCAGCAAATTTAGATTTCCATAATCGCCTTGCTTGATTAGCGGTTATAAAGTGATTAATAATTTGTACAGCTCTAGCATCCAATTTTACTTTACGGATAGAATGCACATTCTTTGGTGGCAATCGCATGGCAGGGTCAGAAAAGCTACCACGACTAGATAAAGTAGCGTTTACATCTATTTCAGCATTTTCTATATCATAGTCCTGAGTGCGTAACGCTACCATTTCGCCAAATCTTAGACCAGTTAATGCTTGAAACTCACATAATAGGGATACATGGTGATTGATAGAATCTAATTGTAAGAGCAAATCTTTTAATTCATCTTTAGTTAAAAATTTGGAACGTTGTTTTTTGATACGGTCAACATCTGCTATAGGCTTTTGAAGTTCAATATTATCTAAAAAGGAAATATCACGGATATACTCCATACGCCGTGCATATTTTAATGATTGTCTAATAAGGCTAAGAGCAAGCTTAGTATAATTGTAAGAATACTGGCATGCGAACTTATCGAATGTACTTTGGATAATATAAGGAGATAGCTTAGATAATAATATATCAACAGGGAACCATTTAATAACCTGCTTATGTAAATTATCCATGCTATATTGTGTAGATGATTTTCTAAATGCACGCTTTGACTCTAAATACTCAGATATTACATCATTTAATGTCATATCTTTAGCAATATCTGTATTAGTGGCCAAGTCAATTTTCTTCTGTAGTTCAGCTTGCGCTAGTTTATATGCTTGTCTGCTATTACTAGTGTAAGTAACTGATACTCTTTTTATTTTACCGCTATATGGATCCATATAGCGTTCTTGAAATTTATATTTAGTGATACCTGATTTGGTAGTTACAGTTTCACACCACATAAAAAATACCCCCTCGGCTAAAAAATGTATAATAAATAAACCTTAGAGGTATGGTATAATATAAATATGCGGTGTCTCTAAGGCATCAAGCCTCTATCTAGTAGCAGCTAGATAGGGGCATTTTTTTATTTAGATGATAATTTATTTACAAGAAGAATAAAGGCTTTACTACGTAATCGCATAGGCCCAGCTGTATTATAAATATCAAAAGGCATCCAACTATCACCAGAGTTTAAAGAATAATAAGCATATTGTTCACCGATATATGGAGGAAGAATAACAGGTTTAGAATCAATAGTTACTTGAGTAGTAAATACTTTACTAGGTGAAAGAGGTTTATAGTACCAAACTAAATTTGTACCTTTGATAGATTTTAAGTTTTCGAGTTCAGTAGATGGGTCAAAAATAAAAGCTGCATCTGTTTCATTAACTGCAATAATAAAATCATCAGAACTATTGTATTTTAAATAAGCTGATGACATATCTATATATACAGCATGATCCATTAGAGCATATACTAATTGATAATTTGGATTATCTAATAGATGTTGTGGATATATAGCAGCAAATACAGATGTATTAATTAATAAGAATGAAAATAATAAAGGTAATAATTTTAGTTTCATATTAATCACCATTGGTGAATAGTGTTCTGTAATTTTTGCTAGGATATGTTTTAATAATATATTGTCCACAAGAGCATTGATAGATCGATTTATCAATATTACCATCCATGTGCACATGAAGGTTTTCTTTAAGCTTAGATAATGGCTTATGGCATTTGATACAAGTAAGTCTATCGTTTTTGATATATGCACCAGTATAGCGGGTGTCATTAACAGCAATTATATTAGGATTGTCATCATCGATTGCTGCTAGTTCTGCTAAAGACATCATATAATCAATTAGTTCCTTGTCGGCATCAGACTCGTCAATTACATTAATTTTAATTTCTTCCATAAAAATCAATTCTCCCAGTGTTTTTCAATTCTTCTAACCCCATAGGAATGCCAGATAATCTAGCAAGATTAAAGACTGTAATATCTTTATGATCTTGGATATACTCATCAGGTAATAAAAGCTCTATTGCAAACGTATTAGCTTGTCGCTCTAATTTATCTGTGCAATAGAACGTATGCGCACGTAGAAAAGGTACATTGGCATCACGATGCATGAGTGCATGACCTAGTTCATGTGCACATACGAAACGTTGTAGTGATGCGGATATATTTTGATTAATATGAATAGTATGAATTCTATAATTAGTATCATAGTATCCTAATAAACTTCCCAAATTTTCAAATCTAAGCACAATATTGAGACATTCACATAATTGAAATGGGTCATTGGTATTGTGCTTTTTTATTAACGATTTAACAATCCCTTTAATATTCATTATTATCACTCCGTTTTTTTATATTTTTTAGGGGTGAACTTTTCTTGTGCTAACTTTTTAGCTGTACGAATAGATGTTTCTAGTGAAAGCCTTAATAATTCTTTGGTTTCGTCATCCATTTCTTCACCGCCATTATAAAAGGCTAGACCGGATTCTGAATTTAAATCATCTAATATAGATTGAATGCGTTTTTGAATATCTCTCTCTACACGTTGGGAAAAGTTTATTTTTGATTCTGAAAATCTAGGGTCAAGATCAGATTTTTCAATTTTTAAGGCATCTGCAATTTTTTGGATAGTTCCTGCATTAGGGGTTGAACGCATTGCAAAATAACCAGATAGTGTTGATGCGGGGATACCAGTAAGTTTTGATAATTCACCTTGAGTCATATGTGAAGTGTATTTTTTTAAATTCTTTGATATTTGATATCTAAGTTTTTTATCAAAATCACTAAGTTGATTCCTTGGCATAATAAGTTCTCCTTTCTAAATTATCTTTATTATAACGAATAAAATCGTTAAAATCAATATAAATAAAAAATAAAAACGATAAAATTCGTAGTTAAATTTATAAATAGGGTTGACGAAACGAATAAACTCGTTTATATTAGTGTCAAGGAGGTGAGGAGATGGTAATAACCTTAGAAGCTGCTCGTATTAATGCAGGGTATAGTCAAAAAGAAGCTGCAGAACTGTTTGGTGTACATTACCAAACTATTGCAAAGTGGGAAGATGATAACACAAAAATGCCGTTTGATATGGTAAATAAAATTTTAACTACATATGGAATTGAACATAATAATATTTTTTTTGGCAATAAAAACGAGTTTATTCGTTCTATCAGGGAGAAAGCAAAAAAATATAAAGGAGTGTTACAAAAAGGAGATGATTCAAATGAGTAATCTACAACTATTAGAAAAAAAATCACCACGTATAACAATTAATATACATGGTGATTTAAGTTATTGATTTTTCTAAAAGTGCCGATAGAAATGCCAGTTACTAGAAAGGAAATAAAGTTTATGAAAGAAATTCAAATTACATTAAAAAATTATATTTTAAAGCGTTTAGATACAAAGAATGGGATTAGATCTAGTAAAGATATTCCAGAATTAATCTATGCATACATTGAATTAGAACATGCTCAACAAGGTATGGCTAATAGACCGGAATTAATGTCAAAGATTGAAGTAGATAAAGCTGGTGTAAGAATTCAAGGCAAAAGAATTAATGTTAATAATGAAGACATTGATCCAATGGAAAATATTACTGGGATTATTATTAAAGGTTTATGTAGAAATATGAATAAAAAATATTAAAGAAGGATATCAGAAAATGGGTCGAAAGAAAAAGATTAAACAACAGCCAATATATTACAAAAGATACTTACATAATGATGGTGGATATATGGCAATCAAAGTAGAGCCAATTCATCATAAAAAACATTTGATAGAACATAACATATTAACAATAAGGGGATAATTATGGACACTTTAAAACCTAAATATGTGCCAATAAGTACATTGGCAAAGATTTGGGGAAGAAGTCGGATGTATATATATCGAAGGATAGACATGATCCGAAATCAAGGAAAATTTGATGATATTTGCATGCAGTTGGGGCCGCAGCAGACCCTAGTGCATGTAGACAAATTTGAAACATGGATGAAAGGCCAGCATATGAGGTGGCTAAAGGATTAGGAGAAGTAAAAATGGATAAGTTCATTACAGCAATACAGTGGTTATTTGGTGTCATTGTATTTGGTTTATATGGTGGCATTGAATTTGCAGAGTCCTGGGTCGATGTTCTTTTTAATGTAGTCAATATAGCAGCATATTCTATTGGGATTTATTTGCTACAAAAAGCCAAACGATTATGGCTATATAACAAGAAAATTAAGGAAATGAAAAGGAAGCAGCATGCAGCAATTAGACAGTTGGGAGTTACTACCATATCTAAATAAACGAAGGGATGATTTAAATAAGGCCCTTACAGTTGCTAAAGAACGGGGCATAGAACTGGCGGCCGCGGAACGGAAATATCGGGTAGAGAAACGAAAGGCTATATTACAGGCAAAACATAATGGAGAAAAAGTATCTCTAATTATGGAGCTAGTAAATGGTGATGAAGTTATTAGTCAATTACGATATGAAAGAGATGTGGCGAAAACACTCTATGCCAGTGCTACGGAAGCAATTAATATTTATAAATTGGATTGTAGATTAGTTGAGGCCCAAATAGCTAGGGACTGGGATAAAAATGCTTAAAAGGACACCATTAAGAGCCAAAGCCAAAACAAGACTGGTTTCAAAGAAGCCATTAAGTAAGAAAAGTAGAAATAAAAAAAAGAATGATATGGAGTTGGAGAAAATCCGTCCTAAGGTGATAGAGCGAGACCATAGAAAATGTATTTTATGCGGAGCGCCTTATGAAGAGATCCATCATATCAAATATAGGTCAGCAGGAGGGAAAAATAATATAGAAAATCTATGTTGCTTATGCTGGCATTGCCATAGAGTCAAAATTCATTCCGGGGCACATCCAAAGGAATACAGAAAAGCCCTACAAGGGATATTAAAGGAAAGGCATGGATATGAGTACTAAATGGTATGAGAAAGCACTAAATAATACATGCCCGGAATGTAAAAAAGCAATCAAGCATGCTGTAGTATGTCATAGACATAAACAGTTGATATGCATGGATTGCTGCAGTAATTGCCAATACCTAACAAAGTCTCAAGGTGATTGGCATTGTAATTTTGACAAAGAAAAATGACCGTGTCGGGAAACACGGCCATTAAAGTTATGTGATAACTATCCTTACACGTTTAGTATATCACATATAGTGGGAAAAGTCTAGTAAAATAGCGGTTTGATAGCTATTTTGTGAGACTAGATAGATACATTAACAACTCAACATAAGGTGATAACTAAATGAGAAGAAGAACAACAATTAAATCTAAAAACATGATGGAAATATCTGATCATGTTACAGGAAATTCATATTATGGCAAATCGGGTAAGAAAGTGCGGAGTGAAAGAAAACAGGTAACGCCGGAAGTCATAAGAAAGAATAACCTTAGAATGGCGGAAAAGCAATTGCGGTTATTAATAGATATGAATTTCAAGGCAGATGATTATTATCTGACACTCACATTTAAGGATGAGGAGGATGAATCAGAAGCCAAAGATAAAATTAGGAAATTTTTCAGGAAGGTCCGGGAATTATTTCAGAAGGCAGAACAAACCTGTAAATACATTTACGTAATGGAAAAGCAAGGGCGCATACATTTCCATGCATTGCTTTCAAGAGGTGTGGAGTTAACCACTAAATTATTGAAGAAACTATGGCCACATGGATACACCAAGATTGAGTATTACAGAGGTGAAGCAGAAGATGCCATAGGATTGGCAAAGTATTTTATGAAAGAACGGAAATCTGATATTGCCCATCATGATGCCCAGATAAGAAAGAAATGGGTATCTAGTACTAATCTTGAAAAGCCAGAAGTAAAGAAAAAGATACTAAAGGCTACAGAGTGGCGTAAGGATATTAAAGTACCTAATGGATACTACTTAGATAAAGATAGTGTCTATGAAGGGGTAAATAATTATGGATTTCCATTTAGAACATATAGGCTAATTCGATTACCTGATTGGAGGGGAAAATATGAACAGAGAAAATCGACTAAGGCCCTGTCCGTTTTGCGGGAATAAACATATGAGAATTATGACAGGGATAAAAGTAGGGCTAAAACATCATATGGTGGCATGTGATAAATGTGGAGCCGTTACTCATTTTGAAGAGTGGCCAATGTACTTAGATTGTGAAAAGGCATGGAATAAAAGGGCGGATAATTAATGGAAAACAAATATAGAGGAATAGTATTTATTCCTAGAACAACAGGAGAAGCAATCATAAATGCATATGCAATGAATGCATGGAATGATACAGGGAAATACATATATTTTACAGAATCTGGAATATCTGTAGGGATACATACCACAGATGATGGAATATACACAAATTCATTTATGGATGTAGCTATATGTGCTGCATGGCTAAATGGGGAAATATCAGTTACTGAATTAGAAGAAGTAGATGGCATCTATACAAATAGCATAAAGGAGAATAAGCATGAACAATGTTAATTTAATGGGTAATCTAGCGAGAGACCCAGAAGTAAGATATACAAAGACTGGTAGAGCGGTAGCAACATTTACAGTAGCTGCAAGCAATACCTATATTGATGCCAATACAAAGGAAGCAAAGGAACAGACAGCCTTTGTAAACTGTGTAGCGTGGGGAACAATGGCAGAAGAAATAGGGAACTTACGAAAAGGGAATAGATGTTTGGTACAAGGAAGAATTCAAACACGATCATATGAAACTCAGAATGGTGAAAAGCGATATGTAACAGAAGTGGTAGCAAGTTTTGTAGGGGCCGCATTAAATGGTGGGCATAATGAACCATCAAACTTTGATAACTTCAATGATGATGAACAAATACCCTTTTGATAAGGGCAATGCAGAGACATTGCCAATAGAAAAGAAACGAAATAAAGCCCTAGAAAGGGCGGAAAGGTTGATGCGGTAATGGCAAGACCAAAGGATATGTTTTTAAAAGCTAAAACATGTAAGCATGCAGTAAAGTTTACAGGCAATCAAGGATTATTTGTAAGGACTACTTGTAAATGCCCTAATAAATTAATGTTGCCGGTGCCGGATAAAAGAGGAATTAGAGTAAAAGTACCTTATATCATGGCTAAGAAATGCATAAATTGTAAGGGCTATATTGATGCTAGAAAAGTAAAGGAGAAAAGAAAATGAGGTATACAATAACAAAATTTAAAATGGAAAGCGGTAAATTTGATATTTCTTATACGAAATACGTACAAGGAATGGATGAGCAGCATTCTTTGAAATCGTATGAAAAGCCAAGACCAGAATTCAAGGAAGCACATGTCACAATGAAAGCATTATTACTATCCAAGTTTGGAGCATTTAAATTTGCTCAAAACATGGTAGCTGTATCTGGAATTGAATTTAGATATGGTGGTAAAGATTTCTTCCCAGATGAAGTATCTGGCATTAAAGTAAAGGGATATCTACGTAACAAAGAAAGCGAAGTATGTGTATTTAGCACTAAATGGCTAGATGTTAATAAGGACTTAGCCGAAGACATTAATCTAGTTCTAGGTGAAATTGAAGCATACATTGAAGGAAAACGTGCGCAAGCCAACCTATTTGATGAAGAACAACAAGCCAATGGTAATACTGACACCAGTGATGCGGGGATCATTGGTGAAGATGATGATTTAGATATGGATGATGCGGATGATATCGCACCATATGAAAACAGTCCATTTAATAGAGCAGCGAAGGGATTAAATTAATGAGTAAGAAGCTTATCTATGTAGCCCATCCTTATGGTGGGAAGAAAAGCAATAGAGAAAAGATAGATGTAATCATGAATGAATTAATATTTGCAGATACAGCCAATGATTATGTATCACCTATCCATAACTATGGATTTGTTTATTTAACAGGTGATGAATACCAAAAGGGGCTAGATATTTGCCTAGGCCTATTAGGGCATTGTGACATCCTAGTATTGTGCGATGGATGGGAACAGAGTCGAGGCTGTAAAGGTGAATATGAATATGCTCAAAAGCATGGTAAGGCTATATTCAAACTAGATGAATGGAAGGCATTGAACAGAATATGAAAGTAGAATTATTTAATGATAATTTTCAGAACTACAAAAGATATGGCATACCTAAAGCACAACTTGTAATAGCTGATATTCCCTATAATTTAGGGGGGGCAGCATATGCAAGTAATCCTATGTGGTATATAGGTGGAGACAATAAAAACGGTGAAAGTAAGAAAGCAGGAAAAGCATTCTTTAATACAGATCATAATTTCAATATTGCAGAATACTTTCATTTCTGTAATCGCTTATTAAAGAAAGAACCAAAAGAGAGGGGCAAGGCTCCATGTATGATTGTGTTCTGTAGCTATGAACAGCAAGCGATGGTAATTGAATATGCCAAGAAACATGGGTTTAAGAATTATATACCAATCTCTTTTATCAAGAATTATTCAGCACAAGCATTAAAAGCCAATATGCGTGTAGTTGGTGCTACAGAATATGCTTTGATTTTATATAGAGAGAAACTACCGAAATTTAATAATAATCATAAGATGATATTTAACTGGTTTGAATGGCGTAGGGATAACAAAAATATCATTCCTAAAATTCATCCAACACAAAAGCCTGTATCAGTATTAAAGAGATTGATAGAAATCTTTACTGATGAAGGTGATGTAGTAATAGATCCTGTGGCAGGTAGTGGCGCAACATTAAGAGCAGCTATGGAGTTAGGACGTAGTGCATATGGGTTTGAAATATCAAAAGACTTCTATAGTAAGGCGAAATCAGAAATGTTAAGCGATGTAAAAACACAAACAAGTTTAATGGAATTTTGCAAATAAAAGGAATATACGATGTCATTTTACAGATGGAAAGTATCAATTGATGAAGCAAGTCAAAATATTAAAGAATGGCGTAGATATTGTCAGTTAAGTCAAAGTACATGTGCAAGTTATATAGGCATTGCATTAAATACATATCTGTATAAGGAGAAGAGACCAAATCTATTTACATTTGAAGAGCAACTGAAGCTAGTTAATTGTATCAGTAATAGATGTAGAGAAATGGGTGTAGTAAATCAAGTAACCTGGCATAGAGTATTCAATAATGGGTGTGCATTATGTAGGGAGAATAGAAAAAAATGAAAGTAAAAGAGCTAATTAAACAATTAGAACAAATTCAAAATAAGGATGTAGAAGTATTTGTACTAAACCAATTTGATGGATTTAGCAAAATATATGAAGTAGAACCATTTAATAATTGTGCAGCCATTTCAGGTGATATAAAAAGTGAAGAGCTATATGGAATGCCTGCAGTTGAATCCGTAAGATATGGTGGGCAAGTTACTGTATCAGATTATTGTATTGCACCGCATGATAGTTTTGAGGAAGCAAAAGCATATTTGGCGCAACTGGCTAGCGAAGGTGAAGATGATGAATTTGTAGTAGGTAAGGTAGTAAAATGTCATTTCCCTGTAATCCATGTAGATGAAATCATAGATAATGATAGAGAGTTACATGAACTGGATTATGGGCTTACAGATTATTTATCAGATGTCACACAAAAGCAGAAAAACGATTTAGAAACGATGCTTACAATGACATATAACAAATGGTTGGAGATAAACCATTTAGAAAGTAATGCATATGGACTGGACGATGAAGTACTGTTTAGATTAAATCCGATCACAGGGGAATATGAGGAGGATAAGAGTTATGCAAATGAAATGCCATAGGTGTGATAGATTATTCACACCAGTAGGTTCAGAAAAGCATTGTCCTGATTGTATAGCAGGAAAGCCAATACCAAAGAAGAGAACAGTAGCTGAGGTAAGGGCAGAAATAAAAGCGAAGCGTGATGCGGAAGAAGCAAAGAAATATAAGTACGAACGATACTGTATATGTTGCGGTAAGAAATTTCATACAAATAAAACCAACCGGGTAATATGCAGTGATTATGATTGTGAAGAGAAAATACGTATAGAACGGTTGCAAACTAATAGAGCAAGATATAGGGCGAATGCAAAACAAAAAAGAGCCAAATAAGGTGGCATAAGGGGCTATAAAATATGACGGAAGAGGAAATGCAAAAGAAGTTAGGAAAGCATTTATTCTTAAAGAATATAACTATTCCTAATATAACAATGCATGGCGATGGGAAAGGGGAATATGAAGCAGATTTAATCTACTTCAGCCTTAAAGCAAGAGTTGTTACTGAAATAGAAATCAAGGTAAGTATTCAAGATTTCAGAGCAGATTTTAAGAAGAAAAGATATCATGATCATTTACATGTAGGATATTTGTATTATGCAGTACCACAAGACCTGTATGAAGACCATAAGGATGAAATAGAAAGCCTATTAGGTGATGCGGGATTAATAGTGGTCAATATATCTAATAATAAAAGAGAAGATGCTAGATATATTAAAAGGGCAAAGAAGCGCAAAGATGTAAAGGCATTAAATGAAAGTGAAGTTATTAACTATTTAAGGATTGGTTGTATGAAGTGGGTGAATCGATGAAACTAAATAATGAATTCAAAAAGTATATTGTAGATGTTTGTAATTATATTGACATTATGTTTTCTATCGTATTAATTAGCGTGGTAATAAAAGGTATATTTTATACATTTACAGATAATGATTGGTTAATAGTTGGAGGTGCAACTGCAGGAGTATTATTCTGGCCAAATAAAATATATATTGCTAAATGGTTACATGTAGATTGGAAGAATGATTAATGGATACAATGAAATGCATTAATAACAATATAACTACTCAATTAAGAGGGGAAAAGATAAGAAATCTTAATTGGGATAAAGTGGCAAAACATATTGTAGAATATGGACCTAATATAATGGTATATGCTGGGATTAATGAAGACTGGGATAATACATGTGGAGCTATATATGATCATGGGGAAGTAATTCATGATGATGCCTATGTAACTAGTACATGGGGGACACCAAGCATATTTACATATGTAGAAGGAAAAAACAAAAAGATTGATGGTGGGGATGAATACTTTATATATGCAGATGAACATATACATGATTGGACAGAATCAGCATTGGAAATCGTACAAGGGAAATAGTACAAAGTGCTTGATGCGGGAGGTAGCCATTGACTGAGCAGGAATTAATAAGACAAATAACGACTATTGCGGCTAAAACAGCAATAGAAGAATATAGAAAAGAAATAAGTAGGAATGAAAAGGAAACGATAGATACTCTTAGACACAATACAATGAAGTTATTCAAACACTACAATAAGTTAAAGACTTATGTAGAGAATAGTATATCAGATTCCTCACAAGCTAAAGATTTATGGCTTGATAAATTATTAGGAGAAATGTTTGACGATGACAGTAAAGTGATGGTTAAGTCAATTATAAGAAGCAAGGAACAAACAGAACTCATGATGCGGCATATAGATAACATGATTGATATCTATGATGAGCGTTGTAAATGTCGTAGAGTGAATTATTGTGATTGTGTTAGACGGTATTATATTAACGGTGAACAATTGAAAGATATTGGTAACTCACTAAATCCTAATGTAGATGAGCGAACAGTACAACGCTATATCAAAAAAGGGTTAGAAGAGATGTCTATTCTGTTATGGGGATTAACAGGGATAAAAAGTAAATTGTCGTAAAAGTGTCGTGGACGTGTCGTAAAGATAAAGCTATAATGATAGTGTAAATAAATATGGAATGAAGAAGAAATAAAAAGCACCCACAATAATTAGTGGGTGCTTTTTATGTGGAGATGCAAATGAAAAGAGCAAGGCATGAATGCAGGTATCCTGGATGTCATGAATTAACAACAGATAGATATTGTGAAAAGCATAAAGTTAAACAAGATAATACAAGACTATCTGCACATGCTAGAGGATATACCTCGAAATGGGATAAAGCTAGGAAAGTATTTCTTGCAGAACATCCAACATGTGAATGCGCTGAATGCAAGGCATCAGGCAATCCATTGGCAGCAAATGTAGTGGATCATATCATTCCTCATAGAGGAGATATGAAATTGTTTTGGGACAGAAACAACTGGCAAGCCATGAATAAACGCTGTCATGATAAGAAAACAGCAAGAGAGAATGGCGGCTTTGGTAATATGGTTAAACGATAATGATAAATAGTGAGAATACCCCCCTATTTAAAAATGTTTGAAACTTGAAAACCCAGACCGTGTGGCTCCTTTCTTCGTAAAAAGTTCGTGAAATAAACTATTTCTGAGAAACGAAAATTTTATAGGCAATGAAAAGAGGTGAAAAAGTAGTGGGCCGAAATGCGAAACCTATAGATTTAATCATGGCTGATGGAAATAAACGACATTTAACAAAAGCCGAAATTGAACATAGAAAAAACACAGAAATACGTTTTGGAAATGATAAATTAGTATGTCCAAAACATATAAAAAATGACAAAATTGCATATGCAAAATGGAAAGAATTAATAAGGCTATATAAAGATTTTGATTTTGTAGCATCTGGAGATATTGGAATGCTCGGCCGCTACTGCATGGCCTATAGTGAATATATGGATTTACTAGAACGTAGAACCACCATATGTCAGTTAATGCCTAAAGTTGATGATGATGAGAATGAAATAATTGAAGATGAACTAGAAGCAGGGAATGTGCACCCAAAACGTATTCAGAAAATGATAGAGAAATACGAATATATATTATCTATCGGCGGAATAATTTCATTAGATAAGGCCATTAATGCAAAGATGGATGCATTGGTTAAAATGGAAGATAGGTTATTCTTGAATCCATTGGCTAAAATTAAAAACGTACCTAAGAAACCACCAGAGGAAGAAAAAACAGAATTAGATCAGAATGGATTTGGTGATATATGACAATAAAGGAAGAGTTAATACAATATGCTAAAGACTGTATTAATGACACCAAGCATTGTTGCCAGAAACATAGATGGGCATGTGAAAGATTTCTGAGGGATATAAGCCGTGAAGGAACGGATGAATTTCCTTATATCTTTGATGATGCAAAAGCAGAGAGATTTTATAAATGGGCAAGTTTACATAAGCATACTAAAGGCGTGCTAGTAAATACGCCCATTATTTTTACACCAATACAGCGTTTTATATTTGGTAACATTTATGGATGGATTCATAAAGATACTGGGTATAGAAGATTTACAAAGGCATATTGGCAAGTGGGAAGAAAAAATGCAAAATCTCAATCATTAGGTCTAGTTGGTGATTATGAATTAATGGCACTTGGTGAAGATAATTCAGAAGTTTATATAGGTGCGACTAAAACACTCCAGGCAAAAATCATTTACAATGAAGTATTGGCAATGCTTAAAAAATCAAGTGCTTTGTTTAAAGGCAAATGGAAAGAAGCATATAGTACGATTGTACATATTAAAAGTAATTCAATAATGCGTGCTTTATCTAAAGATGATGGAAAAACTGGCGATGGTTTAAATCCACAATGTGGACTGATTGATGAATATCATGCGCATCCAACAGATGAAATATTAGAAGTCATTAAGACAGGTATGATTGCACGGCGACAACCTTTATTATTTATTATTACAACAGCAGGTAATAATTTAGGGGGGCCTTGCTATAGAATTGAATATCCATTAGTAAGTAAAATCCTAAATCCGGATATCGAATTTGATATACCGGATTATTTTTGTATGGTTAATGAATTAGATCGAGATGAAGAAGGGAATCTGATTGATGACATAAACGATGAAGAGTGTTGGATAAAAGCCAATCCAATTGCAGCTACATATGAAGTAGGATTAAAAAATATCAGAAGTAATTATATGTCAGCGATAGAAAGCCCAGAAAAGATGGTGTCATTTATGACTAAGAATATGAATATATGGGTTAAACAATCAGCGCAGTCATATATTGATATGGCAAAATGGAAGGCACGAGGAAGATTAAATGAGGATTTTGAAAATGATTTAGGAATATCACTATATGGATATGATGCATATGTAGGTATTGACGTATCAAAAACAATTGACCTTACAGCTGCTGGGATTGTAATCCCGGTAGATATTAATAACAGTAAGAAATTTATTACTTTAGCACATGGTTTTATACCGGAAGAAACAGTACAAACAAAAGAACGAACAGATAAAATCCCATATAGACTATGGAGTGAAAGAGGATGGCTAACAATTACTCCAGGTGAAATTGTTGATTATCGATTTATGACTAAATGGATTGAAGAAACATTAAATAAATATGGATTAAATATTAAAGATGTTTGTTATGATCCATATAATGCTACTCACTATACCCAAGAATTAGAATCAAATAAGGGATGGGGAATTGTAGAAATCAGACAAGGTATTATTACATTGTCTGAACCTACAAAGTCATTCAGAGCAGAAACATATCAAGGCAATATATTGCACCCAATTAATGATTTATTAGATTGGGCAATTAGTAATGCTGTAACTAAAGTTGATGCTCAAGAAAATATTATGTTAGATAAGGCCAAAAGTACTGAACGTATTGACCCAATAGCAGCCATAATAAATGCTTACACAAGGGCAAAAGTAGCGGCTGATGATGATTTGAGTATGTATATAATGAGTGATGAGTTTAGTCTATAGGAGTCGTAATGAAATACATAAAAATAATAGGAAGTATAATTGATGACCTGCTATTTACAATAGGGGCCATCTTTTTTTGCATTGGAGGATTTATGATCCATACGATAGTAGGCATATATAGTATTGCGTTGGCCTCCTGTGTACTTGGATACATAATTGGAACGGCATACCATGTTGAAAGAAAAGGAACGAGGGATAGACCATATGGAGAATAGGAAAGGAGATATAACAATTGATACTAAGAAAGTTCATTGAAAAAAGGGATGGCTACATGCAGCCTAATCATGTTGATGCGGATTCAATTATAGATTTCTTGGGAACGTCAACAAATAAATTTATGCGGGTAAGTGATGTTATAAAAAACTCAAATGTATTTGCCTGTGTCAGCATTTTGGCAGATGATTTAGCAAAACTTCCAATCCATACATATTATGGAGATGGAGATAGAACAAAAGGGATGAAACATCCTGTAGCAGAATTGTTATATACAAGGCCTAACCATTTGATGAGTGCATTTACATTGAAACAAACATTACAAATGCATGTGGGGTTGTATGGCAATGCCTTCGCATTTATTGATTGGGGAAATGATGGATTTCCCAAAGCAATATGGCCATTAGAACCATCATCTACTGTTCCATATCTGGATGTAAAAACTGGTCGATTAACATATCAAACACAAACATTACAAGGTGAAACAATTACATTACAACCATCTGATGTACTACATTTTAAAACAATGGCTAGAGATGGCATTATAGGTAAAGCACCATGGAGAACATTAGTTGATGAATTACGAGGGCAGAATTCAACGAAAGAATTTATCAGCAATTTCTACAAGAATGGAACACTAGTATCTGGTGTATTGCAGACAGATTCAAAAATCAATCAAGAAGCAAAGGATAAGTTAAGGAAAGATTTTGCAAGCCGGTATGCGAGTCCAGATAATGCTGGTAAAACAGTTGTATTGGATATGGGATTAAAATTTCAGACCATAGGTATGCAGCTTGATCAAGCACAATTTATTGAGACGCAAAAATTTGGGATTAATGAGGTGGCTAAAGTTTACCGGGTACCTCCTCATAAATTAGCACAACTAGATAGAGCAACCTATGCAAATGCGGAAGCAATGGGGCTTGAATATATCAAGTCAACACTGCTTCCTATTTTTATGCAATGGGAACAAGAAATTAATTACAAACTATTTACCAAAATAGAACGACAACAGTATTATATAAAGTTTAATGCTGATGCAGAGCTTAGAGGGGATAGTAAATCTAGGGCGGAATACTATACAAAAATGATTCAAGCTGGCGTATATACGCTAAATGAAGTACGAGCTATGGAAGAGCAAAAGCCTATAGATGATGGTATGGGTGATAAGCATTTTATATCTCTAAATTATACGACTACCGATAATTTGGAGAAATTACAACTGGCAAAAATTAAAGCTGGTGAAGACTTAACAGTGAAAGGAGGTGAGGGGAATGGACAAGGAACGGAGAACACTTCAGACCAAGATAGAAATCCGGAAGGTGGAGAATGATAACGGTGAGTTACCATATATCGAAGGTTATGCATTAAAGTTTGGGACCCGGTCAGAAAATATGGGTGGCTTTGTGGAAATGCTATCTAAAAACTGTTTGGATAAAACAGATATGAGTAATGTAGTTGCATTGTATAACCATAATGAAAGTTATCCATTGGCACGCAATACTGTGCCATCAGGGGCGGGGTCATTGGAACTTAAAGTAGATGATATTGGTTTATATTTTAAATCAATACCAACGGAAACCACATATGCAAAGGATTTAATTACAAATCTTGATGCAGGTGTTGTAGGTCAATGCTCATTTGCATTTACATTGGCTCAAAATGGTTCTGAATGGATATGGGATGAGGATGATCAAGTATACATTCGAACAATTACGGCAATCGAACGCTTATGGGATATTTCTATTGTTACGACACCGGCATATCCTGATACAGAAGCAGACACGGCAAAGCGTGATTTAGAAGAGTTCAAGAAGACTCAAAAGAATGAACTAGATGAAGTTCGAAAACGTAAATTAGCAATTGAATTAGAATTATTGGAGGGATAAACCATGAACGAAAAAGAACGTGAATTACGCCAAAAGATGGTAGCAAAAAATGAAGAAATCCGTGGACTAATGAATGAAGGTAAACTGGATGATGCGGAGCAAGCAACAGAAGAATTGCGCCGCTTAAAACGTGAATTACAAGTAGAAATTACATTGGGTGAAAATAGTGTAGATACTGTACCACCAGAAGCACGTCAACATCAAAATCATGATAATGATATTGATGTAAATCAAATCATGGCTCGTGCTTTGCGTGGCAATCAATTGTCTAAAGAAGAAAATGAAGTATTGGTGCGTGCTAGCACATTGAATGAAGGCACAGGTAAAGATGGTGGGTTCATTGTTCCTAAAGATGTACAAACAGCCATTAATGAATTGAAACGAACATTAAACCCATTGGATGAATTAGTACGTGTTGAAAAGGTTGCCACTATGAGTGGTGAGCGAACTTATGAAAAGCTTTCCACCATGACAGCATTCCCAAATGTAGCTGAACTAGCAAATATTGCAAATTTGGAAACTCCAGAATTCAATCGTGTTGAATACAAAGTCCAAAAATATGCAGGCATTTTACCGATTTCTAGTGAACTATTAGCAGATACAGACCAAAACTTATTGAACTATTTGTATCGTTGGTTGGCTAAAAAGGATACGATTACACGTAATACAGAAATCGCTAAATTAATTAATATGCTTACGAAAAAACCAATTACAGGTATTGATGGATTAAAAGACGTTTTAAATGTTGACTTAGATCCAGCAATTGCATTGACTTCTATTCTTTTAACTAACCAAGATGGGTATAATTACCTTGATAAATTGAAAGATACACAAGGTCATTATTTATTGCAACCGAACCCATTAAATCCAACTGAAAAGATGTTAAGTGGTAAAGTGGTTAAAGTGGTAAGTAATAAGGTATTACCTACAGATACTAGCGGTAGCGGCAAAAATGCACCAGTTATTATTGGGGATTTAACAGAGACAATTACATTGTTTGACCGTGAAGCGATTACCTTGTTAGGTACAAATATTGGTGGTAATGCATTTGTAACAGATGGTTACAATATCCGTGGTACACTTCGTTTTGATACAAAAATTGTAGATAATGAAGCAGCTGTATTTGGTCAATTGAAATTGGCATAAGGTAATTATTATGCAAAAGTTACTGGATGATGTAAAAGAATATTTACGGGTAGACAGTAATGATGAAAATACAGTAATTGAAAATTATATTGAAGCAGCAAAAACATATATAGAGAACGGCACAGGGAAAGCATTTGACGAAAAAAATAGTCAAATGCTTTTAGTCGTTAAGATGTTATGTGGGCATTGGTATGATAACCGAAATGTAGTAGGCGGTGGTGGTGAACTACCGTTTACTATTACTTCATTATTACTGCAGATTGAACATAAGAAAGAGGGGTAACAAATGAAAGTAAAAGTATTACATCCAACTATCATTGATAGCCAATGGCTTCAAATTGATGACGTAGTAGAAGTAGAAAATGAAAAAGCGCAACCATATGTAGAAACAGGTCTAATTGAAGTTATTGATGATGCGGGAATTACTCCACCGAATGCTAAAACTGGTGGTGAAGGAAATCCACCAGAAGGGAATCCAAATCCACCAGAAGGGAATCCAAATCCACCAAATGAGGATAATGATGGTGATGAAAATCCACCAGACGAAGATGGGGGTAAAGATTCCAAGTCCGGAAAAGGTAAATAATCATGTTACGGATTGGATCTATGAAGAACCGTATAGAAATATTACGGCAGACCATAGAGCCGGATGGACAAGGTGGGTTTAAAAAAGAAAAACCACGTAGAATTGCCACGGTATGGGCCGCTATTTTAAAACCAAGATTTTGGGATGGTGATAGTGGGAAAGGCCCTACTACAGCAATTACACAAGGTATACAGATACGACCGTTAAAAGCAATTGATACTGATTGTATTATTAGGTACCGTAATACAAATTATGAAATATTAGACATAGAGTATAATACGGATTCTTATATATTGACATGTCAGGCAATCAAGAAACGGTAGGTAACTATGGCATTTGTAAAAGCTGATATATCTAATGCTACTTATAAGGCAATGCGAGATATTCACAATTATAATTCTGAAACACAAGAACGAATTAAAGAAGTAACAAGGAATAAAACGCATGAAGTATTAACTGTAGCAATTCAATTGGCACCTTATAGAACTGGTAAATTTAAAGGGACACTAAGGGAAGAAATTAAAACACATAGTCAAGGTATTTATGGACGGGTATTCACAAATTCACCGGTAGCACATTTAATTGAATTTGGCACAAAGGGGCATGTAGTAATGCCCAAAAAGAAAAAAGTATTAGCCCCAGGAGCAGCCGGCTGGTTTATGACTAATGCTACAATTCCTGCAATATCTGCCAAGCCATTTATGAAACCAGCTATGGATAAGGTTCGTCCAACGATTGAAGGTGCAATTAAGGTGGCAATAAAGAAATGAAGATAAAAACAATTCCATTTAATGCTGTACAAAAAGCATTTTATAAATTGCTGTCAGAAGGACAGACGGCTCCTGTATATGATCGTATCCCTGCAGGGGATGAAGAAATGCCGTATATTTGGTTGGGTGAGTTTCATGGTGTACCTGTGGAAGATAATAAAACACATACAGTACATAGAATTAGCCAGCAAATAGATATATGGAGCAATCAACCTGGTAAGAAAGAGGTTAATGAAATTCTAAATGATGTAGCTACATTAGTTAGACATTACCAATTACCACTTGAAGGGTTTAAACAGGTCGGTGATGCCCATATATCTTTATATCAGGCAATAGGGGAACGATACGAAGATAAGACTAGTGCTTATCATGGGATCATGATGATTGAGTACACAATTGAAGAAATTGATTAGGAGGTAATTAATATGGCATTAACACAAGAGCAAATTACAGCACTACCAGTGGCACCTAGTGATACAAAGGCGGTAGCTGGTAAAGATACGTTATTGTATATTGCATCTAAACAAACACCATTAACATGGTTATTGGTTGGTGGTCAAAAGAACTCACCACTTAAAGAACAGGCAGACTCCTTGGATGGTTCTGATAAATCTAGTGGCGGTTGGAAAAAAGGCATCCCTGGTATGAAGTCCTGGAGCATCGAATATGATGGTCTATACGTGTTAAATGACAATGCAGTGGATATCTTGCGCTATTCATTCCGTGAAGGTAAAGCCGTGTATGTACGTGTAGAATATCCGGACGGTTCTTACAAACAAGGTTGGGCGAATACAACATCTTTTGAAGATAATAACGCTTCTGATGTAATTCAAACATTAAAGGTATCCTTAACAGGGTATGGCGCAATTAGCGATTTGATTGCGATTGGTGAAGTTAAAATTACATCTCCTACAGCTGCATTCTCTAAAGCATCTGCAGCAGATAAAACTGTAGCAGTAACACCTACAGATATTACAATTCGTACTGTAACCGATGATACTGGTACTGTATTGGTATTCGGAAAGGACTACGAATTTGCAGAAGGTACATTAACTTTGAAAAAGGAATACCTCAAAAATATGACAGTAGGTAACCATGTACTTGAAGCAAAATTTGCAGCAAAGACAATTCCTATCACAGTAAATGTAACAGCATAATTTTGTAAAACAAAGGGCGGGTTTTATCCCGCCCTATTTTATATAAGGAGATAAAAATGAAAGAACAAACTACATTGACCGTCAATGGGGAAAAATATGAATTATTGTATACACTTGGTATTATGCGTCAGATTGAACGAACATTAGGATGTTCTTTGATTTCAATCCTAACAAGATTTGATGGCAATGCACAGGAACGAGTAGGCATTGATTTCATTATGGCAAACTTACAATATGCGGTAGTTGGTGGTTTATCGGAAGATAAAGCATATGATCTAATCGATAAATATTGTGAAGGTGAAGGTACATTGGATACGTTGGCAGGGTTCCTAATGATGGCATTATATAATACTGGTTTTTTTATCCCAAAGCTACCAGAAGAAGTGGAAGCACAGGTGGAGGAACAGAAAAAGAAGTAGCCTCCATTGAAGAATGGATTAGAACTGTAGAACCAATTGCATATGGACCATTACATCTATTGCCTGATGCTCTTGAAAATCTAACTATGAAAGAGTTCTATTTATTACTTGATGGTCATTATGCCCGTAAAAAAGAAGAGGACTATAAGCAAGCATATTTCACATACTGGATGCTTGCTCCAAACTTAGGGAGAGAAAGCAAAATTACAGTAGATGATATTTTCAATCCATTACATCAAGATATGTCAAAAGATAAGAAAAGTGAGAAAGAGGAGTTATTACGTACATTTAATTTATAAAGAAAGGAGGTGGAATGATGGGAACAACCATAGCAGATTTAGAGGTTAGGATAGGTGCGGATAGTAATCAGTTTAAACAAGAACTACAGAAGGTAGAAACGCAGGTAGGGAAAGCATTTAATGTAAATCCAATTAATGAGTTTTCTACAAGTGTAGATAGTGTAACAGGTCGTGTAGGTAGTTTGGTTAGTAAGTTTACAGCTATAGCGGGAATTATGGCCGGAGGATTTGGACTAACATCCATGATTGAGGGTTCTGTGAAAGCTGGCGAAGCAGTTTACCAATTATCTCAACGGTACCAAATCACAACTAAAGAAGCATCTGAAATGAACCGAATACTAAAGATTACAGGATCTGATGCGGATACAGCAGCTAAAACAATTATGCGATTGGATAAAGCATTATCCGGAAATAGTAATGAGGGTAAGAAAGCGCAAGAAACACTAAAACTATTTGGCGTTTCATTAACTGATGCTAATGGTAAGATGTTACCAATTAATCAACAATTGGAGGAGTTAGCAAAAGGATATAAAGCGGCTGCTGATGCGGGATATGGGCAGGAATATGTGATGAATACCCTTGGTGTTCGTGGACTTGCTTTAATTTCTGTATTGCAGAATTACAATGAAGCGGCGGAAGTTGCTAGTAAAGTCAAAGGAATTGGTCTAAATCCAGAAGAAATGCATAAAGCATCTCTTCAATTGAAAGAGATGGAATTGCAGTTTGGACAACTTAAACTAGCGAGCGGTGCAGCCATTACACCATTAGTAATGGAGTTATTACCACAATTGCTACCGTATTTGCAAGAATCAGCAGTATGGATAAATAAAAATAAAAATGAGATTGCAAGTACGGCTAAAACATTAGTTCAGATTGTAGCATTGTATGAAAGCATTAAGATTGCTAAAAAAGCAGCGGCGGCAGTTAATGCAGTAGTATCAACTGTGAAAAATTCGCAAAGCCCAATGGGGTTAGATACAGCTGAATTAACAAGAGCGCAAGAAGCACAGATTAATAAAGCACTTAGAGATAATGAACGTGTATATGCACAAATGCGAAGAGAAGCGATTAAAACAGCTAATCAACAAAAGTTATCTGCAGAAGAAACGAGTGCATTTTTAGCGCAGGAATTTAGCAAGATTAGTATCAAGGCAACGCAATCAGCAGAGCAAATTCGAGCGGCTATGACTATTGGCTTCCAAGGCGTACGGGCAGAAGCGGCAGAAAGTTCAATTGCAGTTAATAGATCCATATTATCTACAGGGGTAGCGGCAGAAGAATCAGCAAATCTACATGTAGCGTCTAATGTTCGCAAAGTAGAAAGTGATATGGCTGTAGTAGCTAGTCAAGGTAAAGTAGGTGTAGCTGCAACAGTTGCAGGCACAAAAGCCGTAGAAGCTAGTGCAACAGCAACAGCAGCGGCAACAGCAAATATTGAAAAGAATGCAGTATTAGCAGCAAGCTATGAAGGTGTCGGTGTAAGAGCCACAACGGCAGGAGCGGTAGCAGTTAGTGCAGCAGGCAGAGCTATGGGAGCTGTTACAACATTAACACGAGCAGTGTGGGCTCTTGCTGGTGGATGGTTAGGTGTAGCGGCAGCCGTAGGATTTGCACTATATTCTATGGGACAAGCCAATAAAGCAGAAGCAGAATTTCAACACGCCAATGAAGTAACCTTGATGGATAAGGGAAAGAAATATCATCTTGCAAAAAATAGAGAGGGTAAAGTTGTTTTTGCCAATGATAGTGCCGGTTATGTAGAAGTACCTGAGCGATTAAGAAATAAATATGAATCTTATGTATCAGCACAAAAAAAGGCTAGTGCAGATGCGGCATTAGGTGAGATTAAAGCAGAACAAGCTAAAATGCAAGCTGAGTTAGCTACACAAATGCAAAACATATCGAATATTGGAGATTCTATAAGTAAAACATCTACCACTACGACTCATAAAGATACTTCAAGTGCAGCAGAAACTGTTAGGTTCATGATTAATCAAGGTATTGATCCACGTATAGCTTTTGGTATGGCTGGTGGGAATATGCTTGAATCAGGCGGAAATACAAAGAACTTAAATGCAAAGGCTGTAAATCCCAATGGGGGCGCATTCGGTATTCAACAATGGTTGTTAGATAGAAAAGAAGATTTATTTAACTTTGCAAAGCAGAATCATTCAGATCCATATGATATCCACACTCAACAAGCGTTTCAGGTATATGAAATGCTATATGGGAAAGAAAAGGATAATTATAAGAAAGCATTAGCAGAACTTGGAAATAGTCAAGATGTAGGATTAGCGGCTAAGTTAGTTGACAAATGGATAACACGTTCAGAAGGAACGGAAGATATTAGGTCTCAAAAGGCAGCCAATGCACAATTACTTTATAAAGACATGAAGGGTGAAGGTGGCCTTACTGGGGCTGATATATTACGCCGTCAAAAATCAATTGATGATGCAAAAAAGGATTTAAAGAATTTAGAAGGTGAATTAAAGCAAAGTATCACTGGAGAAATTGGTACATCTTATGAAAGTGAAATTCAAAAGATTGAGGAGGATGTACGAAAAAAATCAGAAGCAATCAAGAAGATTAAAGATGTCAGCGATACAATTGATACCTCAAATGCTGAAAAGCTATTAGATCAGTTTAAAACTGTTGAAGTAGATAAAGTAAATAAAAAGCTACAGGAGCAACGGGATAAATTAAAGCTGGATACAGCTAAAACTAATGCAGAAATCTTAGGAAACTATAAAGATTTAGCTGAACAACAGTTTATTGTATCTAAAAATGAACTAGATAGAGAGCGAGAGGAACGCCTAAAATCAGTTGCAAAACAAAAGGATGATGCGGAAGCTAAAGCACAGGTTGAAGAATGGTACACAGCCAAATATAAAGCCTTAGTAACAGAACGTGAAACGGCAGAGCGTGAGTCATATGATAAAGCTGTTAAATTAGCAATTAACCGACATGATGCAAATAGACTCCAACAACTAACAAGTTCAAAAGATGCTAAGCAATATAGGGACTGGGAAGGCGATACCGCAAAATTACAGACATTCTATAAGCTTTGGGAACAAGGCAATATGTCGATGTCAGCTGCTACAGCAGAAGCGGCGGAATCATTTGCTAGTGGATTATCATCTATCTTTTCAAATCTGGCAACAGATATTACAAGTGTAAAAGATTTAACCCAAAATATGGGTAAATTAATTCTTAGTACAGTAGTCAATATCATTGCTAAAATAGCGGCTGCAAGATTAGCGGCAGCATTGTTAGGGCAGTCATTGGGGGGAGGGGCTCCAAGTATTGCTAGTGGTGGTAATGTACAAAAATTAACAATGCAAGGATTTGTAAATAGTGCTATTGCTAGAATGCCCAATATACCCACATATAAGTTTGCAAGTGGCGGTGTAATTACTGCTCCAGTAATGTCATTAATGGGTGAAGGTAAAGATAATGAGGCTGTACTACCTTTAAACCAAAATACATTTGCTAGTCTTGGGCGTAATATTGCGAACACAATAGGCGGAGGACCGATTATGGTGAATGTAAATAATTACACCAACAGCAAGGTTACAGTTACGGAAGAGACATCAACTGGTGATATGAAAACACAAATTGTAAATATTGTGATTGAAGAAATTGCTAGTAACCGAAATGGAAGCCAAGATATTTTGAAACAATTAATAGGAGGTAGGCGATAATGTATGTGTTTCCTACAGATATTCCGGAGCCGATTATTCCGGCCGCATCGAATTCCGGAAGTACTTATACGGAAGTACTAACAGATAGTACAATCACATCCACTACGGATGCCAACTATAAAATAACACGGCCGAGAACTACAAGGGTGATTGGAAGCTGGACATATACATGGCTAGGACTTAGCGATGAAAACTATGCAAAGTTAAAAGCATTCTGGAAGAAAGTTAGAACATCCGAGGAGTTTGAGTTTAAAAACTATACGGATGGGAAAACATACAGATGTAGATTTGTAGATAAGTTTAGTTTCCGATTAGATTATCCAATTGGATGGTATGGATCATTACAGTTTGAGGAGGTGTAACAAATGCTAAGATGGCCTGCTACGGCAATTATTGAAAAGAATAAATTAGCAAGTGATGCCCCTTTCTTGGTATTGGTTAAAATGGTCCATTCAGAATTAACAGAGCCTATATGCTTGGTTAGAAATACAGAAAGTATTACATGGGATGGGCAAGAATGGCAAGCATATCCTATGAATTTTGACATCAATACAATTGATGGGCAAACAGAACCTAAGTTAAGTTGGACTGTATCTAACTGTGCAGGAACATTGCAACAGTATATACAAAAATTCAAAGGGTTCACGGATGCGGAGGTAACAATATATGTTGTACATGCGAATATGCTAGACAATACAGACCCGCTACAAGCTTTTGAATTCACTGTAACAACGACTCAATACGATGAGGAGTGGGTAACATTTATACTAGGTGCATCACCAGAAACAGTAGTTAAATTTCCAACCCATATTTATATGGCGCATTATTGTCCGTATAGATTTAAATCAGTTAGATGTGGATATGCAGGAGGTAAAGAGCCATGCAATAATACATTGGAAACATGTAGAATCCCATCACGATTTGGGGGAGAGGAAGGTATGAATGGAAACAATGTTTAATTATGATGATCTAATAGGCATTCCATTTGTAGATGGTGGCCGAGATATAACAGGGTTAGATTGTTGGGGCCTTGCGTTGGAATTATTTAAACGACAAGGATATATTATTCATGATTATTCTATATCTTCGGAAGAGGCACATGTAATATCAGATACTATGCAACATGATTTGAATGAGATGTGGCAAAAAATAGAAGAGCCTAAAATAGGATGCTTGGTGATTATTCGACTTGCAGAGAATGAATGGGCGAACCATTGCGGAGTTTATATTGGTGATGGTCATTTTATTCATGCCTATTGTCATGAAACAGGAGTAGTGATTGATAGAGTTCGTAAATGGAAGTCAAGAATATTAGGTTTCTATATTCCAACAGAAAGGGCATTGTATAATGATTGAAATTGTTGAAATAAAGAATCCGTTTGAACCGAATAAAAAGGAACGAAAAAAGGTAGAGTGTACAAATGGTACACTCTATTCTTATTTAGATCCAACAGATAAAGATGTGTACCTAAATGGAATACTTGTATTGGACCCTGTAAATTGTTTTCCACAAGATGGAAATCAAATTATAGTAACTCCACATATCGGTAAAAGCCTAAAGGGGATACTTGGCATGGTGGCCATGTTAGCATTAGCAGTTTATGCACCTGTATTGGCTGCAAAGTGGCTACCTGTAACAGCTAGTAAATTAGCAATTGGACTCATGACAGGGGCCATTACAATGGTTGGCGGTAAGCTGATAAATAGTATGCTCCGATTAAACCAGATAGGTAGTACATCAGAAAATTCACAAAGTACATCTTATGGATGGTCATTGCCAAGCGTACAGACATATGAAGGTGGTGTGATTGCAGAAACATATGGTGAATGCATACCAACCCCTCAATTATTAATGTGTCATGTAGAGACAACAAATACAGATGATCAAGATAAAAATGTACAATATTTGAATTTATTGTATTGTGGCGGATGGGGCCCTGTGGATAGTATTAGTAATATCCGCATTGGGACAACACCTATAGAAAACTTTACAGATGTTCAGATTGAAACAAGGTTAGGTGAAAATAATCAAGAGCCGATATCATTCTTTCCAACTACTGTATTAGACCAATCAATAGGTCTTGAGTGTGCTGAAAATAAACCATTAATTAGAACAACAGATACTAAGAAAGCTAAGAAGTTAGAAGTAACAGTTGAATTTCCTAATGGATTATACAAGGTGAATGATAGCGGCGATTATGATAAGAATACAGCCGAGTTTCAAATTATGTATAGAAAAACTGGCACAACGGAATGGAAAGATTTTGGCGGTGATGATAGTAATCACATTGTTAAATCAAACGGAAGACTATCCAATATAGTTACAAATGTAAAATCAATAGGTAGTGCAGCACCATTAGAGGTATGGACATTAGTAGCAAAAAAGGATAAAGATACTTTAAGTGTAACAGGTAGTATAAGTGGCAAGAAAAAAGAAGCTAAGTATGGCGAGCATTATGATAATGGCATAATATCTTTTGACTTAAAGCAGAGAGAAATCTTTATGAAAAAAGAGGGAACCATAACAATTACTGTGCAGAAGTCTATATTTAGCCTAACAAAAGCAACTAGCCAAGCTGTACGTAGATCATATCAATTTGAAATGCCTGAGGCAGGACAATATGATATTAGGGTTGTAGGTACTAAGTTACCAACGACAACAAGAGCAACAGCTTATATGACATGGTCAACGTTATCAAGTTTTATTATGGATAGCGCATATAGTAGACCAGGTAAGGTGTTAATTGGATTACGGATTAAGGCAACTAACCAATTATCCGGAGGTATTCCAAATGTCAATTGGAGACAAATAAGAAATACCGTTCATGTCTTTGATTGGGATACAGGAACATATGTTGAAAAAGATGCGAAGAACCCTATATGGGCTGCATATGACATGTTACATAACTGTAAGAGATTGTATAACATAAATACAAATGTTGAAGAATATGTGGTTGAAGGTGTACCGGCTAATAATTTCAAACAGTATTGGGATGAATGGAAAAGTGCGGCGGCTTATGCAGATGAAGAAGTATTAATGATTAGTGGAGAAAAAGAACGAAGGTTCAGATTTGATGCGGTCATGGATACAACCCAGACACGATGGGAAGCGGCACAAAAGGCAGCAACTTCCGGACGAGCCACAATATTAAGGCATGGGACACAATATGGCATAGTGGTGGATAGACCAAGTAACATTGTACAGGTGTTTGGAGAGGGGCAAATAGTAAAGTCATCCTTTAAAGGTGAATATTCATCTAGGGATGATAGGGCCCGTTCAGTAGAAATTACGTACAATGATACAGATAATGACTACAAAAATACTGTATTTATGGTGCGAAGTCCAAACTATGCAAACAATTTAAAGAAGAATGATAATACAGCTAAATTGTCATTGTTTGGTGTAACAAGGCGTTCACAAGCATACAGAGAAGGAATGTATCTAATGGCCACAAATGAGCGACAGTTACAGACTGTTACATTTGGTACAGATATAGGCGGTATGGTGTGTGAATATGGCGATGTTATAGGTATCAATCATGCGGTTCCTCAATTTGGAGATGCTAGCGGTCGTATTATAAAAGCAGAAGGTAATACAGTCGTATTGGATAAATTTGTTGTATTGAAACCAAATAAAAATCATAGCATTATGATTCGGTTAGAAGATGACAGTATTATTACAAAGCAAATCCAAGCAGTAACAGAGGAAACGAATACAGATACAATTACTGTAATTGGTGAATTCTCACAACAAGAATTACCTAAACGATATGATCCATATATGCTCGGTGAAGCAAATAAGGAGGTCAAACCATTTAGGATTACCAAAATTACAAAGAATGGAGATAATCAGGTAACAATAACAGCTACAGAATATGATGCGGCTGTATATGAACTTGATTATAGTCGGTATCCTGTAATTGATTATGCCAAGGTAGAAAAAGAATTATCAGTAAAGGATATCAAGCTAACTAAGATTGTAAATACGTTAAAAGATGGAACTGTACTATGTGATATTAAGGTTGATTGGGTGTTACCAATTAGTAATCAATGTAAACAAGTACAGGTATATTACAAACGTACAAATGAAGAAACATATACATTACTGAATACATTCAGTGGAAATGAAACATCTGCAGTCATTAGATCCGTACTTACAACACAAAATTATATAGTTCGTATTATATGCTTAAATGATCTAGGGATTGCAGGTCCCGGCATAGAAAAGACCATATATATTGCTGGAAAGGAAACAGCGCCAGCAATGGTAAAACAATTTACGGTAGTACAGGATTCTATAAATAGTAGCATACTACATTTGCAATGGTCGCCAAATCAAGAGCCGGATATATATGGATACCGTTTATATAATGACACAGGGAAAGAACTTGTAAATTATATAGGGTCCACAAATTATACGTTCTTTGCAACAGAAAGCAAGACATATACATTTGGGATTAAAGCCATTAATACGTCTGGGATTGAATCTGAAATTGCTACAAAGGTAAGTATTCAAATCACAATTACAGAGGGAAGTATAGCCGTTCCTGACAAAGTTAATTCAGCAAGTATTGAATTAACAAAAGAGGGCGTACTACTTGAATGGACTCCTATCACAAATACTTATATTGATTTCTATGAAGTCAGAAGTAATAGTAATACAGGTGATTTACAAGGCTTGATTGTAAAATCAAATTCTATTAGAGAGATAATACAACTTAAAAATAGAAAAGGAGACCTATTAATTTATGGTCATAATCCGGTAAAAGGATATGGGACAGGGTTAAATGTATCCTATGATTTCCAAAAGCTAGAAGCACCAATAGTAACATCTGTAAACATGATCAAAGGATTTGCCTTATTAGTATCAAATATGCCAAGTACTGCTAATAGTATTCGGTTTTATATTGTAGGTTCTGCAAAGACAGATATTCTTAATTCCACAGGGAATACGATAACTTACACTGGTGATGCGGATATTTATCGTGTAAAAGCAGCATTTATTGATGCTATAGGTGAAGGAATTGTATCCAATGAATTATTAGTTACTATCTCAGCAACAATAGATCCTGCATTATTAGATAAAGAAAGTTTAGGATTGAAAGAATTTGATAAGCGTGTTAACGAACTAAGTGAAGAATTCAATAAAGTTTCTCACGAATATAGTACTAAAGTTCAAAACCTTGCTGAAGATGTAGAAAGCCGTTTTACGCAGCTTGATAAAGGTATTGAACTTAAAGTTACAAAGGGTCTTAAAGCACTTGATGGAGGGGCTATCCTTTCAAGAATAAACCTTTATGAAGGTGGCGTTAAGATTGATGGTAAATTAATTCATATTACTGGTGACACGCTCATAGATGGAAATATCATCACAAATAGGATGATACAGGCGAATTCAATAACTGCCGATAAATTGAAAGTGGATAGTTTATCTGCTCTATCTGCATATATAGGTGGCACACTTCGAGGTGGTAAGCTAATTGGCACAGAAATCCAAAATGAAAGCGGGTCATTTAAAGTTGACTCAAATGGTAACATTACGGGTTCCCATATCAATGGAGGATTAATTACCGGCGCAACAATTCGAGGTGTTAACATTGAGGGCCAGTCTATATACAATGCTGGATACAAGGTAAAGAGCCTTGATGTGAGAACGTATGAAGTTGCTCACGGGGATTATACGCCAATACCTGACGGATATAGTGAGGGTCAATGCGTATTTGTGCCGATTTCGTACAAAATAATTAGTAATGGTAAAGTTGGTGGGCGAGAGGGCCCAAATCTTGATTATTACGAAAGTAATTCGCCTAACTTTCCTATATATACTTTTGATGGAAGTAAGGTTGGGTTAATGGGCACTCGTAGAGCATACGCTGCTAGGACATTTTCTAATGACACAAAAAGAAATTTAAAGACAGGGTGGATATATGTATTGGTAATTGCTAGACAATAATAAACGGAGGTGCGTATATGGAAGAATATGATTTTGATTTACATGTAGGGCAGGACTACGGACTGACCTACATTATCGAGGGCGGCGGTTCATATAATGGGTATACAGCTATTATGAAAATCAGGCGAAAGCCTGACACAAATGAGGTGTTATCCGTTAATGGTGTGATAGAGAATAACCGTATCACATTCCGTATTAATGGCAATGATACAGTTAGTAAGGTAGATGCTAAAGGAATCCACCAATATGATGCATTCATTTACAACAATGATCATAGCTTAAAATTAGGGTTTGGCGAAGTTAATATCATTCAAGATATTGCACGTCATTAATGAAAGGGGATTATATCATGGCAGAAGAGCTAAATATTAATATAAAAGGTCTTAATTTACCACCAATTAAATTGGAAGGTGCGGCAGGTAAAAGCGCCTATGAATTATGGATAGAATCCGGAAATTCCGGTACACGTGAGGACTTCTTAAATAGTTTAAAAGGACAAGATGGCCGTAATGGGGATGATGGGTTGCCTGGTAAAGATGCAACGGCTGATGGTGCCTATGAAATGCTTTTAGGCCTAAATGTATATTGCGAAAACGCAACTCCAAATGAAGTCCTGAAAGGTCTTATCCGTGGTTTGGGTGATGTCATTAAAAAGCCATTTAAGCCACTAGAATTTGATAGACCACAAAAAGGACAGACTTATATTAATGTATACGGTACACCTCACTTCAAGGTAGCATTACTAGGTAAAGGTGCTGCATTTGGTGTAAGTATTGGTGATGACGGTAATGGTCGATTAGACCTAGATAGTCCATTCAGCGGTAGTGATATTGAACTTGAATACTTTAATATGCTAGGCAATATCGTAGGTACGTATCGTGTATCCGGATATGGTGATGTTAAAACAGAATTATCCGCAGGTGATATCACTGATACCCTTATTGAGGAAATCAACTATCCGGAAGTAATTATTGTTAAGAATAACGCACTTGCAAATCTCATCAATGTGAAACGGTTGATTTTACCTAAAGTTAGAAATGTCGGGGAAAATGCATTTAATAGAAGTTGGAATCTAGAATTAATAAAAATGCCAAGATATGTTTTTAATTCTAATTCTCCACTAAAAGACTTAACTGTATTAGCACCTGGCGCAAATATTTATTTATCTGAAGAGTCAGACCCGAATGCAATTTGGCGCTGGTATGATAACCAACGTTCTGCCGGCATGACATTCTATAACGGCGACGGCACTAAAAAAGTTGACCTAAATACTAGAACTTGGGTACCGGTTCAATAAGGAGGTAGCGAATGGACGAAATCAGAATACTTCTGATGGATGTAGGCATTCCGGCATACTTTGCGGATATTGGATTCTGGGTAACCCTGTTAGGGGTTGTATGGGCCGCCCTTAGGGGTTCGTTTAGGGCGATGGTGTGGTTCTTAGAAAATACATCGATAGCAGAGGTGAAACGTCAACTTGATGATCATGTTGGTCGTAAGTTATCTAAGCAAAGGGAATATTATGATGATCGTATGACAGATGCTATTAATAGCATTGGCAAATTAACGGAAAGTAATCAAGATATTCTAAGGCAACTGGTGAAATTGGAGGAACGAGATGATGCTATATTTCACCGCTTGGATGCACTGGAAACCACAACGCAAACACTAAATACGGAATTAATGCACATACAATTACTTAATAATCTACCAATAAAAAGGGGTATCACCATCCCAAATGACGGAGGTGAAAGCCTTGGATAAGATGAAAGTAATTAATAAAGTAAAAACAATATATAGTTCAATCCGAATCGCTAATATTCATCCTACTTTAGTATGGGGGGCAAGAGTAATTATTCTTGTCATGCTAACACCAATTATATTGGCAACCATGGCTTATGCGATTTCATTTTATATAGGCGAAATATCTAGTGCAAACGATAAGATCATAACAATGGGAGCATTCTTAATTGACCATATGTTTGGTGCTCCAGGCGTGATTGTATCGCTCACAGGATTATTATGGCTTAGCGTTGATAGGGATAATAATGGTATCCCAGATAAATTAGAACAGGAGGATAAAAAATGAAAGTATTTATTAACCCAGGGCATGACGTTGCCCTTGATAGTGGTGCAGTTAATCCTGTATACGGTACACGTGAATGCGATGTGGCACGTGATGCAGGAAAGATGCTAGCACGATATTTGGAAACTGCAGGATGTGAAGTTAGATCTTTACAAAATGATGACTTAGGTCTCGTATGTGCTGAGTCCAACGCATGGGGTGCAGATATCTTTGTGTCGCTTCACTGCAATGCATTCAATACGCAGGCACGTGGCACTGAAACATTGTACAAGTCTTTCAACGGACAACAATTAGCGAACGACATCCAATCGCAAATCATTCGCAGCATTAATACCGTGGATCGCGGCGTTAAGGAACGTCAAGATTTATGGGTGCTAAATGGTACGGACGCAACAGCCGTGTTAGTTGAAATGGCTTTTATCGATAATGATGAAGACCTAGCACTACTTAACAATGATTTAGACACTATAGTGCGTGCTATCGCAAGGGGCATTACTGATTACGCAACAGGAGGGGAATAATGTATGACAAAATCAAAGTATTATTTAATCACCCTACTTACCGCAATATTGTTATCGGTGGTATTGGACTCGTCATCATCCTTTGCATCGGATACATATTCTACCAATCAAACGGAAGCGACTATCAGCGTACCATTAACGCAGTGGAACGAGCTCAAAAGCAACAACGAGAAAGCGTTGAACTTAATCGAAGCGTCCAACGTTCCATTGACAGAAGCACAGACTATAGCCGTGAAGCAGCGACAAGAATTGAACGAAGCACACAATACAATCGACAAATTAACGACCGAATTGGACAAAGCCAAAGCGGACTTAGTGAAGCAAGAAGTTACCTTGAACGAAATGCAGAACTCTTTGACCGAATTGAAAGGGCAAATCGAAAACGACAAGAAAACTATCAAACGACTACGGATGCAACGCAACCTATCACAGATATTAGGAGCGGGTGCGACAATCGGAGTAGTAATTCATCGATAACTGAGAGGTGATCCATACATCTCCCTACCATACGAGGGCGGACGTATGGATTGACTGACATAAAAGGCCTATCACAACACAGTTAAATGTGAATTTGTGATAGGCCTTATTTTTTTTTGAAAATTTATAAAAAAGTACTTGCATTTACATCGAATTAGATGTATAATAAAGTCAAAGATAAGGGAATAAAGAGATTCCCTAAGTTATAAAAAAGGAGAGTTTAAAATGAAAAAATTTATTAACGACAGATTTAATGAGGCTATTGCTTGTGCTGGCGCAAAAATTCGAGAAGATCATTACGAATATGTAGAAAGTATCTTCGACGAAATCACCCCATATGGTTGGGAAAGCCACTGTGCGGATGGACATCGTATGGAAGAAGAAAACACTTCCGATGTACTCCGTAGACATTACGGAAGAATTGGCTCGCACGATAGAGTGTTTGGGTTTTGTTTCAACCCAACTAAGTTGGAGGTGTAGAATGACTAAATCAACATGGGGCAAATAAGGAGGTACTTATGGAGTTCGAGGACGTTATGACCTCCGCGGAAGCAGCGGAACGTTGGGGAATTAGCCCGGTTACAGTAAAGCAGGCATGCTCTGGTCAACGGAACACGCCACCTAGATTCACATCAGATGAGTGTAGAAAATCAAAAGGTACTTGGTTAGTATCTCGTCAAGGTATGGAACGATTATATGGGGAGGAACCTAAAATGTTAAAAGTCTACAGTACAGCAACTCAAAAACCTTGGTTCATGGGGACAGCAGAATCGTATAAAGAAGTATGGGATATGATATACGAGCATGAAATGCGTCAATCTCCTTGCATAGGCAAGTGGGATAAGGACGCATGGGATGAAGGCGATATGGGAGAAGAATTTCCTGATTTCGTATGGCCGGAAGGTGTTGATTACGTTTGGACGGCTGACTGGATTGCTGAAGTCATTCTCGATCCGAAAGAATATAACGAGGAAGGAGTAAGAGGTCTTATCGACGATTTGATGCTATCTTACAAAATTGAACAAGTTTAGTTATTTTATAAAAGACCTTACTAGGTTGTATCCATAGTAAGGTCTTTTTTTGTTTATAAGTAATAATTGCAGATAAAATAAAATTATGGTGTAATTAGGGTAATAATAGGAGGTGGGAGTAATGCTGAAAGTATTTTATAAAGACCCACATTTTATGAGGGACGCAGTAATTGTAGATAACTACGCTGCTGCATGGGATATAATATGCTCCATGCAACAGAGGCTAGGGAAAGGCATACTTCTTGTTGGTAGGGAAACATGGGAGGACCTTAGATTGGTCGAGCATTTTCCTGATTTTATTTGGACAGACGATGTAAAGGCAGTATATGTTAATAGTGATAAAACATTAATAATTTCTGCTCCGTCAAAGTATAATCGAGCCAACGTTTTAAAGCTTATCAAATTCTTTAGACTCCACTATTCTATCCGAGAAATATAAATGTGAGAGCTTTAAAATCAGTTTAAGTTTAAAACGGTTGCTTAACCGTTGCTCAACCTTTTGTGTGTTAAAATGGAGATAATTTTATATTTTATGCTGATAGTCAGCGATTATATATGCTGTGTGCAATATAGCTTATGATTTCAATTATAGTTTATATAAGCATTAGTAGTAAAAGAGTGCAAGATGGAGTGATAATATGGATCAGAGAACATTAATGATTATTAGTTCTATTGTATCGATGATAGGAACATTTTTGGTTGGGTATTATGGGCAAAGAGGTATAGCTAAGTCAGGAGATTTAGTAAGGGCTCCTAGACAAAAATCAACAAAGTTGGGTTGGGGACTAATATTTTTAGGATTTTTATTAAATTTAGTAAGCCTTGTGTTATTTTAGAGACCGATAATTAGCATCTATTTTTTATGACTATAGTTGCCCCTTTTTTGCCCCTTATAATATTATGAATTACTATAAAGTATTATAATTGTGCAGAATATATTTGATAAACCCTCAATCCGCACCAGCGCAAAAGACCTACAGTTTTCTGTAGGTCTTTTTTTCGTTATTTTGATATTAAAATACATTTAATGAGTTTATCTTCTCCTTTTAAATCTGAGAAGTGTTGGCAGGTTTTCACAATCCGTGTACAATCATAGTAATTAGTAATATACATTTATATATATAGTTTTCAATATGAGAGAAGATTATGGTTTTTAATTATGGTGAGACGTTACGTATCCGAAGGGATCTATATACGATTTTAGGCAAGATACGCTATATTGATACTCATGGAAAAATTGGGTATGAGTATAAGTTAGTTAGGCATAAGAATAATGCAGAGTTTTGGCTCAGTTGGGATAAGAAGCGAGATGCGTACCAGTTTTCCAAGTTGTGTGGAAAAGCACTACCAGCCGATATGAAACTCATAGATAGTGGTTATGAGATGGTAACGGGCACTTGGGGTGAGGTAGACGTAGGTACTACTGATACTGCTAAATATAAAGAGTATGAAAATGCTGATGGTACTGCTACGTTTTCTGTTCAAGAGTGGGCTTTTGAAACGGAATATTCAAAAGGCTTTTACATTAATAAAGAATACGTATCTGTCGAAAAGGATTCAGAGGTAACCGAGTCTATTCTAGATAAAATGGATACGATTAAGAAGCTAAAGTTCATAGGACCAATCGGTTGGATTTTGGGGAACTTACTACTTTATATGCCAATCTTTGATATAAAAATATTGAATGATGTACGGGATGTACTTACCTGGCCTTATATAGTAGCTGGGAGTATAGTCCTTGGTATCATTGTGGTTTGTGCTTTCATTATTTCCAGAACTATGCGTTGATGAAAACACATCGGTTATATAGGAGTCCCTTTCGTGGGGTAAATAAAAGGTCGTAACATGTATTAATACATATTACGACCTTTTTACTATAGGATTTATTTGTTAGGGGTTAGCTATTAGCTTCAGCTGGTTGAAGTTGTTCAAGTTCAGCTTCTTTAGCATCTAATTCTTTGGCGCCAAAATGAGCCAATACACAGAATGTAATACAAAGAACACATGCTACTAATAAAAGATAGAAACCTGCATTCCAACCAAATTTATCTGCTAAAACACCAAATAGTGTTGTACCTAAGTTTGCACCAACAATGTAACTCATGAATCCACGAAGACCAACAGCAGAACCTACTGCAAATGGTGGTACAATATCCATAGTTTGTACTGAAGCTAAGAATTGAGGAATGTAGATTAAACAACCTACAATAGCAGCGAAGAAAGTAACCCATAAGAGAGACTCGCTTTGCCAATAACCAAATATACAGAAGAAGATAATACTTATAGCAATGATTGCAGGTGGCATGCGATAACCTTTAAAGAATTTATCGGAAATGTAACCTGCAAAAATAGTTGAAGGGATAGCCGCCCATTCAAAGAATAAAAAGGCAACAGACATTTCTGCTTTGGAGAAACCCTTTACTTGTAATAAATAAATTGGAAGCCAAGTAAGCATACCAAAGCGAATCATGTAAACAAAGGTGTCAACTAATGATACATACCAAGCGTTTTTATTTTTCAATACGTATTTTACAAAGATTTCTCTTGTGCTCATATGCGGTGCTTCAGAACTTCTGTGCGCCTTATGCGCTGTGTCGGCGATGATTTCACTTGTTGGTGGTAAGCCTTCACGTTCAGGGCTTTCTTTGATTAAGAAAGAAATGGCAATTGCTATGATAACTGCAATAAGCGCTGGTACACCATAACTCCCTAATTGCCAGTGATCTGTAGTAGTGAAATATAATGCGGCGGCTACGATTGGTGCTACGATACCACCACCGAGATTGTGTGAAATATTCCAGATAGCTCCATAACGGCCACGTTCCTGTTTTGGGTACCATTTAGCTAAGGTGATAAAGGATGGTCCTACACCAAATCCTTGGAAAAAGCCATTTAGTACTACTAAAACTAAGAAGAAGGCGAGACTATCGGCAAAGCTCATAAAGATATTGATAATTGCACAGCAAATGAGACCGAAAGCCATAAACTTGGCAGGACTTGCTTTGTCTGCAAGACTACTCATAAAGCCTTTACTTAAACCATAAGCGATAAGCATACCACTAGATAGCAAACCAATTTCTGTTTTGCTCATATGGAGGATATCTGATAAAAAGTGTGTTGATAAGGCAAAGTTATTACGAACAATATAGTACGCAGCATAACCTATAAAAATACCAATTAATGATTGCAATCTATATTTATAATATAGATTCATAATCATGCTTTGTGGAACTGATGATTTTGCCTCTTTAGGTTGTAGAAATGAAAACATAGTTATTACCTTTCTTTCTTAATAACTAAATCCTATTGCATTGTTAATACTACCATTTCTATAGAATTCATGTAAATGATTTATGAGATAAAAATATTAATTTGTAACTTTAAATTGCTTATTATTAGCTGAAAATGTGTATAGAAAATATTTGAATTATAGACAAGTACTTCTTAATATATTAGATTAAATATATTGGGAGGTTATTATCTATGAAATATTTACGCTGTGAACTTAATCAAGTAGAAAAAGAATATGTAAAACAATTTGGTGAAGACTCTTTAAATCGTGTCATCCTTCATGATCCTGATACAAAGGATAAACAAGATGTGCAAGATACTATTGATATTCTAAAAGAAGCAATTGCGAAAAATAAACCTCTAGAACAGGTTCCAGAGGATATGTGGAAGCTTATTGAGTTTTAATGTATATGAATTCCATACAATAAAAAGGCACATTGTTTTATGCGCAGACCATCTATAAATGAATTGTTTAAGATGGTAGTTCAAAACAATGTGCCTTTATGTTATAGCTTGTAGAGTTCAGGTTTGCGATCTCTAAAAATATTGATTTTATTGCGAATATCCTCTACTACGGTGAGGTCGATATCTACAGATGAGATGCTTTCCACGGTGTCCATTTCGAGGAGGTTTGTACCCCATGGATCGTATACAGCGGAGTGACCAGTGCTTTGAACTCGACCTACTGTACCACAGCCGTTGACAGCACATAAGAAGAGTTGGTTTTCAATGGCGCGCACTTCGTTTAATACTTGCCAGTGGCGTAAACGCATAGTAGGCCATTGAGCAGGTACAAATAATAACTCTGTATTTGATAATGCAGCCATTCTTACGAGCTCAGGAAAGCGAATATCGTAACAGATAACCGTACTACAAGGAATACCATCCAATTCGAAATGAGTGGTATGCGTACCGCTAGCGAAGTATTGGTCCTCTTTAGCAGGACTAAATCCGTGAATTTTGGAATATTCTCCTACGAGCTTGCCTTCACGGTTGTAAGCATAGGATGTATTAAATACTAAATCCTCTTTTGCTACGGCTACAGAACCGCCCACAATGTTTACATTGTGTTCTTTTGCGAATGTACTTAATAAAGCTTTTGTTCTTTCTCCATTTCTGTCAGAAATATTGATTAAATCCTTAGATGGATGAAATCCTGTATTCCATGTTTCGGGCAAGACGATAATGTCAGGCTTTTCTGATAGGGCTTGTGAAAGTAATTCTTGGACGCGCGCATAATTGTATTCTACTTCGTTTACATGGACGTCCATTTGTATAAGGCTTAAGCGTTTTTTCATAGAGAATCCTTTATCTATTAGATGAGTATAATTCTAGTAATGTGTATTATAATTAGAATATTAAAGCATTATTGAGTGTATTACAATATAAGAGTCGATAAAGCTAGTTTAATTTTTTTACAATCTTTTGATAATAATAGTTTGCATACTATTTATGGAGATATAGGTTATTACTTTAGATAATGTTAGATCTTTTGGTGAAAATATGGAAATAATAGATGTTATAAATGCGCGAACTAGCATACGTCGGTATAAAAAATCTTCTTCGGTTGGAGAAGACATAATTCAAAATTTGGTAGCCCTCGGAATGCGAGCTCCATCGCCTAAAAATCGTCAGCCCTGGCAGGTTATTCATGTGACGGCAGTGGAGAAAGAACATTTTGTGAATTTAGGCTTTCAGGTATTAGAGCAATATAAAGAGCGAAAAGAACATTTTGGTAGCTTAGAAATTAGCCTTAAGGCTATGCAAACAGCTAGCGATATACTTTTTGTAGTTAATCCTTATGATCACTTGCCTGACTATACTCGCGTGTGGGAGAAAAGTGACTTACAAGCTATTGGCGCTTTCATAGAACATATTTTATTGGGGGCAAAAGCAATTGGGTTAGGTACATTGTGGATGAATGATGTGTATTTTATGCAAAGTGAAAGTAAAGCCTTTTTAAATATTCCTCACGATGTACAGGCAATCATTGCTATAGGTATTCCAGATGAGTCCATGTATCCTAGACCTCGAAAATCGATTGATGAAGTACTAATAAAGCGTTAATTTTTACTATTCTTCATGGAAATGTTATAATATTCTGTATATAATTGTGTTCTAATAGAGGAGGACCTATGAAACGGATTCCGTTGGTAACACTGTTAGTTTTGGTATTGGCAATGGTTGTGGCAGGTTGTGGATTGCTTTCACAAAAAACAGAACCTACTAGTTCAGTACCGCCTGCAAAAGAAGTTAAGATGGTACATCCAACGGGTATTCCTGTTCTTATGTATCATAAAGTCGGCGACGACAAAGATAATGATGCAGTTATTCGGGAGGATTTGTTTAGAGAACAAATGAAGTTCCTCAAGGATAATGGCTATAATCCATTGACGATGGATCAATTGTATGATTATGTTGTGAATGGTGCTGCGGTGCCTGAAAAACCTGTTGTTTTAACCTTTGATGACGGTTATGCAGATACATATTCTATCGTATATCCAATTATGAAAGAATATGGATTCCCGGCTACTGTATTTATCAATCCTGGCGATGTTGGGACGCGTCTAACTTGGGATCAAGTGCGTGAAATGCACAAAAATGGTATTACTATTTCAAACCATGGTTTCCAACACATAGAAATGGGCCAATTGTCGGAAGCAAAACAAATTGAAAATATAACAAAGGCCCAAGAGGCACTTGCTAAAGAAGTAGGCATTAAGGATAATCCTTGGTTCTGCTATCCATATGGAGATAAAAATGAATTCACCGACTCAGCATCTAAGAAAGCTGGTATTAAAATGGGGATGGCTATGAAATCTGGCTGGGCTCATACTGGTGATAATCCATATAATATTTTGCGTGTTTGGGTAGGTAATGCGGTGGATATCAAGCATTTTGAAGAACGCATTAGCACTGAACATTTCACTGATTTATAAGGAGAAATACATTGTTCAAAAAGAATTGGGTAAAGTTCATCATTATGGTGTTCTTATTTACCGTTGTCACATCACCCTTCGTGGTGCTCTTTGGACCATTTAATAATGTAAAGCGCGCTGTAATTGGTGCTATCTTACAATCTCGCCATCCTCATTACATTACATGGTTGTTTAATGAAGACGAGTTACAATCTATTTTGGGGACTGTAGGGGTCGTTAAAAGCCAAGATTTGTTCAAGTTTAATGCTCGTGAAGATAAGACTTTAAATCTTGAAAAAATCCAGTCTGCTCGTTATGTAGGCTATATTTTAGAAATTCCAGATCCTCGTCGTATCCAAGTAGGCACAGCGGCTAATATTCAAGAAAAAGGCGATACTACAAGTAATATTGCAAAAATGAATAATGCTGTAGCAGCGATTAATGGCGGTGGTTTCCACGACCCTAATGGTACTGGTACAGGCCGTTTGCCATATGGTTTCATCTTGCATGATGGTGAGTACGTTATCGGTAAGGATGTAGGCCCTGATGAAGACGTAGACTTTGTAGGTTTCTCTAAATCTGGTAATCTTATCGCTGGTAACTATGATAAAACTCAGCTTAGTGATATGAAGGCCATGGAAGGTATTACCTTTGGTCCACCTCTTATCGTTGATGGTAAGAAGATGATTACCGAAGGTGATGGTGGCTGGGGCGTAGGTCCTCGTACTGCTATCGGTCAAAAGAAAGATGGCACAGTGCTATTCCTTGTAATCGATGGTCGCCAACCAGGGTATTCTATTGGGGCTACATTGCGTGACGTACAAGATATTCTATTTGAAAAAGGTTGCTACATTGCAGCAAATTTAGATGGCGGTTCTAGTTCAACTTTGTACCTAAATGGTAAAGTCGTAAATAAACCTGCCGATTTGTTAGGGGAACGCATGATCCCAACGGCGTTTATCGTGAAATAGGAGGACAGATGAAACCTTTTACGCGTGTACTGAGCGCCTTTGCGGTAGGTATTCTTCTGCAAGGTGGGGTATACCTATACCTTGATCAATATATGTTTGCACCGACTACAGAATTTAACGTAGCAGGCGCATCAAAAGATGATACGAAAAACTTCCCTGATGTGAAGGAAGGCACTAAATATGTGTCCTATGACCGTCAATTTATGGCCGTTGTTACAGAAAACTCTTTGAAAATTTACAAGGCTAATGAAAGTAAGCCTACAAATATCGATTTGAAGGGCCGTTCGATTAGTTACTTCAACTGGATGCCAGACCGTAACTATGCTGTCATGGGTTTATATGACTCCAGAGATGTTGTCATGGCTCGTCTTAATGCGGATGATCCAGAACACGAAGTTGATACCAAACTTGAAGACTTGCCTCGGGGCAGTAAAATCGTAGATGCTGCGTACTCTGAAGCGACAAATGTGGTGTATATGAAGGTAAAAGTTCAAGAACACACATATCGCATTTATCGTACCGATGCTAACTACGATACACGTCGCGTTTACATGCAAGCTACTGATATTGGTCATATCGGTGTATTCTACGATGAAGATAACTTCTTCTACGATAATGTGAGAACTGGGGATGTATTCATGTTCAACGGCATTGAAGGGGGATGGCGTGTTATCAACCCTGAAGGGCGTTTCCGCTTTATCGGTGTTGATATGGACAAAACCATCTACATCGCCCGTGTTGATGAGGACAATAATGCATTGACTGTTTACACTGGTAAATTAGGTGTAGGATTCAATCCAGTTTACAAATACAACCACCCTACTACATTTAATGAGTTGACATTATCAGATGTAAAAAACATCATTAAGAATGGTAGTGAAGAAACTACTAAGGTAACAGAAGATACTACATCTTCTAAATCATCAAATAGTAGTGGTAGTAAAAAGAAATCTTAAGAAAAAGCCTTTATAATGTTCTTTCATTATAAAGGCTTTATTCCTATAATAGTATGTACCCTAAGGATATCTATGAATATATTATTTGTACGCCTTAGTTACATAGGTGATGTTTTGCATGCTACACCTGCTGCGCGGTGGATTAAGGAACAGTATCCTGATGCTAAGTTGCATTGGATTGTAACGCCTAGTATGGTAGAGCTCCTGCAGGGCAATCCCTATGTAGATAAAATTATTCCCTGGGAACGGGATATATACGAGGCACATTCTAAAAAACTACATATTCCTACAATGTGGCGCATGTGGTGGGATCTTAAGGCCAAATTAGAGCCTTATAAATTTGATGTAGCCGTTGATGTGCAAGGGCGACTCATAACAGGGCTAGTACTATTAGCTTCAGGAGCCCCCATTAGACTTGGCCTTGGTGGCACAAAAGAGTTGAATTGGCTGTTTACTAACTATAAAACGAAGCCTAGTACAGAACACGTGATTAAACGCTATGTAGAGGTAGCTCAGTTGTTAACAAAGGCTATTACTGAACATGCAAATTTAGATACATCGCTTAACATTGATAAATACGGTATTGAGAGCAGTTGTTCACTAAATGAATCTAATGCTAATACGCTATACCACATGGATTTTCAGGTGCCAACAAATTTACATAGTTGGGCAGAAGAGCAATGGAAGTCGATTGATAATGACGTTTCTTTACATCGAGGCGTGGTAGAAACTCCGTTACGCATTGGGCTGGTATTAGGTACCTCTTGGGCAACGAAAGAGTGGCCTCAGGAAAAATGGTATTTTCTCATTAAATCCCTTCAATATAGAGCGAAATTTGTTTGTTTAGGTGGCCTTAAAGAGGCTGCTCAATACAAACCCTTGCTGGACTCTTTGACAGATGAGGGTATTGATAAAATTGTTCTGAATATGTTAGGGAAAACGACACTTCAAGAATTAGGGGCTTTAATTGAAAGTTGTGATGTAGTAGTTACTGCAGATACGGGAGCTCTGCATATTGCGTTAGCTTTAAATAAGCCTGTAGTAGCACTCTTTGGCCCTACGGACCCTAAATTATGGGGCCCTCTGACGGGGACCTTTAAGGTGCTCGTAAATGACGAATTAGATTGCTTGGGGTGTCGAAAACGACGTTGTCCTAAGCCAGATCAATATTGTATGTCTGGTATTGATCCAGTACGCGTAAAAAAAGCAATTTTTGAACTGATAGGAGATACACATGGCAAAGTTTAAAATTCAAAAAGGTTTATCCGATGCGGATATGATGAAAAATTTTAAGGATACAGAAAATTTCGAAGATACTATGCTCAATATGGAGCGAGATGCTAAGAAACCAGTAGTTCATCAAAGTCCAAAGCAAAAAGAAGATGCTTTTTACCGTGAGTTCTTAACTGAAAAAGTAGAGACTATGATTGGTAAAATGCTCCTTGATATTAAGATGGAGTATTTTAAAGAAGGGGAAGGGGCTTTCTCTATTCAGGTGAAACGGGAAGGTAAAAATATTGTCCTTGAAACTGCGCCTAAAAAGGTTAAGCCTGAGAAGTAAGCCGTATAATGGGGACTCTCAAATTTTAAAGATTAGGTCAGAACCTGTCCGTAAATGGGCAGGTTCTTTTGCATGTTTATGCATTTAAAAATATCGGCTTAGTTATTAATAAAATTGATGAGCTTATAAACATACCGACGTTTATCGAATTACTACATTTATAAATACCGATATATTTTGAAAAGTATTTAATAATAACCAAAAATTATTACGATATAATTTTTAGTTTCTCATTAAAATGAGCAATTACAAAAAAAATAATTTGATTAAACATACATGCTAAACTCTAGTTCCTCTGCAGTTTTTTGTGATATTCATCACGAAAAAATCATCTTTGAATACATGAGATTATGAGTAAATAGCATAATGTGGTTGTTGACAAAGAATTTTATAAGTAGTCTAATATAAGTATGTATTACGATTTTAGCGCGTTTGGCTAGTGTGAGCAGACATCGAAAAAATCGTAAAAAAAATAGGTATGAGATAGTTGTTTAATGAGTGTATAAAGTTACATACACAGACTATTTCGATTTGGAGGATTAACATGGCTAAAAAATTAAGAATTTGCGAAACCGTTCTTCGTGACGGTCATCAATCTATTTTGGCAACACGTATGCGCTACGAACAAATGGAACCAGTGCTCGGCCTTTTAGATGATATTGGTTATGAAGCTCTTGAATGTTGGGGCGGCGCTACTTATGACAGCTGTCTTCGTTTCTTGAATGAAGATCCATGGGAACGCCTTCGCAAATTGAAAGCTAATTTGAAAAATACCCCATTGCAAATGTTGCTTCGCGGTCAAAATTTGTTGGGCTATAAACACTACTCCGACGACGTAGTAGAAGCATTCTGTAATGCGGCTGTAAAAAATGGTATCGACCGTATCCGTATTTTCGACGCATTGAATGACCCACGCAATATGGAAGCTGCTATTAAGTACTCCAAAAAAGCTGGTGCACACGTTCAATCCGCTATGGTATACACAATTTCTCCAGTTCACACAACTGAAAGCTTCTTGAAAGTGGCTGAAACTTTGGTAGAAATGGGTACTGATTCCCTTTGTATCAAAGATATGTCCGGTTTGTTAGGACCTGCTGATGCATATGATTTGGTTTCTACTTTCAAAAAACGTTTTGGCGAATTGCCAATCGACTTGCATAGCCATTTCACTTGCGGTCTTGCTAGTACTACATACTGGGAAGCTGCTAAAGCTGGCGTAGATATCATCGATACTGCTATCTCTCCATTTGCTCATGCAACTAGCCAACCAGCTACTGAAACTATGATTGAAATGTTCAAAGGTACTGAATGGGATCTTGGTCTTGACCTTGATAAATACATTCCATTAGTTGACCACTTCCGTAAAGTAAAACAACAAATCGCTGAAGAATTCAACTTGAAACCAGCTAGTGATGTAATCCCTGCTGTTCGTCGTTACCAAATTCCTGGCGGTATGTTGTCCAATACTCAAAACCAATTGAACGAAATGGGTATGGGCGATCGCTTCTTTGACGTTATGGATGAAATGCCACGCGTTCGTGAAGACTTGGGTTACCCTCCATTGGTAACTCCAACATCCCAAATCGTTGGTACAATGGCTATGATGAACGTTATGATGGGCGACCGTTACAAAATGGTTCCTAACGAAGTTAAAGATCTTGTTCGTGGTAAATATGGTCAATTACCTGGTACAATTTCTGATGAAATTCGTCAAACTATCATTGGTGATGAACAACCTATTACTTGCCGTCCAGCAGATCTTATCGAACCTGAATTGGAAGGTTACCGTCAAGATTTAGCTTCTAAAGGCTACAATGGCATCACTGACGAAGACGTATTGACTTATGCTATGTTCCCAGAAGTTGCTATTAACTTCTTCGATGCAAATCGTCGTTAATCCAAATTTTAAAAGAGGATTCTTAGGAATCCTCTTTTTTTTGACCATATTTAAACTATCCTCATAGAGAAATAGTATAATTCAGTATATATTTTGTTTTATTAAATGAAGAGATTCAATAGTTGTTTCATTTTTTATATTTTAGCTTTTTTATAAACAGTATAGACAAGTTCCTATTAAAAGGGGAGACTAAGGAACTATGAAATATCAGATATTACCAATTTTCATATCGCCATAAGATACATGGGTGCGTGTGAAAATATAATTTTTACGAAAAGTATTAGATATTAAAAGGGTCGAGATACCTTTTAATAATCGGTCAATTATAAACTACGTATGAAAGAATAGTGAAAAATATGTTGGATATTTGCGTGTTTTACTTGCGTTAAGTTATAAAAATAGCGTAAACTATAGAGAGTATCTACTATTTATGATATTGAGGTAATCCTGTGAATTTACAAATACGAATTTGGATATCCAATGTTGTGCTGTTTGTTGTACCTATTTTAATAGCAATTATTTTATTTTTGCTATATTTTACAGGTTTGCGCATATTGGCCAATGCCGGTTACTATTTGCGTATTGAGCAGGAACAACAGTTTAAAAGTGTTAGTCGAATAACTGAAACCATTACCTTTTATGGGTTAGAAAATGATCTAATTAATAGCTTGGTTAAGCCTAGCTATAGCTTACTTGATCCAAAGGAAGTATATGTTGAAGTACTTGATCAAGGAAGTATGGTGTATAACTACGGTAATCCACAAATCTATAGTGCTTCTGCCATTGTTGGTCTTATTGATGTTAACCCTGAATTACAGGGCATCGTATATCAATCCAATAATACTTTCGTTTACGAAATGAGAAAGTACGATGGACGTCATTCCTATGTATACCATATTGCGATTAGGCGTGCTACTCATGGTAGTGATAGCTTAATGGAATCCGTATCTTTCTATATTATCGTAGTTTCCATATTGCTCTTTATTGTTACATTTTTTGCTATTAACCGATTTGTTACACGATTTATCATGATTCACGTTAAGAACATGACAAAGTCGTTAGAAATGGCAAATCGTCAGATTGAAATGGAACAGGAGCAACAAAAAGAGTTACTCGCTGGTATATCCCATGATATACGAACTCCGTTGACGGCTATTAAAGCGTATGCTGAAGGCGTTCGTGACGGTATTGCACCAACGGAAGAGCAACAAAAAAGATACATGGGGATTATTTTGAAACGGGCCAATGATTTAGATTCTATGTTAGAGGAACTATTCCTCATAACAACATTGAATTATAAAAAAGAATCTCGTCCATCTGAGCGAATTGAATTAGGTCAGTTTGTACGTGACTTTGTAGAAGATCATTTAGCTCCGTATCAATCGAAGGGGCTTGAGATTAAGGCCCGTATAGCTACGGAAACACCTTTTATCAATGCTAACCCACAATTGTTACAACGTGTTTTGCAGAATGTGTTGAACAATAGTGCTAAGTATAAAATGACCGATATTGGTCATTGCGTCATAGATGTAACGAGTGATGATGATTTTGTATACTGTGTCATCAGTGATGATGGACCAGGTGTACCGCCAGAATCTCTAGAGCGTCTGATGCGACCATTCTATCGTGTAGATTCGTCTCGTACGAATCCTCAAGAAGGTAGTGGCCTAGGATTGTCGATTATCCGTCGAATTATGGAAATCTTTGAAGGCCGAGTTATGATTGAAAATGTAAGGCCACATGGTCTACGTATTATATTAGAGTTTCCTAAGCAAGGAGAAGAATCATGAGTGAACATATCTTAATTATTGAAGACGATTTGGATATTGCCAATATTGAGCGTGATTATTTAATGGTGGCGGGCTATGATGTAACGATTATGACTAATGGTACAGATGGCATTGAAGCAGCATTAAATACTCCTGTAGACCTTATTATCCTTGATGTTATGTTGCCAGAAATGGATGGCTTTGAAGTTTGTCGTCAAATTCGTGACAAAGTTCGTGTGCCAATCGTTATGGTAACTGCGCGTCTTGATGATATCGACAAAATCCGTGGCTTAGGCGTAGGCGCTGATGATTATATTGAAAAGCCATTCTCTCCATCTGTATTGATTGCGAAGATCAAAGCTATGTTGGCGCAATATAAACGTTTAACAGAGCGCGATGCAATGGAAACAAACGCTATTCAATCCGGTGAAATCCGTCTCGACCCTAAAATGATGAAAGTATGGGTGAATGAAAAAGAAGTTCATCTCAAAAAGAAAGAATTCCAATTGTTGGAGTTTTTGATGCGTAACCGTGATATTGTATTTAGCAAAGAAGAATTGTATTCTCGTGTATGGGGACTTGACTCCTATGGTGATTATGCAACTGTAGCAGTTCATATTAATCGTTTACGTGAAGAAATTGAGGATAATCCATCCGATAGTAAGCATATTATTACAGTGTGGGGTGTAGGGTATAAATTCGTTTAGTATAGAGAATATGCATTCACATTATACTCACGTTGTTCGTGGCTGTTGATTAGATATGACTTTATAGAGATTTTATTATAGAGATATAATCAAAGGTTTAAGAATTGTTTATATAGTTACTTTGATAGTTTAGATATTCCATGTATACTTATTTAAGTAAGGCTGACTATGACTCTAGATAAGTAATATTTTAACTTCTCTCTCTTAATAAGTTCTCTCTAAAGCTTATCTAGATCACATATACTCTCTCTCTCAACAGTCCTTACATTCTCAAACTATATGCATAAAGGGCATTTGCTAGCGACGGCTAGTAAATGCCCTTTATGTTTTTTAGATTTTAGATATTTGAATACATTCTATACAGCTTCTTTCAGGATTCTAGGTATTTATCTAGTGGAGGATATACGGTTATAATAATTATACTTTCATAAGAAAAGTTATAAATTGATATCTTGCATTGTAAAAGCAGGCGTACTATAATAGGTTCATCAAAATCAATTTTATAAAATTGATTTTGAGATGATTTGAATTAGTGTGAGACGTGGCGTATTTATAAAGTATCATAATTATATGATTTATGATTTGGTTCTTATTTTACCTTTTATAATCATCATTAAGACGTTATGGGTGATGTAGAAGAATATTAAGAAGAATATAAGGAGATCTACATGACATTTTCAAAATATAAGAAAACAGTAATTGCGTGTATTCTTGCTTTGGGTATTGGGGTAGGCGGAGGATACTATTTCTTTGGCAGCCCTGTTAATACGCAACCAACAAACGTGAGAGAACAAACTAAACAGACTAAGCCTATTACTGAAACGCGTAATACCTATGTAGTACAAGCAGCTAAAGAATCTGGGCCAGCTGTAGTAGGGATTACAACACAAGTATTTCAAAAGGATATTTTTAACCGTACTATCTATGCTGGAGAAGGTGTCGGATCTGGTGTGCTTATCGATAATGACGGACATATTATAACAAATAAACATGTGGTAGCGGGGGCTAGAAATGGGGAGGTTACAGTATCATTGTCTGATGGCAGTACGGTGACGGGGACTGTTATAGGTTCAGATTCACAGACGGACTTAGCAGTTGTAAAAATTAAACCTCCAAAAGATATTAAACCTATCAAAATTGGTGACTCTGACTCCTTGCAAGTAGGGGAGCCAGCTATTGCTATTGGCAATCCTTTAGGTCTTGAGTTTAAAGGTTCAGTTACCTCTGGTGTTATTAGTGCCTTAGCACGTACAATTGATGATCAAGGTCAACGATTCCCATTGATTCAAACTGATGCAGCCATTAATCCAGGTAACTCAGGTGGTGCGCTTATTAATGCAGATGGTGAGTTAATTGGTATCAATAGCTCTAAAATCTCTAAAGAGGGAATTGAAGGTATGGGCTTTGCTATTCCAATTAATTCTGCGATGACAATTGTTGATTCTATTATTAAAAATGGTAAGGTCATTCGCCCTTATATTGGGGTGTGGGCTGTAGACCGTCAAACTGCAGCGCGCAATAATGTAACCTATGAAGGTGATGGACTTCTTGTTGTTCAACTTGATTCTAATGGTCCTGCTGCACAAGCTGGTCTCGTAGAAGGGGATACGATTGCACAAATTGATGGTAAAGATATTACTACCTTACTCGAATTAAAAGAACAAATTGATGCTAAGAGCCCTGGAGATACAATTTTGGTATCCTATACTCATAACGGCAAAATGAAGAGCGCACAGCTTAAATTAGGGGAAGCGTCTTCAAATTAGAATCTAGTAAATAAAATTTAATTAAGTATTCCAATAATGCATTACTTTCTTTTGTAGTGTTAGAAAATCCTCATCTTTTAGATGAGGATTTTTAGTTATAATAGGGTGCTTTAATAGATTTTGTATAAAAAATACCATAAATAAGAAAATTTTTTTGAAAAAATTTTTCCTATAAATGCAGAAATTAACTGTGTTTATAGATTAGAAATAGAAAAAAATATATTAAGTTCTAATATTTTTTTACAAAGTACCTTGCGTTCCGAGGTACCTTATGTTATTATGTATTTGTCAGTACATGATAGTGACCGTAAGAGAGCTTTCACATTGGCAGGCAAGTACAGCCTAAAAGGGAGGAACTATGCAAGTTCAATTAAAAAAAGGTGTTATGGACATGCTGGTGCTAGCATTATTAACACAAAATGATCGCTACGGATACGAAATCGTAAGCACCATTTCAGAATATATTGAAATATCTGAAGGAACGATATATCCATTGTTTAACAGACTGAAAAAAGAAAAGTATGTTGAAACGTATTTAAAGGAGTCTTCTACAGGCCCATCACGGAAATACTATCATATCACGAACGAAGGCCGTGCAGCATATAACAAGATGCGTCAAGAATGGGATGATTTTTCTGGTGTTATCAATATGCTGTTGAAAGGAGTCGATAATAATGAACAAAAATAGCTTTTTGGATGCATTGCGTAATATATTTAAAAAAGCACGTGTTGCAGATGTGGAGAGTATTATAGAGGTTTATGAAGAACATTTTGCGGTAGGTTATGAAAAGGGTCTTACCGATAGTGAGATCATTAAATCCTTAGGGACTCCAGAGGAAATATATGCATCCTACGTAGATGCAGGTATCATTACAGACACAATGAATCAAGATGGTAGTGAAAGTAAATCCGTTAATATGCAGGAAATTTATGCACGATTTGATGATTATAAAGAGCGTCTTTTACCTCAATTACCGGGGATGGCTAAAAAAGCATCTAAGACTTTGCTCTCTATTGGAAGTGCCTTATCCTATATTGTAGGTGCTCTTATATTCATTATTACACCGGCTATCTTGTTCTTACTAGGTAGCTCATGGCAACCATTTGAGAATGTTACTGCATTTCCAGTATTGTCCATTGTAACTTTAGTGGCACTTGGTGGTGTAGGTCTATTTGGTGGACTTACATGCGTCTTTGTTGGTACAGAGCTTCGCGGTGTGCGTGAACGTTACTTCCGCAATGTGGACTAAGGAGGATTTATGAGACGAATTATAATAACAGCGATTTTAACCGTAATTTGTGCTGTTGGGGCATGTACATCTTTTGCTGTTAATGATTTACCTAATTTTGGTGAATGGATGAAAACGAATGAACAACAGTTTAGAAAGCCACATAGACATGATGGTCCTAATAAATATATGGATAAACATATGATGGATGGAAATAATCAAATGATGCCTCAAGATGGCATGGGGCCAAATAATGGCGAGCATATGCACCAAAATGGTCAAAACCAAATGATGCCTCAAGATGGTATGGGACCAAATAATGGCCAGCATATGCATTCAAATGGTCAAATGCCTCCACAAGGTCAAATGCCTATGCAAGGCCAACCACCTCAACAAACTAATGGTAATGCACCACAACAACAAAGTGAACAAGGTGTGCCACAAGCTACACAAAACTAACGATACTTTATGAGTCCATTTCTCTTATAAGATTATAGAGTACGTGGTCATGAAAGTGCATTCATGGCCACCATAGAGCCACATACTCTATGTGATACATTCGTATCAGAATCTCTCTCTTACACACAATAACTACACACAAACAAAAAGAGCTCCTCAGTGAAGGAGCTCTTTTTGTATCTATTTATAAATATAGACAGTAGTTGATGGACTGGGAATATTTTATTAACTTCCTAATGAAAAACGACCTATGCATGTATATAGGTCGTTAAAAAATTATTTGATGTGTTTAGAACCGCGTTCTGTCATAGCTACGCCGTCTTTGCAAAGAGGGCATTCTTCAGGTTTATAAGTTGGAACTTCAAGATTAAGTAATGCTTGTACCTTTTCATGAGGTACACCGAATTCTGCTTTGCCCCCAGAACGGTTAACAAGAAGGCCTACACCTACGATTTCACCACCGGATTGGTTGACAACATTTACTACTTCTTGTACAGAACCACCAGTTGTTACGATATCTTCTACGATAAGGACACGAGTGCCTGGCTCGATTTTAAAGCCACGACGCAATGTCATTATGCCTTTTTCACGTTCTGTGAAGATAGCACGAGTGCCAAGAGCTTTACCTACTTCGTGAGCAAGTAAGATGCCGCCAGTCATAGGTCCAATAACAAGTTCCACATTTTGATCGCGGAAGCGTTCAGCTAATTCTTTACAAAGTTTTTCAGTATATTTTGGGTGTTGTAATACATTGAATTTTTCAACGTACATTGGACTGTGGAGACCAGATGTCAAAAGGAAGTGACCTTCTAAAATAGCTTGAGTGTCGATCAGTAATTGTTTTACTTCTTGTTCTGTCATCATTTGGATACTTTCTCCATTTCTTCAATAATTAAACGAACCGCTTCACGAGGGTTTTCGGCTTGTGTAATAGGTCGACCGATAACAAGGCGAGATGCTCCATCTTGTAATGCACTAGCTGGTGTAGCAACCCGTTTTTGGTCGTCTGTTGTTGCAAAGGAAGGGCGAATACCAGGGGTAACGATGAGGAAGTCATCGCCACATGCTTCACGAATCATTTTAGCTTCTAATGCGGAACATACAACACCATCCATACCACAGTCCTTAGCGAGTTTTGCAAGTCGAATGACTTGGTCGGAAATTGGTAGCTGACCACCAATAGCAGTCCAAGATTCATCGTCAAAGCTAGTTAATGCGGTGATGGCTAATAATTTTGGGCGTTCCACGCCTAGTTCTTTGCCACTCTCACGAGCTGCCTCAACAGCAGCTTTCATCATGACAGGACCACCTTGACCATGTAAAGTAATTAAACTAGCGCCGAGACGTGTTAAGGAAGCTACGCCATGGGCTACGGTATTTGGAATGTCGTGCAATTTCAAATCAAGAAATACTTGTTTGTTTTGCTCCTGTAAAAAACGAATTGTTTTTGCTCCTTCGGCGTAGAATAGCTCCATGCCGACCTTGTAAAAGCTAACCGAATCACCGAGGGATAATACGATTTCTTTCACTGCATCCATCGTGGATACGTCAAGGGCAACGATTAATCTGTCATCTGCCATGTTGCAACCTCCATACTACATACATATCTAAATAATTTTCACATACTGAGGGCCTATCTGTCAATTAAAATTGGTGTGAATGAGGTGATTATTGGTCACCTTTGAACAGTAGATTATAGTCTATTTCATGCTATAATAAGTAGAGTAAATGAATATAATTCTTATATATAGATTTTGAAAGGAGTCCTATGTTAGATTTTGTTGCATTAGACTTTGAAACAGCAAATAAATTTAAAAATAGTGCGTGCTCCTTGGCGGTTATTACCGTAAAGGACGGACAAATTACCAAAAAGGCATATAGCCTCATCAAGCCTCCGTTTATGAGTTTTGATGATGAATGTATTGAAATTCATGGTATCCAAACGAAGGATGTTATTCATGAAAAGACCTTTGATCAGTTGTGGAATGCCATTTATGAAAATCATTTAAAAGGGAATATTATGGTGGCTCACAATGCGAAATTCGATATGAACGTATTGCGTGCTACTTTAGATTATTATAAAATCCCTTGGCCAGAACTAGATTATGCATGTACAGTTAAACTTTCACGTGCGGTATGGCCTGATTTGGTTAATCATAAGTTGAATACAATGGCCGCATATATTGGAGTTGAGTTTAAACATCACTATGCACTGGATGATGCAGAGACTTGTGCAAAGGTTGTATTAGAAGCTGCTAAGTTGAAAGGCGTTAATAGTTTACCAGATTTATTAAAGGCTACAGGTGTACCATTAGAACCATTCATTGATGATAAAAATCGCTCTGCTCAAGATGCATTACATAAAGAGCCAGAACCAGAACAAATGTCGTTCTTTTAGTAAGGAGAGGTACTATGTTGGGGAAAGAATTATTAGCTTATGTAGATCATACATTATTGCGTCCTACAGCTACATGGGATGATATTAAAGAAGTTTGTGAGGATGGTATAAGGTATAAAACTGCATCTGTTTGTATTCCTCCAGATTTTGTAGCATCCGCCCATGAAGCATATCCAGAACTTAACATATGTACCGTTATCGGTTTCCCTTTAGGATATGAAACAACAGAGGTAAAGGTGGCCGAAACGAAACAGGCTATTGAAGAGGGCGCTTCTGAAATTGATATGGTTATTAATCTTGGAGATGTAAAGCAAGGTGATTTTGAAGCGGTAACGAACGAAATTGCAGCACTTAAGGCAGCTTGTGGTGATAAGATTTTAAAGGTTATCATCGAAACTTGTTATCTTACAGATTCTGAAAAGGTGGCGCTCTGTAAATGTATCACGAACGGTGGTGCAGATTTTATTAAAACATCTACTGGCTTTGGTAGTGGCGGTGCGAGCCTTGAAGATATTAGACTCTTTAAAAAGCATATTGGTCCTAATGTACAGATCAAGGCCGCTGGTGGTATTCGATCTATTACAGATATGAAAGCCTATATTGCAGAAGGTTGTAACCGTATTGGTGCCAGTGCAGCCGTAGAGTTATTAAAAAATCACTTGAATGAAGAAGTATAATAGAAGACCACCTAGGCTATGCTTAGGTGGTTTCTTAGAATGGCGGTGTAACTATGCGTATGTATGATATTATTCTGAAGAAAAGGGCGAACTTGCCGTTATCAGATAAAGAAATCCGCTTTGTCATAGATGGTTATGTAAAGGGGGAAATCCCTGATTACCAAGTGAGTGCGCTCTTGATGACCATAGTTTTTAATGGTATGAATGCTCGCGAACTAGGAACTTTGACCTTGGCTATGGCTCAATCAGGTAATATGGTAGACTTGTCAAATATTGATGGGATCACCGTAGATAAACATAGTACAGGCGGCGTGGGAGATAAGACCACACTTATTATTGCGCCTCTTGTAGCCGCTTGTGGCGGCAAGGTGGCTAAGATGTCTGGACGTGGACTTGGTCATACAGGCGGCACTATTGATAAGATGGAATCTATTCCAAATTTAAAGGTATCTTTAGAGCAAGATGCTTTTATCGATCAAGTTAATAAAATCGGTCTTGCTGTTATAGGTCAGTCGGAAGGGCTTGCACCTGCTGATAAAAAGTTATATGCTTTGCGCGATGTGACGGGAACTGTTGATAGCATCCCTCTTATTGCATCCTCTGTTATGAGCAAAAAACTGGCTTCTGGTGCGCAAGCAATTTTGTTAGATGTAAAGGTTGGTAGTGGCGCCTTTATGAAAAACATAGAGGATGCTCGTGAATTGGCTAAAGCAATGGTCGATATTGGAAAGGAAAATGGCCGCTCAGTTAAAGCTATTTTGACGGATATGGACCGACCGCTAGGACATGCTATTGGAAATGCTTTGGAGATTCGAGAGGTTATTAATACGTTGAAAGGTCATGGTCCAGAAGATTTAACGCATGAATGTATTATCATGGCTGCCCACATGCTCGTATTGAGTCATATATGCGACTATGAAACGGCTCTCAGTCGTGTGCAAGAGGCACTCGACTCTGGTGCCGCATTAGAACGATTGCGTATGATGATTGATGCTCAAGATGGCGACAGCCGAGTTATTGATGATGAAAGCCTATTAGCCATTGGCAAATTCACCTATGATGTTACAGCGCCTCAAGACGGTTATATTACCCATATGAATACAGAACAATGCGGGATTGCATCCGTTATGCTTGGAGCCGGTCGCACTGTTAAGGATGGTCCTATCGATTATAGTGCGGGCATCTTGATGCACAAGAAAACAGGCGACTCAGTTACAGTAGGTGAATGTATAGCTACCTTGTATGCTTCTGATGAGAGCTTGCTTTCTAATGCTGCAAAGACATATTTAGAGGCGATTACCTTTGGCGAAACTGCACCAATCATGGCGGATACGATTCTTGATATAGTGGAATGAGGAGATCCATATGATAGAAAAGGAAACTCATATGACAGAACAGGAAATTCAAAACCTTATAGATCGCGCCATCGTTGCTCGTGAGAAAACTTATAGTCCGTATTCCCATTTTGGCGTAGGTGCAGCTATTCTCTGTGAGGATGGGACTATTTATGAAGGGTGTAACATAGAAAATGCTTCTTATGGCTTAACGAACTGTGCAGAACGAACCGCTATATTTAAAGCTGTATCAGAAGGGCATACAAATTTTAAGGCTCTTGCCGTAGTTGCTGATACGGAAGGGCCTTGTGCACCATGTGGTGCTTGTCGTCAGGTAATGGGAGAGTTTAACATTCCTATTATCATTATGAGAAACATGAAGGGCAATATAAAAGTAGTATCTATTGAAGCGTTATTACCATTTAGTTTTTCATCTAACGATGTAATTGATAGATAGTACCTTCAGCATTGGAATATTCCAAAGACAAATTATCTGAATTTATTGTATCTGGAAGATAATCGTCACCATAAACGAGTAGATATATTTTTTTATTTGTTGGTAAGTCATTTATAGATATAAACGGCATGACATCTTTAGCGTTCCAAGAAATAGTAGTTGGATCAGGGGCTACTTCATTGGGGCCGAGTAATTGATATACTTCATGACCGCTATAGTAAGTAGGTGAAACGCGATATCTACCACTACCTTGTACAAGAATGGAGTCATCACTAATAGACTGGCTAATAAATTGGCTAATACTAGGTGTTGAGGCTTTCTTCATTTGTGGTACTGCTACTGCAAATGTAAGCACTATATAAGCAATACCCATAACGAATGCCGTTTTATAAATTAAGTTGATACGTTTGTAGCACATAACAGCTATTAATATAGTTAACGGTGTTAAAGCAGGAAAACTATAGGTGGAGTACTTAGTTGCCATACAAGTGAAAAATAGGATAACTATACCAGCCCAGACAGCTAAAAAGCTATGGAATGGAATATTGGTAAACCAATTCTTGCGATTACTATAAATTGACTTCGGTAATATAATGGACCAAGGTAATAATGCTATGATTGTTATAGGAATGTAATAGTACCAAACATTGAATCTTGGATGCTCAGACACTGTAGCACGAAGCCAATTATGGACACCTAGAAAGACATTGATAAAGTCATTTCCATGGGTGATATACATATAATAATACCAACTACCACCGAGGCTTAGAAATAGTAACAGTCCAGGTATAATCTGTAGACTAAATAATTCTCGAATATCTCGTCTGATTGCAAGGTAAACTAATATGATGAGACCTGGCAATAGGAATCCAATTGGACCTTTAGTCAATACGGCAAAAGCAGATGCTATATAGGCTAATAGATAGTAACGTTTATAACCTCGTTGACCTGTTTTATGATGTATGTATCCTATGTAAAAGCTCATTAAGGTAGCATTAAAGTATAGTCCTAGGGTCATATCTGTTATAAGAGATTTTGCGATAATCCAATATTCTGCTGACACGGATACGATAATGGCGCTCACAAGAGCAATAACGTGGTTTGTTTGTGCTTTTACAAAGCGATAGATTAGAAAAATATTGCAGAGAGCTAAAAGGCTAGAAAAGAATCTAGCGCCAAAGTTTGTAATGCCAAATAGTTTGAAACCAACAATGAGTTCCCAATAATAAAATATAGGCTTATCATACCAATAATGACCAAAAATTTGTGGAGATAAATAGTTTTTGGTTAGAAGCATTTCTTTTGCGGTTAGCGCATAATTAGACTCTACAGGATCCGTAATACTAAGATATGCATTTCCAATAAAATAAATGATGGCAGAGAAGATAAGGACTATCAAAATATGATAGTTCTTATTTTTTAAGACATACTTCATAGCCTTAACCTTTCATGCTAAATTGTTTACTCAATGGTTGGTTTGCTTTTTTTATAAGATATAGGCTTAGTTTTGTATTTATGAGTAATCGGAAAATATTATATTTAGGGTGATTTAATAGCGTATCAATCTTAGAAGATAAATAGTTTTGATAGACTTTAAATAACAAATATGTGATGAGGATACCCATGATAACGTCTAGAGGATAATGATGACCAACAAAGACTTTCGCAAAACCTGTTAAAATGGTTCCACTTAGTAGAATAGAACCTAGTCTCTTATAAACTGCTAAAATTGGTAATGAAATAGCAGTCATTGCCATAGCATGGGTGCTAGGAAAACTAGAATCAGCTACATGAGGAATAAGTAGATTTACTGTGTGTGTGACGAATGGTCTTGGTTCTTGCACTATGAAACCAATGATACTATGAGCTATCATGGTAATACCAAGAAATGCGATAGTATGTATGCGGGTTTTTATAAGTCTTTTATCTTTAAAATAGAGGCCTAATCCAGATAAGAGTATCAGTAATAAAGCAAAGACTATTGAAAGGTATTTTACAATGTATATCATACTTGTATCTAGCCACGTATATGTACCTGCTAGGCTGTTGATAAGTTGAAAGATTTCGTAATTCATATATATCTCCTTTTTATTTGATGACTTTCTTGTATGAATACATCATAAAGGAGAAATATTACGAAAATATAACGATGAAATTACATCTTCTAAAAGATTGATTTCTATATCATGACAGATAGGATATAGGTTTGTATAATAGTTAAAAAGGAGGTATCTATGCTTTTTAACTGGTTTAATAGCTTAGGCGTACGGCGAAAGATGATAATTAGTAATTTATTAATTATTATCATACCTTTTATTGTTTTACTTACCGCCTTATCTATAGTATGGGGGGTTATTCGTTATACTAATCCTGTAAATCATCGTCAGTGGATGATGCTAGCGCCTAGTACAATTCAGTCTCAAGTATTTCAATTGGGGTTAGAACAAATAAATAAGAAACTTTCAAAAGAGTCTACATCAATAAGTGATATTTTGGATAGTAGTGCTGTTTTAGAAGCACAAGGCTTAGATATAGTCATTCTCAAAGATAATAAAATAGTTTATGCTACGCCAGATATAGAGCCTAATATAATGTTATCGAACGTTAAAAATATGATAAATGGCTTAGAGTCTAATCATTATTTGAACTGGGAAGGCAACCAATTTACCTATGTGAATTCCTATGATATGGGACTTACAGTGTATGGTGCTGGTAGAATCCCATTTATGACTAAAAGTATGGGGCCAGAATCAACGGATAAGAAAATGGTGGAAGGCGCTTTTGGTATAGGTATTTTAATGATAATAGCTATTATCATTGGTATAGGCCTATATATATCCAATCGATTAGGTGAGTATATTTTGAGACCTGTCATAGATTTGAAGCAAGCTGCTGATGATCTCAAAAATGGGATAGTGCCAAAAAGAATTGCTGTAAGAAATCACGATGAATTAGGGGTTACTTGTGAGGCATTTAATAATATGCAGGAATCATTGCTTAAAGCCCGTCAAGAGCAAGACCTTTATGAAGAGCGTAGGCGCGAAATGATAGCAGGGGTTTGTCATGATATTTCAACACCACTTACATCGGTAAAGGGGTATGCTAGTGGTATTATTGAAGGTATTGCAAATACAGAAGAGAAGCAAGCACGCTATGTGCAGCGGATTTATGATATGGCGGGGCGTATTGAACATTTAGTTAATATGCTATCGGACTTTTCGCAACTAGAGTTAAAACAAATTCACTACAATCGAGATACATATGCATTAGATGATTTAATTCGAGAGTATATTAGAGAGCGACATTTAAATAATCATGAACTTATCGTTTTACATGAATCGTATAGTGCCGAAGATAGTTTAATAGTAATTGATCGGATACAGTTTTATCGTGTTTTGGATAATCTTGTATCCAATAGTATAAAGTATAGACGTGGCGAATCTGTATCTATTGATATATCTACAGCTAAGATAGATAATGGCTGTAAACTGACTTTTTCAGATGATGGGAAAGGTGTTCCTACAGAAATGTTAAATCGTTTGTTTGATATTTTTTTCCGTACTGATGAAGCACGTACAGAGGTAGCTAATGGTAATGGCATTGGGCTGGCTATTGTAAAACAAATCGTTGAAGATATGAATGGTTCTATTCATGCTGAACATAATGATAGTGGACCTGGACTATCCATTGTGATGGAGTTTCCTTTGGATAAGGAGTAAAAGTATGGGAAAAGTTTTAATTATTGAAGATGATATGGGTATCTATGAGTTAGAGCGAGATTATTTAGAAATCGAAGGCTATGAAGTAGACATTCAAACTAATGGCGTTGATGGGTTAAAGGCAGCCCTTGATTATGAATATGACTTAATTATTCTTGACATTATGATTCCTAAAAAGGATGGATTCTCTGTGTGTCGAGATATTCGTAAGGAAAAAGAAATACCTATTATTATGGTCAGTGCTAAACGTGAAGATATTGATAAAATTCGGGGGCTAGGACTTGGTGCTGATGATTATATGATTAAACCTTTTAGTCCGGCAGAGCTTGTAGCACGTGTTAAATCACACATTCAGCGTTATAATCGCATCCGTAATAGTCTAAGCCCTACAGTTGTGTTGGACGCAAAAATTACTGCAGGTAGCTTAGAGATATTGCTTGATTCTCATCAAGTTTTTTTAGGTGGTACTGAGGTGAATTTGACTCCACGTGAATATGACATTTTAGTTCTTCTTGCATCTAGCCCTAATCGTGTATTTACAAAAGAAGAAGTATTTGAAAGTATCTGGGGGATAGACTCTTTAGGAGAAACTTCAACAATTATGGTTCATATAAATAGATTAAGAGCTAAAATTGATAAACAATTCCAAAATGAAGAGTATATTGATACTGTTTGGGGTGTAGGGTATCGTTTCCATAAATGGGATAATTATATAAAACAATAGTATAAAATATTAAATAAAAAAGGCGTCTCAATGGAGACACCTTTAAACATAATTTTGACTAGTATATGAAGAAAGCTAGCCGCTGAGGCTAGCTTTTTGATGCTTAGAATGCAGGAACAATAGCACCTTGGTATTTTTCTTGGATGAATTTGATAATTTCAGGACTATGAAGTGCAGCCATCAATTTTTTGATGCGAGGGTCATTTTCATTGCCTTTAAGTACAGTTACGATATTTACGTAAGGGGAATCGTTATTTTCAATTGCCAATGCATCTTTGCCAGGGTTAAGACCTGCGTTTAATGCAAAGTTAGTGTTGATAGCGGCTAAGGCTACATCGTCAAGGGAACGAGGTACTTGTGCTGCTTCTAATTCTACGAATTGATATTCGTTAGGGTTCGCAGTAATATCTTGCACTGTAGATAAGATGTTTGTAGAGTCTTTTAATGTAATTAGACCTTGTTTTTGTAATAACAATAATGCACGGCCACCGTTTGTAGGGTCATTAGGAATAGCGATTTTAGCGCCTTTTGGAAGATCTTTCAAATCTTTGATTTTACGGGAGTATAAACCCATTGGCTCAAGATGAACACCACCGGCAGATACTAAGTCAAGTTTGTGAGCTTTTGCGAATTCCTCCATGTAAGGTACGTGTTGGAAGAAGTTGGCATCAATCTCTTTGTCCCCTAAAGCCAAGTTAGGTGTGTTGTAATCAGTAAATTCTGTGATTTTTAATTCGATACCATCTTTTGCTAAGATTGGTTTAACTTGTTCCAAAATTTCTGCGTGAGGTACTGCTGTTGCCCCAATTTTTAATACTTGTTTGCCATCGCTAGCAGCTTGTTTGTTGTCGTTACCACAGCCTGCGATTAATAAAGCGCCGCCAAGGATGACAGTAGCTGCTAATGCTAAAAATTTTCTCATTAGACACACTCCTTATACAATAATTACATATAAAATATTAAATCTATAGTACTAAATAATTTCCTATCTATCAAGAAGGAATTATTATAGGTTCTCCATAACTAAAAACTATGGAGAACCTATAATATAAGTATGTTCATTTTTTAAATTAATTTGCCCATGATAAGTCCAATCGCCCACATTAGTTGATAAATCATAGCGGCTCCAGCGGTAGTACCCATAGCCTTATCTAATTGGAACTCATCTGTATTGGTAGATAATGTATGAATTGTTTTGAAAGCTAGTGGTGCTGCAAGGAACGCTAATAAGGCGAACCATGTCATATGGCCTACTATAATCCAAGCAATGATCCAAATAAAATTGAAAATATATGAGATACTCATTAAGCTGAGTGCTCTTTCACGACCAAGCACGATTGGCAACGTGTGACGTCCATGGCTTTCATCATTACGAATATCTCGGATATTATTCGTCAACATGATGGAACCAACTAGCAATGTAGATGGAATTGCAGGAATTAACAGGGCTAAGGATAATTCTCGTATCCAGGCATAGCCTGTAATGAGTACGATAGCAAAACCCATGGCGATACCAGAGGAAATTTCCCCAAATGGTGTTCGAGAAATTGGTTTTGGACCGCCAGAGTAAAGGAAACTAATTAGAATACATAAGAAGCCTACCGGGATGTAGTACCAAGTTATAGTAGCAGATAAATAAAGACCAATAATAATGGGTACAAACATGAGTACTTTAATCATCGTTATAATGAGCTCTGGTGTTATAACGCCACGTGTGATAGAACCAGCATTACCTACCTTTTGACCAGCATCGAGTCCAGATTTAAAGTCTTTATATTCATTCCATAAATTAGCTACAATTTGGGCTGTTACAACAGCTAAAAATATGAGCATTGTATGGAAAATGGCAAGACCTGTACCCTGAGCAGCACCAAATGCATAATAACTAAAGGCGGCACCTAAAATGGTAGGCCCCAATGTAGCAGCTAATGTGCGAGGCCTAGTGAGGGGAATTAATTCTTGTATCATGTTAAAAGCACACCGAGTGTGCACTCCTTTCCATTTCTCATACATATATCATCTTTACATGTCTATTTATGTATTGTATAGCAGAAAGGTAAGCTTGTAAATTATACTATACAGTTATATATGTCGATATAGTATAATAATTAATATATGCAGTATAGATTCTCCTTTAAACTCTTAATATATACTGCACAGATTATCTAACAATCTATACATAGTGTATTGTTAAAAAGGTGAGGTGTCTTATGAGAACTCTCAATAAAAAGTTGATGACATTGGCTTGTGCCACCTGTTTAACTGTGGGTATGGGGGCAGTGGCATGTGCTGATACGGTAGATTTAGGTTATGGTATGTACGGCACAACTTCCCCAACTGTGAAAGCTGTAGAAGTTATGCATATTTCTACTGATACAAGATTGCGTAATCAAGAACAAGATAAATTTCTTAAAGTAGCAAATAAATCTGCTGTTGATACTATTAATAATGTTGTGAAAGCACAGACTGGTGTAGCTGTTGAACCAGTGAAGGGGGACTTTCTTGATGGTTACTCCTTCTATCAATTGCAAGGTACTGATAAACAAGGACATCATATAGGTGGTTTAATTGTTATTAACTATTCTAAAAATGCAATTGATCAAGTTATAGGTATGAATAAGACTATTTTAGAGAAGGGGGCAGATGCGGAAAAAGCCGCATTAAAGCATTCTATCTCTAAATATGTAGAATCTTACTCTAAAGAGACGGCCCAACAACAATTACAAGGCCTGAAGAGCAATACTATTGAAGGTGCTAAATTAGCTAAAGATCTAAAAACGATAAATGATAAGTTACCTTCTCAAATTATAGGTGTCTTTGATAAAATGCTTGCCACAGATAAGAAATCATCTCCTAAAAGTATAGAAGAGATCCGTTCTTATGTAGACTTTATGGCAAAACAAGTAAGCCTAGATGCAACGCATGTGGCCTATAAACCTGTTCAAACACGCTATGGTACAGCTGTGACAGGCGATTTACGCGGTAGTCTAAAATATGATGGCTTTAGAAATACTTATTCCTTAATTGGTTATGCTGTTCCTACAGATAAAGGTGTATCTTTACAGATTTTAATGTCTGATGACTCTAGCTATGATTATTGGGCTAATGAGTTGAATCATATGTATCAAACACAATCTCTCAAGGGAGGTAAATAATATGAAATCTTTGAAAGTATTGGCTTGTGCAGCTTGCCTAATGGGTACTGTATCTGGCGTAGGTTTTGCTAAGGATGTACAAACAATTGCAGGATCCATGGTAGTGCCTAATAATGTAAATATTGTTTCTGCGTCTAAAACAAATACACGTGATTTTGTAGAGAAACAAATGCAACAGAATCCCTCAAAATCTACGATGGCGAATATGATGGCAAAGGAATTTTTCCAAGACTTTGGTACTAATTTTGATATATACCAATTGCAAGGGGCAGATAAAACTGGTCAAAAAGATGCATTCGTAGTGGCTGTAGATGTTAAACAAATAGCGCAACAAGTGGCTAAAGAAAAGGCTAATGACCCTATGTTTATAGCGGCAATGGCCGCTCTTGATAAAGGTCAAATTGATCCTGTAACAGAGCAACTTCTATTAGGAACAATAAATAAACAGATTCCCACTAGCACAACAGTAGTTCCTTTGAATGGACCTATTAATGTGTCTAGTCGTGATTCCCAAAAAGCAACGATTATGCCTAAAACACTTAAAACTCTAACCGTAGAAAATGCAGAACAAGTACATCCGGTGGCTGGTACAAAATATCAAACATATGCAGCAAGCTCTCGCTTGTTATATGCAGATGGAAATGTACAAACTCCACTCTATGCAAATGCTGCATTTGTGTTGAAGCCAGGAAAACCAGTGTTGTATGTAGGTATAACAACTGATGTACAACGTGATTATTTCAAACCAATATTTGATAATGCATTTAAATCAATTAAATAATTGGTTATATACGTACTTTTGTGTAATATGTGATATATTGAGGTAAGTCATATATATCGAGGCATCAACATGAGTTTCGCACCTTAAATATAGTCATATTAATTTATATTTATTTATAAAAGGAGATTTATCATGAAAACAATTTCTACAGACAAAGCACCAGCAGCAGTAGGCCCTTACTCTCAAGCTAAAGTTATTGGCGGGTTTTTATTTGCTTTTTGTCAAAATTCCCCCTTTAGCATAC
>OBVN01000053.1_pt1 | contig 87742 bp, 88 predicted proteins | sample 1476171 | NCBI WGS metagenome assembly OBVN01 (sample SAMEA2580014, study PRJEB22360) | human gut metagenome | biome: human gut; feature: human-associated habitat; material: faeces | place: Denmark | collected 2008/2010
AATGACACAGACATACATATTCATTGATATTTTAATCTATTTTTCTCTTTTTTTCTGTGTATTAAAACACAGTTTATGATTATTATAATACATTTATACAATGTATTTTATTACATGATGAAAATATTCTTTTACATGCAATTTTTACTGTTATATATTCAGATTATAGAACCACATAACTTTTTAGTATATTATAAAAAAGTCATCTAGCTCTTGATCAGTTACGTTTATAAAGATTGATCATCAAAATCAAAAAATTATTCTAAACGCTCTTTTTCTTTAACTGGATATTTAAAACTCTACCTCAACAAGATCCATTTAAAACTATTTTTTATACTCCAAGCAATTACCTTTTCAGGAAAATAATCTAAATCCCTTTATTGACGTATTCTCCTAGAATAGCTTATACTACAGGTGGGAGGTTATATCATGGAATATACTATTAACAAACTATCAAAATTGGCTTCCATAAGTAGTAGAACATTGCGCTATTATGACGAAATAGGATTATTAAAGCCTTTAAAGATTAATTCATCTGGATATCGAGTTTATGGAGAAAATGAACTTAAACGATTACAGCAAATTCTTTTTTTGCGCCAATTTGGTCTTGAATTAACTACAATATCTAAAATATTAGATTCTGATAGTTTTAATACGATTCAGATGCTTAAAACTCATTTATTGCTTTTAAAGCAACAAAGAAATGAAATTGATTCTATTATTAATAATGTGGAAAAAACCATAGAGAATGAAAAAGGAAAAATAGTTCTTAAAGATTTTGAGCGTTTCGTAGGTTTACAAAAAAAGTTTCTTGTGAATAACTTTTTGGAGTACCAAAATGAATTAATGAATTTATATTCACCATCTCAGTTAAAATTGTATAGTGAAACTGCTGCTAATATGAGTTTTGACGAGTTAACATCACTAAATGCACTAGAAAAATATATTATTTATAACTTAGAAAAATTTGTTAAGACGCACGAACAAATCCCTTCATTTTTAGCTGAAGACATATATAGTCATCATAAAGAATGGCTGAATTTCATGCTTACTCCTCTTACACCTGAAATACACTTATCTATAGCGGAACAATATGTTAATGATTCTCGTTTCAAGTCTTACTATGATAAACATGTAGATGGATGTGCAAAATCATTGTTCGATATAGTGTCTTACTATACTAAGAAACTTTTAGTATAATACATTATATTTGCCAATCCTATTTAGCATTTTTTCTGTTCTCTACCTGTGGTTCATTATCGAGTAGGAGGCCAACCATTAATTGATTAGCCGACCTCTCACACCACCGTGCATACCGTTCGGTACACGGCGGTTCTTTAGTTTTCACAAACTGTTAGATAGTAGTCAAGCATGGATGTATATCCTAGCTTGGCTATTATTTTCTTAGAAAAGATTTGGTTCAGGACTTTCGCCATTCTCCAATATCCTTTTCTACTACAGGCAAGTTCCTTTGCTTTCCAATGTTCCATTCCCAATCCTTTCAGCATTCGGTATTTTGTTTTGATTTTCTTCCATTGCTTCCAATAGACCGCCCGGATTCTACGCCTTGCCCATTTATCCGTTGTTTCAAGAAGTCCTTTCATATCTGCAAGTCTAAAGTATTCCACCCATCCTCGCACATACTCTTGATACTTCTTTTCCCGCACTGCATTGCTAATGCCTTTGTTCCTGTCAGTAAGGTAGTTTGAAACGTAAGCGCAAAATATTGCTACGCTGCCCATGAATCACGCTTGCACCAAAATGATAGATGCAAGCGTTTTACTCTATGTTTAGTTTTGACAGTTCGCTTTCGCAGTCTCGCTCCATGGGGCAAGCTGTTCCAGCTGTTCATCTGACATTTTAGCGTCTGGCCGCTGTGATAAGAGGTATGTCAGATATTTGTAGGTATTCAGGTTATTCGCTTTTGCCATCTCAACCATTGTATACACAATAGCACTAGAGGCCGCTCCCTTCGGACTGGCACTGAACAGCCAGTTCTTCCGGCCAACAGTGAATGGTCTGATTGCATTCTCGCTAAGATTGTTGGATAAACTGCAATGACCATCTTCCAGATAGGTCATCAGGGTGTCTTTCCGATTTTGGGCATAGTTCACCGCTTTCGCCAAACGGGTTCCCTTGTTTGGGCGCTGTTGATCCAGCCAATTCCAGAATGCCTCCAGTATCGGCTTCTCCTTTTCAAGACGGAACTGTTTTCTCTGCTCCGCAGTATGATTTTTTGCTTTTGAGTACCGCTCACAATCAAACAGCTTGGAGCAGAATTGTACTCCCTGCACCGCCGGAAGGCTGTAATCATACTCTTTCCCTTTCGGTATGGCATCTGTGAAATAACGTCTCACATGTGCCCAGCAAGAGCAGCGTTTTATATCCGGCAGATTGTTATAACCCTGGTATCCATCAGTCGCCAGATATCCACGGAACCCATGCAGGAAAGATGCTGCATGGAACTTTGCCCTTGTCTCTGTGTAATGATAGAGCAGGATCGGCGCAAGCCCATCTTCTCCACTGCGGAAGAGCCACATCCAGGAATCTGTTTCAGGATTGCGCTCCGGCTCATTCAGTACCTGAACCCGGGTTTCATCTGCCATCAGATATTTACGCATCCGTAACTGACGGTGAAAATAATCATAAACATGACAGAGGTAATTCTCGGCACAGTAAATGATCCAGTTAGCAAGCGTAGCCCGGCTTAATGGGACACCCAGCTGCTTCCATTCCGATTCCTGCCGGTTTAATGGCAGACCATTCTGGTACTTCTGGTGCATTGCCCATCCTACAACGGATTCCGATGCATAACTTTCCGGGATCAATGGTTCCTGAACAGGCGCTTTGACAAATGTCTGATCATCCGGGTGTTCCTCTGATATGGCACACTCCGGGCATTTATAGGTTTCACGATAGATATTTACTACTTTCCCTTTGGCAGGGGTAAACCGGAATTCATGGCGGACGAATTCTTTCCCAATACATTCCATCTGCGTTCCGCAGGTTGGACAGTTCCGCTCCTCCTCCGGAAGAGAAATGATCTCGTCGCAGGAAGGAACATTTTTAAAGAGATCCGCATGTGTCCGTCGTGCTTTTCGCTTATGTTCCGGAACAGTGATGTCATCAGGAAGTTCCTGTTTCCATGTCGGATCTGCTTCCTGCTCGGCTTCATCAAAAAGATTCAGCTGACCATCGATATCTTTCCGTTTTTCACTGGAAGTACCAAAGAGCTTCTTCGTGAGATATTCAATCTGCTGACGAAGATTTTCTTTTTCCAGACGGTCTGCTTCCAATATTTTTTGTAAAGACTGGATCAGTTCTGTCTGTGCGGAAATCGTTTTATTCAGTTGGTTGATCATGTCCTTGTACGCAAGGATTTTTGAATCTTTTGAATTACCAGCCATATGTCTTCTGCTCCTTTTTTACTGCTCTTATTATACCATAAAAAGCAATGAAAAAGAAGCAGAAAACCCAGTATTTACAAGGGATTGCAGACATGATACAGGGTGTGGAAAGCTCTCCATTTTTGTTGGCTGGCATAGAGGTTTTACACAATCATTCCGTAGGTTTGAATGCTTTTGGTTGTTCGATTTCAAGACCGGACATGAGCCAGTCGAATTGCTGCCAGGTCAGTTGCTTTACTTCCAACTGATTTCTGGGCCAGCGGAATCTGCCCTGGACTTCCATACGTTTATACAGAAGGAGTTATTCGAGTTCTTAGATAAGTGCTGCTGTACAAGCGGATTGAAAACGGAAACTTCCGATGGCCCCGTACCCAGGAAGAAGCACTGGAGATCAGCACGGACCAGTATCAAATGTTGATGCAGGGTCTGGAAATCGTTGCCAGACATCCTATAGAAGAAGTTCCTGATCCTGAATTCTCGTTGTGATTTTGTGCAAAACATAGAAAATAAAATCATTTTCATCCATATCCGGTTATCCTGTGCAATATAAAATTTAAAGTTATTCACATCCTGAAAGTTTTCAGTGAGATTCTATATCCTCCTGATTCCAAAACTTTTCAGATTGTGGATAACAGTCATAAATATCTGAATTTCAGGCTTTTATTTTCAGGTATTCATGACTGTTATCCACCGTCAAAATGACGAAGGTGACAGAATGTAAAAATAGCCAAAAACCGTGGATTCTGCTATAATACCACTCAGGAAAGTGAGGTTCAGTTATGGCAGTCAATTATACGGAGGAACAATTAAATAGTGTTGATAAGTCGTTTCTTATCCAGCTTCTTTTACAACAGCAGGAACAGCTGAATGCTTTAACAAGGGAACTTCACACATCGAACGAAAAAATGCAGCTTCTGATGGAACAGGTGATCCTTGGTAAGCAGAACCGTTTTGGCAGGTCTTCTGAAAAAATGGAAGATACCAGCCAGATCTGTTTTTGCGAAGTAGATGGAACGATTGTCTTTTTCAATGAAGCCGAAGCTGTCTGCGATCTCAATGCAGCAGAGCCTGATGATCTGGAACTTAAATCACCCAAACAGCCAAAGCGCAAGGGGAAGAAAGAGGCTGATCTTTCCGGGCTTCCAGTCAGACGGATTGATCATTATCTGTCCGAAGAGGAATTGGAAGCGGAATTCGGTGTCAGGGGATGGAAGCAGTTACCGGATGCCATTTCCAGAAAATATCATTTCGTACCTGCGAAGGTAGAAGTGGAAGAACATCACATCGGCGTGTATGCCAGCAAAACAGATGAACACATGGTGAAAGCAGACCATCCAAAGGCATTACTGCATGGAAGTCTGGTATCGCCATCTCTGGGTGCTGCGATCATCAATGGAAAATATGTGAACGCAGTTCCACTCTATCGGTTGGAGCAGGAATTCCAGCGTTATGGTCTGCAGATCACCAGACAAAACATGGCAAACTGGTGCATACGTTTAGCGGAAGAATATTTATCGGTTCTTTATGATCATCTTCATAAGGTGTTGTATTCTTATCACGTGATCCAGGCGGATGAGACACCAGTACTTGTAAACCATGATGGACGCAAAGCCGGTTCCAAAAGCTGGATGTGGGTATATCGTTCCGGACATCTGTATCAAGATCGACAGATTGTCCTGTATGAATACCAGCAGACGAGAAATGCATCCCATCCACGGGAATTCCTAAAAGGATACGACGGCATCTGTGTAACAGACGGTTACCAGGTATACCATACTTTAGAAAAAGAGTTGGAAGAACTGACCATTGCCGGATGTTGGGTGCATTGTCGCCGCAGATTTGATGAAGCCTTGAAGCTGGTCCCGAAATCCTATCAAAAGGAATCTAATGCATTTCTGCTAATGAAACAGATCCAGGCGATCTATCGGGAAGAAGGGAAACTGAATGATCTTTCTTCTGATGAACGACTTAAGCAGCGGCAAGTGGTTATCAAACCACTTGTGGATGCGTTTTTTACATACCTTAAAACCATAAATGTGTCCAAAAAGGATAAATTTGGTGATGCTATCGGCTATGCATTGAATCAGGAAAAATATCTCCGGGTATTTCTCACAGACGGAGATGTTCCAATCGATAACAACGCATCCGAAAGGGCAATTCGAGGCTTTTGTATTGGGAAGAAGAATTGGCAGATGATCGATACGATCAATGGAGCCAAATCTTCTGCAATCATTTACAGTATTGTGGAAACTGCAAAAGCCAATAATCTGAAGCCTTTTGATTATGTGCAGTATCTCTTGGAAGAGATTCCGAAACACATGAATGACGGGGATTGTTCCTTTTTGGAAAATCTTCTGCCCTGGTCAGAAAAACTTCCTGTAGAAATTCACAAAGCTTAAATACTGGTGGTTGCAAAGCAGCCACCTAAAAGTAAACGCTCAATAGCGAGTACCTTGAAAAATTAAGAACCGCCAGTGGCGGTACTGTCTATCATTGTTTTCGAATTCCCTCCGGTAGTTTTTCAGACCATGGTAACAGATTTTCTAGGAAGGAACGATCTCCTCCATCCATATGTTTTGGAATCTCCTCCAGAAGATAGACAAAATAATCATACGGTTTTAAGTTGTTTGCCTTTGCTGTTTCAGCAATACTATAAATGATTGCGGAAGAATGAGCGCCGTTGATTGTATCAATCATCTGCCAGTTTTTCTTGCCGATGCAAAATCCCCGGATTGCTCGTTCACTAGCATTATTATCAATTGGAACTTCTCCATCTTCAAGGAAAACACGTAAGTATTTTTCTTGATTTAAGATATATGTGTAGGCTTTCCGGAGCTGTCCGCTTGCTGGAACTGTTGGTTCCATCTTTTTCAGGTACACAAACAAGGCATCAACTAACGGTTTTATAACCAGTTGTCGCTGCATAAGTCTTTCTTCCGAAGATAATGTATTTAACTTACCCTCTTCGCGATAAATCGCTTGGATTTGTTTGATTACCAGAAAAGCATCTGACTTGTTCTGATGAGCTTTTGGAATCACGTTGAGTGCTTCATCGAACTTCCTTCTGGCATGAACCCAACACCCTGCGATCCGTAAATCTTCACGTTCCTTTTCAATCGTGTGATAAACTTGATATCCATCGGTTACACAGATCCCAGAGTAGTCCCGGAGGAACTTTCTCGGATGTGAGCTGTTTCGGGTTTTGTGATAATCATACAGGACAATCTGCTTATCTGTATATAGATGCCCTGAGCGATATACCCACATGTAACTTTTGGATCCTGCCGATCGTCCATCACGATTGACTAAAACAGGAGTTTCATCTGCTTGGATTACATGATAATCATAAAGCTTTTGATGAAAGTAATCATAAAGTACTGCCAAGTAACTTTCTCCTAATCGAATCATCCAGTTTGCCATGTTTTGACGTGTGATGGTAAGACCATAACGAGAGAATTCTTGTTCTAAACGATAAAGAGGAACAGCATTTACATACTTTCCATTTATGATTGCAGCTGCAATTGTAGGGGATACCAAACTTCCATGCAACAATGTTTTTGGATGATCTGCTTTTAAAATACGACCATCTTTTTTACTTGCATAAACACCTACATGATGTTCATCAATCTCCACTTTTGCAGGAATAAAACGATACCGTTTGGAAATCGCATCTGGAAGCTGTTTCCATCCGTTTTCTCCGAACTCTGCCGTTAATTCTTCATCTGTCATATAGTGATGGATGACATTGACTGGAAGACCTCTGATATCAGCCTCTTTTTTACCAACAGATTTTGGCTTTCGGGCTGGTTTGCTTTCTAAAGTATCCGGTTCTTCTGCATCTAAGTCAGATACGGCTTCTGCTTCATTGAAGAAAACAATGGTTCCATCAACTTCCATAAAACAGATCTGTGCAGTATCCATCATTTTTTCAGAAGATCTGCCAAATCTATTTTTATTAGCAAGTGTGATCTGTTCAATCAATACTTCGATTTTTTTGTTCAGCTCCTGGATTTCACCTGACAGATGGTCATTCTGCTCCTGAAGTTGAAGGAATAAATTTACGATGAAAGACTTATCCAATGTATTCAGTTGTTCTTCCGTGAATTTAAATGCCATTGTTCTGAACTCCTTTTCTTTCTAGCAGTATTTTAGCAGAAATTTAGAGTTTTGGCGAATTCATTTGTTTTTGTTATTCGTCATTTTGACGGTGAATAACAATCATAAATATCTCAAATTTCTGAGGTATTTATGACTGTTATCCACAACCTTGACATCAAATGTATTTTTCGCGAAAAGAATTCTTATATCTGAATTCTGGTTGTGGATAACTAATTTAAAAAATCATATCTATCGTTTTTTCGTGTACAAAAAGAAAATATATTTTCTACGAGTTGCACAATATTACATGGTTTTGGGTGGATCCTTCAGTTCTTCGATTGGATGTTTTGCGACAATAGAAAGTCCATGCATTAACATTTGAAACTGCTCTGGAGTAATCTCCATGGCTTCTTCCTTTGTTCGTGGCCAGCTAAAAGCACCAATGTTCAACCTTTTATAAAGAAGTAAGAATCCGTCTCCTTCCCAAACGAGTCCTTTGATTCGATCGGTTCGTTTTCCGCAGAACAGGAATAGGACATGCTTTTGAAAAGGATCCAGATTAAACTGAAATTTAATAGTAGATGCCAGACCATCAATCCCGCGCCTTAGATCTGTGTATCCTACAGCAATAAATATTTTTTCAAAGCCGACAGCATCATTGAGCATGATTGATTGCTCCTAAAAGATTTTTAATAAAAGTTGTTGAAGCAGTATCAAACAGATCAATTGAGAAACTTTGATTTATGTGCAGCACTGCTGACACACAAGATTGTCCTCGGCTATTGTCTACTTCATTAGGAATTGGCATTTCTACAAACTCTGTTACAGGTGTTTCTGCAGAGTCTAGATACGCTTGTCTAACACACTTTAAACGATAATAATATGTTGCTTTTGTAATGGCATGCTGATCGCACCATTCATCAACAGTCATTGTCTTCGGGCGATTCTGGCATTCATTGATTTGAACTGCCCACTGTTGTAAGCGACAGCTTTTTGCAACTAAACTTGTTTGAGAACTCATAGTCTAACTCCTTCCCGGTATAAAAAGTTGAGTATTAAACTTTTCATACTATTTTGACTTAACTTTTTAGACTATTATCTCAAACATCAAAATTTAAAGAAAGGTACTTGCTATTGAGCGTTTACACCTAAAAATGTCAAGGTACTTGCCATTTTGCGTTTACTTAGTGACGTGCGCCGCAAGGCGCACCAAAAAAATAGATTGCGCTAAATAATTTAGCACAATCTATTTAACCTGAACTGAATTTTTTTAGTTTATTCTTCTACAACTTTAATGCCCATACTTTTTGCCGTTCCCTCGACCATAGACATAGCAGCCTCAATAGAAGCTGCTGTTAAATCAGGCATTTTTGTTTCAGCTATACTTCTTAACTGTTCTTTTGTAATTGTACCCACAACATCTCTTTTAGTGGTTCCCGCACCTTTAGTTATATTAGCTGCCTTTTTCAACAAAGCTGAGGTAGGTGGTGTTTTTAGTTTTATTGAATAAGTACAATCCTCATAAATGGTCAACTCGACAGGGATGATCATTCCTACTTTATCTTTTGTAAGATCATTATATTCCTTACAAAATGCTGCTAAATTAATTCCAGTTGGTCCCAGGGAGGTTCCTACCGGAGGTGCAGGAGTTGCTTTTCCTGCATTTAATTTTAATTTTACTATACGTTTAACTTTTTTTGCCATAACTAACATCCTTTCTTTTTAACTCATTAATCAATTCTTCCAGATCATCAATAAAAGTTGAAATTTTTCTTTGTTTTAGTTGTAGTTTTGAACATAACTGTTCTATTTCTTCATCATCTATACTTTCTACTTCTAACTGTTTTTTTATATCTTTCAAACTGTATCCCAATTCCCTATATATAAGAATTAATACAATTCGATTTAAATCCCTTTGATGATATATTCTATACCCAGAAACAATATCTCTTTCTGGTGAAATCATTCCTAATTCCTCATAATATCTTAATGCTCTGGAAGATACTCCTAGTAACTGGCAAACATCTTTAACTTTGTATTCCATATATTGCCACTTTCTTTTTCTTAGAAATGTTCAGGTCAGATATACTATAAACCTTTACGTCGCGTCAATGTCAATAGTTTTTTTGATCTTTTCAAAATTTTTTCTTTCGATAATTTAATAAATTGTATAACCACCATCTACCATAATATTCTCTCCTGTGATCATTTGGTTACTGTCTTCACATAAAAATAAAACTGCTCTTGCAATATCCATAGGACGCGCATATTTGTGTAATGGTATACGAGGTAAATAATCCATTTGTACTGAACGAGTCATCAGAAAGTTCTCACTTTTATTTGTCAATACATATGTCGGCGATACACAATTTACTAAAATTCCATATTGCGCCAACTCTAATGCTGCTACTTTTGTAAAACCAATCAAGCCAAATTTACTTATACAATAAGGTGCCCTTAATCCATTTGCAACAACCCCATGTTGTGAACCAATATTAACAATACGACCTTTTATTTCATTCTTAATCATATTATTTACTACTTTTTGTGTTAGAAAAAATGTTCCTTTTAAATTAGTATCAAGGATCATATTCCAATCAGTTTCTTCCACTTCTAACAACGGTTTAAAATTGTTATTACCGGCACAATTAATTAATATATCGCATTCTATATTTCTTGTTTCTTTAATATCTTGAATTTTGCTAATATCTAAAGGCATAAAATCAATTTTACCATTAGAAAATGCTTTTAATTTCTCTCCATATAGTTGTAACTTTTTTTCTTTCATCGGATGATCGCTAAGTACTATATCCGCTCCTTGCAAATAAAATTCTTTGGCTATGTAAATACCTATATCACTTGTTGCACCTGTTACAAAAACTCTTTTCTTTAAAAAATTTTTTTGACTCATTGTTTCCTACTTTCTTGCTGCAATTTTACAGTACCCTAATTTTTGTTTAGCTATGCAGATTAGTTCATTAATATCTTTAGCTAATTCTGGATATGCTTTTAGTAATTTTTCTCCCGGCGCCCATTCTTCATATGTGGGTAGAATTTGATCACTCCAATCTTCTATTTCTATTTCTCGGAATTTTTCCTGCGTTAGCATTTGTTCATATTCATCCAATGATATATATTTTCCTTGAACCAATCTAATAATTAAATCCTTTTCTTTTTCATCTAATGGCGTGCGAACGTACCAATCTGTAAAAACAAACTTCTTATTCTCTTTTAGACATTTATGAACGTTTTTCAATACTTTTTGGCGCTCCATATGCATAATACTTTCAAGAGCATATATACCATCAAAAATATTTTCTGGAAACTTCATATTAATTGCATCCATCTGAAAAAAAGCAAGTTTCTCTTTTAACTTTTTTTGGTATTCTAGACAATCTTTTAATTGTTTTTTTGATATATTAATACCTATAATTTGACATCCTGTTCTAGAAGAAATAGTATATGCAGCACTTCCTGATCCACACCCAACATCAAGAAGCGTATCCCCTTTCATTATACTCAAAGTATCCTGTATGTTATAAATCACATTTTTTTGTGCCTCTATAATTGTATCCGACTCAGTTTGATATAGTCCAACATGATAATCTTTTGTTAAATTATCTTTCCATATTTGATTAACCGAATCATAAAACTGTTCTACATTTTTCATACTTCTCTCCTTCTTATTGCTGTAAAATTATGTATTTTACTGTTCAATTCTAAATTGCTTTATTATCTCCAATGAATTTAAGCCCAATTTATCTTCTACACCTCTATAAATCAAATAAGCTAATAAGTATCGATCCAAATTTTTTATTCCTATTTTTTTATTATATAAATAGAAAAAGATTGTAAATAACCTAGATGCCAAAAAATTATTATTTGTATTCATATAATTTGCAAATTCAGTATTTTCTTTTATTGCTGAATGGAATTTACTTCTATAAAATATATCCGGATTACCACTATCTTTACTATTAGGAAATACCAATGTACCTTTTCTAAACTCATTCTCAGCTTCCTCTTTTAATGAATTTAAAGTCAAAAATAAATTTTTATAATTTCCTCCACTTCTTACATCAAGCATTCTATTTACAATAGGCTTGTACAGAGAATATTTTTCTTCAAAAATTCCTCTTATTTGGTTCATGTCTTTCCATCTTGTGAAAAAACCATTAATATGTGATGCAAAAGATAAATAACCTCTTTCTATGCTACCGTAATTCCACTCTGCTGATTCAATTAGTATTTGCAATGCATGTTCTAATTTCTGAGCATATGTTTTTGTTATATTTTCATATGCCATTCTATTGGTAATTAAATAATATCTCATCAAAAAAATGTTTCCACTCTGTCCAAAATTCTCTTCTGCTTCATTGAATGTTTGCATTTTTTCTAATTTTATATTTCCTTCTAGATTTACATCATCATTAAAAAATACTACAGCTCTATTTTTAATTTCTGAAATATATGTGTTAGTAAAAAAAAATTCCTCAAAATTTATTCCAGAATTTATTGCGACTTTTCCTACTTGATACAACTCTTTATATATTTTCTCTTCATTATCTTCTAAAATTAGTCCTTTCATATAGATTTCCCCTCCAGTATTTTATATGCTTCTTTTAATAGCAATGATATGTAGATTTCCTCAACAGGTTTTATTCCCAGTCTATTATTATGAACATGAATATAATTAAATAGAATTACTAAAAATTTTTCTTTATAATATTGGGAATTACCAACCAGTTTTTTTTGGATATATAATTTATCTAAAGTGTCTTTTTCCCATTTTCCAATTTCACCATTTTTTTTAATCTTTTCATGTTCATTTAAAAAGGAAATTATCCCTGCTACTTCTTTATCTATTTTAGTTTTTAAGTTTTCTTCAAATTTCTCAACAGATATCTTCATATATTCTGACCAGATAATAGCATATTGTTCAAATAATTCTATAGCAGTAAACGTGTTACTTAATTTTATGTAAGTTAAAAATCCCAAAATACTATAAACATACTTTTTTTCTGTAAATGTATTTTTTTCCACTAATTTTAAGCATAATATGCTGGATAGACCAAAGATCTCTTCAGAAATTTTAAGTATCTCTCCTCTTCCATACTTCTCATATTCAGGTTCATATGAAACTCTAATTATACTTTTATTATCTTGTACATTAAAATTTTCTTCTATATTTTCGCGCTTCGCAAGAATACTTTGCTGTCTAACAATTTGTTCTTTATCACTTTTAGAAATAAAAATATCTTCTACATTTTCCATTTCTTTATATATAATTTTGTCAATACATGAAAAGTTCTCAGAGGTACATTTTATCCTCAAGCGTATATGCGGTCCGCCTGCCCAGTAACGAATGAAAAACCATTCTATTTTTTTCTCTAATTCCATACTTCTTTCAATAATATCTTTTACATATTTAGAAATAAATCTATTCATATCTCCGTAATAGTATATATTCCATTGATACCATTCTTTCATTGCATTCACTCCTTTCACTTAAAATGAAAACAATATAAATATATTTTGCATCTAAGGTCTATTTAGCTTATAATTTTTAAACTTTATTTTTTATGAATTCTTGTACAATACTACTGAACATTTGAGATTGATCTATTTTTATCCAATGCTGACATTCATCAAGTTCAAAAACTTTGCATCTATTTTCTAATGCATTTATAAAGCTTTCCAAAGCTTTAGTCCTTACCATTCTATCCTGCTTTCCAAGCATAACTAAACATTCATGTTTTTTAAGATCTCCTAAATATTTCTTCCAATCAAATAGATAATATTCATTAATTAAATGTTCTGCAGTTTTACAGGAATTAAGATAATGTTCATTAGCATTATCATATATTTTTTTTATATCCTGGATCTTTTCCAATGTACTATTAGACATCATATACCCATTTTTGGCATCCGAACATTCGTTTTGCAATTTGAACATAAATAATTCCAAATCTTTTATAGAAAATATTTTTTTTAGCTCTTCTGTATACTCTTCCTCTTTTTTTAATCCATATATTGATATAATGCATTCCATATAATACTTAATAATATTTTTATTTGACTCCATTACATCTATTACTGGACTTTCAAAAACAATTTTTTTGACATGATTGCTATACCTTTGTACATAAATCATAGCATAACACGCTCCAAGGCAATGGCATAAAAGATTCACTTTTTTTATTCCAAACATTTTCCTGATTTGTTCATAATCATCAATGATCTTTTCTATTCCCCATTTTTCCCCTTTTGCTATTGACTCAGAACGCCAAACTCCATATTGTTCCGGTGCAATAATAAAAAATTGCTTTTCTAACATTTCTTTTTGGAATTCAGTCAAGTCTATAACCCCTATTCCTGGTTTACCATGAAAATACAGTATTGGTTCACTATCAGTTTTCCCAAAAGTTTCTATGTATAATTTATGACCATTAACAATATAACTTTTTCCCATTATTACCTCATCTATTCCATCAAAAATTCCATTACTCTTTTTTTGTTGCAAAATGTATTACTCGAATCAGGAAATACCTCCTGAAATAATACATCGTGTTCACATTTACTCAATATTTTTATAAGTGCTTTTTGATGAAAGAAACTTTCAAAATTGATAAATTGAGGTTTTCTTAGTTTTGTGTTCTTTACTTCATCCATCCATTTTCTAAAATCAGAAACTACGTACTCTTCTTCAAAGGAATCTAATAAACTTGACGCTCTTACAAAAACTTCATGATCTATATTTTTTTCTTTTATAACCTGCAGATTTGCAATAAAATCTTTGACACTATCACCTTTATGAAATTCTTTTGCTCCAACACACCAAGTTTTCCTATCAATAACGATATTTTGATAATATAACCTCGGTAAATATTGTATATTTTTATCTTCATTTTTTTCTGCTAGTAATTTTCCCCAAAAAGAATACTCTACTCCATTTGCTCTAGAAAATAATGATAAAAATGCATACATATGTGGTGCAATCATAGAAAAGAGAAACCCTAGTGGTAAAACTTCTATTCTTCTATTGCTTTCTTTTTCATACAGCCCAATTAAGTCATTATTATAATTCTTATGAACAATTATATCATCGAGTTGTATTTCCCTTTTATTAGGATTTGGACACGATCTTGGATAAGTAAACTCTGTGTCTAGTACATGAGAATGAATATTGATATTCAATCCAAGAATAGCATTTAGATCCATAAGTATTACTTTTTCATCTTTTTCTATATCTCTATATCTATTTATTATGTATCTTGTACACTCATCCATATTGTTCTCTTGAAATAAATTTAAATATCTTGAAAAATGTCTATAATTTCCAGGCCCCATTTTATTAATGACAAAATTTGTTTTTCCGTCTTTATATGCTATTTGGAAATAGATAGAATATTTATTTTCAAGCAACAGTTCTGAAGGGATTCTCTCTATAATGGATTTCATCCAGCTTTTAGAAATTGTAATTGCATCCTCTGTTGTTTGAGCCAATTCAAGTAAATATTCATAAACCTCTTTTCTAAGTTGATGAACCTTTTTATAAAGACTGGTACTTTTAATCTTTCTCCATAACTCTATTTTATCTGTTGCAGAATATTTTTTGTAAAAATGAAATAGTGATATCGATTCAGCATTTTCTTCCTCAAATATAATATTCAAGGCTATTTTTTGTAGAATACTGTCATCAAAAATTGTCATGAATGCTTTTATTTCATTTATAGCATCTTTTTGTTGTAAGATACTTTCTTTCTCTATTGTTAAATCCAATTTCTTTAAAGCAGTATCCTCAAAAACAAGGGTTCCTTTTGGCATCTCACTTTCAGAAAAGATTTCCCATAGATGCAGCATTGCCGTTTTCATTTCTTTTATTTGCTGTTCTTGAACACTATTGCTATTTTGAATACTTATTATATTTCCCAAAACTTCATGACACCTTTTCCCCACTTTACTTTCTATATTTTTTGTCACTTTGTATAAGTTATTTAAATAAAAATAGTCTTGATTTGGCACAATCAAGAAGTTTTGTAATAGTCCTATCTCTATAAATTGCTTTAGTATTACATTAATTTTTTCTGACTCCACTTTATACTTATTAGAAAAAGAATCACATATTTCGCTGTATGTATATATACTTTTTTTCATAAACAAATTCAGAATATATTGAATAATTTCATTTAATGTTATACTTTTAATTTGTTCTAAATTACTTACTTTATCCCCACATTCAATTGCTCTATCAATAAAAGTCAGTTTATTTTGTTTAATAGTACATGTACTATTAATAGCAAAAAAACTATGTTCAAAAAATTCTTCTAAATTTAGCAATTTATTTTCTACATACTTTAAGACTGATATATTAATTCTAACAGATTTCGCAAGAGAGTAATCATTATTATAATAATTTAACCTTCCTAATTTTCCATAAGACACCCCTGAAAAACTTGCAAAAGGACTTGGTTTGTAGGCCATACGACTTATATAATTAGTCAAAGATATTTCTGTGTTTTTTAATTTCCTGCTTTTAATTTCATCTTGTTCTATATACTCTTTCATTCTATTAAACAAGTCAAAATTTGCTATCAAAATCCCTTCTAAAAACTGAATGTTAGAAACACATAATTGTTTTATTTTTTTCCTTATTTCTTCGATCTCATTAATAAATGTTTCTTCTATTACTTCTCTTTTACTTTCCTCTTCTTTTTTTGCTTCTATCCATAAACCAAGCAATTTCTGTATATTACACGGTAAAAAGTCTATATTACTCTTTTTTACTTTTTCTACTCTTTCATTATGAATGTTCCTTTTTAAATTTAAACATATATTCTTAATAGTGTCATTTGTTGCTTGACTAATATAAAGAAATAATTCTTCTGCTAATTCATCTCTTAATAATTGATTTTTTTCTTTATATTTATCATATTCTTTTTTCTTCTTTAATGTTTTGCTCATAGTATAAAAAGAAATTTCATCTAATTTTATACCAGCAGAACGTACTAAAAATAATTCTTCATCTTTTTTATCCATAGTAACCTCTCTTACGATATCCCTACTGCAACTAAAACAGATTCACTAATACCATCAATCTCAATAAACTCTTCCAACTCATAGTCAGCTGTTCCTCCATGAGCTGTTGCATCATATCCTAATGAGGTTGCTGCCAATGAAATATTTTGTATCATTTCTCCACTTTCTATCATAATAAATCTGTATGCTCTTTCCCCATATTTGAAAAAAGCTCGATCAAATACAGCCGTAATGATGAAAACAATAGAAGCATTCTCAAGACCTATAGTAGAAGTAAATAGCTTATCCAAATTTACACGCTCAGTTTTTATTTTTTCCAAGCAATGATGAAAGCTAGTATAATGATATAGTCCTTCTTGTAACTTAGAATTTTTTGAAATTATATATAGTTCACATGGATATAATGCACCTGCCGAAGGAACACTATGACGCATACCTTCTTTATCGGTTATACCATACCCTGCCCAACACAATGCCGAAATCTCCTTCAATGTTAATTCAGGACTTGCTGTCTTATTATTATGTGACTTTCTATTAATAATACACTCATATAAACTTTTCTCTAACCCCTCTACACTAGGTAGTTTAACTTTTTCAGACAATGGATAATTCTTCTCAGATCTTCGTATTGTTCTTGAAAAATTTTTATTCATTACTAAAGGTGAGGCTTGAATAATGCTTTCTTCTGTTAATTCAACTGATAATTTCGAATTAACATGATATTGTTTTGCCAAAGAAAAAGCATTACATTTTTTATCTGCATAATAGTTTGCCAATATTCTAAGGTTTTCTTCATTCATTTTTATTCTCCTCTATTTTTGTCAAACACAAAAAAAACGCTTTATCATCATACACAATTTCTTTTATAGTAGAACATAGCGATATATTTGTATAATACATTCCTTCATTAACGATTCCCGGATATGCCATAAATGGAAGGTTGACAATTTTCCCAATATTGTAATAAATGTTTTTTACTATACTACATTTAATTGCTAATTTATCTTCACATTCTTGAAATGACTTAGATGCATCTATAACTATTCTTTTTTCATTTCCAATTTTGACTATTTTAGCAATAACTATCCACCTACACGAATCTTTTTCATCATTATGTGAAACATATAATTTATGATCAAAAAAAGCTTTTTCAATGCACATTTTTTTTGCACGTTCAACTACATCTTTTTGTACATCTCCAAAGGTAAACACATATTTATTTCTGACTGCCATTGGTATTTCAAATTTTCGTTTACAAAAATACTTTGCTAAATATTCTTCAACTGCTCTATCTTGAGCACTTTCTAGTGAACTACCATATCCTACTGTTTCACATATTACAGGAGAAATATTTCCCATTGCAGTACACACAAAATTTCCATCTTTTATGTAATGTGCCAAAGGTACAACTTTTTGAATTATTCCATAATCTTCATCTACAAATCTTTTATAACTTTCTTTCATGCTACTCACCTATATTTAACCATTTATCACTATTTACACTAATTTTTTGACAGACATCGCAGCATATATCTTTTACTACTGGATGCCACACGATCGAATCATTATAAAGGTCATACTCTAACACGTTATTAACTAACCTTAAGGAATTTTGATTCCTTTCTTTTCTAATCAGATATTTTAAAACTTGAATTTCTGCTATTTTTAAGGCAATGTCAATAGTTATTAATGGTATTTTTTCCTTTCCATCCGGTAAAGCTGCGAGTATTTTGTTATACTCTAAATCATTTTCAAGTTGACTTCCTCCCTTGTTGGAAATAATACAATTAAGACAGGGTGTCATATGTGGTACTGTTAATGGTCCTAATGAAATTCCAAATGGTTCCATAAGAATAGTAAGAAAAGGAACATTTTCTGATATTAATCTTCGATTATATTCTAATAAAGATAATATATTTTCTTTTCTTCCAATTAATATACCGAAACCTCCGACATCTTCTACCACTTCAAACTGTTTCGATAGTTCTTTCATTGCAATATTTTTTAAATCCGGTTCGCCAAATACTGAAATTTTTAATTTTTTTATGTCCTTATCTAAATTATGTAGATTTACCTTATATTTCTTTTCGAAACATGTCCACTCATTAATACCATCTTCAATTCCACCAAGCATCCGTATAAAACTAAAAAATTTATTAAAGTTTTCGTCTGATTTAAATTTATAGTATAATGCATCTAGGTTATTTTTATTCTTATTTATCAATCTCCAATATTCTTGTTGTGTTTCTAAACTAAGATCACATACTTCTACTATTCGACTATTAATTTTAAAAAAACCTCTTTTCTCAAATTCTCCCCATTGAATATTTGTATTTAATTTCATTTTCTTATATTCCTTTCTCTTTTTTAACGATAATAATTATAGTAAATCTTTTACAATTCTTATTTTATATTCTTGTAGCAGAAAAGACAGTTCCTAATCATCCTTTCTACGGAAAGGGATGCGGTACAATTCTATACTTGCCTCTTCCATATTGTTGTCCAATCTCATGAATTCTGTCTAAATTTTCCACTCGTCTATTAATATGTCCAAATGTCATTGGCAACATTCCTGGGACAAGAACCTTTACACAATACAAATAGCTTTTTTCTAACTCCTCTGATGTTTGATTAATAATTATAGTTTCTAATCCTTTACTTTTCAGATTTTCTGTTAACATTCCAAATATTTCATTTAAGCTATTTATTCCATGAAACATTGTTGGCTCTACTTTTCTCTTTTTATTATTTTGGCACAGTAAAAAAGAGAAATATTTTTCCATAGATGGCAAACCATAAAGTAAACTATGGTCTTCCATGGTTTTTACTAAACTAAAGTTGTTACTCATTTTTTCTAATTCCGCTATTCGTTGCATAAACTTTTTATTTAAAGCAGGATAAATATCGCATAGTTCATGCAATGCATTTGTAATTGCACCTGCCCATGATAAAGAAATACCAGCTGCACACATAATATTCATGATGTTTTTTGCATCTGTATCCTTTTTCTTTGCAACTAAAAGCACTATTGGGATGTCTATATCAATGCGCATATCAAACACATGAAGTTCATATGGAAACAAATATTCAAATTGATTTTTCATTAAGTGTACTTTATTATCAGTAATTTCATCAAAATCGATTTCATATAATGGTATCTCATTATACCAAGTATTTAAAAAAGCATCTCTCTCAATAACTTCCATCAGTCCACTTAGACTAGCTTCTTTCAAAGTTCCGCCTACTGCACAACCATTTGAAATTTCATAAACAAAATTATGATATTCCTGGTCTCTTAATCGTAAACCATAATATGCAATTTTTTCTGGAACTAATTTTATACTAAAGTCAGTTGCTGATATCCCATATACCCATTTCATTTTTTCATCTGGATTAAATTTTTCAAATGCACAGTACTTATCATCATACTGTTCTTCTGTATGTAAACCTAACTTGACTGGATTTATTGCTATTGAATGGTCTAATTCATTATAGCTTCTCTCGATAAATGCGGTTTTTCCTCTAGGCTCTAAGCCACAATATCTCTCCAGCGCTTCTAAGATCGCAACAGCTCTACTTATTGAGTAATCGCTTGTACGACCTACTCCAACTTCATCTTTTCCTAATAACGAAGGTAAATTCGCAACCGACACAGCAAAAGGAGCTTCTATATCATCAAGTAAAAAATTAATAATTCCAACCTCTTCATCTACGTACATTTCTAGCAAATCTGGCAGCAATTCTTTTAATGAATATTTTCTGAACTTTTTTTGTTTTGAATCTTTTAAAAGTTTTATATCTTTATATGCATTTTCAATACTGTCCTTTTTTAAATTTCCACAATATTTACAAGTAGGTACAGGCAATACTTCTTTTCGAGAAATATTCATTTTATTTTTTTCTATAACAAGAGTTTTGGTAGTATTTGTATTAATACACTCCAATATAAATTTAGTAATATGCAAATAGCATATAGTAGGTATTTCATACATACTACTTGCGTTTTTTACTTTTGATAAACTTAACAATTCTTTACTGTCTTTTTTGGTTGTAATCCACCTGTTAAAAAGACAATTGATACATCCCTTTTCAGATTTACAACGAATTTTTGAAACAAATATATAGTTAAACACATTCCATATAAAAATATATTTTTGTGATTTACTTATGGATTTCTCTACTTCATTAAAAAAGTCCAAATTTAATCCTTTGCAGAATATGATTAATAAAGAACGCATTTCTATATTAGATAATGTTTCTTTATCCACTCGTACAATTTCTATTAAATCAAACCATTGTTTCAAATTGTTATATTCTGTTTCTTCTGCGTAAACATAAATTTTTTTAACTAACATTTTTTCTCCTGATTTTGATTAATTCGAAGAATTCATTTTTTGTAATAAGATCCGTACAGTATAAATATTCAGTACTATTTTCTATGTGATTTAGTTCATCGTAATGCAACATCCAACTATACAAATATGTATCGTTGAGATTCTTATTTAACCTAGAAAAGAAGAGTTTTTCATAAGCACAAATTGTTGCTGATTCATAAGATTCTCCAATGCCAATACTATAATTTTGATTTGTTTCTATACGACACAAATAAATCTGTTCAGTTAATTTAGCCATCTTATACCCTATGTCTATCTGCTGATTTTTTAATATTTCTTCGTAATATTTACACTTGGAACACTTACTAAATGACACTTCTTGGAACGCAATTTTTTCTGGAATATTTTTATATAAATTTTTTAGAATTCCTTTCTTCTTAGCAACTTTATAATTATTTTTTTCTCCTTTTTGGGTTATTAAACAAACAACTTCTTCGTTATCTCCTAAACAAACCGAATATTTTTCTTCCCAAAAAGTTGTAAAAGCATTTGTTTGTGCCACAAGATGAGAAATTCCATGAATGACCAATCTTTTTTCTTTTATCCGCAACTCCCACTTAGATAGTCCTAATTGGGATATATTATCTCTATTTAATATATGTTCTGAGAATATCTTTTCTTTGTTTTCAAAGTAATCCATTAAGCTTTCTGCTGTTTCTATAGAGAACTTTTTTCTCACATGAATCTCTTGCAAATTATCACTAATTTGCAAGCATTGATTAATAAACTTATATCTATTTATATACATCCAATCAATTAGTTCTCTTACCATAAAGTCCAAACTATTCGGTCCTTTACTTGTTTTTTCACTACTATCTTTATTAATTAACAAATACTCCTCATAACTTCTTATTTCTATAAGTATTTGTGATGATCTTGTTTGCAGAATATAATATGTTGCCAAATATTTATCAAATGGAAAGTTTTGATTAATCTTCTTTACAAAAGCTATTTTACATCCTGATTGTAAAATTATTTCACTCTTACTATTAACTGATTTACCAATTTTTAGCGCTATTTTTCGCTGACAATTTTCATTTATTTTAGTTTTTTTATAAAAAGCGAACTTTCTTTCAATAAGTAGTTTAATAACAAATAAGATTTCTTTTTTCAATAATTCATCGTTATTAATCATTAAATCTTGTAGATATATTTCTCTTTTTGAAAGGTATTCAAAAATTCTACTAGCTCTTGTAGTTTTAATGTCAAAATATGCTTCATTATTTCTAAAAAAAATTTGTTCGCTATCTAAAAATATGTAAGTATCATCTTTTATTATAATTTTTTCATTACTACGTCTTTCCATAATAGCTCCTTTTACAAAAAAGCTGCGAATAAATGAAAGGCTATATGTCCTCCCCTATTCGCAGCCTTTTGCTACTAATTTGCTCTCAATTAGTTAAGTAGTACAGCAGCTACATGTGCATGTACATGTTGTACAAGAAGCACCCATAATCTGAGTTGCATCTTCGGCAGCCATATCTTCTGAAGCTACCATCTCGGAAACTTTAAGTTCCTCAACCTGTAATCCTTCGATTGCTTTTTCGAATTCTGACATTGCTGTTCACCTCCTTTGTATCTCTTTAAAATTTATTTAGAAGTAGCTTTTATAAGCTTCCACTAAATCGAAGTTTTATTTTGTAATGCTATTATATCAATTAAATTTCTGATTTTTTTAACCATGTTGAAAATCCCCCGTATCGATGTATTAATTAGCTTTTGTTGAGACAAATTCCCCTCTTATACAAGATATTTATTTTAATAGAGTACACTCATTTTTTAATTCTTGATTTTTTCGATGTATTTTTCACCTCTCATTCTCATAATCATCCAGCTATTGTCGATGTAATATACTAACTCCTGTTTAAACAACAAAAAAAATGCTTATTGCTATATTTTAACAATAAACATTTTTATTTTATTTCTATTCGGTTTTCTCGTCATCTTTCGCTTTTAATACTTCAAGAATTTCTTCTATTGTTTTTCCCGAATTCATAACTGTTTGATATAGTTGCTCCTTTTTCTGCTCTTTAATTTGTTTTTCAATTTCCTTCTTTTGATTCTTTAAATTTTTTAGCGTTTCTTCTGTTGTATCTATCTGTGCAACTACATCATCCAGTTTTTCTTCCAATGATAAACTTTCCTGTCTTTTTCTTCCTCTTGGCATATAAAATCTTCCTCCTTTTTACTGTCATTATATCACCCTCCTTAATTTATTTCTACAAATTTTCTTGTTTCCTATTTAACAATTTTATTTTAACTTATTATTCCATACCCCATTATAAATTCTGAATTTATCACATAGCTATTCTGTCTTACTGCATCCCCACTGTTGCCTTCAATCGTATATATCGTAGACCCATCACAGAGTTCCACGATTCCCACATGGTCACTTTCTCCATCGTAATCCCAATCAAAAAAAATGAGGGTTCCCGGTGTCGGAATACTGCCTACATTCTGCCATCTCCCTTTTTCCTGAAACCACTCCACACCATCTGTGCAAAGAGAGAATTTTGGTATTGCTCCCCTTTGAATAAGTCCTGCCTGATCAGCACACCAAGACACGAAGCAGGCACACCATTCCTCTCGGCTGGGGAATCCATACCATGACCAGAACTTCATTCCGCCTTCGTTTCCAAGCTGACTTTTCGCAATAGAAACAATCTGCCCATTTCCAAACAAACCGTCAAATATACTTCCTCCGGAATAGTACCTCTGCACATGCGGAACGTATTCTGGATCGCCATAGCTTGTCCATCCATGGGAAGCTGCCTGCTCCTGGCTAAACTGCAGGGCATTTTCCAAACTATACCCACCATACTTTCTTATCGCCCAACTGATATATCCATTCCCATAGTTATATCCCTGCCAGCTAAGCTGCAGTTTTCCCATATCAAGCGGACTTTCACATGCGGCCTCTTGTACGCATGCTGCATAATACTGTATCCCAACCTGTATGGAATACTCTGGATCTTGGATCGCTTCAGGACTATTGGGATACCGGGTATTATAAGGACATTCACTGGACTGCATCGGATCGGTTCCCCTTCCTCCGGATTCCTGCATCATGATCGCTTGGATCGAAGCAACATATTCCGGGATGCCATACTGAGACGCATATTTTTGTATCGTTGGGGTATATGCCAAAACTTCCTGGCTCAACGGCTCCGAACTGCTATTACTGGAGCTGAAGCCTATTCCTCCAATCACCCCTAAGAAAATGACAAGCAAAACTACAACCCAACCGCCTGCTGCCAGAAAAGCAGTAAAAGATTTTACCGCTGTAATGGTAGTTTTAACGGCTGCTTTTATCACATGGACTGCTTTCCGGATTCCCTTTGCAGACCTTACTGCTGTTCTTTTCCCCTCTATAGCAAGTTTCTTACCTGCCCGATACGCATGCTCTGCCTGCTTTTTTGCCTGATTCGTTTTCTGTGCTGCTTTCTGAAACTTCCCTGCTTGTTTTACATCGATTCCTGTCAGTTTGGCTGAACGAGAAAAAGGCTGCTCCTGCTTTTTCATCTCCAGTTCAAACGGTTTCTTTCCTTTCCCTTCAAGAAATTCTCTCGTCTTGATTCTGGAATCTATCCTTTCCCCGGCTGATGTTTGGTTTCTCCGGCTCTTGAGATCCCTATTCCCTTTCTCCTGATTTCCCATGACATTGGGGTTCTCTGTCCTTGTGCCTGTAACTTCAGTACCTTCTTCCCCTGCATGTTCCGCATCATAAATTGCATCGGAAGCTTTCTGAGATCTTATTTTTGTCTTAATACGATCAGAAGCTTTTTTTGCCAGCACTTTCCCACCTTGATAAGCACCGCTCCCGCCGTAGCTTGTCGCTCGGTCCATTCCCCCCTCCAGCTGATTGGAAGCATATTCCACAGGTGACTGGTCTGAAGATAAATGGCTTCCATTTGCTCTCTGACCTTGTTTCACGGATTTAAGCGCAACCTCTCGAACCAGCTCCTTGGGAAACTGTCTTGCATGTTCCCGTATTTTCAGGGTACGGTCTACTTCTTTCGTTTTAATGTCTGCTGCGAATTCCCCCTTATCTTACTGCCTCTCTTCTTAGAGTTTTTGAATGTAACATTTTCTCTACATCTTGGACTGCTTTCTGAACCAATGGATGTTCCGCATAAACCTTCACCATGTTGATCAGTTCTCTATCTATGTTTCCCCCGATGCAGATGGGGTAGTGCGTTTCTGAATAATCCGGCAAAGCCGGATCATGAAGAATAAAGCCAATACCACAACCCATATGGGAATGCTTTACTGCCATTTGTCTATACACCTGCCAAACCTTCTTCAGATCTGCGCTTTCTACAACTTTTCCTAATCCCTCAAATTCCATACATTCTGCCGCATAAAATGTAATCGTTGCCTGCTCCATAATAAAATCCCCTACCTTTCCGGATGTTCCACAGCTTTCTTCCCCCTTGCTTCATTGCCGCTTTTCTTCAAGGCATCTAACCGTTCCCGGACAGACATGGTTTCTCTCCCCTCTCCCCCTTGCCATTTCTGTACCCTCTCCTGAATGGTTCTAGTCCTGTTTTCTATTTTTTTACAGACTCCCATCGTCCAATACAGATTTTTCTGAACTTGGAAAAGCATCCCCTTTTCCACATCCCGTTCTTTTTTCTTAGGAATTTCCTGCCCTTTCATCTCCAGTCCGATATTGCTTAGATGATATTTTGCACCATGCAGTTCATCACCGATGTTTCCCAGGTGGTCTATCCCATGATCTGCCATCTCACTTATGGCATGAAACGACTTCTGTAACGTTTCCATCATTTCCGGAAAATGCAGTATACGCAGCATTTGGGAGAATGCTCCTTTTCCTTTTCTTTTGCACTCTTCTACTGTTTTCCCTGCCCATTCTATGGTCCTGTTTTTTACCGACAGAACCTGTTCTTTCAAGTGATGTGCTTTTTCTTCTATCTTTCCTACTATGGATTCCATTGCCGTTTTCAGACTCCGATTCTGGATATTGGATAGCTGTGATTTTACCTCACTAAGTTCTGATAATAATTCCGACAACTTTCCATCCACATAATCGATATACTCAGTCATTTCCATCACTTGTTTCTTTTCCTGTTCCATTCCATTTGCTTCTAAAAATTGGAAAAGGTCACGGAGATTCTCATATTCTTTTAATGGTACCTTTAGTGTTTCTTTCAACCTGACACCTTCCTTCTTTTAAAACCCGCCTGCATTTTCGCAGACGGGTTCCCATTTTAACCTGCCATCATAGTTTCTCCCGGCTTTGTCGTCATCAACTGGTATAATTTCGTATTCCTTGGGAAGCTGTTTTCAAATGGAACCAGATTCCCGGAACAACGAATCAGTCCATTCCCGGCTTTCACATTTGTGATGTATCCCAACTGGTTATCAGAGATGTTCAAAAGCCTTGCCAGCTCTTCCCGGTCTGTGCTTGCCTGATTTAACATAACTAAAAACTCGCTGTTTGCAAGCATGAGCCTTGCCGTATCCGAGCGGAGGACTTCATCCACATTCTGGCTCATGGCATTGACAAACCCATTGTATTTTCGGATACGCTTCCATAACTTATAAAAGAATTCCGCACTGTATGGATACCGGAACAGCAGATAAAACTCATCGCAAAAGATCCAGGTCCGCTTTCCTTTCTTCCAGTTTTGGATCACACGGTTGAAGATCGCATCCAATGTCACCAACATGCCAAGGGGCATAAGCTGGGAACCCAGTTCCCGGATATCATAATCCATGATACGGTTCTTCGTATCCACATTGGTCCTATGTGCAAAGGTGTTCAAACTTCCGCTGGTAAACAATTCTGCAGATAAGGCAAGCGCTCGTGCCTCTGGTTCTTCCTGCAGCATCAGCTGGCGGTATAAGTCCTTTAAGGTCGGCACTTCCTTCGTATAACCGCTACGGATATAATCCCGGTAAGTATCAGCAGTACAGCGGTCAATAATGGATTTGTCTTTTGCCCCCAGATTACCTGCCCCTACCAGCTGTTCAAACACGGACAGAAGAAATTCTGACTTTTCGATCAGTGGATTCGTATCATCCCCATAGCTGCTGTCCATGTCCATGGCATTGAGGTGCATTCCAGAGGTTGCAGATACCTTTACAACCGCTCCCCCCAACGCTTCCGTCAGGTTTCCAAATTCGGATTCCGGATCAAGGATCAGGATGTCATCTTCCGTAGCAAGCGCTAATGCAACAATCTCTTCTTTGGCAGAAAAACTTTTTCCCGATCCACTGACTCCTAAACGAAAACTGTTGCCATTTAGCAATTTCTTCCGGTCAACAACGATCATGTTCTTGCTGACTGCGTTCTGCCCGTAATAAATCCCACCTTCCTGCATGATCTCCTGGGTATGGAATGGGATCAGGACAGCCGTAGACTCTGTGGTCAGGGTACGCAGGGCATTGATCTTTCGTGGTCCAAAAGGCAGCGCCGTATGCAGGCCGTCCATTTGCTGCCACCGCAGAGTGGACAGCTGACACAGATTTTTCCTTGCAATGGATTTTAAGGTTTCCGTATCTGAATTCAGCTGCTTATAGCTGTCTGCCATATGCACAATCGTCAGCACCCCGAACATCATTCTCTGATCCCTGATAGTCAGGTCATTTAACATCTCCTTGGTTTCGGTCCTCTGCAGCTCCATCTCATAAGGAATGGTTGCAGAGAAGTTATTGTTTTCGTTCTGCCTTCGCTGCCAATTTGTCACGTTAGTTTCCACCCCTAGCAGTTTGTTCTGGATCTCACGGACTGCTTCATCCGTAGGGACTGGTAGGATATCGATCGACAGCATTAAGTTTCTGCTCAGATCACACAGTTCCGATACCATGCTGTCCCGGACGTAAGTGGCATAATCCTGCATATACAGGACACGCCCATACTTCCCATCTATCTTAAAGTGATCCTGCAGGAACTCCATGGAATCTGGTGCAAACCAGTCTTTAAAATCATGCCCCTTTTTTACAGCTTCCTTAAAGTCAAACTCTGCTGTCGCAGAAACATCTTCTTTAAAGAAATCACGGAAAATCTTCAGCCTCTCTCCAGCGTCCAATTCTTCCCCGATAGAAGATAGCTTTGCCAAGTGAGTGGTGATATCTGTTCCCACACGTGCAAAGTAGGTCCTTGCCTCATCAATGTTCTTCTTATGGACGCTGATCGTCAGATACCGCTCCCGAAGAATGCTGTTATTGGTATCGCTGATCTTGGATAACAGCATTTCATTGTATTCTTTTCGGTATTCGTCCAAGCCGTCCTCCTTCATGGGGATCAGGATGGATCGTTCAAATTCTGCCTTATTGATGCGGCGGTTATTGATGGTAAGTTTGGCGGATGCGCCAGAGTCCAATGCATTTAAAAGTTCGGAATAATCCAGAAACATTTCTGTCTTATCCTCTTTGCTTGCAATGGAATAGTTGATATCCGTAAAACGGAACGATTTTGAAAACAGCCTGCCGGACTGGAAGATGCCGTCCGGCCAGATCCGCTGTATGGGAATTGCCTGCTGTACAGACTTTGGAATCTTAAATTTCTCTTTTTCTAGTTTTAAAGTACGATGCAGCGTTTTAATCAACCGCATCCCCCCTTCCCTTCTTTTTTCTTCTTTTGGTTCTCTTTCGCTCTACCAATTCCGTTCCGTTTCTGCAGGAACGTATTCCGGTTTCTATCGTTTCTTCCAGACATTTCAGATAAAGGTTCTCCGATTGGAACACCAGCTTTCTTGGACACAAAATTTCTGATTTTAACCATACCCATATAAACTTCTCCAATGTCATCTGGTGATAACGAAAAAAGCCACAGCCCGCAAACGGAGCTGCAGCGAACACACTCAGCCAGCCGGCACTCTCCGTTCCACAAACACCTTTCATCCCCAGATAGACTCCTACCGCAGCGCCAATTGCCAAGATGGAAAAGAAGCACTGCCGCATACTCAATCCAAAGAAAAAAGACTCCTGAAATTCCTGGATCTCTTTATTCATTTTTACTTCCACTTTCTCAATACAAATAACAGAAACTCATCCAGGGGACTGACTTCTCTGTTATAACTCCTTTCCTTTTGTATTACACTTTAGCGTTCTATCCGATTTCTGCTTTTCTTTTTTGATCCCGGCTTTTTTTCTTGCAGTTCTGGATGTTCCCCATAAAACCGTTTCATCCCTTTAGGATCTAATTTCTCCAGCCGATTCAGGTCAAATGCAACCTTTGCATAGGTACGATACCCTGAGTGTCCTCTTTCAGGAAGGATTTCTCCTAGCTTGTGCCTTTTGATAAACTCCAGTTTCTCTTCACTGCAAAAATCCTGGATAAAGGCTTCATTTGCCTTACACCTTTCAAATGGAAGATTGACTGTCAGATCACTAAAAGATTCCCATACACCAGACTCCTTTGCCAGCATTCCGATATACAGACCTCCCCCCATGTAATAAGTACTGATCTCTAGCTTGATTTCCTCATGTCCCATCTCCCAGTCATATTCTAAAATTGGTTGTTCGCTCATTTCACCGCCTCCTTACTTACAATCCCATGATTTCTTTTACGATCCGATCCGCTGCCTTGATTGCTCCTACCAGTACCAATAAATTAAAGATCAGCTCTGCTACATAATTCCAAACAATATTTACGGCAGACAAACTGCTATCTGCGATTGCCGGGGGACTTGCCGCAAAAACAGAAAAGATAATGCAGGCAAGTGCGATGATCGCTCCCTCCAGACAGACTCCTGCATAAGAACGGACAAAGTTCTTCCCGATATTCTGTGTCGGTTCTCCCGCAAAGGTTGCAATAGGGATGGGCGCTATGGCCGTATACATATACAGCTTGAACATCCGTCCATACACGGTCAGGATCATAATAAATGACAACACAGTAATAAAAAGGCTGCCAAGCAGCGTCACAATCCAAAGGGGAATCGAATCCAATAATCCCACACTTTCAATCTTCTCTACCATTTCCGCTGGCAGTTCGATCACATCCGAATTCCCACTAAATCCTGAGTTCTGCATGATCGTAGATACCATTCCCTGTATAACAGAAAAAAGAGCCATCATCAGTTCCAGTCCAAACCCTACTGCACTTTTTGCAAGTGCGAACCGGATAAACAGTTTCACTGCATGCTCCGGTTTCTTTACGTCCAGGTAACTGCTGCAGGTTTTTACAACGCTGATCGCAAAGAATAATACCAAAAGACCATACCCGATTCCTTTCAGCGCATCGTGTATGGTTAGCATCACATGCCAGATATCCCCGCCCTTAAAGGTTTCCGGGCTTTGTGTCAAAAGCTGCCAGATCTCAGATAGCTTGGAATTCCATGTTTCTAACGCATTGTTTAGATTTTGGACGATCCAGTTATCACTTTCCAACGAGTGTTTCACCTCCCTGTTGTTTTTCTTTACAGACAGGGAGAACAGCACAGCGGCTGCTCTCCCGCTGTACTGTTGCTATCAGATTACACCATGATCAGATCCAGGATCTCCTTTGCAAAGGTAATGATGACACCACCTGCTAAAGTTAAGAATCCATTTGCCCTCTGGCTTGGATCATGGCTTTTTAAAGACAGACCGATCTGTACCACACCAAAGCCTAGTAAGATCAGTCCGATCGCCCGGATCAAAGAAAAGATAAAGTCAGATAAATTATCCACTACTGCCAAAGGATCTCCGGCAGCCAGAACCGGAGTAGTACACCACATCATCATGAAAACCATAATCATATAACTGGCAAAAAAACGTTTCTGTACCCCGTTCATCCGTAAAAGTTGGGTCTTTCGGTTCTTTCTCTGAAACAATTTCTGCATCCTATGCACGATACACATTCCTCCCATCTAAAAAGGCTGCTCACTGCCAAGGATATCCTCCGCAGCAAGTAGCTCGTAATCATCTAATCGTTCAATATCAATATTTAAGTCATCATGTGCTCTTGGAGCTTTTGCATAGTCATAAGGAGGCACTCCCCCATCCTCCGTCCATTTGACATTCACATGCTTTTTCAGGTCGTATTTTTCATCCATCATGGGACGCTCGCCTCGGACAAATAAAATGGCTTTCCGGTTATCTAACAGCCGGATCTCATCCGGTGTCAGCAGCTCCCTTCCTGTTTGCTGATAATTCGTGGAATAACTGCCGCTTCGCCCTTTCGTCTGCCCATAGGTATTCGTATCCAGTGTTTCTTTTCCAAGCAACTCCGAAACATATTTATGCCCTTCTTTTTCGTTGCCGCCGAGATATAAGAATTCATCATGAGGTAAGGTTCAGCTCATCCTTTGCAGGACTTGCGTCCCCTCCCTCCCAAACCGCACGTACACCTCTCGATGTATACGGCTTTCCGCTTATTATATTTACGGTATTAAGAATGAATCAGTTTATGACATTCAGGGCATACCACAAGAGTTTTCCGTCTCCTTTTGCGCATAAGGAGTACCCACTCCGCATTGCCCTTTAAGTCTTTTAGTTTCTTTACTTGATGGATTTCCAGATTTCTGCAATCCTTTCCACAAAGTTCACAGGTATGGCGTTCCACTCTCTGTTTCAGAGTGTTGGTTTTAGCGTATTTTGAGAACTGCGGAAGCTCGCTCACATTGTCAAACTTCGTAGCTGATTCTTTTCGCTTAAACCCGTCTCTGTAAAAGGTCGTGATTTTCCTTCCTGCTCTGGTATCGTATGCGATTGTAAACAGACCTCCAACACAATATCTGCGCTTGATTTCGTGAACATTTGTTTTGTACTTACAGGCAAATGTCTTGTACATACTGTACTTCATAAGATTGGCAAATCTGCCTATCTTGAAGGAATCATTTGCTATGGCATAATAGTTGTAAAGTCCACGAACTTCCGCATTATATCTTGCCAGAATCTCTATATCGCTTTGATTTACCAGTTTTCCTCTGTGTAGGGCTACAAATCTTTCTTTTCCGTTTTCGTTAATCTTGATTTTGATTGCATGATATTCCAGTAACTTTCCCACCCATTTTTCTCTGGGTACAAGTAATTTCACCACTCCTGCATTGCTTCTGATTTTGTATCCTCCTGCGGATTTCTTTAAATCCTGACTTCTGGATACCGTAATGTCATAGCCTAAAAATCTGGCTCTGTCTCCTGTATGCGTAACTTTGGTTTTGGTTTCGGACATTTCCAAATCCAGTTCTTCCCTGAGAAATCTGCCGACGTCAGCTTTCATCTGTTCTGCGTCCGCTTTGCTCCCAATTACTCCAATGATGAAATCATCAGCGTATCGGGTGTACTGAATCCGTTTATACGTCTCATCCAAAGGTTCGGTCGGAGTTAGCTGTCGTGTTTGCTTTTCAAGCATTTTCAAATGTTTATTGCGTTCCCAGCGTTCTTCTGGAGATAAATCCACCCACTTCTTTTTGCCCATACATCTATAATAGGATGCCTTTTTGACAACTTTCTTGTAGTCGGAGTTCATTTGTTTCTTCTTTCCTCGGTTATATTTCTGTGCATATTCCTCCATAAATTTATCTAATTCGTGAAGGTACACATTTGCAAGCACTGGACTGACACCTGAACCCTGCGGTACTCCGCTGTATGTCCGATTGTACGTCCATTGCTCCATATAGCCTGCTTTTAGAAATTTCCAGATGAGTTGTAGAAACATTTCATCATCAATACGTTTTCTCAGCAATCTGATGATTGTGTGGTGATTAAAACTGTCGAAGCAGGCGTGTATATCGCCCTCAACAAACCAGTTCGTTCCCGTAAAGGTTTTCTGTATCTGGTATAATGCTGTCTGACAGCTTTTGTTTGGTCTGAACCCATGAGATGTTTTCTTAAACACAGGCTCATAAATGCTTTCTAAAATCATCTTCACTACTTCCTGCACCAGTTTGTCATTGCCCGACTGGATTCCCAACGGACGCTTTTTATTACTGTTTTTCTTAGCAATATATTCCCTGCGTGCAGGTTTTGGCAGGTAACTTTTATCTCGCATGGATTCAATAATCCTTTGGATTCTTTCGTCACTCATGCCATCAATAGTAGTTCCATCTGCACCGGCAGTCATACTGCCTGTGTTTGCATATATGTTTTTATATGCAAGCCAATAGAACTCTGGATTGTACAGATTCCGATATAATCTTTGAAACCTGTAAGATTCATTCTTTGACTTTTCCGTCAAACTACTTAATACTTGGATTGGATTTCTCAATGCCTCTCGCACCGTCCTTTCATATCGTATTAGTAAATAAGCTGCTCCCCTTCGCCATGTGAACGTCATTAACGTCTCAGACTACTATGGGAGCTGTGTGACCATGCCCGTTACCAGGTTTAGGTCATCCCCAGTTAGTATTTATGGAATTAGCGTTTCGTGTTGTCGGCACCGACTTTCGCCATTTACCCGCTGTCTTGCGGTTGTCCTTCCATGAGTATCGCTTGCTTTCATAACTGCGAAATGAAACCAACATGGAATAGCATACGTTTCAATCCTTTTCGTATGCGGAGTGCGGATTCCCCCACTCTGGCTATCGTTCAGGCAGTTTAGCTTTGTACCTCATACACGAATTTTTATTCTTGAATTTTCAGATACACAGGATTAGTACCTTATCATTCAGGCTTTTATCCATTGACAAAAGCGACAACATGCTACACTCCCCTTCGGGTTTCCCCTCTCGGATAAGTTGTAGAATAATAGGCTGTGATTTTTCATCACTTGATACTTTTACCTACTGCTTGCTAAAGGCAGTATTCCATAAATACCACGCCGCCGAATTTATAATGCGCTGGCGACTTCTGGGCGCACGCAATTTCCGATCAGACTTTCCCAGCTGTCCTTAAACAGCGCTTTCATCTGGGCAATATTCTGAATGATGATACTGCAGGAAATTGCGCGCGACCGCATAGTGGCGAGGATCTTATCAAAATCATCCGGCAGCGCTACATTCGGCCACTCATCCATGATACAGTGAACAGGCACTGGCAGCCTCCCTCCATATTTCCGGTCTGCCACATAATACAGTGTCTGGAACAGGTTACTGTAGATCATACCTACCAGATAGTTCAAAGAAGTATCCGCATCAGGAATACAGCAGAATAATGCCACTTTCTTCTCCCCGATGCTTGCCAGATCCAATTCATCGGTACAGGTTAGATTGGCAATCTCCTTTAAATTAAATGCTGCCAAACGTACACCAACAGAAATCAAGATGGATTTTGCCGTTTTTCCTGCCGCCTGCTTGTAAATCTGATACTGTTTTACTGCAATACTATCTGGTTTACGCATTTCCAGCCGTTCAAACAAAATATCCAGAGGGGACTGGTATTCCTCATCCTCTTCCTTCACCTGGGCACTTCCCAGCATCTCCATGATCATAGGGAAGTTCTGTTCTTCCGGCGGTGCCTCATGTAACAGGTACAGCATCAGAGCCTGAAGAAGCGCCGTTTCCGACTGTGTCGATAGGTAAGCCTTTGATGTAATCTCCAGCTTTTCCCCCGACTAGCACCGGACATGCGACTTTCACCGCATCCGGCGCCCCACCGATTGCTTTTCTCAGATATTTAATCAGTTTCCAAATTTTCACATTATCCTATTGTAGGAAGTCCAGACAGCTTTCGCAGGCTGTTTATCTTAGACATCATTTTCGTAGTTACTTTCAATGTTTTGGCTAAGGCTTTTAATTGTTCCAGAGATGTTTTCTGTAATAACGGTAAATATCTGTCATGAATTAGAGTCATATTTTTGTAGCGTTCCAAACCACCTTGCTCTTTTGGCTTTTTATACCAACAAGCAATGCTTTGGGCAGTTGTAAATTCTTCCCCGCTGATAGCACATTTCCCTTTCTGTGCAGAAAATAGTGACAGACTGCTGTCCAGAACTTCTATGCTATCTTCTTGGGGTTTCTTTGTTCTCAATCCATACAGAACTGCCTTATTTAGGCTTAATTCTGTATGGATTGGCTCTCTGCCCTCCGCTGTATAACTGCATACTTTGATTCTTTTCGGCATAGCCACTTTATATTTCACATATGCGATTGGGTATATCATTTGGTCAATTCCAGCAACATAACGAACCATTTTCGATTTTCCAAACCTTTCCTGTTCGCTTTTTGTCATTGTCCCATCTTCCCGTTTCAGCATACTTCCTTTTTCAGTGTTCATCCGATTGGTCAGTACCGTCATCACCTGTCTGTGGAATCCCCTGCAATCAATACTGATACAGGTTGCAATCTGATAATAATTCTGTATGCCTAACACCATAGAGTTGTATAATCTTATCTCATTTAGACAAGTCATTTTCTCCCTTGGCTTGGCGATATGTTTTGCCTGTTCCACTAACTTCTCTTTTTCAATCTTAGCCTTTTTGTCACAAATTGCTGACTTCACGATATATCTGTGGTTTTTCTGAATAACTCTTATCTTGAATCCCAAAAACTCCGACCACCTTTTACGGGTGTTTACAATCCTTGTTTTCTCTGGGGATACTTCAAGCCTCAGTCGTTCTTCAATCCACCTTGTAACAGCTTCTTTTGTTTTTACGGCATCTTCCTTGGTTTTACAGAAAATTCTAAAATCATCCGCATATCGAATGATGTGCATTTCTTTTAATCTTGTTTTGCGCATCATATTGTATCCACTGCCTTTGTCCAGAACTGGGGATGTGCGGATAATCCGATACTTCGCTTTCTGCAATGCCAGAGGATTTTCTTCCCACTGGCTCGCTACCCACCAGTCAAGTTCATTCAGCACGATATTTGCCAGCAAAGGGGAAATAATTCCTCCCTGCGGTGTTCCCTTGTAAGGGATAATCGTGGAACCGTCCTGCATTCGTATAGGTGCGCTCAGAATTCGCCGGATTACAAATAGCAGCTGCTTATCCTGTATTCCCATTGCCCACATCTGCTTTATCAGCTTGCTGTGATTCACATTATCAAAGAACCCTTTTATGTCAAATTCAATGACATAATGTAAATTCATTCGCTGTAACATCGTATAGGTTTTTGATATTGCATGTTCTACAGACCGATTAGGTCTGAACCCATAGCTGTTGTTATAAAACTTTGCTTCACATATTGGTTCTAAAATCTGTTTCACACATTGCTGTACCAGCCTGTCCCATATACAGGGAATCCCTAATGGACGTGTTTTTCCATTTTGCTTTGGGATATCTTTTCGCCTTACAGGTTTTGGTCTGTAGCCATGCTGACTTTCTGTGACTATAAACCTCACTTTCTTCACTACCTTATCGGGTGTCATTCTCCCGATTACTGTGATATTCTGATTGTCTGTTCCTGCTGTATAGCTTCCCTTGTTGGCTTTTATATTTCTATATGCAAGCAGTATATTGTCCCGGCTTAGTATCAGCTCCATGAGATGCTCGAATTTTTCACCGTCCATGCTCTTTTGATATAATGTATCAAAAGTGGTCTGCATATCATAATATTCTGCATGCCGAAGGTCATCTACACATAGGCTTTTGCTTTTCTTTGGCATAAGGCATCACCTCCTTGAAAGTGACCCTTTTGGTCTTACTCGAATCCTTATGTTGGACTGAATAATATCTGATTTTTCACAATCGGCTGGAGACCATTCCTCCTTCTCCCATTACAGGAGTTCTCAACGGTTCGATCTCCACCTTTCAGCACCAGTAAATCTGCTTATATTCTTCGTCAGAAAATCTCTGAAAAGAGACCTGGTACCTTTCCTTGTTCCGACAATTCTATCTGTGCATATATATCCTTAGGTTTCTGCTATAGTCCTGTCAGCTTGGATATGCCTGTAACATATCATGGTCGTTCGTAGGGAAAATTTCTACTAAACCACACTGACTGCGCTTTAACGCACCCATACATTTCTACATGGTCTTCTTTTAGAACCGTACCTTCGCAGATTCGTCAGTCTGCACGCCAGAGCAGACATTCTAACCATAGATATTTTATAGACACTCGACCTATAGGTAACACAATCCACCTCTGGACTGCTTTCGGCAACTTTATTGGCAAGCTGCTACGGTTACTCTCAGTCTTTGTCGTGGGGCTTCATACAATCTCCTTTACAGAAACTGCATGCCCACCAAGTGTAAGCGTTTCAGGGCGTTACCCCATCATTCCACTTATCAAATTATCAGTTCACAATCATATTTTTACGATTGTGCGTAGACTTTTTACCGCCTACGAACAAGTCGCACTCTCCCAAAATGGATCAGATGCCTGAGCCCCCTTTGGGGTGGTATTACGGATCAGGTTATTGATCAGTTTTAGAACATCTTTATCATCATGCACATAGCAAAACGGATTATAGCAAAAAGAAGTTTCCGGGTTGATCAGATCAAACACCCGGACTTCATAGCCCATCCGTTCCAAGAGCCCTCCTGTTTTTCGAAGCAGCTCTGCCTTGGGATCTGTGATCACCATAGAGCACCCTCGGACTTTTTTCCCCTGGGATTGGCAGCACTGCATGATGTTAGGGATCGCATAGGTCCTTGACTTTCCGGCACCTGAACCACCCACCACAAGGACATTTAAGTTTCTCTTATGCTTATAACAGTCAAAACTCATGCGGAAGTTCTGCGTCAGCAACAGATTCTGGGAATAGTCTTTATCCCGGTACTTCCGGCAGATCTGGGAAACATTCCCCCATTTGGCCGAGCCATGCTCCACCCCTCTTCGATAATTTCTCTGTTGGGAATAATAAATACCGATACCTATTACATAGGCAAGTGTGAATGTCAATAGACACTTTCCTGTATATTCAGAATAGTGCAACGAAAAAGGCTGACGTAATATTTGTGTCAGCCCGTCTAAGATTTCAAATAAATTTTTTCCTGACTGGATCGCACAGGCAAGGGATGCTCCGATCCACCAGATGACTGGCAGGAACAATCCCCAGATAATAAGGTCTGATTTTTTAAATGTTATCTCTGCATGCCATGCTCCTTTCCCTTATGCGGCTCCCCTATTTTATGGAATGAATCCACACCTGGCAGCAATGCAAGAGACCTTCTGTTCTCCCATGCTACATGGATCTGTCCTGCATCATCTACAAAGCGGACTTTTCCTTTTAAACCAGGGGGCATATTTCTTTCCCCTTCCATCTCATCCAAACAGATCTTAGTCCCCTCTGGATATAGCCTGCGGATCTGCTCTACCTGCTTTCCATTCAATATCCTGATGACCTTCCCTCCTTTACCACGGTAAATGCTTTGTTTTATATGGTTTCATCACATCCAGCATCGCTTGTTCTACGCCATCTGTATATTTCCCTTCTGCTAACCTTTGGTTTCTTAAATCATTGAGTGCATGGCGCAGGATACGTTGTTCCTCAGAGTTGATCGGCATCCGTTTTTCTTCCATATCAAAATCCCAAAGTTTCAACCCCAACTGCCTTGCCGCTTCAGACTCCGGTCCCTTGGCTCGGTAGAGTCTTAAAAGGGCATCTGAGAACATATTTCTTCTGGTTTCTCTCATTTTCAGATAATACTCTGCCATAGATGCCACCTGCCTTTCCTACCTCCAACATACCACAACGTTCCTGCAATAGCTACCACAAAGATAAGATTTTACCGTTCTGTCTGATCTTTGCCCTTTTTCTCTTTTCCCAGCTGCTTTTTTGCACCCTCGCCGACGGAGAACAGCTCCTCCGTAACAAACTCCTGCTCCGGTTCTCTTAGGTTCCTTTCAATGTGCCCCCGGATTCCGTAAGCCGCTGTACGGACATCATTTAAAAATGCCCTTAACTCCTGTGGATCTTTTTGTCCCTGTTCCTGAAGACCTGCTACCTTTCCAAGGTCAAAACCGGATACGTCCACGCCATATCGCTTTCCAAGCACATAAGTAGCACAGTATGCCTGTGCATGGACTTTATTTCTGGCATAATTCCCATCGTGCTGATCTAATGCTGCACATGCAAGTTCCCGGTTTACAGCATGGAAAGTGACAACTTCCGGCATCCCATTTCGAACATAAACCGTTCTCTGGTTGGGGATATACTGTGCCTGGATCTTATCCGGAAGATTATCTGCAATCTGCAGACGGATATTTTGATTTTTCAGTACCGCTTCTAATAGCGTGTGGATATCTCTTTGTGGTTGTTCTTCCAACGGCCTTCCCTTTGTCTGCGTGATATCATACCCCTTGCTGATCGCATAACCGGAACGGATCTCCCCATCCTTTTCATATTCTGTATTGATGATATAGGTATATCCATGCACCCCTGTTCTTACAGAACGCCTGTCCTTTTTCCACTCATCAAAAGATTTTACCAGCTGTACTTCTGGATTTTGAGCATACAGGAGCAGTAAGTTAGGCACTTTTGGCATATTATACTGCCCTGCCATAAAATCCAGAAACTTCTTTAGGGATTCTCCATCCTGAAAGACAGCCTGCGCCTGCCCATCGATCTGCATCCAGGTTTCTTCCCTTTCCTGTTTCTTTAAGGCTGCATACTCTTCCTTTGACAATCTCTGCTTTTCTGCCTGTTCTTCTGAATTTTGAATCATTCCTGTTAAATCCATACCATATTACCTCCCTTTTCCTCTTGTTTTTTTCTTAGGGTTCCGCCCCTTCGTATTCTGACGTGTTCTGTTTCTATTTTTACGATTTTTCTGTGCCTGCTCCTTTTTGATCTCCTGGATCTCCGCTCTTACAGACCGTCTTTCCTGTCCCTTATTGGCCTGTCCGGAAGAAAAATCTCTGTTTTGAGAGGAAGTCCCGGACAGATTCTTTCCCTCCTCTGCCTGCATAAAATTTTCATCTGCCAGCGCAAAGCTGCCCTCTTCAAAGCCCGGTTCTGAATCGTCCAGTTCAAATTCTACGGTTCCTTCCGGCATGGAAACTGTCTGGATCTTCTTTCCTGCTTGATCTTTAGAAGCCTCTCTGGCTTCGGGTTCATGCTTTTCTGCCTGAGCGGTTTCTTTTCTCTCGTCCGTATCAAACTCAACTTTTCCTGATTCTGCCTTTACATAGTCAATTTCCATTTGATCCAACACACGGTTCATCTTTGCTGCATCTTCGGCAAACACCATGATCTCATTATTGATCGGCTTCTTTTTATCCTTTATGACCACATATAACAGCCCTCTTGCTTTGGCTTCTCTGGCAAATTCTTTTATCCGGTCATCCGGCACGGTAAAAAATTTTGTAGGCCTGCGCTCTTTGATCATGCGCACCATCTGTGTCTTTCCATGCGTCTTTTTCTGATCCTTTAATACTGCTACAATAAAAATCGCAAGATTTTTTGCAATGCTGCCAGAAATCCGCAGCGTATGTTCCATTCCCTCCATGGAATAACGGACAATCTGGTCCGCCGCATCGCCACCATAATTCATACCTTCCACCTCCCTTTATCTCATATACGGTTGTTTTATCTGCTCTTCCTTTTGCATACTTTCTTTCCCAGCATGTTCCATTCTTTCTTGTGCCTGCTTCAGCCTTCGCTCCATTTCCACAGAATAATGTTCAATCTGCAGCGACATCCGGATATCCTTGCGGATCTGCTTCATTTCTTCTGTAATCTTTCTGATCCGATCACACCCCGGCTGGCTGCGATACAGTTTCCTCCGTTCCAATAGCAGCTGCGCCATTTGTTCTTCCAGCGGGTGCCGGAATGTTCGAAGCTGTTCTATCGTAGAGATGTCCTGTTTCTGTAAGAATTCTATCTGGGCGATCCGCTGATCCAGCCTGCGGATATCTTCCCTGACTTCATAAGGGATATGCTTTGGCTTCTTCTGAAAAACCCCCATCTGATAAAGATAGGAATAGTACAATGCCTGCAGTCCAGTCCGTTTCTTTCTCTGCTTTGACCACTGCATGTATGCTTTTTCTGTTTCCCGGATCTTAGGCCGTAAGATCCATTCCCGTATCTCCATCTCGCTATACCCTTTCCCCAAGGAACGTAAACGTATATACCGTTCCATTGCTGGTGCTTTTAGGGAAAGATATTTCCGGTCTGTTCTCCAGGTATATCCTCTTGTTTCCATTTCTTTTACAAACTGCGTCCAGCTGTAGCTCACTTTCACTGACTCCCGGATATCCGCGCGGATGGCTGTCCGCCAGGTTGGTTTTCCTTCTTTCTCTGCTTTCCACTGTGCATAATGCATCCCTTTTTTCTGATTAGTGTGGATCACGGATAATCCGTATTTCCTGCAGAGTTCATCCGAAATCTTTCGGATCTCCGTATAATAACTTCGTGCATTGCTATGGTACTTATGCCCATCTTCCATAGACACCGAATTCCAGACCAAGTGGTTGTGAAAATGACTGGTATTTAAGTGAGTGGTGATCAACACTTCAAACTGCCCCTTCAGCAGACGCTCTGCCAGTTCCACCCCGATCAAATGTGCCAGTTCCGGGCTTACCTCTCCCTCCGCAAAACTTTGTACCAGATGAAAACCCTGCACCTTGTCTGTTTTATGGAATCTTTTCTTTGTCGCAACCATATCCTGATATGCCTGCTCTATGGTACAGCCAATGGCATCTTCAAAAAATATCCGTTCTGTTTTATCCCGATTGAGCGCATAATCAATGGCTCCTTCTAAAGAACCGGCGCTATTCCCTTTTTTCTGAGTCTTTTCTTTATCCTGAATATAGTCTACGGAACGGTCCAGGCGGTAAACGGGGATAACACTTGTATATGCAATAAGCCATCACCACATTTCCTTTACTTCTTCCCAGATATTTTTGGATATCCGCAGCATTTCATTGACACTCTCCTGGCTGACAGTTCCTGTTGCATTGGCAACGTGGGCAAGCTGATTCGCATTATTGCATAATCCTGCAATTTTTCGCAGTAGATCCGTATGATGGGTACATGGCTTGGCACGCACTTCTGCTCCTAAGATCAAAGTACGAAGATACTCTTCCCTATTCAGTCCGCTGGCTGTAACCTGTTCCTCCAGATGCTTCATTTCTCTTGCATTCAGCCTTATAGGAACCACATGATTGCGTTTTCTCATTCATCCACCTGCCCCTCTGGATCAGACATGTTTTCTTCCTTCTTTTTCAAGTTTTCCATCTCCCTGTCAGCATACTTGCCTGTTACTGCAAAGCACATCACAATGACACCGCAGAATCCTCCAACTAAGGCTCCAATGATAAAATATGGCATTTCAAATCTCCTCTCTTATTCTGTCACGGGGGATTGGGGTTCTCCCCAAAGGGCGTTTGGATATCCAAACGCTATGCTTGCAAAACAAGTCGCACCGCAAGTCTGTCTTCTTCCCCCCCTCTGTCATTTACTTGGTTTCTTTGATCTGAATCAGTCCCTCTAAAGTCGTACAGATGATATGCAGTCGATCCGCAGTACTGATCTCTGTATTCATGTTTTCTGTCACTTCATTTCCGCAGACTACTACCATACGGCATCGTTTTAAAAGAAGCATGGACATCTGAGCCAGTCCCTGCTGATCTTCCGCATTGCTCTCATCCAGAAATGGCACAAATCCAAATCTGGGACAGATGGGGATATAACCCAGTTCATAAATCTTCCTGCAGTATTTCTGCACCTTTACTCTGCTGTCCTCTTCAGAGCAGCTCACATACGCAAACGCTCGATCCATATCTCATCTCCTTTCGGCAGGCATCCTTATGGATGCCCTAAGTTTCTATCACGAAAAAAACGGACATCCTATTGGACATCCACTTCTTCTTTCAATGCTTCTCTCACTCTTTCCGTTCCCAATTGGAAATACGCATCTGTCACTTCAATCCCCACTGCCTGGTATCCCTGCTGGGTAGCCGCAAGAATCGTAGTACCTGCTCCGGCAAAAGGATCTAAGATTCTTCCGCCTGGCTCGCATATCTGCACCACGTCCTTCATCAACTGTAGCGGTTTCTCTGTCACATGCACCCGGTTCTGGGGATTCCCGTATCGGAACACACCTGGAAGACAGGAAACCGGACGGCTGATCGGCATAGGTCCGTTACTTCCCCATATGATAAACTCTGTCTGCTGGCGGAACCTTCCCTTCTGTGGCCGGCTGTTTGTCTTATCCCAGACCGCTGTTCCTCTCCAGATCCACCCCGCCCATTGAAGAGCATCCGTCATCGATGGATACTGTCTCCAATCAATAAAAAGGCAGATCGGAGCACCACTTTTACATGCTCTTCTCACATCATACAGCCACTCTGCCATCCAATGGGTCCAGGAACGCTGATCTTTCTGGTCGCCGTCAAAATCTGGCAGGGCTTTTTCCGGTGACATGCTGCTGTATTTCTGATTGGTTGTCCGGTTCCTTTCATTCTGCTTTGTACCGCCCGATGCGTAGGGCGGATCTGTGATCACTGCATCAAAAGTTCCCGGTTGAAACGCTTTTACTAATTTCAATGTATCTCCGTGTAAGATCCTCCAGTTGTCTCCTCCTTCAGACTCCACAGGATACATTCCATCTTTCAATATTTCCCCTAACTGCAGGGTATGTTCCATAGGCATCATCCTTTCTCTTCAACGAATTAACCGCTTTTTCGAGTTTACTTTTCTCTTATCGCTCCCGATTTTTTTTCTTTTCATCGAGACAACGTTTCAATTTTTTATCTCTTCCACTGTACTCATAGACATGATCACTTAACATCTGCTGGATACCCATTTCACGGTTCCTTTGTTTCAACGCCTCTCTAAGATATCTTATCGGCGCATTCTCGGTTTTTCCTACAATCAAAACTTCATGGATATTAGCTGGGATCACATAAAAATCCATACCTGCCATTTTCCTTAATTGTTCTAACATTCCCGGATATGTGATGGTAGTCGCTCCATTTCTCCCTTCTCTGTTTGAAAGGATAAAGTAAGGGAATCTACCATTCGTATCTACTGGCATCACCACAGGAGGATTTATTTTTATCGTATTTTCCATGGCCTGCTTCATCATAGTGCTTTGACTCACGCCACAAACTTCCAATACATCCCTTCCCAGCCTTGCCATAACCAGCTGGTTCTTCTGTTCCAATCTAAGGTACAAAACCAATGTCCCAATAGGCTGCTTTTCGGAAATTCCATGAGATAAATGTTCTCCGTTGAACTCTGAACGTTCCAGTTCTACTACCAGCAGATCTTTTATGTAATCATAATCTCTGAAATCAATTCCATGCGTACCATCTATCTCTGGGATCATCGTAAATGCAGTATTTACTGTATCTTGTATAGTTTCTATAACTTCTTCTATACTTTTTTTGTTCTGTGAAAAATCCTGATACATCTCCTCCATAGAGATACCTGGTACAACTTCCTTGTTAGACTTATTGATGATCAACATCTCGCCCAGCCCGTACTCTGTTTGATCCACAATAGTGGTTACATAACCTTCTTCTTGTGGCAGAATCCTTTTTGCCTGTTCCATAATCTGTTGTTTAAATACAGCATATTCCATAGGTTTACCTTTCCCTTTCTGTTTTCTTTTTTCCTTGTTTCTCCGGCTTTGGTTGATCCATGTCCCTGCTCAGTTCCGTTTCCACGTATTCGCTGATGATCGCAAGTGCCTGCTCATAACTTTTGGAAGACGTGACTCTGTCAAACATCTCTTTTGCGGCTTCTGGCTGTCCATTCTGTTTTAAAAGCCTGCTGGCATCACCTAAAATAGAAAAATATTTCCATTATGTCCAAGCAGTTCTAACTTTGGTTTTACTGCACATTCCGATTTTATCTGCTCCGGAATCTTGTGCAGGATATCCATCCGGAAAAAGTCACTATTCCAGAAATGAACATTTAAAACACCATCTTCTACCGGAATATCCTGTTGTTCAAATCCTTCTCCCCAGCCATCGGAATATTGCCCAGTCAGATAAGTTTCCAGTCGATTCATTTCCCATCGATCTAAGGGCGCTTGGATGGTAACTTCCGCACATCCCATAAGTTCTCCATCCTTTAAGACAACCGACAGCTCCAGATTTGTAACTTTTTCTTTGACGGAATCCTTTTCATCGTAATATTCCATCAGATCTTCTCCTACATGATCCGCTCTCTCCTGCATCTTCTGTAGAATGTCTGCTCCATATACTGCCAGTGCATGGCCATCCATCACGTCATCCGGGTACATCCGGTCACTCTCGTTTTCATAAAATTCTGCCTGTAATGGTGATAATAAATATAGTTTTCGTTCCATAGAGACTCCTACCTTTCCATTCGATTTTTTTCTTTCTTTTCCCATGCTTCCTTTGACAGGTCTGCATAATCTGCCCCTTCACGCTCCGGTAAGTTTATCAAAATCTCATATCTATCCCGATATGTTCTTTTCATAGTTTCACACGCATATCTGCCCGGTCCGTCATTATTGGTACAAATTTCAATCTGCGTAATCTCCGGATGGTTCTCCAGAAAATGTTCCAATGCCAGTGGCGGTTTTTCCTCTTTTTTTCGCCTGCCATCTTTTGGAGCATAAATTCCCCCAACGGACAAGCGATATTTATCTGTACGATTTCCTTCCAGCGTCATGTGTGCTATGGTTTCGATTGCCGCTTCATATACCGCCACTCTGCAACACTTCCCACTTGGTGGAACACAAAAACTATATGCTTTATCACTTCCTGACTGTTCCATCTTAAAGGGTTTCCCCCGGTCATAGATTCCCCGCAGGAAAGCATACCGGGCTTGTCCTTTTTCATCCCTGCCAACAAAAACAGCATTATGATATGGCAAGCTTTCATAGAGAATCCCTTGGTTCACACAGTACACAAAAGTTTCCCTGCTGATTCCCCTGTGTTTCAGATAATTCCAGATACAGTTCACATCCTTCGCACGTTCTGGAAGAGCAAATAGCTTCTTCGCCATTTCACGTTCCTGTGTGTTAGGCGGTATATAGGATGGGGTCTGCTCCAGCAAAAAACCAACTGCATCCAGAAAAGACATTCCATTCACATGAACCAGGAAATTCAATGCGCTGATTCCTCCGATATCTCTGGATTTCCAATGCCACTGGCTGGTGATCTCATTGATCTTGAAGCTGTCATGATCAGTCAGTTCATATTCATGCCGAAGACCTCTGCAGAGTTTGAGCCGCTGTGGTTCATATCGTTTTAAGTATTCAATCGCTGTCATTTCCCTGGCCTTTTCCAAATCTTCTTTTTCATACCACGGCATTACAATAGTGCTGACCGTAGTGCTTCTACCTTATCGGTACGTTCCCACGGAAACTCCTTTCTTCCAAAATGTCCAAACACCGCTGTTTGACTATAGATTGGGCGTTGCAGCTTGAAATGGTCTATGATCTGGTTTGGTGTCAAACCAAACACCAGCGAAATAGCTGCAGCCAGACAGTCATCCGCACACACAGTTCCAGTACCAAAAGTCTCTACCTGCACCATCACAGGTTCTGCCACACCAATTGCATAAGCAAGCGAAACCAAACACTTTTCAGCCAATCCGGCAGCCACGATGTTTTTGGCAATATACCTTGCCATATATGCCCCTGACCGATCCACCTTTGTTGCGTCTTTTCCAGAAAAGGCACCGCCTCCATGTGGCGCTATGCTACCATAACAGTCCACCATTAATTTTCTTCCTGTCAGCCCCGTGTCTGCATCCAGACCGCCCACCACAAATTTTCCTGACGGATTGATCAAAATCCTAGTATCCTCATCTGGTGGAAGCATCCGCAGTGCCGGGCGCAACACTTTCTGTCGAATCTCCCGTTCCAGATCTTTTTGGGACTTTTCTTCAGCATGCTGGCAGGACACAATGACCGTATCCAGACGGACAGGTTTTCCATCTTCATATTCCACGGTTACCTGCGCTTTCCCATCTGGCAGTAATCCCCGGATATATTCACTGATCCTGCAAGCCGACAATTCCCGGACAATCCGATGTGCCAGTACCACGGGAAGTGGCAGAAATTGTTTCGTTTCACTGCATGCATATCCCGTCATGACTCCCTGGTCTCCGGCGCCCATTTTCCATTCCTCGCCAGCTGCATGCTGCTTTCTGGATTCCATGGAGTTTTGAACACCCTGTGCGATATCCGGGCTTTGCTGATGGAGCAAGGCATCAAAGAGGATTTCTCCTGCCTGGTATCCCACTTTTTCTACTACATCTTCAGCAACCGTCAAAACATCTGGCTCATACTTACTTGTAATTTCTCCGGCCAAAAGTACCGTTCCCTTTGTTGCAAGTACCTCGCAGGCTACTCTTGCTTCTGGATCCCCTTTCAAACACTCATCCAGGATACTATCTGCAATCAGATCACAGAGTTTATCCGGATGCCCTTCTGTTACGGATTCCGCTGTATAAAATCGTTTCATATTTTTTTCTCCTTTCAGACAAAAACAGCAGGAACACGATACTTACCGCATTCCTGCTGTTTGTTTTTCTCTTTTTTACCCTGACTTTTTACAGGCTGGATTTATGCTGTTTGTTTTTCCGTTCTACTTTTATAACACGGATAAATTTCCCCATCAAAGGGAAATAAGTCACCAGAAAAACGAGAAGTGCCCCTAGAAACGGAATCTTCCTTTTCTCCTTTGGAACACTCAACCCAATCATGACTCCGATGGCACATAAGCAAAACTTAACGAGTGCCAAATCCTTCCACGTACAGTTCTTAATATATGCGTCAGCATAAGAAAATAGAGACTTCACGAACATTCCCCCTTGCATTTTCACACAGAATCTCCTAGTTGATTTCATTATATTCCGTCCGCCTCACCAATACAAGAATTCCCATCTTTAAATCTCTTTTTTCTGCCCTACATCAGAAGGATCCTGGCGCTTTTCTGCATGTAAGAACAGACTACACACAGGAAGACTCGTCAACACCCTGTTGCACTTCTCCTTGTTTTGAACACTTCCTGCTGGAAGAGAGGATGAGAGATCATGGATTTCGAACACTTCTGGGATACTTTTTTTCCAGCTGGTTTTCCTATTTCCCCGGACAGCCGGGAATTTCCCGGCTGTTTTGAAATACCACTATTGTTTAGTTTTCTTCTTTTTCATCTGTTTCCTGCTTTTTCTTGCGATAAACAAAGCATCCAATCAGTATTCCTGCACAAACCGCACAAATACCAAGAAGCAGCATTGGTGATACCGTATCATCCCCTGTTTTTGGAGCATCTGTTGGGATTCTCTGATTGGTCACATCCAGCTCCACTAAAATCTCCCCATCCTTTTCCCCTTCTAAATCAAAGGTAACCGGATGTGGCGTGGAATCCAGCTGGTATCCCTCTGGAGCTTTTGTTTCCACAACTTTATACTGGAACAGTTCTTTGATTCCTTTCTCGCTATAACTTCCAATCAGCAGTTCTTCACTTTCTGCTTGCCCGTTCTGGTCTGTCTTAAGGACTCCGGCCACTTCATTGGTCGTTTTATTCCGGATTTCAAATTCTGCACCTGCAAGGGCATCCCCGCTTTGAAGGTCTGTTTTTCTTAAAAAGATTTTTCCATAGACAAATTCATTTTTCATGGATACCTTCTGTACTTCACCCGTATCCTCTAAAGTAAACTTCACATCCTCCGCCAGCGTGTATCCAGAAATTGTCTGGGTTTCACGAAGCGTCAGTTCTTCTCCCACTGGCAGATATTCAATCCGATGTTCTGTTCCATCGGAAATCCATTCATCCAGCACTTCTTCTTTGCTGTTTAATACCTGAAGTTTCACACCTACAAGCTCGGTATCTCCAGTAATATCCGTTTTGCTGATATCCACTTTTGAAAAATCATCCTTCATTTCCACTTTTGTAATCGTTCCATCTTCTTTAACCTCAAAAGACACATCCTCTGCACTTACATATCCATCCTCTAACGGCGGAAGTTCTTCATGAAGGATATAGTTTCCCACCGGAAGTGCATATTCCAGATGTTCTTCCTTGGTTGTGATCCATTCACGGACAACGGTTCCTTCTTCATCCAGAATCTGCAGTTTGGCACCTTCTACCGGTTCACCGGTTACAATATCTGTTTTTGTAAAATAGCTTTCTGTCGGCTGGTTCTCTACTTCCTTTTCCAGAAAGATGGCCGGAAGATTCTGGTCTTCATATGTTGCATCAATTTCCCAGATTTCATCATTTGGCAGATATCCCGGCAGATGCTGCTCTTCTTTTACATAATAATGTCCATGCCACAGGTCACTGTCAAAGGTAAGTTTTCTTTCCGGATCGGTTGCTTTCGTTTCAAGCAGCGTATCTTTTTCTACTACAACCTTACCCTGCATATTTTTGATATCTTCCCCGGCATATAAACCAAACACCACACCCTCCAGTGCTTCTTTGGATACGGAATCTTTTTTCTCTACAGAAATTTGGATTTTCTGTCGCTCATTCTTATAAGTAACACCTTCATAAACAACGGATACTGTGTCATCTTCTGCAGAAAGTGTGAACTCCTTCTGTTCAGGATTTAAGACAAAATGGTCACCAGCTGTCGTTTCTTTTAAATAATAACTTCCTAATGGCAGCTCTCCTATTTCCGCTTTCCCATCTTCATCTGTAGTCAGCGTTGCCACAAGTGCATCTTTTTCATACCGGATGATGCGGTCTCCATTCTCATCTACAGCTCCGTCTGGCGTATAGATGGTCTCTTTTGCATGAAGTTCAAAGACAGCTCCTTCCACACCGGATTCCTCATAGATAAACTTCTTTTCCAGTCCAGATTCAACTGAAACTTCCCCCATGACCATATCTTTCAATGTTACAAAGAATTTTTTTGCTTTTTCCAGCAGGTTCTCATCTTTGACTGTTTTTAGCTGTTCTCCTACTTTTTGCAAAGTAAGATGACCTGTCTGCGCCTCATTATACTGTACGACTTCCACAATATAAGCGCCTGTATCCGGATCGATCTGATGAGGCGTGTCGGAATTAATCACAATTTCAATAGCCTTTGTTGGTTCTTCCTCATACCCTTGTCTTACATATCCATCCGGTGCCTGGATTTCTTCAATCCGATAATGCCCTGCCTTTAATTCTTCCGGCAGGATCAGATATCCGTATGTATTGGTGGAAAACTCAGAGATTTTCTCTTTCTCTGGATAATATACCATTTGTTCCACATACGCTTTTTTCTCAAAATCCCAAATCTTATATGTTGCAGAATTATTTAATACATTATGGTCTGTTTCCGCATCTTTCTTTATGATCTTCAGCATAAATTCGAATGGCCGGTCATCAAAAACTCTCCATTCCTGCGGTTCTCTGCTGTCCTCATTTACGGTTACTAAAAACGGGTGGACTTGTTTTAAATTTTCCGGTGTCTTGGTCTCTGCAACCACATACTGCCCATATGGAAGCTCTACGCTCTTGGCATATCCTTTTTTATCTGTTACCAGGACAGGGACTTCTATTTCTTTCCCATCCTCATATGTGACTGCCACTTCTTCGTCTGTAAAATCATAACCAATAAAATCTTCCGGGGTAAATTCAGAACCATTTCCCGGTTTTAAGGTACCGTCTTTTACTTTAGAGAGATTGCTGACCAGGTATATGGTAAATTCTGCTCCCTCCACTAAATCTGTCTCCGTCTGGTCTCCATCCTCTGAAATCTTAATGATCTGAAAAGCCTGTTTCTTAACTTTTTCCTTGACAGTCAGCGCTTTTACTACAATCGCTTTTTCCTGTCCTTCATAAATAAGCGTTGCATCATATTCCGTTTCGTCCAGAAGGTATCCTTCTGGTGCAGCGATTTCTTTCACATACATTGCTCCAAGGTATACATTTTCAAATACGATTTCTCCGCTCTTTCCAAATGTTTTTTCCTGGATCAGGCTTCCTGCTTTGTATAAAACTCCAGTTCCATCTGGTTTCTGGATATCTTCTTTCGCAAACAGCCCGTAAACAGCACCTTCTAGTTTTGCATCTCCCTGCGAAAGGAAATATCCCGTATCCACGTCCTGTTTCTTAACTGTAATCTTGCCTTTTACCGGGGTATCTACTGCTTCTACCTCTACACTTGATCCAGCGGACACATGAACCGGATATACAGTCTTATTGATCGCATATCCATTAGGCGCTGTGATCTCTTTTACATAAACAGTTTCTAATGCTGCATCAAAATAGTCACTGTAACTGATACCGTCTTCACCTGTCATAGCAATGGTCAACAGCTGGTCCGTACAGGTACTGTTTTTATAAACGCCATAGACTGCACCATCTAACGGGTTCCCTGTCTCCGCATCCTTTTTCAGAATTTTAACTCTGGCAAGATTTAGCCACTGGATATCAAAAGATACCGGAGCTGCTTTTTCAGAAATAAATGCTCCGATATCCTGATTGTTTCCTCCGGTGGAAGTTAAAACCAATGTTTTCCAGCTCTCACGGACAGAACCATAAAGCTGCCCGCTTTCCCATTTCCCAGTTACCGTAAGAGGTGCCTGCAAATAAAACGTATCTCCCCCATAAACTTCCAGATTTCCGCCGCTTACATTTGTTCCTTTTGACTTGTTATATCCGGTTACACCCTGTGGAACAGGAATGGTAATCTTATTCCGATGGTCACCGTTCAATGTAATATCTGGTGTTTTCTGGATATCACCTTCTCTTACTGCAGTCACATTTGCATTGGAAAAAGACAGCTCACCTTTTGGCGGCTCTTCCATGCCAAATAAGTGATTGATATAAGCAATCACGCCTGCATTGACCAGGTTTTCATACGGGCATCCTGTAAATGCCAGATCCCCACAATAGGCATAAGATGCTGCAAGATGGGTATAAACATACTTTTCGTCATCACTTTTCCCGGACAGGTAACTGCCTGTGATATCTCCAGCTCCACCATATCCATAATAAAGAACTTTCTGAAGATTCTTATTACTTTCCAGAATATCCGCAACATAGTCACCAGTAGGCGGTGATGCACGGTGGGATTCCAGACAGTACGCCAGTTTTCCATTCACCGTAAATAAACAGGTCAGATAATTACCTAAATAATCCGGATAGTAAATGGTCCGTCCTTTATTCAGATGGACTGTTTCACTTTTTCCCATACCATCTGCAGCAGAAAACATCATCACATTTCCCTCTTCAATATCTCTTTCCAGCTCTGCAAGGACATCCGGGGTATCTTCCGGCTGAGAACTGGTAATCTCTACAGGAAGAGGCTGCTCCGAGTCTTCTTCAGAAGACGTATCTTCCTTCTGTTTCTCCCCGCCATTAGATTCCGAGTGTGCCAGCCCTTCCGTATCCGTCAATGTGATGGTCCGTCCAATCATATATGGCTCACTTCCATCTTTTGGGGTAACCAGATACTGTGCGTAATAAACAGCTGGTTTTTCCGGCTGGAAAGAGCCGCCATCCTGATCTTTGATTTCAGACAGCAGGACACTCTCCCGCTCTGGATCATAAGAAATCCCTTCCATAGAAGTTTCTATCCGGAACTCTTTATCTGAGACATCTTTTACAATATCTTCTGCTCTTACCTTCTCTTCTGTATGTTCCTCAAATACCTGCGTTTCCGTTTCTACTTTTGTCTCCGGCTGTTCCGCCGCAGCATAAACGGATGAAGGAATCATCGAACTCATTCCCATAGTAAAAGCCATGACAAATGCCATGGCTCTGGTCTTCCATTTTCCTTTCATAATCATTCTTTCTCCTTTATCCTTATCGTCCCACTTCCCGATTATGAGACTCTTTTTTCTGGTCTTGCTTCTTCATTTCTTTTCTGGTCGTATGGACAGCTTTTTGGATCTCATTTTCCGATAATCCATTCTGCCTGCATCCTTCCAGAATCCCTTCCAGATATAATTTGCCCGGAAGTGACGGCTGGCTCTGGTAGGGTTCATTCATAATATATACAGCTGCATAAAGTTCCTGCCCATCTTCACACTGCACAAGAATATCCTGTTTTCCATATAGATATGGATATCCTTCATAGTAATCCAGGCTTTTTTCGCATTTTTCTGTAATACTCCATAACACACCCGATACCTGTTCCCCTTGCTCCGGCAGGATACTGGCTACTCCATTTCCCCTGCTATTCCCCCGGAATACCAAGCGGTAATCTTTCACCACTACATTTCCTATTACTTCTGCATCCGGGCATCGAAATTCCATTTGATCCAGATTCATGTTGCTTCCATACGCAAAATACAAACGTTCTTTGATAACTTTCCCTCCTTTATCGCTCTTGCTGCTTTCTCTTCAGACATTCATAGGTGTTCTTGTCATATCTCCATGCTTTGTCCCCTTCCAGATGATCCAATAAGTGTTTCCGCACATTCTTATATTCTGGTCCGATCAGGCCAAGCCGAAGAAGAAAGGTCCGAAAAGTAAAACAGGGATTTTCAGAAATCTCCGTCTTTCTCATATGGGTACATTTCTGATTGATAGCTTGAGCAGAAATTGCTAAAGCAAGGGTGATATTTGCACGTACTTTTCCTGCATGGAGGGTACTGTTAAAACACCGCCATTCCACCGTTCCCTTATCAAACACAGCATGCAGGTTCAGCGCATAGTACCTGGTATCATCATAGTGACTATGCGATCTTCCTCCCATTCTTCTTTCCTCATACCACAGCTGACGAAATTTATCCATGGACATATTCCCGGAAGGCATTTTCCGGATATCTTCTAGCACATTTTCACGGACTTTTTTACACCATTGTTCTACCCGGCTGGGGTTTACCTGCAATGCTTTAAATAAAATATCTTCTTTGGAATACATGATCGTGAGCGCATTCTTTAAACTTCGTGGTGTATGATTGGAGGCATCCACATGAACATGCATTCCACAGGAGGAATTGACTTTTCCCCCATGGCTTCTTAAACAGCGGACAACCTGTTGCAGTTTTTCCATTTCGCCATATTCCAGTTTCGGACTGACCATTTCTGTGCTGTACTCACTATCTGCATAAACATAACGGTTTCCATTTCTTCGCTGTGTATGGATGCTCCCATCGTAGGTAAACTTCCACTCTTTTCCTTCCAGATCTCTGACTCCCCAAGCACTGTAGTAGGTTCCGATATAATATGGCTGTGTTCCAAACAATTCTCCTACTGCGTTTGTTGCCTCTTCTCTGGTAATCCCCGTCATTTCTATTTCGGTTCCAAAGTATTGTTCTTTCAGATCCATCCTGACACCACCTTACTGCAGAACATGGATACCGGAATGCACCTGAAACAAGCGTCTTCCTATGGCTTCGATCACATTAACGGTTACCCCATTTCCGGCCTGCTTATATGCCTGTGCATCAGAATTAAGTTCCAAGATCTTGTCGATCTGTTCCTCATAATATCCCTGTAATCTCAAGCATTCCCGTGGTGTCAGTCTCCGGATTCTTCCTTCATAACACACCCCATGCCGGTCCTGTGCAGTTAAAGTGAACATTTCTTCCTCTGGTGCTTTCATCCTTCTGCCCTGCTGACGGACGTTTTCTCTTTCGGGTGTCAAAACAGCTCTTGGCCCCTCTTCTTCCAATGCTCCGGAGCGTTCCCCAGATGTTTGTCACTAAGGCTATTCTGCCTTGTTGTGATACAGCGTGCCACTTCGGTTACACGCAGTCTAGAATCCAGATCTACAAAATGCACGGTTCCCTGGGTATTACCCGTTGTCAGCGTATGGGCAACCTGATGCCCCACTCTTCCCCGTCGGGTATTCATCCCGGCATATCCCAGATCAATGCTGTCGCCTTCATATGCCATCTTATAACCTTTTTTGGTATTTTCCTTAATGGGTACCCCAACATCATAAAGCCCTGTTTTTCCTCCCATCCCTCCTGCAGTGGAAGTGATAGTACAGCTTAATCCGTCTTTGGAATAAACTCTGCTCCCTTGGCAGCCTGGGACGATTTGAACAAGAGCCTTCTTGTTTGCTCCGGTGAAAGGTAATATTTTTCCGGCACATCTTTCATCAAGATATCCGATAAGATACACTCTTTTTCTGGACTGAGGGACTCCGAAATCCTTGCTGTTAAGCACTTGCCATTCCACATGATACCCCAGTTCATAAAGCGTATATAAGATGGTGTTAAACGTCGCGCCTTTGTTATGCGATAACAATCCGGGTACATTTTCAAGTAAAAGATACGGAGGTCGTCTTGCTTCAACCAGTCTGGCAATTTCAAAGAATAAAGTTCCTCTGGCATCTTCAAAACCTTGTCTTTTTCCAGCAACTGAAAAAGCCTGGCACGGAAATCCTCCGCACAAGAGATCAAACTCTGGTAGTTCTTCTGGGCGTATTTTTTTTGCGTCATTACAAAACCACTCTCCTTCTGTGTTAAAAATTGCTCGATAACTTCGGTCTGCATACTTATCGATTTCGCAATGTCCAACACAGGAAAAACCACCAGCCCTGTTGAGCCCTTCCCGAAATCCCCCTATACCGCTGAACATATCAAAAAATCGAATATTTTTTCTGACCACTCCCTTCAACGAAAAAAAGTACGGGCATACCCGCACTTTTTATACAGTTTCCTTATTTATTCTGTTTCTTCCTCTGATTCTGCCTCTTGCAGACGCTCTTCATTCTCTAATTCCAATTCTTCAGGCTGTGTTACATGAAGTTCCGGTTCATCCTCATCTTGTTTTTCCAGTTCATCCGCTGCATCCAGTGCCTGGGTGATAATTTCAATCAGATAGTCTTTCTGAGTGAAACGCCCGCGTCTTTGGCGTTTCTCCTTTTCTACTCTCTCTTTTAAGCGGTTGAATAATTCCTCGGATACTTGTACTGCCAATGTTTTTGCTTCCATCTTTTCCACTCCTTTTTTCATAAAATGCTCTTCGATAACCTTTTGTAAAAACTGAGGAATTGTCATCTCTGTTCCTTCCAGTTCTTCCCTGACCTTTTCATGTAATTCTACTGGTATCTTGCCACAGATGTTTTTGGTTTCCATAGAAGTCTTTCTCCTTTCTTTTTGTTACAACCAACATACTCCAAAGGTCATCACAAAGCTATTCACAATACCTGACAAAGAAATGCTCTGCAAACGAAGCACATTACATATTCAAGTTTTCCCTGCTCTCAGTAGGCATCCCTCCCTTCTTTTTGCCGTGCTCTATCCAGCAAGCTCTTATCTTTTTCTATCTCTTTGTTTCATCCGCTTGATCTGCTGACGGACAGCCCGCTCTGCAAGATCCGTCATGGTCACTTCTTTTCCAATCCGATTTGATTCTTCTTTTGCCAGAAATTCCAGCTGGTTTACCTGGTCTTCCGGTAACGTTACAACTACCATTCTGCTCATGGCATCCCTCCTTCCCATGTGTTTTTCCTATTCCTCCTGCAGCATCGAGATAAAATCCAATACCTGATCCGGCAGCTCCTCCGGCTCTGCAGTTGCGATATTCTGCCGCATATTGCCACACTTTAGTTCTTCTCGAACACTTTTCCTTATCAGCTGCTCCAGTGCATCTGCCTGGTCATAGAATAAAATCGCATCCACAAGAAACTGGCTTTTCTCTCCTTCCGGCACTTTCTCCAAAATGCTCCATGCTTTTCTATGGTTTCGGTCTTTCCTATTAGGCCGGAAAGAAAATACCGGACGTTTCATCGTTTCAAAATCTGCTCTGCAAGCCTTTCAAATCCTGCAGCGTTTAAACATACATCTGGCAGGGTAATAAGCCGACACAGGCGGTCCTGGGGGCTTACGTTGCGTTCAAAAAGTCTTGCTCCCCCTCCCAGAAATACAGCCGGAACTGCCTGCAGATCGAAACCGGCCTCCATGATGGCAGACACGATCCGCTTCACATACTGTCTCCCATAAGTAAGTATGATGTTCTTTGCCTCTTCAGAGATGCTGCAGCTCTTTCCATTCAGAACACGTTCCACCTGTACTTCTGTGATCGATAGACCAGTATCTCTGCGGACTTGTTCCAGAATCTCGTCTTGGCAACGGATGACTCCCATTTCCAGACTCCTGCAGGTTGCTGCATTTGGAACACCATTATCCAGCCGCATGATGTCAATAGTCCAACCGCCAATGTCTACCAAAAGAACAGAAGGTTCATCCCGGATAATCTCCGGGTGCATTGCTACGACAGAATAACCCTGTGGGAACAGTCTGACATCCAGAACCCGGATTTCATAGATTTCCCCTTCGTATTCAAACACTACCGGATTTTTTCTTTCCAGCAGGTAATCCCGAAAATTTTTCTTTTCCCGTCCGAAACTGGTAAGCGGGAGGCCAGCGGCCAGCACCACCTCCGCTTTCCGGGGAGCCTTCCGGAATCGGATTTCCTGTGCGATAGCTGCAAGTGTCAATAAATAGTACTGCTCATTCTCGGTCTTGGTACGCAAAAGCGGCTGTCTCCCTGTACCGCACACATAATATTTCCCTTCTATCTTCAACACTCCACGATTGGTATAGGGTTCATGTTCATATCTTACAATCCCTGATGGGAAACAAATATGCGCTGTTTTCATGGCAGAATAGCCATGATCTACTCCAATAATCATGCAATTCCTCCTTTTTGCAGACATAAACACCGCCCCCGAAAGGACGGCATTTCTTCATTACTCTTCTTATTCTTTTATCATTGCTAAAATATCTTCCATGCCATATTGATAAGCTAACTCCCCGTATCTCAGCCACTCGGCATTGAGAGCAGAGAGATAATTATCAATGACTATAATGATTTCTTCTGAAAGCCCCATACTACGCAGTTCTTGTTCATGTTGAAACACTTCATCCCTTCCTATAATATCAAGCCCTAAATCATTGATTTTATGGGCTTTTCTTTAAATATTTACCTCTTAAAACAGAGCTAACAGTGCATGACAGTCATAGTATCTTGTACTGAATAGCTGAAAAAGAGTTCTCTTAATAAAGCATCCATTCCTTTTGCTTTATTAAGGCCATAATTCCTCTGTTCAACTATGATGGTGAACCTTCCGTGTCTAATGGTATCCTGTACCAACTTCCTTCGTCCCACCTGTTCATACACCGAGTGCCCGCTAAGCTTTCTAACAGGGTCATGCCCTACGGAGGAAACTACTGCAAGCTACAGCTCTTGTTTGTATTTTGATTTTACTGACCCGCCCATTCCACAAGGTACGGATATTCCGTGGACGCATCACCCTGTCTCGTTTCGCTGGTCTTCGTGATGATGTCGTACTACAGGTACAACATCGTTATCGGGTTTCTTTCCAGAACCCTGCCCGGTTTCAGAATTATCTGGAACCCCGCAAGGCTCTGGAATCATTCATTCTGTCGACGGTCTTATGCTGCAATCACTTCCTTCTTTTCTGGACGTCTGATGTCCCTCAACATCTTCTTCGGATCATAGACCGTGCCATTTTTCAGAATCCCATAGATGATTCTCAAAAGCTTGCAGGCTATGACAATCAATGACTGCATCTTTTTCAGTGGATTATCTGCACGGGTCGTGTAGTACACATGGAGTTCCTTGAATTCCTCCGCATGTGCCACTGCTGACTTTGCTGCCTGAAACAGCCAATATCTCAGCCGTTTGCGTCCTCTATGACTGATCTTGGTTTCTCCTTTATGTTTTCCTGAGCTGCATGCTACAAGACCTAATCCACTTAACTTTTGTATTTCCTTAACATCATCAAATCTCGAAATATCTCCCATCTCTGCAAGGATACCAGAAAGCGTATTTTCTCCTATCCCCGATATCTCAAGTATGTTTTTGGCATAGGGAATCTCCTGATATTTTTCACGCATCAGTTTTTCTATTTCTGCAAGTTTCTCGTCCAGTTCCCTGATCTCTTTCACAAACCATTTCACTGCCATTGCGGATGCTTCTGCTCCATCTTTCATCCCAACACTCGTCTTTGCGTATCCTACAATCTCTCTGACTCTGCTATAACCGCGTCCTCTGAGTTTCGCATCATGCCAGATCTGTCTGATTCCCTCTTCTCCAAGTGTCTGTATCTCTTCTGGAAATGGTGTCTGCTTCAATAATTTCAGGCTGAATGCTCCTTCCACTCTTCCCAATGCTTCCTTGTATTCTGGAAAATAAATCTTCATCTCTCTGTGCATCCGGTTGATTGCCCGAATCCTATCCTCATTCAATTGCTCTCTGAACATGGATAACCTTCGAAGCTCCGCATAAACCTTTTCTGGAAGATATGGCATTCCAAAGTTTCCATCTTTCACAAGATTTGCAATCAATTTCGGATCCTTCGTATCATCCTTCAACTGGCTGTTATCTTCAACTTCTTTCGTTTGTTTTACAGCATAAGGATTTACCTGCACAACACTGATCCCATTTGCAATCATCCATGTGGCAAGGCAGAACCAGTAGTGCCCGGTCGGTTCTAAGCCCAAAACAATCTGCTTTTTCTCATTTTTCGCAGCAAGTTCTACTGCCCATTCTTTTGCACTCTGAAATCCTTCGCAATTATTACGAAATGAATATGCGGACTTACTGAGTTCTCTTCCTCTGGGGTCAATCGCTCTCAGATAATGGGTTTCACTACCCACATCACATCCTAAAATAAGCATGTCATCACTGATAAATGAGAGCTTTGCATTTTTATCGAATTTTCCATTGGTTTCCAACTCATGCCAGGTAGATGCTGTAAGCTTCTCTCTGATCACCTCTGCTTTTTTCAAAAGCTCCTGCTGTTCAAAAATATTTGCTGTTACTACTTGATTTTTTGTCTTTTTGCCTTTAAGATTCATGTTAGATACCTCTTGTATTCTTTAGATTTTTACCAACTCGCCAGGTCAGTAATAATCTAAATTTACTTAAGGTATTTTTTCATGTCAATCTCTTGGCTTATTTAAAGTATACAGGAAGCTTTCTTTTTGATATTTTGGATCAAAGCGGAACTCCTTTTCTGCTTCTTCCAATCGGAACTGCCTCATACATTCCAAAATTTCCTTTTTTCTTTGTTCCGGTTCCCTTTCCTTCGTTTCTGAGATCTCTTTTAATAACTTTTGGTAATGGAACATATCTGCTTGTCCAAAGTAATAATAGTATGCCCGTTCCAGCATTTCCCGGTTAGATGACAGCTCGCTGTAGGTTTTAAATACCTGGTATTCCTCATCATTTAAAGTTACCCCGTTATTTCCATCAATCAGTTGTATGATAGCTGGATACTTTTCACACAGTTCTTTCATTTGCCTGGAATAGTCTTGATAATCTCTATTATATCTTTTCAAATAGAACACTACCCGATTATCCACCATAGACTCTAAAGTCCCTGCCCATGCTTCTTCCGGTGACAGTTTCATAGGCACATCCTCCTTTCCAGCACAACAGGATACCATATTTGTGCCAGAAAGCTATTCACAATACTACACAAAGAATCTGCTCTCTTTTGTAGCAACTATCCAGCTTATTTACATTCTGATTTTTCAAAAGTACCCTCCCTTTCCTGCATTTGTTTTACCATCCAATATCGGATTCCAAACACATACTCGCAAAAATCGTCCAGCTGTTTTAACGTATATTGATCCAATGATATACGTTTCATCTTCTCCCATACTTCATATCGGTATCTGGGTAGGTCAGAAATATAGTACAGCCAATACAATTTTTCATTCTTTCAAACAAATCCTGTTCTCTCTTTTCTATCAGCAGACTATCCCCCTTTCTCCAAAAGAAAAACAGCCTGTCCAAGCTCATGCTCATTTTAGGCTGCTTCACATTATCTCATTTTCTTTGTCAATATCATATAAATCATCAATACAGATTTTCGTATTGACGATCTGTATCACTCTGGCGGATGTATCGATTCGGGACACCATCCCTTTTTTCTGCAGATATTCTCCTTTGAAGAAAAACACTGCCGTGACTACATCATTTTTCTTAATCTGTCGAAGTTTCCGATCCAGCTCTTCCTGGTACTCTTCCGGCAGTTCTATTTTGGGTACTACGATTTTCTCTTTTTTTCGAAGCGCTTCTGGATAACCTTTTAAAGCAGCAAATGGCATAAATTGTTTTGCTCGATCTTCTCGGTTCATACGTCCTCTATGTTCCACTTTTATGCCCTCCTATCTGACGGTTCCGTTCCATCGTAGTGGCTCCTGCCTGCAGGTCCATCCCTTTCAAGATAGCGTTTTTCCCGAACTTTTCTTTAATATCCAAGATTGCCTCCTGCATCCGATGTTCCCGTTCTAATTCCGCCGGATCTGTGAACAGGTCATACTGCTGATACTGCTCATCTACCACCTGGTTAAAGGTTACAGTCATTCGCCGGACGGAAGTATACGGATCTACAATCTGACAATATAATTTTTCCGTAGCTGCAATAATTTGTCTGGCTGAACTGGTACTATTCCGTAACCCTATGGTCCCGTGTGCAGGTTTCTTCTCCAGCCGGTTACTGTATCCTACATGCAGGGTAATGGAATCTGTGACCAATCCTTTCTCCACCAATTCCAGACAAAGAAGGTCAGCCATCTCTTTCACCACAAGTTTCCCTTTTTCAAAGGTATAATCGCACTCCAATACCTGCCCGCTGGAAAGGGAATTGGTCTTTGGTCTGTAAGATTTGATATCCTGCATGGTAGTGCTTTCCCTGCCCCATGCGTGATCGATCAGCAATTCTGCATCTACCCCAAACATCCGGTAAAGCATGTCTTCATCTGCATGGGCAATCTCTCCCATTGTCCGGATACCTGACTGTTCCAGCCGGTTGGCAATCCCTTTTCCGATTCTCCAAAAATCTGTCAGCGGCTTATGATTCCACAAAATCCTGCAATAGGATTCTTCATCCAATATCCCAATATGATCCTCTACATGCTTTGCTGTGATATCCAATGCAACTTTGGCCAGATACAGATTTGTTCCAATCCCGGCAGTCGCAGTAATCCCGGTATGTTCAAGAATATCTTCCATGATCCTTACACTCAGTTGCTTTGCAGACATCTGATACATTGCCAGATAATCCGTTACATCCATAAACACTTCATCGATACTGTAAACATGGATGTCTTCTTTGGAAATGTATTTCAGATAAATCGCATAAATCTCTGCCGAATAATCAATATAAAGCTGCATCCTTGGTGGAGCCATGATATATTTGATCCCTTTGGGTATTTCAAAAACCCGACATCGCCCTGGTACTCCCAGTTTTTTCATTGCCGGGGAAACTGCAAGACAGATAGTTTTATCTGACCTTTCTGGATCTGCTACTACAAGATTCGTAGTCATGGGATCCAATCCTCTTTCCCGGCACTCCACAGATGCATAAAAGGATTTCAGATCAATACAGACATAGGTTCTATCCTTTTGCATGTTCCCACCTCCTCCAGATTAGTATCCGCATTTTTCAGTTATTTTCATTCAGAACCGGATAAAATAATCCCTAAAAGAAATGTTACATTCGTCCATTGCCGCTACAAAATGAAACTGTTTTAATATATTTCTTCTTTCAGTTGCATATCTCTGCGCTTTCATCAAAACTGCCTGTACTTCAAAATCCTCATAGATATGCTCTAAGATCAGGGTAAGCAATTCATTAAGCATCTTTTCATTTTCATATTCCGGTAATAGATCGATTCTCAAAATCCCAATCTTAGAACCATCTGCAGAATATTTATAAGACGGGCAGATTTCTACCATTCCAGCAATTTCTTTTTGTTTCTGGTCTACAATGGTAAAACGTACAAAATCCTTCACTTGGTATCTGCTTTCCCAAAATTTCATGCATTCTAAAAATTTCTGATAGTCTGTATAATAAAAATCATCCCCACAGCAGTCGCCGTTAAAATATCGGGCAGCCTGGGGATTACTGTAACACTGGAATAATCCATGTGCATCTTTCATTTCCATCTTTCGTATCTCAAAACGCTCAGACTGATAAGTCGGACAGTTTTGAAAAACATCCTTTTTCATTTGAATTCCCCTTTCTGTTCTTTATTATTTTATCAGAACATATGTTCTTTTCAATATGAATTTATCGTAGCTTTTTCCATCTCTATGAAAAAAGGCCGGCCTCATTTGACCGGTCTTTCATCACGTTGCCTAACAACTTAGTTTTTGTAGGATTCCAAAAATCTTAGTAAAATTGTTTTGTATCTTATAATTCCTTATCAGATACTTCCACTTTCTTTCCACTTTTACAATATAAAGAATATTTCTGTTTGTCCTTCCCTTCTATACGTCTGAAATTAATTTATTTTTTTGTTCATCTATAAATATATCTTTTATGTTGAAATTTAACAATGAACAAACAGCCTTCTTATCATTTACATCATACTGATAATTCCTCAAATAGACAGCCACATTCTGCGATAAAATACTACAAGAAAATGTATCTAATTTGTTCTTGCCTTTGATACATTCTTCAATGTCCTTAACTGGCAAATGTCCATTCTGAGTTCTTATTGAATAATCAATACTTGCCATTCGGAAAAATGTACAGTTTTTTTCAGTTCTAACATCTATAATCTCATCCACAATCCTATCTGATTGCAAAGAATACCCCAGATTACATACTGTAGCACCAACGAAGGCTCCCCAAAATTGACTCAGAAATTCATTTATTTTCATCTTGAATTGACTTTTGGCTGCAATTTCTTCCTGATCTTCTTTTGCTTTTTCGTCTACAATTTCAATGATAGTATCTATCATTCCATTCAGGGATTCATATAACGCTCCCATAAGCTTCATACTTGAATCATACATCAAATTTATTATTTCTATTCTTGGTTTCCGCTTAATGGATGATGAGTAATTTTTTAAAATATCTCCCAAAAACTCAATAATTCTTATTGTTTTGGTAAATTCAAGTGACATTTTATCTAATTCTGCTTCCTTTTCAAGCATTTCCTCATCTTTTTCAGATTGTTGATTTACCTCATCCATTTCAACTTCATACTGCTTAAGGGCTGTTTCTTCCTGAATTTTAGGTATGTTTACATTCTTAGGTATATTGAATATCTGTTCCACTTTTCGATCTATATCATATTCCAATTTTTTTAATAAATCTTTTTGTTGAGCATACTCAAAATTTTGATACTCTACAAGAAGCTCTTTGCATACTGCTTGTATCAATGGTAATATTTCATACTCCGCACTCATATCATATGCTAAAAATAAAGCAATATTAAAATTAAGTTCTTTCGATAAATCTTCAAATATTTTTTTAGTTTTTTGCATTTTCATATCTGGAGGTAATTGGTTCAAAATATAACTTCCAGTAAAATAGTAGTACATGTAGCTATGTTTAAATCTATATTTACCTTCTCTCTTTTCAAGAACCTTATATTTAGTCAGGTTATTAATGACATCAATTCCGCTTCCCTTACTTCCTCGATAATCTTGATTATAATCAAAAATCACCCCTAAGACAAAGCTCTCTTCCATATTTTGCTGTTGTTCTTCATCATAAACTCTGAAAGCTAATTGCTCCAGAATAGTCTTATACATAGTTGCTTCATTAGAATCGCCATTGGAGATTTCGTTTATCTTATCAAGAATTAAACATTCATAAATATAGGAATATCTACTATAATCCGTATTCATTTTTTCATAATTGTCTAAATAGGAAAGCACAAGTAAAAATTCTATTGGCGTCTTATTAAAAAATCCTGTTTTCATAACACTTTGTACTTGTGCCAGCTTATTTCTACATAATACATCAAACTCTTGACTTTCAGGATTTTGTTCCTCATTAGATAACAGCAACCACCTACTTACTAATTTTCTTCTCATATAGTTTTTTAGGTCTTGAATATATAGGCGCGTGAATTTCTTTTCTAAATATTCTTTTGTTTCTACATTTTTCAAGAAACCAAGCAAATCATTTTGAAGATTACTTGTGATCACCACAATCCCAAATTTACAAGTAAGGTAATGTAGTATTTTTTTTATTAATTTATCCGAAACTACAATCTCTTCAAAATTATCTATAATACACACCTTCTTTTCTTCTTCCATTTGCAGGATTTCTTCTTTTTCCAAATTAGAATATTGTTGTTCATAAATTTCCGCAATCTTATTATTTAATTCATCTCCTTCTCCAGTTCTCAATTCTGTGGCATCTACCATTACCGGATATAATTTCATATTAAAAAAATCTTTATATAACTGCTTTAATAAAGCTGTCTTTCCATACTCCTTTTCCCCAGATATCATGATATATTTCTTGTTTTTTATGATCTGAATAATATCTTCTTTATTTTTATACAACGCTTTATTCTTTTTATTACTAATACTTTCCCCTTTTAAAACAGGATAAACAAAAACATCGGATAATTTCAATATCCCTTTGGCTTTACTTACCAAATCTATTTCATTATCCTCTAAGTATTCCAAAAAATCTGCTTTTAATTCAACACCGCTTTTTACATAACGGTTTTTCTTAAATTCTCTCGATTTAGTATCTAATATATTTTCATACAGTTTTCCATTCCATTCATATGAAAAAAAGCGCTCAATATTACTTTCTAAATCGATTTTCAAAACATTAAAACCACTCTGTTCTGGATAATGTGAATTATATAATTGGTTTCCCTTCACAAAATAATTTGTTGCAGCACCATAATTATCCTTTAATACAATCTCAGAAACATGATCATGTCCCACTAATACAATATCCGAATAATATTTATAATACTTTTTCCATTCCTCAACACTATCCCAAGTCATCCACGACTCATCATGGTGCATCAAAGTAATAACAATATCATTTTCCATCTTATCTTCTTGTTCAGGAATGGCAATTCTCATTTCTTTAGGTTTTTCATTTTTACTAGAACACCATGCCGTGTTCAAACAATGAAATTTTAAAGAAACTCCTTTATATCTCAATCCGTTAATTGCAAATATGCTTTCAGCACTTGCACTAACTAATGGTGCTATACTTTCATCCCAGTCGTTCACAAAGTTAAAATAATTTTCTTCAGCTGTAGTACAAGTCTTGATAATACTACCATTTAACATATCTAAATTAGAATCACGTAGTACCGATTCTCTTATGACACTATCCTCTCTGTCAAAATCACAATCATGATTTCCTGGAACGGTTACAATTTGTATAAACAAATCATTATATCTCTTCTTTATACCCGCTATAATGTCAGAGATAAATATTGACGCAAATAGATATTGCTCTTCTTTGCCCGAATATGCTATATCTCCAGTGATACACAAAATTAGCAGTGTATTCGTTTCGTCTATAATATGTTTATTTATTGCATTTGCAATATATTCACTTCTGCCTTCTAAAATATTATAATCTGTGTCGTTTTCGAGATGTATATCTGTAATATGTACTAATACTAATTCCATACTCTTTTCTCCTGCTTAAAATGACAATTTTCTACAACTCTATTTTAGCATAAAAAATTTTACCCGTCATCTGATTAAAGGATGGACAGCATGGTACATGTAATAACCACATCATAATATCTGAAATTTTTTATCTGTTTTCTAACAAAAACCTAATATAAGAATATAAGTTCCATAAATTGGCTTTAAGAGGAAAATCCTTTCTGTAAATAAATCTGGTTCTATATGTGATCTGATGATAATGACACCATTTCTGTATTTGTTTCATCCGAATGGACTCCCCTGTATTAATTCTATTCACCAAGCACTGTCTATTAAAGTCATCTATCCCACCCTTAAAGACTAAATAAAACAACACGTTATAATATCTAATCAATACAATCTCTTCCTTAGATTTTTCCTTTGACTTCATACACTCTTTCCACCTTTCTCTGTGTATCTAGTAAGATTCGTCCACACATTTTCACTCTATACACACAATATCCACCCCAAAATAAGGGATCAAATTTACGACCAATATCAATATCATCTCCACGACTGACAGCCCGGTTTCTGCCTGCATTTCTGCCACAAACATCTGCACCCGTTCTCTCATGCTCTCTGTAAATTTTTTCAACATATCGTCCTCTTCCTTTCTTCTTAAATCTGAATCGTCAAAAATGCCGGTACAACAATGATCATCAGCACCACTCCCAGCATCAGAAACATCGGCCCCAGCAGTCTTGTACTGGTCTCTTCTCCCAGTTTTCTGGCTGCTGCTTTTCGCTCTTCAAACGCTCCTGCTGCTTCTCTCTGAAGTAATTCTGCCAGTCCCTTTGTTCCTTTTCTTAAATTCTGAGACAGCATCACCGCAAATTTACGATAGACCGGAAGCCCGCACCGCATTCCAAAATGCTCATAGCATTCACTCTCCGGAGTTCCTCTCTGCATTTCCCGCATGGTATAGACCATCTCCTCATACACACATCTCGTATTTTCCTGCTGCCGATAAACCGATGCAATCTGAAACCACGCTCTTCGTGCAGGCATTCCGGCTCCCAGATACAATGTAAATGTACTGATAAATTCCGGATAATCCATTGCCAGCTGATGTCGGCGTGCCTTCTTTTTCTGGATTTCATTCTGTTTTTCCAGCACCAGCATCAGGGCCGCTGCCACAATCCCCAGTACAAAGATTCCCACACTTCTCATATCTTTTGCATAATGCCAGGATATTGTTTTTCCTTCAATTTCATCCGGAAGCACCACATACCCGGATTCACGGTCTGTCTCATCTGCTTCCTTCATTTTCTTTTCCAGCTGTCTTTGAAACTGCCCGGAATCATCCAGCTTTGGCGGAAACACTCTTGCCGAAAACTGATGCTCTGCCTTTGCATCTCCGTATGTGAGTAATGCTTTTAACTCAATGATCCTTCCCTCTTCCGACAGATTTTTATCCTGCAGTTCGCCAAGAATGTTTACTGTCTGGTAATCACTTAACTCCCAGGATACCTCGATTCCCGTATCCGGTACTGTTTTTACAAGATTCAGATCATACCTCACTTCATCCAGACTCTTATTTTCCCCAAGTATAAGCGTTTCCAGCTTTTTCCCTGCTGTGTCAAATACTCTTTGCAATTCTTCCTGTGTATACGACTGTTCCTGTATTTCCACAGTGATTTTCGCTTTCTGATCTTTTGTTTTTGCGACCAGCTTTTGATTTTTCTCCCCCTGTCCGTGTTCATTCCGTTTTAATATACTGCTTCCGGATTTGTTTTGTGGAATTTTCCGAAAATTATCAGTCGCATATAAGGCTCCCGTCAGAATCGTAAACACTGCGATCACCAGTACTGCCTTTTGATATCCTTTTCTTTCTGTTTTCATACCATCCCCTTACACCTCGATCTGTGTCATTTTTTTGCCCAGCTGATAAGCTGTCAGATATACCATCAGGCAGATTGTCATAAACAAAGTGCCTGCAAGATTTCCGTAAAGCACTGCCATAAACTCAGGAAATGCGCTTCTCATATACAGAATAATTACAAACGGAATCACACACATGATCTTAAATTCCAGCTTTTTTGAAGTGAGCATCACCTGTATTTCTCTTTCAACTTCCATTTTTTCTCCGATTGCGTCTGCCGCATGCCGAATAATGGCAATACTGTCTCCTCCCAGACGTTTTGCAGCGCCAAATACCGTTACAAAATTTTCCACATCTTCCTCTTTCACACGATCGGCAAACTGCTTCATCACTTCTTCTGCTGTCATATTCAGATCCAGCTGATGGACCATTGTTTCATATTCCTTTATAATTCGTGTTTTTTTCTTGTAAATGGGGCAGATTTCTTTCCACGTTTCCCGGATTGCATTTTCCACAGAATACCCGACTTTTAAAATTGCGGACAATGTCTGTATGCTCTCGCGAAACTGTTCTCTGAATTCCTCTTTCTTCTGTTTACAGCACTCTTCTTCCCAGTTCTTCACATAGAGCAATGCGATCGGAACCATCAAGATCCACGCTGTCCAATGATCATAAAACAGATAGGCCGTCATCCCCGTGATCAGAATTCCTCTACCCGCTGCCGCCATGTATTCCCGTTTCTGAATATCCTGCTGCCAGCAGTTTTTCTCTCTGAGTGATTTCATTTTCCTTCATAAGAGTTCCTTTAATTTTTCCATCTTCCATTCCCTCCTCCTGAAATTTATATAATGTCTGTAACTGAATCCTTCCATTCTCATACCCAAGTACTTCTGTAATCTCCAGTACTTTTCTGCTCTTATCCCGGAGTCTTCCGAGATGAATGATAACGTCCAGAGCAGAAGCGATCTGCTGCTGAATCGCGATCAGAGGCAATTCAATCCCCATCAGCATCATCGTCTCCAATCTGTGAAGCATATCCATCGGATTGTTGGCATGACCGGTAGACATTGAACCACTATGGCCGTTAAGCATTGCTGAAGATATCATGTCCACTGTTTCATCACCTCTGACTTCCCCCACAATGATCCGATCCGGTCTCATACGAAGTGCTGACTTGATCAGGTCACGGATCGTCACCGCCCCTTCTCCTTCCAGGTTTGCGTTTCTCGCTTCCAGTCTGACCAGATTCGAAACACCCTTGATCTGGAGCTCCGCATTGTCTTCAATTGTAATAATTCGTTCATCTTTTGGAATATAGTCTGATAACGCATTGAGAAATGTTGTCTTACCGGAGCCTGTCCCTCCGCTGACAAAAATGTTATATTTTGATTCCACAAGAATTTTTAAGAAATTTACCGCTTCCTGACTGATACTTCCCCAGTCGATCAGCTGTTTCATTGTAACGGCCTCTTTTGGAAATTTTCGAATCGTCATGATCGGACCGTTTAATGCCACCGGACGCAGTACAACATTTACACGGGAACCGTCCTCCAGTCTCGCATCTACGATGGGAGATGCTTCATTGACATAGCGATTCGCACCTGCCGCAATCTGCTGAATCACATCTTCCAGCTTTGCAACTGACACAAATCTGCGATCTGACTCAAAAATACGCCCCGCTTTTTCCAGAAAAATATGATCCGTCCCATTGATCATGATTTCCGTGATCTCATCATCTTCGATCAAGTCCTGCAGAATATCCAGTTTCCGGAACGCATTAAACAACTCTTTGCTGATCCGTATCTTTTCCTGAAGCGGAATAAACTCTTCTTTTGAAGCCTCCTCCAACACTTCATGAATCAGCTCCTGCAGTTCCTCGTCTTCCATATCGCAGGTCATATCCATCTTTTCAATCACCCGGTCATATAATCGCTCTGTGTTTCTCATATGACAGTACCGCCGTTTCTCGACCTTACCACCTTCTGTACCGTATGCTCCAGGATTTTCTCATGTCCGGTCCGCAAAAGATTCTCCGTATACTGCTGCAGCTTTGCCTTTGCTGCCGGCTCTTCGATCGAAAGCGTATGAACAGAATCACATTTTTCCAGAATCGAAAACAGTCCGTTCACACTGTCTCCCAAATCCAGGATCAACACTTCATAAATACTTTTTTCCACAATCTGCTCAAACAGCTGCAGCCACTCTTCTGCTGTGACCGCCTGCAGATCCTGTACCACCGGAATCGGACGTATATAATCCATGTTTCCAATCTGGCCTGTCATCATGCTGATACGAAGTCCCAGATTTCCGGTCTCCTGTTTTGAATAATACAAGAGATCTCCCAGATTCTGTTCCTGTTCTTTTGAAAAATAATGCTCACCTCCTGCATACTCTTCCAGATTCAGATACAGAACAGGTCCTTTTTCTGCCAGCTCTTTTCCCAGTTCCAACGCATACTTCGTCTTCCCGATCCTGTGTATGGGTGAATAAACACCGATCAGACTTCCCCTTGTCTTTCGGAGCGTCTTTGCCACAGCCCGTTCCTTGTCCACAGAAAGCTCCAGAACCTTTGTCAGAATCTGATCAACTGACTGATACTTATAAAGCTCCTTTTCTTCGTCTGCCAGATACCTCCCTTCTGCTTTTACCAGTACAAATCGCTCTGCTGCCGGAATTTCCAGTCTTTCTTCCTGCGAATATTCCTCTCCGATCAGCAAGATCTGGATTGGCTTTTGTTCTGCGAATTTTTTCAGTGGTTCCAATTTCTGAAACATATGCATCTGAAATCCAAGCTCTTTTCTGCCTCCGATCATCTGCATAAGGTTTCTCGCATAATCTGCCTCCTGATCACAGATTACAAAATTTTTCTGATGCAACCTATCCCTCCTGTTCTGTATGATTCATTCAATCTTTTGGATGAAAATACCGCTGCGAACCGCAGCCTGAATAAAAATAACTGACGATCAGAATCCTCTGATCTCCTGATACAAAAGACCTGTGAAGCAGGTCCGATAAAAACAGCACTCGAATGATCTGCTGTGTGAAATGTATTATAAACGCAGTTTCCCGCCTTGTCCATACGCTTTTCCTAAATTGCAGTTTTTTGTGAAAACCTTACAAACTTTGATACACCAGAATTCCATAAAGCATACAGACTCCAGGAATACCAAGGCTTCCGGATGTCAAAAAGGACAGCCCGTTGATTCCTACCTTCCAGGAATCCTGATCCGGCAGGACGTATTGATTAACAAAATATATCAGGCAGATGCCCATCACTGCCCTCAGAAAAAAGTTTAAAATCACAGCTGCCGCTTTATTTTTCATAACAAAACTACCTCCTGTGGAAACATCTGATATATCTTATTCCCACAGAAGGTAGTTTATGCGCAGTCTATAATTTTATTTTAATCTCCCGGTTTGATCGATGATACTGATGATACCGGACTCCGGCTGCATCCATCATCCGTTTGGATGCCATGACACTCGGGGTGTCCGCATACTTGTCACAATCATAAATGACCTCTTTAATTCCCGACTGAATGATCGCTTTTGCGCACTCATTACACGGAAACAGTGACACATACAGCTTGGCTCCGGCCAGACTTCCGCCGCTGTAATTCAATATGGCATTCAATTCACTGTGTGTGGAATACACATACTTTGTCTCCAGCGGATTTTCGCCTTCCCTCGCCCACGGAAATTCATCATCTGAGCATCCTTTCGGAAATCCATTGTATCCCATGGACAAAATCTTGTTGTCCTGACTCACAATACAGCATCCGACCTGAGTATTCGGATCCTTGGAACGCATCCCGGAAAGCATGGCAACTCCCATAAAATACTCATCCCAGGTCAGATAATCTTCTCTTTTATCTGACATGATTTTCAACTCCTTTATTTTGTGCCGAAAATACGATCTCCCGCATCTCCCAGCCCAGGCACAATGTAGCCATGATCGTTTAAATGGTCATCCAGCGCTCCGATGTACATATCGACATCCGGATGTGCCTCCTGCATCTTCTTGACCCCTTCCGGTGCAGCAAGGATACACATAAAGCGGATATGCTTTACTCCTTTGTCCTTGAGCATCTGGATTGCAGCTGCACTGGATCCGCCTGTTGCCAGCATCGGATCTACTACAAATACTTCTCTCTCACTGCAGTCTGCCGGAAGCTTGCAGTAATATTCTACCGGCTCTAATGTTTCTGGATCACGGTACAGACCGATGTGACCTACTTTTGCGGCCGGAATCAATGATAACATTCCATCTACCATACCAAGTCCCGCTCTTAAGATCGGTACAACTGCCAGTTTTTTTCCTGTCAGCTCTTTTCCCACCATCTCACAGATCGGTGTTTTGATTGTAACATCCTGAAGCTTCAGATCTCTTGTTGCTTCATAACACATCAGACTCGCGATCTCACTGATCACCTCTCTGAATTCTTTTGTTCCGACATCCTCTCTGCGGATATAGCTGATTTTGTGCTGGATCAGCGGATGATCCATAACATGTACTTCTGACATTATTGTCCTCCTTTAGTAAATGAATTTAAAATTTCTGCTAATTTTTCTATCAACAACGTAATCTTCTCATAACACTCTCCATATGCAGTCAAAGGCTGCCCATATGGATCCGGGATCTCTTCTGTTTCTCCCGTAAACTCAGTAAGTGTATATACATTGTCTGTATATTCGTTCGGATATTCAGAAAGTATCTTCTCCTTCTGAGCCTGTGCCATCGTCAGGATCAGGGTCTCCGGATTCAGGTTCTTCTCCGTAAACGGTCTGGAAGTATATCCCTCCAGCGTCATCTGATTGCTCTTTAAAATAGCTTCTGCTTTCTGATTTACCGGCTCTGGAAACAAAACGACCATTCCCTTGGATTCGATCCAATATTCCTGATCTAATGACTGATGCCTGAAAATCTCTGCCGCAACCGGCCCACGACAGGTATCTGTATTGCTGACAAATACGATTTTTCTGTATTTTTGCTCTTTCGTAAGAACTGATGCGGGGATCCTGCAGTGTCCTGCCGCCTTTTCCAGACGGTTCATAATGGCATTGCCGATTCCCTGGATTGCAAATGACTCACTGTAGATTTCTGACACATCCTCCTCGTCAAACTCTCTCAAAATGCGGTACAGATTCCTTGCAATGGTCTTCTCATTTTCACGGGAACCGATATTTTTCACCAGACCATGGGTATAAAACTCAACCGTTTCATTCGTCCCGATAATGCCCACCTGAACACCCTGACGACTCTTCTCATAAGCAAGCTGCCGGATGGCAAACACTTCCTCCTTGAGGCTTCCTTCTACGATCGTCAGCTTTGCTTTCGGCGCATAATGGCGATATTTCATGCCCGGTGCTTTCGGCGCCTGGCTGCTCTCACTGCCCAGAATCGTCTCATCCACGCTTACCACACCAATCACTTCTTCCAGCATATCGGCAGTGATCGCACCTGGTCTTAAGATCATCGGCGGAGAAACTGTCATATCCAGGATCGTAGACTCCAGTCCGATATCTACACTTCCTCCGTCTATGATCATCTCGATCTTCCCGTTCAGATCTTCCCACACATGCTCTGCCGTAGTAGGACTCGGACGTCCGGATGTGTTGGCACTCGGCGCCGATACATATCCGCCTGCCGCAAGGATCAGCTTTCTCGCGATCAGATCACTTGGCATCCTCACAGCAACGGTATCCAGACCGCCTGTCGTGCCATATGGAACCAGAGAACTTTTTTCAAAGATCATCGTCAAAGGTCCCGGCCAGAAATGCTTCGCAAGAAGCTCTGTCTCCGGAGGTACATTCTCCGTAATCTCACTTAAATCTTCCAGATCTGCAATATGAACGATCAGTGGATTATCAGAAGGACGGCCCTTTGCTTCATATGTTTTTTTCGCTGCCTCCTCGTCCAGTGCATTCGCCCCCAATCCGTAAACTGTCTCTGTTGGGAATGCAACAAGTCCTCCTTCTCTGAGAATCTCTCCCGCTTCTCGTATTGCATCTTCGTCTATTTGGTTTTTGTCTATTTTCTTAATTATCGTTTCCATAGCTTTCATTATACCATTTTTCTTATCAGCGCTCAACATATTTCAGGATTCCATTGCCGATTGCCTGGGCAAGCTTCTGCTGATACGCCTCATCGATCAACATCCCTGCCTCCACCGGGCTGCTTAAAAATCCACATTCTACGATCACAATTGGTGACTTTGTATTTTTCAGCATATAGTATGTAGTATTTCCCTTAATCTCTCTGGCATGCTCCTGATCGAAATTTTTCAGCTCTGTCTGCATTACCTCTGCTGCTTTCTTTGCCTCCTTCGAGTGCGCAAAATAAAAAACCTGTGGTCCTCTTACGCTTTCCTGTGGATAACTGTTCTGATGAATGCAGACTGCAAGTGCAGGAGATTCTTTGTCGATCAGCTCTACTCTGGCTTTCAGATCTTCCACCTGAGAATCTGCAAGTCCCTCATCCTTTGTACGTGTCATCACCACCGTGATCTGATGTTCCTCCAGATATTTCTTCAATTTTTCTGCGATCTGCAGATTGAGTTCCTTTTCCTGCGCCCCGTTGATCCCGACTTTTCCGGGATCTTTTCCCCCGTGTCCGGAATCAATCACAACCGTCTTTTTCTCTGATATATTTCCGGAGGTCTCAGATGCTTCCTCCCGAATATAATGACTGTGCAGATACTCTCCGGCAAACTGACATCCTGCTGCCGCCGCCAGAAGTACCCCGATCATCAGCAGCAGACGGATCTTTGTCCGCAGTATCCCCAATACCTTTTTGAACCGCAAAAAAACATCCCCTTTCGCATATACTCTGTTTCATGTATATGCGAAAGAAGGATGTTTCATCCACCTGTACGTTTTTTATAAAACGTTTGCTGCCAGATACCCTTCTTCTACTGCACGATTGATATCTGCTGCTCTCTCATTGCAGTCTCCGACAAAGCTCACCTGTACGCCTTTATCTTCCAGTGCCTGTGCGTCAAACAGATTCGGTCTTGCTCCCACTGCGAGTACTACGTAGTCACAAGGAAGAGACACTTTGCCCTCTGCATTTTCTGCTTCCACACTGTTTGCTGTAATGGCTGTTACTTTTGTTCCTGTCAGCAGCTGAACCTGATATTTTTCAAAGCTCTCAAATAATACCGGTCTTACTGTCTTGGATTCTTCTTTTGCGATTTCTTCCATCATCTCTACTACAGAAACCTGACATCCCATCTCTGCAAGAAGCTCTGCTGTCTCTGCTCCGACCAGACCGCCTCCGATCACAACCACACGTCCGCTCGGAAGTTCCTCATGATTCAATACTTTCCATGCATCAAATACATGCGGCATTTTACTTCCCTCGATCGGCGGAATCACATTGTGCGCTCCTGCTGCCACGATCACATTGTCCGGATTCTCTGCCAGGATCATCTCTGCATCTGCTGTTCTTCCAAGACGTAAGTCTACATGCAGCTCTTTCATCTCATTTGTCAGATAGCGGAGTGCACGGTTCATCTCAGATTTTCTCGGAGGAATCGATGCAATGTTGAGCTGACCGCCAAGTGTCGTTTCTTTTTCAAACAGAACAACCTCATAACCTTTTACACTTGCAACTCTCGCTGCTTCCATACCTGCAACTCCACCGCCGATCACAACTACTTTTTTCTTCTCATCGGAAGGAGTGATCGTTCTCTCATACTCATATCCGTTTTCCGCATTGAGTACGCAGCTTAAGAATTTTCGGTTCTGGATCGCATCTGTACATCCCTTATTGCACATCATACAGTGACGGATGCGTCTTCCTTCTCCTGCTTCGAGTTTCTTTACATAATCCGGATCTGCCAGAAGAGAGCGTCCCAGACCCACGATGTCGCAGACACCATTTTCGATCAGTGCTTCTGCGTTCTCCGGTGTGACGATACGTCCCACTGAGGATACCGGAATAGAGACTGCTTCTTTGATCTGTTTGGTATATTTTGACATGAAACAATATGGCTGTGTTCCCATCGCAGGAATCGTATCGTTCATATTTCCTGTATGGTTTGCCTGTCCTACATGAATCATATCCACTCCGGATCTCTCCAGAATTTTTGCAAACTCTACTGCCTCATCGATCATCAGACCGCCTTTTCCGCGCAGTGGGTTTTCTGTTACTACAGGTAATTTATAATCAATACAGATATCCGGTGCCACTTCTCTGATCTTATCCACCACGCGAAGTGCAAAACGAATTCTGTTTTCAAAGCTTCCGCCGTAGGAATCTGTTCTGCGGTTGATCAATGTCGAACAGAATGATCCGATCAGACGGTCTCCGTGTACTTCTATAATATCAACTCCGGCTGACTGTGCACGTTTTACACATTCCCCGATCTTATCCAAAATACTGTTCAACTGCTCTTCCGTCACTTCCTGAATGAAATGTACCATATCATGACGCATTTTTGCACGTCCGCCTTCCATATCCCCTTTGCGGAATAATTCAGCCAGTGCCTCTACATCATACTCCGGATGGAAAATCTGGATTCCCAGTTTACAGTCAAATTCATGAACTGCATCTGCCAGTTTTCTAAATGCTTCGATCTGTCCGTCATGGAACAGCTTCGGTGTCGGTGAGATTGTATTTACAGGAGCAACATCTCCCAATACAATATAGGACACGCCACCTTCTGCCAGTCTCTTATAGAAGTTAAAGCTCTGTTCTACAATTGTGCCGTCTCTGCCTTCATATCCTGTTGTCATCGGCGGAAACATCACTCTGTTTTTCAGCTCGATCTTTCCCACTTTAATTGGTTCTAATAATCTCATAATCAGCCTCTCCTTAACATTTTCTTTCTGCTCAATACATGTTCTACTATACACATCCCCTGTTTTCTTTTATATGTCAATTAAGCTTTCTTCCTATCACTTTCCTGCTGTTTTATGAATTTTATTGAATAATAAAGCACACTATATTATGATAGAAGCAACAATAAAAAGGAGTTCTCTTATGCATCTGGAAATTGAAAATATCCACCATCCCCAAATTAAAAATATGAATCTGTCCGTCTATGATGTAGGATACCGTGCTGCCCACCTGCACCCGGAAATTGAGCTGATCCTGGTCTTAAAAGGAGATCCGGCATTCAACATCAACGGCAATACTACGTCTTTTTCTGAAAAAGATATCATCCTGATCAACGCCAACGAGCTCCACGAGATTATTTCAGAGAAAGCGCCGTCCACCCTGCTCTCCCTTCATATTCTTCCACAGTATTTTGAAGGATATTTTCCGCAGATGAGTCATATCAGCTTTCTGGAAAATACACTTTTGAGTAAAAATGAGCGACTGTTCACCTACTCGTTTTGCAAACTTTTAAAGATTTATCTCCTGCAGGCGCCTTATTACCAGCTGGAGTGTGCCGGTCTGATCAACATTATGGTGCATGACATCCTGCAGAGCTGCGCTTACTATGAAATGTATGGAGACAAACTTGCGCTCACTACCAAGAGAAACAGCCAGCTCTCTGAAATCATTCGTTACATTGAGGAACATTCTGCCGAAAGAGTGACTCTGTCTGACCTGGCAAAGCACATGCAACTCTCCGCTTCTTATTTATCACATTTTATTCAGAAAAATCTGCACCGTTCTTTCAGTGAATTTCTGACCTACACCCGGTATCTCAATGCAAAAGCACTGCTGATGAAAGGTGAACTTTCTCTGATTGATATCTGCTACGGCTGCGGATTTTCCGACTACCGCTATATGAATAATGCATTTAAAAAATATACCGGGCAGACTCCGAATGAGTTCAAAAAGAACATGAACAGCGACTCCCTCCCTCATAATAAAAAAGGAACCGTGAAGTCCTACACACCACAGGAAATGCTTGACACCGTCACCCGTTTTATGGAGAACAATCATTTTAATGAACATCAGATTTAGTTTTCTGTCTCTCCTGGAATTGACGCACATATTCTCCTGGTGTGATTCCAAACTCCCTTTTAAATGCCCGAAACAGGTTATTATAGTTTCCAAGTCCACATATTTTATAGATTTCCGTCATAGGATATCCCTTTTCCAGAAGCCGTTTGCACAGATCCAGCTTCGCTTTGACAATATACTGATGAACGGTGATTCCTGTCTGCCGTTTAAATTCTCTGGAAATATGATATTTACTGATAAAAAATTCCTTTTCCAGACGTTCCAGTGAAATTTCTTCGTACAGATGATGTTTGATAAAAACAAAAATATCATCCAGTGCAAGTCGGGATCGTGTTTTACTTTTTGTGTGAAATTCCACATGAATACAGGCACGTAAAAGCAGCACGATCAGCATTGACAGAATACTGTCCTGAAACAGTGCATGCCCGAAATCTGTCGTTTCTTTTGGAAGAGTCAGAAGCCTTTTCGAAAGATTTTTTATCAGCATACTGATTTCTGATTCTGCCTGAATGACTACAACCTGATATGGAACCACATGAAAGCAGGACTCCAGATCCGTTTGTTCATCAGACAAACGTTTCAGCAGTTCTGCAGAAAACGAAATCTGAAGAAAATGCAGCGGAGTTTTCGACGCCGGATATTCAATTTCTACCGATGTACCCGGATTGACCAGTATGATTTCTTCCGTTGCACAAAAATATGTTTTCTCCCTGCTTCTGCATGTACATTTTCCGGCAGTAATAAAAAACACTGTATAATATGTAGTCGCCGGAAATTTCTTACATTTTGATTGTGTATATTTGTATTCCTTTGCAATATATTCTTTCATGATCACCTCGTTAAAATATATGAAAATCACTGTAAATCCCTGTTAAAACTATTCAAAATAAATAGTATATCAATTTTTGATAGTTTTCAAGCAAGAATTGGATATGTTTCCTATTCAGATAAAGATATAATGAACATCGTAAACAAACGAAAACAAAAAGCCACACGATAAGGAGGAAGAATTGTGAGAGAGTTTTCTATGAAAGACAAAATCGGCTACACGCTCGGAGATCTGGGGTGCTGCTGTACAGAACAGTTTCGGGCAATGTTTTTGACCGTATTCTACACGCTCGTACTGAAAGTAAATCCTTTACATGTCGGAACGATTCTGTTGATCACTAAAATCTGGGATGCCATCAATGATCCGATCATCGGCGCTTTGATCGATGCCAGAAAATCTACGAAAGGCGGACGTTTTATTCCATGGATCAAGGCATTTTCCATTCCTATGGCCATTATGTGCGTGATTGGATTCCTGGATGTGAGCAGCTTTGATTATAAATTAAAACTGATCTACATTTTAGTAACCTACGTATTATATGAAGCCCTGTATACATGTGTCAATGTACCGTTTGGTTCTCTGTCCAGCGTTATGACAGATGATGTCAATCACAGAACAGACTTGTCCAGATACAGAAGCCTTGGCGGTACAATCTTTATGACAGTCGTCGTGATTGCAGGTCCTTTGGTTTTATATAAAGACAACAACCCGATTCCTTCCAGATTTACCCTGATGGCACTGATCTGTGCAACAATCGGTGTATTCTGCCTGATGATCACAAGTAGCTGGTGTAAAGAGAGAGTTTCCATCACTGTGGAAAAAAGAGAGAAATTCAACTATTTTGAAGCACTCAAACATATCATTAAAAACAGAGCGCTTCTGGGACTCATTTTCTCCAGCCTTGCAGGTATGATTGCAGCCAGTGTGGTAAACGGACTGAATACTTATTTATTTAAAGATTACTTTGGTAATGTTCAGATCATGGCAGTATCCGGTATGCTCAGTACCGTATATTCCATTATCACTTTTGTCGGAACAAAATTTGTATCTAAAAAATTCGGAAAAAAAGAATGGTGTATGTACGGAGCCGGTTTTGCCGCTATCGTATTCGGAATTTTATTCTTCTTCCCGATCAAGAATCCGATCTTGTTCATTGTTATCAACGGAATCTGCTACCTCGGTGCAAGTGGTTTCCAGGTACTCATCTGGGCTATGGTAAACGATGCGATCGATTACCAGGAACTGACCACCGGCGACAGAAAAGAAGGTATGGTCTATGCAACCTATTCCTTCTTCCGCAAGCTTGCTTCTGCAGTAAGCTCCAGCTTAAGCAGCTTTACCCTGGCTCTGATCGGATATAACGTAAATGAAGCTGTACAGACAGCTGCTGTAAAAGCACATATCTGGAAATCTTATACTGCGATCTATGCGATCGGATATTTGATTGCTGTACTGATCCTGTATTTTGTATATCCGCTTTCCAAGAAAAAGACAGAAGAAATGTTAGAAACACTCGCGAAAAAAAGAGCAAAACAAGGAGAATAATACCATGATTCGTTACACAGAAATTAAAAACAGAAAAAATCATACTCTACGGGCAATGTTAAATCTCCCGGATGGAGTCAGCCATCCTCCGGTCGTACTCAACCTTCACGGATTCGGCGGCAGCTTATCCGGTTATAAATACGCACATACACATCTTGCCCGCGTTCTGGAAGCAAACGGAATCGCCTGTCTTCGCTTTGACTTCTACGGCTGCGGAGAAAGTGACGGAGAATTCGAAGAAATGACCTTCACCGGACTTCTGGAAGATACTCAGGATGTCTATGAATGGCTGAAAGGACAAGATTTTGTAGATACAGATAAGATCATCTTATCCGGACAGAGCATGGGCGGATTTGTCGCTGCTACCGCTGCTCCAAAGTTGAATCCTTACGGACTGATTTTGATGTGCCCGGGTGCCGGAATGTGGAATGGATGTAAAGAAAAAGCAGATTTCTTCAAAAATCAGGGAATGACATTTGCTGATATGGAAGGACTGAAATTCGGTCTTGATTTCAACTATGACCTGGCAACCTACTCTCCTTTTGAGGATGCAAAAGGATATGACGGCAAAGTCCTGATTCTTCGCGGAACAGAAGATAATCTGGTAGATGATAAAACCTGTGAAACATATCTTGAAGGATACAACGGAAACGGAACTTTTGTAAAAATCCCGAAAGGAAATCACAACTTTGCAAGTATCCCTGCCAGAGAGGCCTGTGAAAGCGAAATCCTGAATTTTGTCAAATCGATTCTCTAATTCAACTTTACAGAAAACAACGACGCTGAAATTCCAAAGCGGAATTCCAGCGTCCTTTTTATATTCTTCTATTCACTTTTTAATTGATGTACTGCGAGATCAGATCCCATACTCCCGAATTCTCCCAGCCAAGGCGCCATTCGGCAACACCAGCAAGATCATTCTTTTTGATCAGCTTTAACTTCTCTTCCAGCGACTGACTGTCTTCCAGCCAGATCTTGTATGTTCCTCCGTCTGCATCCCACTGTGCATAATTCTGCCTTGTATCTTCATCCCATGACGCCTGTACACCGGCTTCCTGCACCCGTTTTTCGGCATCCTCCATTCCCAGTGCCGTACTGGTCACTTTATTTGGATAATCTGCCGCTTCTGTACCGGCTTCTGCTGCCAGCTCTTCCTGCGTCTTCGGTGTCTCAAACCACAGTCTTGTATACAGCGGGATCGCATTGATCAGTTTTTCCTTAGGAACAGACTTTAACGCATTCTCTATGCCGTCTTTTACATATCCGTAAGACGCCACAGAACCTGCTTCATAAGAACCCTCCACATGCTCATCATACCCCATGATCACCACATAATCAGCAAATACTGACTGTTCTTCCAGATCATAAAATGTGTTGTAAGGCATCGGAACATAATTGTCTACGGAAAATGCCAGTCCATTCTGATGGCACTTGATGGAAAGTTCTCTCACAAACTGTACATAATCTTCTCCGCACTCTGCAGAAATCAGTTCAAAATCCAGATTGATTCCATCAATCCCAGCCTGCAGAGCTGCTGCTATAACCTGATCGATCAGGTTCGTTCTCCTGGAAGTATGACTTAACACCTCATAAGTCTCATCCGCCGAATTGATTCCCCCATGAAAATCCCTGAGAACAGCCCACACTTCCAAATTGGACTGATGCGCATAATTCACATAATCTGCGTCCGCGATTGAATTCAGATTCCCCTGCGTATCTGCAATATGAAACCAGGTCGGTGCGATCGTCGTCAGACCTTTCGTGGATGCAAGCATATCCTGAATATACCCGTTGGCAGTCGTATTCTCTACATTGTGCCAGGCCATATTAATCTTGTAATCTTTCGATATACCTGTGTACTGTGGTTCTTCAAAGCTGCTGGAAATCGTCTCCTCTTTGATATGTTTCAGCGAATTCGTCTGTACATATCCGATAAATCCATCGCTGGTGCGAACTTTCTTCCAGCCATCCTCATCCTCGATCACAGTCACTTTTTCTGATTTTTTTACCTCTGTCAGGATCGGACTCTTTACTCCACCCTGAAACCGCACTTGTGTATCCCGCTTCATCTCTGCCACAGTCGTCTTTCCGAACTCATTCACGATCATCACACGATTCGGATCTTGATGTTCTTTGCATTCCATATTCGTGTACTTTTTCACAAAGTCCAAAGCAACATATGCCTTATTATCGACTGTCTGCCAGATGACATACTCTTCACTTTTTTGTTCGCTGACTTCTGTATATTCCTTACTTCCTATGTTTGCAACAACACTTCCCTGCGGCAATGTATACAACAGTAAATTCTCATTCGCATCCCAGTAAAAGCGCTTATTCACAAAATCATGCAGAACAGAATATTCAATGTAAGCCTGTCCGTCTATCAGACGGCCTCCTGCCCCATATTCTCCGTTGTCCGCTTTTGCGATCACCTGATTATTCACGATCACTGCGATATCGTCCGTACCTGTCATTCCATAATATTGTTCCAGATTCGCCTTCTCATTCGATGAGCCATATCGCTTCCAGAAAATCAGGCCCCCAACAGCCACTATGATCAATATGATCACCAGCAGCATCCTGATCAGCATATTTCTTCGTCTTCGCCTTGCCCTGCGGCTCTTTTTCCGTCTCTTAGACGGCGGTATGCGATTCGAATCCATCCTTGTATCCTCTGGTTCTCCGGCAATCCTGCGTGGGCGCCTTCTTGTTTTGTTTTGCTGTGTTCCCGCCGTGCTGCGGGTTTTCACAACCCTCTCTTCTCTTTCGTCCATGCGTACCTCCTATACAGAACCATTATAACATACTTTTTTTACCAGTCATTACTAATTTGCCATTTTAAGAAGTATTTTAAACATTCTTCAGAAATATTTTAAATCTTTTTGTCCGACGTAAAAGGGGATCTACGCCTGTTCTTTTGTCTTGATATTTACAAATGAAAGTGATTCAATATATCCTTCTGTATCCAGAATATAGTCCCGCATATAACTTCCTTCTTCCCTTGTCATATGTGCCGCTACAATCTGCATCGGACTGGCCGGGAATCCATCCATACTGATGTATACTCCTTTATTTTCATATTTTTCCAGTTCCTCAAATAATTCCTGATAAGCTGTCTCATCAGATTTCATGTTCTTCTCCTTCCCTCCGTGAGCTCTGATAAATATCCCCGGTAATAACTGACCGCAGAAGGTATGTGACGTACCTTTGAATTATCACGGTACAAAAGATAGCATGAACTCACATTGAATTTACTTTTCTGTCTGATATTGATTTCGTCCCCGATTCGAGAACATTGAATTTCGAATATTTTAATGATAGATATGCTCTTTGATGTCTTGATAAATGAAAAATTCAGCAACTCGTTTCAGATGATCTGATCGTCTCTTTTGTATCCCTCCTTCTTGAATAAGTGATATTTATCCAGAACACTATCTTCTGTACTGCCAATTATAGGGATTGTGTTCCGTCATTTCAATGTGTTTTTTGTTTATAACTACTTCCCTTTTGTTGATAACATGAAAGAATGCAGAAGTCTCACTATTTTCCTTTACATCTTTTTTCTTTTTGTTTATACTAATAGTGAAGAAATATAAGTTATTATTTTCCTACTTAATGACTATATTTTTCAACATTTCAATTCGTAAGGATGTGAGCACATGAAAATCGAAAAACTGAATGAAAATCAAATTCGTTGTACATTGACACATGCTGATTTAGCAGCTCGTCACTTAAAACTGAGTGAACTGGCTTACGGTACGGAAAAAGCAAAATCTCTGTTTCGGGATATGATGCAGCAGGCATCCTTTGATTTTGGATTTGAAGCGGAAGATTTACCTCTGATGATCGAAGCGATTCCTTCATCTGGTGATTCCATCGTTTTGATCATCACAAAAGTAGAAGATCCCGAGGAACTGGATACAAGATTCTCGAAATTTACACAAAGCATGGATTCTGAAGCAAGCCCGACAGAACAGCTGGAAAAGCTGGAGGGCGCAGAAGACTTCCTGAACCTGCTCAATAAAGTAAAAGAAGCGGCAGCCGACATCAAGCCTGCCTCCAAACCACAGGAGGAACCAGCACCGCTCAATGTACGTCTGTTCTCGTTCAACCATATTGATCTGGTCATTCAGGCAGCCCATCTTCTGGCTCCTGCGTACCACGGTTCCAATACACTGTATCGAGACGATGAAGCAGATATGTATATTCTGGCACTGACACCATCGGATCATTCCGCCAATGAATTTAACAAGATCTGCAATATGCTTTCTGAATACGGCAGTCTGGAGAAAGCCTCTGCTTCTGTTCTTGCATTTCTGGAAGAACACTGCGAGGTCGTGATTTCTTCCGATGCGATTCAAAAGCTGTCACAGGTATAAACGCATATAAAAAGAGTGCGGACTTAAGCTTTACTGCCCAGTCCGCACTCTTTTATGTTATAAGTCTTATTTTGCTGCTCTTGCCGCATTGATCTTCTCTACCAGGAGATCTGCATCGATTCCGTGAACCATCGCTGCCTCACCCAGTGTCTCCATCTGTGCAGACGGGCATCCAAGGCAGTGCATTCCGATTTCCATTAAGATCGGCGCGCATTCAGGATATACGGATAATAATTCGCCGATTGTTGTATTCTTTGTAAATGTTTCCATTATGATTCCTCCTTCTATTATTCAATGTTCTTTATTATAATCTCTATTTTTTAAATTATCAACCACCAAAACCGGAAAATACGTTTTAAAATCAACCTTATTTTGCTTGAATTTTCTGAATTGTTTCTTCTGTTTTTACTGCTTTTCGAATACTCAAAAGTCAATATATTTTTCTTTCTTTTTCGACAAACAAGCAATTTCATAATAACCTTACAAAACATCCGTTCTTTTTTTCACAAAAGTAATTCACAAAAAACACCTGTTTGAGTGTGGATAATGTGAATAACTTTTCGGAAATGTCGTGTTTTCCACGTTTTTTCATATTTTGAGTGTGGATAAGTTGAAAACTCCTATTTTTCAAATTTCGACATTTTTTTACATTTTTGTGCATCTTGCCATTTATTTATTTTCCTGTTGACTTTTTTATTTCTTTCTATCTCATTTTCCCCCGAAAAAATACCGCATTTCAAAGTCAGTCAACTTTAAAATGCGGTCTGAATTTACAGAACTCTTCTGATCGTTATGATATTTGTATAAGTTGCGCTGCAGATTCCAATCCCGTCAGCTTCGTTCATTGCATTTACAATCGTCCCGTCTCCCATGTACAGTCCGACATGCCCGTCATACAAAACAATATCTCCGGGAAGTGCCTGTTCATAGCTGACAGCAACTCCCACATTTTCCATATCCCATGTCGTCCTTGGCAGGCTAATCCCGAAATGTGCATACACAGACTGTACAAATCCAGAGCAATCCGCTCCTTCTGTCAGACTGGTACCGCCCCATACGTACGGATTTCCAATAAACTGACAGGCGTAATCTATGACAGCCTGTCCCGAAGCAGCCTGATTTTGCACAATACTCTGGGCGGAAGCTTCCTGAACCTTCTGTGTTTCCTGCACTATGGTCTGCTCTGGCTTCTTCGCCTCTTCTGCTTCCCTCGTCTCTGCGTAAGAATACGTTGTCTCTATACTGATATACTCCCCGGATACCCAGCCGGCGATCTCCCCTGCCTGCACCGGATACCATCCATCTTTTGGTTCCCCAGTAATTTCATACTCCTGATTCTGCATAATCTGTGTCAGAACCTGTGTCTCTACTCCCTGACCAGCCCTCACATTCAGAACATCAGCTGTTACCGTTGCAACCTCTTTTTCGTATTCCCCTGCATGTGACTTTGCATCTTCTCCCAGGTACAATGTATCTGCCGGAACGAATCCCTGCGCATCTCCTGACTGGATCTTCACCCAGTCTTCTTTATATTCGAGAACTCTGACTGCCGAATCCGGATACAATTTTCCGATCCAGTCACTGTTCTCATCCGGCGCACTTCTTATATAAGTAAATTCTTCACCTGTATTCGAAAACGCCATATTCAAATACTCACCCTCACCTGTCGGTACCAGATATAACTGCAGATTCTCCTTTACTTTCGTTTCATAACAATCTGTTACTACTGTTTCGATTCCTGCAGCCGGCAAAACCGGATATACTTCCGCTTTCTGATCTGCCGCATAAACTGCACTCCCCGGAATCATCATCATTCCTACCAGAGCAGGAATGACTATTTTTTGTTTCATGTGTGCTGCTTTCATATAAAACCTCCTCTGTTTTCTGTCTTTATCTTTTGTAGGAAGTTTTAAATGTTACATAATTATTAAATTTGTTACAGTGTGATTATATCAGTGGTTATACGATGTGTCAACAGTTTTAAAAGGGGTTTTTCTCCTGTATTTCGACATATCACGATATATTATGTCTGTTTATTTTTTATTTATTAACTTTCTTGTAACATTTTATCAAATAAAATATTCTTTTTTCAAAAATCCTATTGACAAACTTTCAAAACTGTATTATAGTCTAAACATAGCAACGATTACTATTATTGTTTTGAAAGGAGAACTCACTTGGCTACTTTGAAATATAGCAGACAGCGAGAGTCCATCAAGAACTATCTGGCATCGACCACTGAGCATCCAACTGCTGATACGGTCTATATGCATGTCAAAGAGGAGTTTCCGAATATCAGTCTTGGAACTGTTTACCGGAATTTAAATCTGCTGACTGATCTCGGTGAGGCAGTCAAGATTACAACTCCTGACGGCGGGGACAGATTTGACGGTGATGTGAGACCTCACAACCACTTTTTCTGCACTTGCTGCAAAAGGGTTCTGGATATCAACATGGATATGCAAAATGTCACAGAGCTAAATGAAATTGCTGCTAAAGATTTTGATGGAATCATTGATTTCTGCACGATGACTTTTTATGGAAAATGCGGAAACTGCATCAAAAAATCTTAAATTTGTCCATAATATGGAAAGTTTTCTGATTCCGTATTATAATATTAACCAAAGGCCGACTCATTCCGGTCAAATTCAATTAAGAAAAGGAGATTTGAACTATGAAAAAATTTGTTTGTACAGTATGTGGTTATGTTCACGAGGGAGACGCTGCACCGGCTGAATGTCCAGTCTGTCATGCACCAGCTGATAAATTCAAAGAGCAGACAGGAGAAAGATCTTGGGCTGCAGAGCACGTTGTAGGTGTTGCTCAGGGCGTAAGCGAAGACATCCTTGCTGACTTAAGAGCAAACTTTGAAGGAGAATGTACAGAAGTTGGTATGTACCTTGCTATGGCAAGAGTTGCTCACAGAGAAGGATATCCGGAAATCGGATTATACTGGGAAAAAGCTGCCTGGGAAGAAGCAGAGCACGCTTCTAAATTCGCTGAATTGTTAGGTGAAGTTGTTACAGACAGCACAAAGAAAAACCTGGAGATGAGAGTTGATGCTGAGAACGGAGCTACAGCTGGTAAATTCGATCTTGCAAAACGTGCAAAAGCTGCTAACCTGGATGCAATCCACGATACAGTACACGAGATGGCAAGAGACGAAGCTCGTCACGGAAAAGCTTTCGAAGGTCTGTTAAAGAGATACTTTGGCTAAGATTTTCCTATCTTAATATAGAACCTATAAATGAGCAAATTTGAAAAATTGCACAAAACTACACTGCGAATTTCATAAA
>OBVN01000058.1_pt1 | contig 82010 bp, 96 predicted proteins | sample 1476171 | NCBI WGS metagenome assembly OBVN01 (sample SAMEA2580014, study PRJEB22360) | human gut metagenome | biome: human gut; feature: human-associated habitat; material: faeces | place: Denmark | collected 2008/2010
CGAGCATACGTTTTTTTATTTGCCCCCCTTTTGTGACGGCTGCCGTAGCCTCTGAACTATCAGCACTAATGCGAACATTAATATTGCTATCTGCCATTTTCTATATCTCACCCCCTGCCTCTCTAAACTCACGGATAAAGTCCGCCTCTGCTTGCCGTTTCTCGGCCTCTGTAGGCGGATATAGAATGTCAATAAATTTCTTCGGTTCGATTGGCTCGGCTAGCTGCGTGTTCATGATATTAGCCACCCAAAAAGCTCGGTTTGTATCCTGTAGTTTTTGCCTACGTTCATAGCCTCTAACTAACTTTCTGTATTCCATAGGCTGCAATCGCATAAACTCCCACGGCTTTAGCTCTAACACGCTGTATGCTATATCTTCCGCATTTCGTACCCATAAAGAAAAAGAGGGGGCGCTTTGGCCCCCCTCTAGTTTTTTGCTTGTTCGGCCTCGTTTTCGATAGCTAACTTATCATCTGGCGTGAGTTCGTTTGGGTACATTTGATAGTACATTTTAGAACCCAAAGCACCGCTTGCTATAATTGCTTGCATTAAAGGCGCTTGTAATGATAAGAGGCTCATGTCTTTGGTTTCATCAGCAAGTAGCTCGTCAAACAATTCATAATATTGTTGTGCGTTGCGTTTATGCTGTTTCATACCAATGGCATAACCTGTGATAATGCTATTGATTGGCCAAATGCTCATTTGTAAGAGTTCCCCAATAGGTTGCCCTACAGCGGCCTCAAACTCCATGAGGCGCTGCATATTGAACATTAAATATTCGCCATTTTTAAAAAAATCACAATTTACTTTTTTCATAATTAAAAACTCCCTTTATTAGCGCTAATTTAGGAATGTTATAGGCTACCTATTAGCCTACTGGTGCAGGTTGCAACTCAGAGAGAGGGCCTACACCATTCAAAGAGCCTTTATAAGTCGCTACGCCGTCGTGAGGTGTAGAGATAGAAAGCTCTGTAACGCTGGCAATACCAGTGAAGAATGTCTTGTCTGGATATTCAAACTTAATCATGACATTATCGCCATTCAAGAAAGCTTTTTCTAGCAAAGTAAGACTTTCCTCTTTAGGCATAAGCAATGTTTCAAGAGCAAAGCTCCACTCTTTAAGGCCTGCGATAGTGGACTTCCAACCACCAGAGCCCTTATGAGAGGCGTCGATAGAGTCAGCCTTACGAGATAAGTCGCCGCTACGTTGGCCGCCTAACAATAGCCATTTAGCGCCTGCTTTATCGTTTGTGCCAATGTTCAAATATAATAGGTAGTTTTTGCCTGCGGTTGGCATATCCACCGCCGCTGGTTTGTACAATTCAGCCATTAATAAATACCCCCTTTAGTATTTAGATTATTGTTTAGGTCATACAGCTTAGCCTCAAATCGGTATTGCGTACCGATAAACGGCCTCATGCTGTCGTGATCATCTGTTTTATTGGTGCAGCGAATATCAACAATTTGATAGCCGCTGTCTTGTAATACGCAATATTCCTCATTAAGTGCGCCGCACAGCTCACGAAAGGCAATAATGATTTTCTCTATTTGGCTTTCGAGGGCTGCAATCTGCTCATAAGCCACATCGAACTCATGGCTATCTGATTTAGTCCATACCTCGATGTAAAACTCTTGTTTGAGCATATTCTGCACTTTATCGTCGCTAGGGGTTGCCTCGCCTCGGCCTAGCATTACCATTCCGAGAGAGTCTACTCCAGCATTTTGAGGATTTAAAAAGCCGAGCTTGACTTGTCCGTCAAACCCAGCTTTCTCGATTGCGTATTTAATTTTATTCAATAATTCAAGCCACATATTAGCCACCTCGATATAGAGGAATACTTCTATACCCTGCATACTTGGACGGCTGCCCTGTGAGCTGCTCCGCTGTGATTTGGTTTTCTAAAACCGCTATTCTATTGTTGATATATTTCAACTTCTTAGAATAATAATCATCATCTTGGCCGTTTCTGCTGTATTGTCCAGTTAAAGAGGCGCTTTTATTCATGCAAGTTTCTCGGTAGCAATACAATGTTACTAATTCGTCTACAACGAACGATCGTATTACGTCGCCCTCTTGCACGCCTAACTTTTTAGCCAATACATACAGCCAATTTTCGGCTTTCCTCAACGTGCTTTCTAGCACATTAGGCCCTAGTAGCTCATCATCGAATATCATGCTTTGAAATTCGTATAGCATATATCAAACCCCTTACAGTTTAATGTGCAGCTCTGTTCGCTTAGCCCCTAGCTCTACATTACGAGCGATCTCGCCAAGCGATACATTAACAGCTTTCGAGAATATATCACGAACCGCCTCACGGCTATTATCAAGAGCCTCATATAAGAATTGGTCAGGCTGCGTGCCTCGATGAAAAACACGTTTAGCAAACACAAACCCATTGCCGCCAGCAGGAACCCAGCGCAAGGACTGCTTTTCTCTAGGAAAAATATAATGCGCTCGTGTTCCCTCATGTATGAAAGGCCCGTAAGGTGCGAGGTTATTGTCGATATATACCTCTGCTGTTTTATCGCCAATCATTCGCACGTCTATAGCCCTTTCGAGCTGGCCGCTGCGAGAGGTAAAGCGATGAGTGCGTTGTGCCTCTTCCTGTACCTCTCGAGCGCTGGCTCTTATAGCTTGTCGTAGGCGTTTTTCAAACACCTCTCTAGCGTTCATGATTATTTCTTACTGGACTTTGTAGCTTTCTTACCCTCGCCGTCTGTCGGCTCTGTTTCTGGGTTTTCATCGCCTACACCGCCCTCGCCGTCTGTCGGCTCTGTTTCTGGTTCAAATTCTGGCTCTAATACAAAGCCCTCATCAAGCCATAGCTCGAGAGTGCTTTCATTGTCCGTGTATCGAACCTCATTCATACGAATTACTCTGTATTTACCCATAGTTACCCCCTAATTATGCGCCAAAGTTTACCCACAAGGACGCTAAGCGGTTCTTAGGAACCCATACGTCATGGAACTTACGATAATCAATCGCCCATGCGTCAGCTTGTTGGTTAATAGTTGGATCAAAGATACGCATTTTGTCTGTTTTAGATACAGCAATAGCAGCTTTACGGCTCATGATAAGCCAGTTAATAGCTTTTGCGCCTGTATCAGCTTTAAAGCCGCCTTTTTCTTGGCCGCTAGTTTTGCCGTCGTTAAACACGTATTGAGATTTTAAGCGTGCGCTAGATACTCCGATAATAGGAATTTCGTTATATGTGCGAACACGAGTATTGTATTGTCCTTGTGTAAAGTTAGCTACATTGAGCATGCCTTTAGCGCCTGCTGCCTCGTTCAAAATACCTTGAACACGTGCGCTCATTACGATTACCAAATCGCCAGTTTCACCGATTAAGTCCTCAATTTCCATGATTTCTTTGTTAAGTTGTTTGATGATGTTTGTATCATCTGGCGTGAAAGAGTCTGTTTTGCGGCTTTCTTGCTTAGCATATGCAGCCACTTTAGAGTAACGATAAGAGTCAACCTCTGGAATAACTTGCTCTTTTTGGAATGTAGTCATAACATTTGTGGCTGTTGCCAAGAAGTTTGTTTCGTTCACGTCCATAGAGTCGAGAGAGAATTTACGGCCACGGTCTTGAGTGAGTTTGAAGTCTTGGAATGTCAAAGATACAGCGCCTCGGTTGTAGCCGTTATCACGGTCATAGTTCGCCAAGCCGTCAACGGAAAGAGTAGGAATTTTAACAGTATCGCCGCCGTTATATACAACGTCGCCAGCGTTAGCCTCCATAAAGCCAGATGTAGCACCTACGAGCATTTGTTGGTCGAGTACTTTTTGGAAATTTTGAGCCATTTGCAAAGTATTAATTGCCATTGATTGTTACCTCATTTTGTCATTAAAAATTAACCCTCGCTAGGCGGTTTTATGCCTGCGATTTTGTACATTTCTGCTAATTGACCATTTCCGTCATTAGCATTGCCAGCACCTGCACCACTGCCGCCCTTTTGCGTAGTTTTAACAGCGTAAGGCTTATCAGCAAGAAATGCCGTTGCGCATTCTTCGATAGTGCCGATTGTGCCGTCGTCCTTAGTCCAGCCATAAGAGCCGTCCTCTTGAACGCTGATTTGTCCAGCAATAAGCTTGCTGAATGTTTCGGCGTCCGTGCAGTTCGCTTTCGTGAGCGCTGCGATTGTTTGAGCGCTGATTTCTGAATTAGTACGCTTTTCAATCTCTGCTTGGCGTGCTTTTTCGGCTTGCTCATACTTGTCTGTAAGGCCTTTGATTTGTTTCTCTAAAGCCAAGATTTCTGGGCTTTTTTCGCCTTTGTGAGCCTCGTATTCGTCAACCTTACCCTTTAACTCATCACGTGCTGTCGTTAAATCGGTAATCTGTTTCTCGAATTTAAGGCGGTCGGCTTTGGCTACCTCGTTAATACGAGAGATTTCGCCTTTAAAGCCTGCCACGAGGTCTTTGCCCCCCTCGAGTTTTTCAAGTGCTGCGTACAATTCTGCTAAAGTCATGAGTCTTTCTCCTTTTCGTCATGAATTTTGCCACCGTTCGGCTCCCCTAATTAATGGCAATATAAAAAGGCCCATGCATTCACTTGCATAGGCCTGTAGGTCTAAATTATGTATTTTCTTTTGGTGTTCTAGGCTCGAATGTTTCCCCATTCCAGCCCTTTACGTGGTCTTTCCAGTTAGCTTTGCCAGCTGTTACATCTTTGCGGCCACTAATGCCAAGTAATTTCTCTTGATGATCCTTACTAATCGAATTGATGTACCTCATGCCGCCCTCGTTTGTATTGTCCTTTGCCTTTGTAATATCGACTTCAAAATCAAATACAGGCGATATTCTACACATACAATGAGGGTGAGCAGGCAGTTTAGGGAATTTGTCCTTTGGATAAACACCCTTACCCAAACCGTATAAATCAGCATTAGCGTAAAAGTCGCATATATCATAGCGAGGGTGTCTACTGGATAACGTCCATTTCAAAGCCACTACATCATCATCGTGAGCATATCGGTTCATCTGGCCGTCAGCGTAAGCCCTAGCATTTTCTGTGCGAGCTATTCGCTCGGCGTTGTATCGTGCCTTTTCTTGTACCGCCACAGTTACAGCTCGAGAAAGGTCTATAGCGTTGCCCTCGTCTACGGCTTTTATAAGCTCTGAATAGGCCGCTCGTAGGCTTGGCGTTGTATTCTGCTGCACTAGCCGCTCTGTGCGTCTAATAGTCCGCTTAAACCTTGCGAGTTCCTCTTTACTAAGAGATTGAGGCGGTTTCAATGTTCTTATTCGTTCTATATGCTTAGGGAGCTTATCGGTATCAATAATGCCGCCCTTGCCATAGCCCTCGAATATAGAGCGAGCTATCTCACGAATGCTTTTACCACGCTTTAGAGATTGAGATATAACCGCCGTCGTCTCTCGCCGTACTTTATGAGCGTTTCGATGTAAGCGCTTAGATAGCTTTAAGCCGTCGCTCGCCCAAGCTGCTTGCATGGCCTCACTGATTGATTGAGTCGTGTAATTAAAAGGCCTATGACCTGCCACCGAGAGCGGTGTAAGTACACTATGATAGGCTTTGTTAAAATTCTCTACCATATCAGCCGTAAGAGGCGCCTCTAGCATTTCCATAATAGGATACGTCTTATAAGCGATTTGAACGGCCTTATCGGCTGAATATCCAAGCGATACTAACTCACGCACCATTTTTTCAAATTGCTCGAGGATTTTATCAAGCGTTTGGCTCGTCTGTGTCATTATCGCCACCGTTTAGATCATCATCGTCATAGGTTTGGTCTTGGGCTTTAGTATCAGCCGCTGTTTGCGCCTCTTTAACGATTGCGTCTTTAGTTTCCTTTTCCAAATTAGGCATATAAGCGTCAATTACTTTCTTTAAGATTTCGCTATCGAACGTGTCTGACTCAAATTCGAGGTCTTTGGCTTGCTGAGCTTGTGTAAGGCTTTCAGTAACATCATTTACTTTGAAGTCTTTTGGATACTCGCAAAAATACTCCAAATTATCGCCGCTCCATAGCTTATAGAGAGCAATAATATCATATTCAGCATTCTCACAACGAACTGCAAAGGCTGCGAGATTTTGATTAGTACGCTCAAAATCCCATTGCTTAGCCACGCCACTCTTAGCTTGCTGCACTCCGATAACGCTATCAATGCCGCTCATGCGATACATTTCATTGATGAGCTTATCAATTTGAGCCATAAGTACCTCAGCTGGCCCTTTATCTGGTGCGATGAAATTCGGCGCTTTACTTGACTCGAATGGATATGCGAGCAAGTTGTCTGTGCCGATTGTTATATCTTGCAAGCCATTGTTATCGACTGGCATAGTCAAGATAGAGAATGTCTGATTATATAGAATTTGAGAGAGTAGAGAGCATAAGTTATACACGTGAGCATTTGTTTTAGCGATACTCAAATACTCTGGCGGCGGAAGAATATCACGCTTGCGTGCAGCTCTTCCGAACCATTGAACCACAGGAATGCGGCCGATGTTATGCTCGCCTTTGTCGATGAGTTTATTCTCATCATCTGTGATTTTCCACTCGGTAGGCGTCCATGTATGGCAACGTGCTTTGATTGTGCCGTCAGCGTTCTTCAAATATGTTGCGTAAGTAAATAGTTTGAGCTTTCCGTTGTCGTCGAACTCATAATTTACTACGTTTTTGGGTTCAACCGCTGTTAAATACGGCATAGACCTATTGGCCAATGTTTCAGCCAAAGAGCTGCCGAACTCGCTCACGTTATCAGCCACGATATACATAACGCCATAGAGCTTAGCTGCTATAGCATTCTGCTCTATAAATTCCTGTAGCGATGTGCCTTGACGGTCTACATCGTTAATGAACTCATCGAATAATACAGATTTGCCGTATTCTCGTTTGATTTCGTCTTTGAAGATAGGATCTACAGAGGCATTCAAAATAGGCCCTGTGTAGTTGAGATAGTATGCTATTTTGCGTCTAAAATTGATTGACTGCGTACTCTCTCGAGCGTGTTCCGTAATCGCCATTCCAGTAGCGAACATACCGCTACCATAATAGGCGTCATGTAACAGCTCATACTCCTCTAATCGAGGGTTATTGTTAATTATTGCCATATTGCCCCTTTCTAATTAATGTTAATTCTGCCGCTACGAACCTGCGGCGCATTGATTTTCTCTGCAATTCCTGTGAGTGCGTCTGGTGCGTCATCATGTGCATTCTTGCCCTCTCGCTGATATTTGGTAATGTCAGCAGCGAACTGCGACCACCTATCACGCCAATTTCTAGGCATATATACGTGGTTCATCACCCAAGTTGCATTGGAATGAATACGAGCTATTTTATTGCCGCTTTGATGAAACATATTGATCACACACTTATTAGAGTTATATTTCTGTTTGAGTATACTTTGAACATTACGGCCAAACCCTCGGCCGCCGTTATTGCTTTCTATATCAGCCACATTTACGCCGTTTCTATGCAGCATATCTGCTACTGCTGGCTCTGTGGTTTCCATAGCGTCTTTTGTATACACTACATCAAGGATATAAGCCTCGCCGTCATATACGCCGTATGTGATACTAGCTAGGTAATTGCTGCCAGTATCGGCAGTATCTGTATAATTCTTGATACACGAAAATAACACGTTACCTTTATCATCTTTTGGCAACGTGTCATATGTAAGTATTTGACTGTAAAGACAGCCCTTTAAGTCTATCGGTATTTGTTGATAGTTGGCGCTGGCAATATCCTCGCCCATAGCCCTCACTTTTGATGTGTAAGAGGCTTTAGAGAGTACCTCTTCACAAAGCATAGAGCCGTCGTCTTGTAAGGCTTTCATAGTAATGATTTTGGCTTTAAATAATGGATCATCTTTAAAATGCTCGATAGCCCTGCCTGCTAAATCATCACTAGCCCAGCGAGTCATAATTATGATAATCTTGCCGCCCTCTTCGAGCCGTGAAAGCATAGTGTTCGTAAACCATTCCCAATGTTTCTCTTTCACACTGGCATTGTAAGCCTCTTCGCTATTTTTAATGATGTCATCGATGATTAAGAGTGTAGCGCCAAATCCTGTAGCCGTACCAGTTGGCGAGGTTGCAAGGTATGAATTAGTGTAGCCCTCTAAGCTCCATAGGTGCGCCTGTGCGTCGCCTACGGCTACTCTTACATTTGGGAATACGTCGGAGAATACAATAATATCCTCATCGGCCTTACTCTCTTGAACCGCATTTCTAACCGATTTACTGAACATTTTAGAAAGCGTTTCATTATATGAGCCAGTCATTACCTTTACAGCTGGGTTATTACCCATGCACCACTGCGTAAAGTGCTGCGCCGTTAAACTTTTTCCATGCCTAGGCTATGGGGGCAGGTTCATGATAAGCACGTTATATGTATCATCTTCAATAAAATTCTGTAATTCATTACAAAGTCTAACTAAATATTTACGGCTCTTTTTGTAAAAACCGCCTGTCTTTAATTGGCAATAATAAAAGAACTCACGTCTTGCGAGTTCTCGTTTAGCTAGTTGTATTATTTTTTCTTTGTGATCTCGAACCTGCACGCACTCACCCCCTTTACATGACTATATACAGATTACTGCTATTTATCACCTATGAGCTTTTTAATATCAGCCGTATCTATTCCATCAAATGGGTTTTTCACCTGCACGGCTGCGTCTACAACTTTAGTATCTCGCCATGCCTCTGGGTTTCTGTTTTTAAGCCAGAAAATAAGAGATGTAGAGTTAGGTTGCACGTGTTTAGTAACAACCTTAACAGGAACTAATATTTTCTCTCCTGTTTCTCCATCTTCCATTCCAATTTGTGTAACTTCATCATAAGAATACCCCATAGCACTTTTAAGCAAGGCATTTTCAACCATAATGTCTACTACTTCCTTACCTCTTTTTACGGCCTCAGCAAATTGAGGATATTTCTTTTTCCAGTCATAAAGCGTGGTTGTAGTAATGCCGATATTATGGGCTATTTGCTCATCGGTTAGACCGTTGCGAGCCCAACCCTCTAAACGAATAAGATTATCTGGCTCTAGCCATTCTTTATATAGGCCCTTTCTGCCTGCATTGCTCTTTTTCTTTGATTGCGCTTTCTTAGCTGCCACGATCTCACCTCTTTTATATGCTTAAATACAAAAACACCTCGAACAGAGTACCCTAATCTCTGCCGAGGTGTTTTTGCTGTTGGTTCTATATGTATGTCGAAAGAAAGGAGGATAGAATGAAACGTATAAGCACCATTCACCACTAACATAGTACCACAGATATTTAGTACTGAATATGACAGCTTTTTGACATTTTATAGAGCATAAGCACCAAATAAATATATGCTCAAATCATCTATTCCTTTGTCGAGCCACCTATACACATTTCGCTCAACTGTGTTATGCTTTTCTGCGATTTCTGCGATTGTTAAATCGTTGATATATCTATCAATTACGCACTCACAATAGTGCTTGTTGTTGTTAATGCAAGTTGTGCGGTATATTTCGAGCATTTTGTCTATATGCTCAATAATTAGCTCGGTACGTCGCTTACTGGCGAGAATGGTCTCAATTTGCAGCAAGCCTCTACGATTAAAGACCTCATACAATACTGTTTGTAAGTCGCTAGGCGTTAGCGTTTCCTCAGCCCTTGCAATAGCGCTCTTACAATGGGCTTTCATAGCTGTGTAGCCCTCGAGTAGCGTTGTAGTATTCTTATAGGCCCTTTCGTTTTTCTTGGCTAGCATATCCTCGTTACGCCTATTAAATTCGGTTAAGGCCGTTTGTGCTGCTGTTTCTGCTGCAATCTTAACGATAGCCTCTACCTCTGACTCAGTAAAAGTGCGCCCCTTACACTCCATTTAATCACCCCCATATATAGTGAAAGCCAGCAGCTAATAATAGTATCATTCCGATTGCGGCCAGAATACCAACCACGATAAAGATTATGAATGCACTCCACGTTATAAAGTTAAGGCGCTTATTGATTTTTTCCTCAACAGCTGCATGTGCCAGTAATCGTGCATTTTGTAAATTTTGCATTCGCCCATAGTCCACATATTCTGTTAAATGTAGGCGATCATCATTATTCTGATTTTCCAATTCTTACCGCCTTTCCGTCTTTAACCTTGTAAATAATTTCTTTCTCAAAATACACGCCGTTAGGAATACGCTTATTTCTTATAAGCCATTGGCGAATTAACTTCTTGACTCCGCCATACAACTCAGAGAACTCGCTTTCTGATACATTTCTCATAACTTGATTGTCATTAATAATGCAATCGCTTTCTTCCTCGATTTCTTCGAGTAAGTTTCGAGTCCACATCGTAACGCTAGGCCACCATTGAGAGCAACGCACTAGATAAAATATATCCTTGCCGCACCTTTGAGCCTCTTTTATGCCTGCTGCTTTAGCCTCTTTTAGGCCGTGTATTTCGTTTTCTCGAGTCCATTCATAACAGCCGCTCTCGAGAGTAACGATATAAGTATCAGTTTTCATCGTCGCCACCTGCTAACTCTACATATTTTGGACTTGCCATTCTGACTTCTTCATAATTCCAACTTGTACAACCAGAACTATAAAAATAAACATAACCATTTTCATATTTTGCAAAATAGCGTTTTAGCGGATCGTGTGGATTTTTTATAATTATCGGCGTATCCACAGCAACTTTGCCCCAATCAACAAAGCCGAGATACTTGCCAATATCGAGATAATTCGGCTCATTAAAATCTGGGAGTAAATCGCTTAATAAGTCAATTCGCTCAAAATCTCCGCTAACATATATGTGATTTCCCTTAACTTTTGGCGGTTGCTTTGTGGCTAAATATCCGCCCATTGCGCCAGAATGAAAAATGTATTTAAACCCTCTATCATATAGTTTCTGTAGCAGCCACTTACGGCCCTCTTTATCGTTCATGTTAATACTCCTTTTCCTAACCGCCTAATGTTGGGCATTCACATTCCCAGTAATAATCATCGAATTTGCGTTCCTTATAAAGCACGACCTCGCCTTTATTGTTGATCTCAAATTCTTCTACAAATTCCATACCTCGCTCATAACACTTGCCCTTTATATCGAGGTTATATTTTTTGGCCAATTCTACATAACCCTGCCCACTTACACCCCAAGCGTGATGTATTTTAACGTTAAAAACACCTATACCCTCTTCGTTAAGTATGATTGGATCGTTGGCCTCTTCTACATCGCTGCTATACACACATGAGCGGTAAAGCGACTTCAAAAACACTGTTCGCTCTGGTATATCAGGCACTAAATCAGAAAAGCACATCTCAGGGTTAGAGCCCTTGAATTCGTTTGTTATAAACTTGATTAAATCTTCTTTAGTTCCTCTAAACTTAACCCAACCTTCGCACCAATTTGGCATATTATCTACCTCATTTCGTTAATGTTATTAATATTTTTTCAGTAGTAAAGCTATTTTCAGTTAATTGAACTTTTCTATCTATCATTTTAAGTTCGATAATATCCTCGACGCTTAATACTCTATAGCCCATACCGTCTTTAATTTTTATAAGCACTGCACGATCACTGTTCTGATTTTCCTTAGCAACCTTACGAGCATATTGTAGGGCTATATTTAAGTCGTTATCAGTCATATAATCTCTACATTTCAATGTAAGATATTCGCATTTTTGATAGGCTTTAAATTCAACCTCATCAAAGCCGTGTTTGAATAATTCCTCTGTGTTTATCATTTATCGGCCTCTTTACTGAGCATTCCGCATAATTCTTGTTTTACATACGCCCTTATATCTTCGATAGAGCTATCAAGTGCGTTATGCTTTAAAATTTCATCGTTCATTATGCTGTTTAAATCAACCTTTACACCATATTTTTTATAACGCCAGATATACCCATATACGAAGCCATAGGCAAAAACTGCTTCTCTTTGCTCAACGCTAGGAATGATTATATCGTTACCTATAGCAACGGTTAAAGCCATTCTTAGCTGTTCTAAATTTTCAATACTTTCAAATCTATTCATACTTGCCTACTCCCTAAGTTCAGCGCTCACATACGCCACTAATGATACGGCGAATGTACCAAGCAATATACCGAGTATTCTCAATACATCGCCGCCAGTTACGTTGAATAGGCCTATTAACCAAAGCACTGCCGCAATAGCAAGCGCAATAAGCTCGACTTTCATTACCAGAATAAGTGCTATGGATATTGTGTATAATAATGCTTTCATATGTTTACCTCATTTTCTATTTTCATAATATGCTTTCCGATTTCCTCAACTACGTTGACAGTAACGGCATTACCAGCTTGCTTATAAAGTTGGCTATTACTATTTACCGCCGCAGCCCTTTCGAACTGTTTATCTGTAAAACCTTGTAAGCGCCAGCACTCTTTAGGTGTTAGTTTTCTAATTTGGATAGTTTCATCATCAACTAATACACCTAAATTATCGCTAGTTGTTAATGTATTAGATCGTTGCGGTTGTACTCTACCTCTTCGTGTTTCGCTATCTGGATATGCAAGGTCTACCCCATCGCCAACTTGCGCAGTCATATAGCCTTGTTTATTCGCAGATCTAATTAATACACCGTGGCGGTCTTGACTCGTTAATGTAAAAGCTGGCTCGCCCTCATCTTTTAATCTACGCCCATTTTGTCGCTTTTCTTCTCTGTCTGGCGTAAGGCATGCTCTAGCGCTTATGATTTTAGGCTCTCGATCTCCCCCGCCACATGTATTTAACGTTGGCGCTATTCCTGCCGTAGAATATACTCTGCCTGTTTGAGGGTTTCCGCCAAAACTATTAGTTTTTCTTAAATTACCGACTTGCTCAATAACCGCTGTACTTTCTCTTTTGATAGGTAAAAGTCCGCTGGTACATCGTTCTCCAATATATCCAACAATGTACACTCGTTCTCTGTTTTTGTGGCACTCCGTAGTCTTTGGAATTGTACACTTTCCATTCGATACTGTACCCTCTTTCGGCCATTTCACCGATAACGTTAAGGAACCCTGTTCCGCCGTCGATTGACAGCAAATTCTTAACGTTTTCACACACAAGCCATTTGGGTTTATTTTCTTTACACTCATCTAATAACCTCATAATTTCATAGAATAAACCGCTGCGAGTACCCTCTTTCATTCCTTTTTATTTCCCTGCGATACTCACATCTTGGCAAGGAAAGCCGAAAGTCCATAAATCAGCCTTTGGTAATTCCCAACCATTAACCTTTGTTACATCATTTCCGAACCATAAATTCGTTGTATCATACATAGCTCTATATGAGACCTGTGCGAATTTATCAAATTCACACCAGCCTACACACTCCATGCCTGCACGTTCTAAGCCGCTATGAAAGCCGCCTATGCCGCTGAAAAAATCTATAAATTTCATATATATCCTTTCTTTACCACCCATAATATTTAGGCTTTCCGATACGTCGGCGTACTCTATTGGTAGTATCCTTAACATATCCCAATATATCGCCGCTCTTATCTCGAGCCTTTCTCTGATTGATTAAGCTGTCCGAATACTTTACATAAGGCTCACATTTTGCATGGCAGCCTACAATTCTGTATTCACAGCCTTTGCATGGCGATTTAAGCATATGTTTACCCACAGCAATTTTGCAAAATATATGAAACGCTCATAATGTGAGAATAATTCTTTACAATAACCGGCATTTCTTCAATAAATTTAGAAAATTGTTCGTCACTTAGGCCTTGCATGAATTTTCTTTGTTCTTTTTCAAATTCATTTTTCGCATTTCGTGCCTCGTTTATTGTTTTGTATGAGCCATAACACCCTACATTATCGCTGCCATTGCATTCTATTAATACTACCGTATACATTTATTCACTCCCCTTTAGTTGTTCTTTCCATTCGCTTATTGTAAATACTGGCATTCCCCTTTTTAAAGCATGATCAAGCTCACCTTTACAACCTCTGCTCGTTTCCCAGCCGTCGCAAAGCACTAGCACGTCGCAGTGGCTCAATAAACCTAAGCAAATATCAAGTCCTCGCTGGTACTCGTCGCCAGTAAGATACATGAACCCATAATTATGAATTGGCGAGACGTAATCGTGCTCGCTATCATTCATAACTAAGTCATTCATGATTTTATCAATTTTTAACTTGTTGCTTTCTTTACCGCCATAAGGGTGAGCAATATATATAAGCCGCTTTTTTATCATCGGTTCACCCATTTCATACACCCTATTCTTAAATAATGCATTAACCCATTAGTACTTAGAGGGTATGCGTCTTTTCTGGCTTTAGCACGTTTTACAAAGCCGCCAAATTCGTATATATTCCCTCTAAAATCTGCAACATCAATCTCGTCAATCAAGATTAAGCCTGCGTCGCCTAACAATTCATCAATCACATCATAATAATCGTCATACAAACTTCTAGGCACTGCATAATATAGATACTTAACATTTCCGCAGTCATGATAGCGTTTCTTTTTAAAATCACGCTTAAAATCTTGAATAGATGTTTTAATTTCAACTTCTGTGATGTATTTTGTTTTTAAATCAAAATATATAAAATCAGCCTCGTATTCTGATTTCCCAGGGCAGTACATGCTCACATTAGGAATGCATATTTTTCTTAAAAATAAATGCTTGCCTAATGCATATTGAATATCGCTTTCGTCCATATCCTCACCTCTTTCCATTCAATATTTATTGAATGAGTCGCTCATTTCGAACCTCATTTATGCCTTTGATTTCGTTTATTACAGCAGCTTTTGCCTCATTGAATAACTCTGTATCCTCACCAGCTACAATATACAAGGCTTGCTCTACCACGTCGCATACAAAGGCTAATATTTCTACCGTATTACACCCCTCTACTTTAAATTTGAAGTGCTTTCCGTCATATTCTGCTTTAATGTTTCTGTTCATAAGCACCCCTTTAGTCATAAGCTACTAATTGAGCCTCATCTAGCTCTGCATTTACATATACATCATTGACATTTAGAATTTTTCCACAGTCAACAGTAATCTGTTCGTTAATAGTTTCTAACGCTTGCTCTTTTATGGTTTCTGCCTCTGCCTCGCTGCTAGCTATGATTTCAATATCTAGCTCTATATAGCCTTTTAGATAGGCTCTGTACTCTTTTTCATTCTCATTCATGGTGTGCGATGTCCTTTCATCATGAGTTTTCTGTATTCTTTATACGATATTGAGGTAGGGGCTTTCGGTTTAGCCTTAGCCCCTATCGTGGCAACCTTACAGCGTTTAGGCTTTTGAGTGGTGTCGCACTCTCTAGCTTTTTGCCTTTCGTACTCATTGAGTAAGACAGTATTTTCATTAATTGGCTGAATAGTGATCTCGGCCCTCGGTCTGTCTTTGTCAATGCCTGCAATTTCTGAGCCGTCATAATTGACGATGTATTTGTCATCATCAATCACGCCAGCCGCTTGCAGTATGTCGCTAGTTGCTTGTAATAGGCCTACCAAATCTGGCCAATGTGCTCGGTTTTGTAAATAATAGCGGCACCGCACCGATACTGGCCCATGAACAGCTTGCACTCTCCCCAACTGCATGAGAGCAACTTTCTCATATTCTTTAAACGCTTTTGACGGTAAGAGTACACGTTTATTGTTAATGAGTGCTATTCTGCTGCTGTTCTTTTTCGTTCTTGGTTGGCCAAGTATTACAATTTCCAACTTTACACCTCTATACAATCAATACATTTCACTAAATATAATCAGCAATCTTATGAGTTTCTGTTTCTTGTACCATAAACACTCGATTCTCATAACTATGACGTTTTTCCCACGCTTGGAACACTTTTGTTAGTTCTTCGCTTAACTCTTTAATGTGCTCGCTTTTAACATGAAAAAGGTAATCTTCATTTTGTTCGTACATTTCATCTGGCATGCGATCTCTAACGCATTCAATAACATATTCACTATCTACCTCTGGCACATAGTAATAAGGGTTTCCAATTTCAACCTCATCATTTAATACGTCAATGCCGTAGCGATTATCCCCAAAATCAAACCCTTGATAATTGTCTATACAGTCATTAATGGCGTTTTCTATGCTGTCTTGTGGATCGCCAATCTCATCATAAAAACACCAACAATACTTTGCTTCGTCTTTAACTAACACTTCTATACCTCCTCTATAACTTTCAAATTATTTTCTAATTCTATGCGGAAAATTTCGTTATTTTGCACCCTCTAGCTATTCGCTCGATAATTCTATCGTGAGAATTTTAAACTAGCCTTATAGGTCGTTTAAATGAATTTTTATCATCTGTGAGAGCCGCCCATAAAAACGGCCTCCTTGTATTCGCCACGCAATCGATCATATATACGCTGGCTGTAGTTTTCCTTTGTCCAGTTATCGCTATAGTTAGTGGTTAAGATAATCGGCCGCATTCGGTTATATCGGTCTATGATTATGCTTTCTACTTTAGCTGCTACCCATTCAGATTTTGAGTACTCAGCCCCAAAATCATCGAGCAATAAAAGCGGTATGTTCCGCAGCTTTTGCTCGTAGCTCATGAATGCCACGCTGTCGCCTTTTGACAATGTAAGCATATTGTCCAAGAGATTTGGCATAGAAATCATTAAGCACCCCTTACCAATCTCTAGAGCCTCTTTTAAGAGGCACACTCCTAGAGAGGTTTTTCCTGTGCCAGCTGGGCCCCTTAATATGAGGCCTTTACCTATGCTTAAATTCTGCTCTAGGTTCTGCCTGTAGTCATTCACTATGCGATAGGCCCCTTGGTTTTCCTTTGGAAATGTTCCATTTTGTTTTAGCCAAGTGAAAGACATGTCATAGTAGCGTTTAGGAATGCCAGCCGCTGCGTATATTCTGCCCTTATCCTTTTTAATGACAATCGGCTCATTATAGACAGGCTTAATAAATTCATAGTCAGCCTTTGCCGTGTACCCTTTCGTATTCGGCCTGCCAATCGACTGCCTCATCTTTAGCTTTTCGATTACTGCCGTTACGTCTATTTTTTTCATTTCCTAACCTTTTATTTTTCAACACGCCCTCAACGTATTTAATTGAGGTTTTCCCTCTATCGTGTGTGATCTCGATAGCCTCTACTACTTGCTCTGGGCCATATTCCTCGGTAAGCATTTCTAAAGTTTCTTTTATAAAAGAAGAGATGTCTCCGAAAGTATTTAACCAAGTTGAGAATACATCGCTTTGAATTACTGTATTTTTCTCTTTACTTTCCTTTACTTTACTTTCCTTTACTTTACTTTCCTTTACTTTACTTTCCTTTACTTTACTTTGTGTACTTTTGTATACATTAACTGGGGTTTCTGCAACATTAACTATAGTTTCTGCAACATTAACCCTAGTTTCTGTATACATCATGTCAACATTAACTAAGTTAATGTCAGCATTAATTTTTACCGATTTTCTACGCTCTGTGATTTTAAGGTATCTATTTTGTATTCCCTCAGACGTTAGGACTCGAAAATTGTCGTAAATTCTAAATGAGAATAACCCTACCTCACACGCTCGATTTATGACATTTTTTACATAATCGGTATCGAGGTTTGTATCAAGAGCGATGAGTGCTATATCATCATCTTTAACGTTCATGAAATAGCCCTCATCTCTATAGATCGTTGCGAATATGTATATCAGTACAGCAATAGAGCTGGCCCCACACGAAAGCATGATTTTTCTTATTTTTAAATCACTCAAAAACCCTACATCAAGAGGGAAGTACTCAACCCCTTTCGCTTTAGGTCTAGCCATTATTAAAACTCCTTATCTAATAGGTGATAACGTAATATAATCTCTATCGCTCGTCTTTCCATATAGCCCAATCTGTAGACCATAGTCTAAAATGCTTTTTACTGTATTAGCTGAAACGCCTGTTTCCTTTTCGGTGCGTACCATAAAGGTAGGTGTATAAGGAATATAGAACAGCTTTAACGCTGCGATATGATCCCTCACTTTCACCCAGTCAGAACCGAATTGAGCAAGCATTTTGTCATTGTTATTCACGGCCGACTACCTCGCCTGTGTTGGCGTCAATAATTTCACCAGCCACGTTATAAGTGTCGCCGCTGTGTTCCTCTACAGTTCCCTCATATTCGGCGTCGATAGTTTCGCCGTCAAAATCAACGTCAAACTCGCCGTCTTTATTCATGCTAATTACGCCGCCGTCATTAGAAAGGGCTTGGCTCATTTGGACGCTTTCAATGCTCAAAGGGCCGAATTTGGAAAGCAGGCGTTTGAGTACCGTTTTCTCGGCCATGACATTGAAGTCAGCGAGGCCCCATTTATCTGTGCCGCCTTTATAGTTTTGGCTATATTTCTTGGCATGCGCTTGCATTTCATCAAGATCCATAAATAGCATTTTCTCAAAACCGTTTGTAAGTCTGAAATAGGCTAGATAACCAATGACTTTATCGCCTGTGCGTTCGCCAAATCGGAATTTATCGAGTAAGCGGTTCTCGTATTCGAGCTCGCCCTCGTATACAGTCTTGGCGCCAATATCAATGTATTGGCCGCTGCGTTGCGCTAACTGGATATAACCCTTATACCCAAGTTGGAACTGTGCAGCTCCTTTATAAGGCACGATATAGGCAAAACCAAGAGACTGATTGATTGGCAAGTCTAGCATAGCCGCTTGTGCAGCTGCTCCAATAACGGTGGCAGGATCTGCTTTCATCAAGTAATTATTGTTGTTTGTAACTGCAATAATACTACTCATAAAGCCAGCTGCTTTCTTGCCTAGCATTTCCTCAAATTTTTTCTTGTATGCTTGACTTTCAAGCATGCCTTTTAATGTTTTAGCCTCTTTTGCGGCCGTGATAGTGTTTTTCTTTAATTCAATACCTGTTGTAGTTGCCATTATCTTTTAATCTCCCCTACTATTAACAATTTATTTTCAAAGTCGATGTATACAGCTTTAACCTCTGCCGTATACTTGATTGTGTTTACAGGTGTTTCGATATGTACATCAAAATCATACGGAACAGCCTCGAGCAGTTTTCTCAAATCGTGTGTTTTCATCATTTCACCTCGAACCTACGACTAGGCTCACCCTGCTTGATGTAATTTGTATATAAATCTGGGTGATCGTTCTTGAACGTTTTGCTATCGAACGTCTCACGAGGCTTGCTCGTTTTCCACGATACAACATGCTCGCCAGCCGTCGCCTTTTCGTTGTCTTTCATATAGTCTTTTAAAAGATTTTCAATGCCTCGCTTTTGAGCCTCTAACTCTGTGAGCTGGTCTTTGATTTTAAGATAATCAATAACAGCGTTGCTATATTCAGCAGGTAACTCGATAACATTACCATTACTGTTTTTATAGAGTTTTTTGAGCGCCTCGCTGCAGGCTTTGCTATCGTCTGGCGCTGGCATGGTTTTTGTTTCCACTAGCCGCCAAAATTCAGCCCCAGTATCAATAATCGCTTGAATAACTTCATCATTGCGTTTGATTTCTTTGTAGTAGAATGTATTACCGCCTACGAGGCAAGCTATCCACCAGCTTGCCTTACCAGTTACCGCCATGTAGTGCTGGCACTGCACATAGTAAGCGTCTGGCACGTTGTCGCCCTGCCACTCATCGGCCTTGAATGCGTTCGCTGTCTTGCATTCAAGCCCAGCGTCTAGGCCGACGATTTCTCGGTCAATATTAGCGAGTAAATATGGATATTCCTCGCTTTGTAATGTGAAGTTGTTATTACGCACCTTGTACCCTGTACGCTTTGCGAACTCTTGGGCTACGATATCCTCTAGGATAGTACCCCAATACATCGGCTCGCTTTCTTTTTCCTCTACTGCGTCGCTCGTTTTATCGAGCCACACATCGAGAGGGCTGCGCCATTGATTAATACCTAGCACGGCGCTCATATCAGAGCCGCCAAGCCCTAGCTTGCGAACCTTTAACCACTCTTCACGAGTAGCATTTTTACTGTCAAAAATCTTTTTGTACATTGTGTGATGTTTCCTTTCTTTTCATTAGAAAATAATATATAATAATGTTGTGTGATGTTCCTTTCTTAATTGATTGGAATATAGGGCTATTCGCTTTTTGTGAATAGCTCTTTTTTTATGCCAAAATACAGATCATTGAGTAGATACTGTATAAGACAGCTAGAAATGTGCTTGCCATGCATAGCGTCGCTAATACCTCAATTACCATTTAATTAAAACCTCACCAGTACACCACCAGTAAGCAGTGGCAAAGAAAAAAACCAATGTTAAGAAAGTGAATAGTGCCATTTGTAACGATGTAGGCTCATCATTACGCCCTAGCCGTCTAGCTTTCATGGGTTTGTGTCTTGCTTTTAATTGTCTTGTCATCATATTTCTATTTCCTTTCTTTAAAGTGATATACCAGCTGGCTTAGAATGTCGCCATATGTCCAGCCCATTAATTTATGAGCTCGCTTTAACTGCTGTACTCTCTTTTTCATGGTTTTTATCCCTTTCTTTTTTCCATTTTTCGAAGTCTTTTAAATTTTGAGGGTTATTATAAAAGTTATATATTTCATCAACAAGCAATGTCATAACCTCACGCCCTCATATCTATTAATGAAATATAATTGCCCTTTTCCTGTTACTTTAGGCGTTTTGTTAATGCTTGTTCTGCCGTCTGAATGAGTGATAGCAGTTTCTTTAATTCTGAAAAGTCCTAGCTCCATAGCTCGCTGTGTTGGCATATTGTAAGAGCCGCCTTTTCTTGAAATCAGATAGCCCTCATTTCTTAACCGCTCAAATAACCTATTTTGCCCAATATTGTGGCCGTTTTGGCTTAAAAGTTTGGCTAGATCACCGATTAAAATATCGGTATCGCTAGTACTCACTGCGTCGGCAAAAATCACTTTCGGCCGCTGCGCCTCAACTAATGCTTTAGTCTTGTTGTGCTGCTCTACCTCATCTGCGTAAGCTCGTAGAGCCTCTGGCAATGTTTGAGGAATATTTAGCGAGTAGCTGCCTGTTTTACGTAGTGCAGGTAGTACCTCGTGCGTTATCCAGCGTTTGAACTCTTTTGCCTCTGGCTTGCGGCTTGACATTACCAAGCTATATAAGCCGTATTCATTGACAACGTTCGCCTCACCTTGACGCCCTAGATTCAATCTAGCCCGTTCATCTTCATCTAATCGCTTTAGCGTATCTGTTGTATTTTTAATTTCCAAACAATCGCATACGTCTTTTGCTACAAACCACGGCTCGTTATCTTGTAGAATAATTCGCACATTCCCAAACATTGCATTATTAAATACTTGTAATTCGTTCATTTTTTCACCCCCTTTATAAGAAGTAATCAACTGTAACGCCGAAATAATCAGCGATTTTTTTTAGGGTTGTAACACTTGGCTTATAATCGCCTTTGCGCCACGCCGTAACAGATGATGTATGCAAGCCTAAATCTTTGCACATTCTATAAGCTGTTACGCCGTTCTCTGTTAAGAGAACCTCAATTTTTTTATATTCCATTGCCTCACCCCTTTCTATGTGATAGAATTAGTTAAGAAATATTAATTAATTTCTATTACGTCAAGTTTTCTTAACGTTCCCTATGGCTATATAATAGCACAGAAAACTGAACGTACCTAGTAAACTTTTCGTAAATCTTTCTTAACTATTTTATAAAGTAAGGTCAGAAAAATGTACGAAAGATTTAATAATTTGTTGCAAGAAAAAGGATTGACCGCATACAAAGTAGCAAAGGCTACTGGCGTGTCTAGGTCTACCCTCGCAGCATGGAAAAAGAAAGAATACACGCCAAAAATGGATAAGTTGCAAAAGTTGGCCAATTATTTGGGGGTATCGTTGTATTATTTAACTGGCGAGGTGGACGATTACGATATAATGCGTCAACAAAAGATAGACTTTATTCATCAGTGTGGCGTTGATATTGATTTCACATTGTATGATGATGAGGCTGTAGATGATTTATACGTAGCATGCGCACTCAAAAAAGATGTGATCCATAATTTAGAGTTGCCAGAAATAAAAAAAGCGCCCTCTACGCTAATGAGCATAGAGAACGCTGAGGGGGTTAATTTAAAAGCGGTACTCGAAAAGGATAATATATTGTCTTATGATAAACATATCATTACAGATGAGGAACGTGCCACGATAAAAGCGCTTATAGAGGCGTTTTTAAAAACTAAGTAAAGGGAACATTAAGGGGAGTTATGTATTATGAAAAAGTTAGTTATTGTTGCTTGCCTATTAGCTAGCATGTCATTTTCTGCCGTTGCTATCAACCCAGCGGCGCCATTTGTACCAGCATATACAACCGAGAAAGGCGTAAATGTTAGCGTAAGAGCTGATTTAGATATAAAGAATTATGACGGCGGCAGCGTTGAAATATTGCTGTACACTCAAATAGATAACCCAGAAGAACCATATATTACATGGAAATTAAACCACTTTTACTATGTATTAGATCCGCACGGAACAGGAAAGCCTATGTCTGTACTGTATCGAGTGGATAGGGTTACAAATTTCTCGAGAAATTCTGATTATGTAATGAGTGGCAGCGTGCAGCCTACGCCTATCGTGCCTATTGTTGAGGGTTCCAACGAATATAAAACAGCTATATATGCTTATAATTTCGCTGTGCAAAGTGGCAAAATGGCCGAGGTGCAAGCTAAATATAAAGGCAAGAAATAAAAAAGAGCCCCTATCAAGGGGCTTTATTTATACCTAAAACCAAAAACCGCCGAGCATAAACTTCGGCGGTTATGGTTATCACATCTTTACTTCTTGATAAGATTATACCATTGAAAGGAACATCACACAATGACAAATAATAAAGATTTACAGACTGGCGTTATATACGCTCGATATTCAAGCGATAAACAAAGAGATGAGTCCATAGAGGGCCAAATAAGAGAATGTACAGAGTACGCCCAGCGTGAGGGTATATTAATCACTAAAATATATACAGATAGAGCTCTCTCCGCTCGCACAGATAACCGCCCAGAGTTCTTGCAAATGATCTGTGATAGTGCCAATCAATCATTTAATTATGTTATCGTCTATCAGCTCGATAGGTTCAGCCGTAGCCGTGAGGATAGCGCAAAATATAAAGGTATATTACGCCGTAATGGTGTGAGAGTATTGAGTGCAAAGGAACATATTACCAATGAGCCAGCTGGCATTATTCTCGAGAGTATGCTCGAGGGTATGGCCGAATATTACAGCGTTGAGCTATCTCAAAAGGTTAAACGTGGCATGACTGAAAACGCATTAAAAGGCAAAATGAACGGCGCCGCCATTCCTCTCGGCTATGACTTAACAGAAAGCCACCATTTAGCCGTGAATGCTCACGAGGCTAAGGCGGTAAGGTTAATCTATGACTTATACCTAAAACAGCATTCTATGGCTAAAATTTCAAATATTTTACATAGTAAAGGCTACACGACTAAGCGAGGCCGCAAGATTTCCACTAGCGTGATTAAGAATATCCTATCTAACGAGAAATATATAGGCGTGTACTCATGGGGTGATATTCGTATCGAGGACTCAATACCGCCTATTATCTCGAGAAAGATATTCGACGAGGTTCAAAAGGTTATGCCTAATAGAATTAAAAATAAAGGCCGACGCTCTGAAATGTATAATCTATGTGGCAAGCTAATTTGTGGCGAATGTGGCGGCCATTATGCAGGCTCTACAGCTACATCAAGAAATGGCGAAAAGCACCATTATTACGTATGCACTAATCGCCGTAAATACCACGCTTGCACAGCGCCAAATATTCGCCGAGATGAACTCGAGGACTTGGTGATTAATAAAACACTAAACATCTTAAATGAGCCTCAAATTATCGAGCGTATAGCTCATTTAGTAATGTCTGGCTATAGTAATGTTACCCAAGAGGCTAAAACGGCCATACAGAGCATAAATAATAAAATTAAGGCTATAGATACAGAATTAGATAACTGCATGAGTGCCATTAAGCAAGGTTTTATTACCGATAGGCTAAAATCTGAAATAGAAAGCCTCGAAAATGAACGTCAAGACCTATTAGAGCAAAAAGCGAACCATGAGAGCGCTATTACACCTATAAAATTTACTGCGGCTCATATCGAGTATTTTCTCGAAAGAATGGCAACAGAAAACCCTACCACTAAGACAGGCCGCTCACGTATTCTTGATACGTTTATCAAAAGCGTAACTATCTATAATGATAGGGTTGAAATTATCTTCAATTATAAAAACGAATTGCCAGAATTTAGCAATCAATGCGAAGGTGGTTCGCATTTCAAAGTATTGGTGGGCCCACCTGGGATCGAACCAGGGACCGACCGGTTATGAGCCGGTTGCTCTACCCCTGAGCTATAGGCCCTCAGTTAGTTTCTAGCCTATTAATTATACCGAATAGACTATCATTTAGTCAAGGCAACTCAAATCTTAAGACTGTTTCATTAGCATAAAACGGTGAATCATATGATCTTCGTTAAATACGCCTTTAGTAGTTAGTGTAGTCGTTTGGCTATCTGTAGATTTAATGCCTCTTGCACTCATGCAGCTGTGGGACGATATAATGTGCACAATAACATCATCAGACCCTGTCGCTAAAGAAATTACTTCCGCAATATCTTCACCAATTTTTTCTTGCAATTGTAAACGCTTGCAACACATTTCAGCTATGCGAGGAATCTTAGATAAACCTATGACACGACCTTTTGGTATATACCCAATACTGATACTCATATCATACATCAATGCCATATGATGTTCACAATGAGAGAAGCAAGTAATATCCTTTACTACTACCATTTGATTTGTATCTACAGCGAAGGTTTTACCATACATTTCTGCAATTTCAGCATTTGTATACTGAATGCCTTCATATACCTCTTCCATCATTTGAGCCACCCGTTTCGGTGTTTCTAACAAACCGTCCCGATTAGGATCCTCACCTAATGCTTCTAACAACTGATATATAAGTGATTCTATTTTTTTTGTATCCATATTTACCCCTTTATATCAAGATTCCATCAGACCTCATATCATACTATGCATTAGAAAAGATACTGACACTACACATCCTAACAATACTATACACCCTTTGCATCTGGATCCCAGACAAATTTATGGATTTGCAGTTGAAATCGTACATTCTGTAAATTATATGCTTTCATATAATCGATAATCGATGCCGGCTCAATCTGTCCCCATACAGGCGATACATATATTTGAGCCACTGTAGGATATTGTTCAATTATGCGACGCATACAATCCAAATCTTCTGGGGAGCCAACGACAAACTTTATGAGATCTCGTTCTGTAGCCACCTTGAATATATCTACATTCATAGACTCTTCGGCTAAAGAGGACGGTGTTTTATAATCATAGGTAAACCACACATTATCTCTGTGAAAGCTCGGTATAATCGTGCCATTTGTTTCAATATTGAAATCATAAAGGCTATCATTAAGCATCTCTCGTTTATCAAATTTATCTATATCAATAATACAAGTTGAACCAGCTTGACCTGATGTATTATCCTGCATTGTTTCAGCCTTACGACGATTTAACTCATCGATTAGCTCTACTACAGCGGCTTCTTGCAATAAGGGCTCCCCACCAGTAATAGTAATGCGATGATTACCTAAGCTTTCAATAACATTCGCCACCTCAGATGCAGTCATCTCTGTAAAGACACTATCAATGCCGTAGCTATAAGTCGTGTCGCAATAGGAACAGCGAATATTGCAATCATGGAGGCGTAAAAATGTAGTCAGCAAACCTTGCCGACTACCTTCCCCATCAATAGAGGCAAAAATCTCAATCACGTTCATAAATAGCTGTGTTCCCTTCAGATTCTTGAACCTCTACTTTAAAGCATTTTGGGCCCAATTCATCAGCGATCCATTTCGCCATATTCTCCGCAGTGGGATTAATGTCGCCTAGTACATCGTTGATATGGCGATGATCCAAGCGACCATGAATTTTTTCTTTAATAATCGTAAAGTCGATGACCATCCCGTTATGATCTAACTCTTCAGAGCGTGCATGAACTGTAATAATCCAGTTATGCCCATGAAGATTTTGACATTTACTCGGATAATCTAGTTTTAATTGATGAGATGCACTCACCTCTAACCGTTTAGTAACTGTAAACATTATATCTCCTATCCATCACATAAGCTTTTAACTTATATCTATTACATAAGACTTATCGCTATTACATGAAACCCTTCTCTACTACATAAGTCTTATCATAAAATGCTTTTTATTGTAAGATATTACCATTTTTTATTATAACACAAAAGGGTTGTAATACAGTGCTATACAACACTGCATTACAACCCTTAAGAGATTCAAAATCTTATAAGAAGTCTTTGATTTTATCACGTTTACCGCGGTTGCGCAATTTAGTAAGCGCTTTACCTTCAATCTGACGAATACGTTCTCTTGTTACATTGAAATGTTGACCAACTTCTTCCAATGTACGAGGCTTACCATCCTTCAAACCAAAACGTAAAATCAATACTTGTTGCTCACGATCAGTTAAGCATGTAAATACATCTTCAATCTGCTCTTGCAATAAAATGTAGCTAGCTGCATCATCTGGAGCAATTGCATCTTGGTCCTCGATGAAGTCCCCTAAATGGGAATCTTCCTCTTCACCAATCGGAGTTTCCAAGGATACTGGCTCTTGGGCGATCTTTTGAATTTCACGTACCCGTTCTACAGTAATTCCCATACCTTCAGCAATTTCTTCTGGCAATGGCTCACGACCTTTGTCTTGCAACAATTGTCTAGAAATACGAATCAATTTATTAATTGTTTCTACCATATGTACAGGAATACGAATCGTACGAGCTTGGTCTGCAATAGCACGCGTAATCGCTTGACGAATCCACCATGTAGCATACGTTGAAAATTTATAACCTTTAGTATAATCGAATTTATCTACCGCTTTAATCAGACCTAGGTTACCTTCTTGGATTAGATCCAAGAACAACATACCACGACCTACATAACGTTTTGCGATACTTACAACTAATCGCAAGTTAGCATCTACCAATTTTTTCTTAGCCTTTTTGCTAAGTTGAATATCTTTATATGTAGCATCCTCTTGAGCACCAGCTTCGATTTGCTTAGCTAATACAATTTCTTCGTCAGCTGAAAGCAATGGTACGCGACCAATCTCTTTTAGGTACATTCGTACAGGGTCATCGATATTAACACCAGAATCAACACTTAAATCGATAGAAATTTTCTTCTCGCTAGAAACTTCGTCTTCATCTTCATCCGTTTCAATTGTATGACTATCTGTATCATCAGCATCAATATCTGCCACAATCTCAACATTCAATTTACCCAAAGTCGTATAAATATCATCTAATTGTTCCGCAGTAATTTCCGTCTGCTCATGAAGAGCATCTGAAATCTCGGATTGTGTCAACACACCGCTCTTACGGCCTTTTTCAAGAAGTTGCTCAACAATCTCCTCTATTTGACTTTTTTGTACTTTCTTAGCCACAGCGCTCTCCTTTTTAACCATTAATGATTTACTTAGACCATTCTCTAATTAAATTCTGTATTTCCTGACACTTATGTAATTCGCTAATAAACGTCGAATCTCCTGCTCGTTTTAATTGATCCGCCATAATTGAATGCGCTTTATACTGTTCACGCAATGAATGGAGCCTTATCTTGCGGATTAATGCAGGCACTTGTACCTTATATTCATCGTCACTCATGACGACCAACCTAGAGTAAATATCGTATTCTTGAGAAGATAAAACAGATTGAATTGCAGTTTCATCTAGACGACCTTCGGACTTATACAAGGTGAATAGCTTTTCTATTATACCTCGATATTCAATTTTTTCAAAGTCCTCTAATGGCAAATAGCTCATCATATGTTGTAATACTTCGCCATCTGTGAAAGCTAAGGACAATAATTTTTCCGCATCCCCCTTTGGTAAGTCCTGTGTTGGCAAAGGTGTTGATGCAGTATCCACTAATTCAATTTGTCCTTTTTTCACATAATCTCTAAAGTATCTAAAAATAGTACTATTATCAAGCCATAATGGCAATGCCAATGTTTTTAAAGCATCATCTCTCTGTGTTTGACTATCTATATTTGCAATATATGGGAAAACATCTGCCATAACAGCCTGCTTACCTTCTGTATCATTTGTATCGTGTTTAATTAAAGACTCACTTAATAGATAATCAAGAGGCTTAACAGCTTTAGCAACTAACTCCTTAAATGCCTGTCCCCCATGATTACGCACATAATCATCTGGATCTTTGCCGTCTGGCATGGCAAGGACACGCACCTTAAAATCCGTATTTTGCAATAATTCAATAGCTCTAGCAGCCGCCTGACGACCCGCACCATCCATATCATAAGCTAACACGATTTCTTCAGCCTGCCTCATCAAGATATGTCCATGATCTCTTGTATAAGCAGTCCCCAATGATGCGACTACATTAGTAACACCATGATTATGAGCAGATATAACGTCCATATAGCCTTCTACAAGAATAGCTTGTTTTTCCTCACGAATAGATTTATAAGCCTTATCAAAAGCAAATAAGAGTTTACCTTTTTCAAAGATTGATGACTCTGGAGAGTTTAAATATTTTGGTGTACTATCATCCATAACGCGTCCACCAAAAGCAACTACTCGCCCTTTACCATCCATAATGGGGAACATAATTCTATTTCTGAAGAAATCATAAAATTGACCCTTTTGGTTCTTTCGGACAAGATTCAACTCTAAAAGAATGGAATCTTCAATGCCACGCTCATGAAAGGCACGATATAACTTATCCCAACCATCAGGAGCAAAACCAAGCTTAAATGTTTCTATGGTCTCTTGTGTGAGCCCTCGCTTTTTCAAATAATCTAATCCCACTTTACCAATAGACGTTTGAGTGAGACAATTATGGAAAAAGGTAGCCGCTAAATCAGAAGCTTCATACAGTTTTTTGCGTCTTTCATCTCTAGCTCTTTGTTCAGGTGAAAGTTTCGCCTCTGGCAATGGAATATTAGCTCGATTAGCTAGCCGCTCTAGGGCTTCTACAAAGGTTAAATGCTCTAATTCCATAAGAAATTTAATAGCATTTCCTGATGCATGGCACCCAAAGCAATAATAAAAACCCTTTTCAGGGGCTACACTAAAGGATGGCGTTTTTTCATTATGAAATGGACAACAACCCCAATAGTTCTTGCCGCGTTTCTTTAAGGCTACATGCTCGGATACAACTGACACGATATCATTAGCATCTTTGATTTGTTCAATCAACTCATTTTCAAAATATCGGCTCATAGCCAACGCCTCCTTCCCCATATATATATTAATTCTATATACAAATAAAAAATCCTCTATTTGTAAAGCATTTCAATCAATTAAATTATTAAAAAAGTATAAATAACTTGATACGAATCATAGGAATCATCATCTACAACGCAATGTACATGATGATTCCTATACGCCGTATATAGCAATATATAATTACCGAAACTTTGATAACAATAGGCTGCAATGAAAACATTGCAGCCTATACTTATCGCTTATAGCATATTATTTTGCGTAATCCACAACGCGAGTTTCACGAATAATTACGACCTTAATTTGGCCTGGATATTCAAGTTCTGACTCGATGCGTTTTACGATATTCCGAACAAGTAATGTAGACTCAGCTTCATCAATCTTATCCGGTTTTACTACAACGCGAATCTCACGACCGGCTTGAATAGCAAAACATTTTTCAACGCCTTCGAAGGATTCAGCGATTTCTTCCAATTTAGATAAACGTTTTAAGTAGTTTTCTAATGTTTCTCGACGTGCTCCTGGACGGGCAGCGGAGATAGCATCAGCGGCAGCTACTAATACAGCTTCTACAGTTTGGAACTCTTCATCACCATGATGAGCACCAATACAGTTAATTACTGCTGCACTTTCACGATATTTACGAGCCACATCAACACCGATTTGAACATGAGAACCTTCAAGTTCACGGTCTAATGCTTTACCAATATCATGAATCAAACCACCTCGTTTAGCCAAAGTTACATCACAGCCTAGTTCAGCTGCCATTAAACCTGCTAAATGAGATACTTCAATGGAATGTTTCAATACGTTTTGACCATAACTAGTACGATATTTCAAACGGCCCAAAATCTTAACAATTTCAGGATGTAAGCCATGAACATCAGCTTCAAATGTCGCTTGTTCACCAGCCTCTTTAATAGTTTGGTCCACCTCTTTACGAGCTTTACCAACCATTTCTTCAATACGAGCTGGATGGATACGACCATCTACAATCAATTTTTCCAGCGCAATACGAGCCACTTCACGACGAATTGGATCGAAGCCGGAAAGAATAACTGCTTCTGGTGTGTCATCGATAATCAAATCAATACCTGTTAATGTTTCGAGTGCACGAATGTTACGGCCTTCACGACCGATAATGCGCCCCTTCATTTCATCATTAGGCAATGCCACTACGGATACGGTAGTTTCCGCTACATGGTCAGCTGCACAACGTTGGATAGCAGAGGAGATAATTTCTTTCGCTTTTTTCTCCGCTTCATCCTTAGCTTGCTGCTCCATTTCCTTAACCATAATCGCCGTTTCATGACGGATTTCTTGTTCCACATTCGTTAACAAGATATTTTTTGCTTCTTCGAACGTCATGCCAGAAATACGTTCTAATTCTGCCATTTGTTTTTCATACAAAGCTTCTACCTTTTCACGGCTTTGGGCTAAGTCAGCTTCTTTGCGATGTAAAGCTTCCTCTTTGTGCTCAATATTGTCTAATTTTTTATCCAAAGATTCTTCTTTTTGAAGAATACGACGTTCCATACGTTGAAGTTCAGAACGACGATCTTTATTTTCTCGTTCTACATCAGAACGGAGCTTATGAATTTCTTCTTTCGCTTCTAATAAAGCTTCTTTCTTTTTAGACTCAGCTGTGCGTTCACCATTTGCAATGATGCGAGCAGCCTCTTGTTCAGCTTGATTCAGTTTTCCTTCAGCAATATTTTTTCTTAAAAAATAGCCTACCCCTAGTCCAATCAGTACCATTACCACTGCAATTAGACTATACTCTAAAATTTCTTTCACCTCCTTTTTATTTCTCAAAATTGAGCTTTCATGCTCCTTTTTATGCCCTTTATGCATTAAATTTTCAATTAGCCATATCATCATATAAATAAATAAGGCTATTATTAATTTTAGACTTCAAAGCCCTTTCTGTCAAGATTTTACAAGCCTACCAAGGCCTCTCAAAAAGCAGAATTTATTCATAAAAATCATTGCATACAACTTGAATTGTGTTTGTTGAGAACCCCCTGTATTTGAGAAAACTAAAAACTTTTACCCGAGGAGTCTTCTCTTCATTGAGAATAGATCCAAATTTTTTTTCTACCACCCGATAAGCAGCTTTTACCTCATCATAAGCAGAAATATCTTGAGGAATCGCAAGTCCTCGAAGTTTCATTTTTTGCTTAATCATATAAGCACCGTATTTCTGTTCTTTCATAAAATACGCTAATACTTGCTCAGATAAACGTTCATCATTAATGTAATCATAATCTTTAAGGCGCTCAAGGACCCTCTCAATGATAGGGTCCTCGAATTGTTTACGTCTCATTTTTTGCGTCAGCTCATAAGAACTAAGGAAGCGCTGAGCTAGGAAGCGATACGCTTGATCCATAGCAGCTTGCATCGTTTCGTCACTCATGATTATACTTCTTCACCAATTACATCGATTTCTTCAGTGCCAACAGCCAATGTATCACGAATAATGCGATCGATTTCATCAGCTATTTGTGGATTCTCTAACAAGTATTGTTTAGCCGCTTCCTTACCTTGCCCCATACGTTCCCCATTATAGGAGTACCAAGCACCAGATTTATTAATAATTTCCATATTTGTACCAATATCAATAAGTGTGCCAGTTTTAGAGATACCTTCGCCATACATCAAATCAAATTCAGCTGTCTTAAATGGAGGTGCCACCTTATTTTTGACAACTTTGACTTTTGTTCGAGCGCCAACATTTTCGTTGTTTGCTTTAATTAATTCCCCTTTACGAACATCAAGTCGTACGGAAGAATAGAATTTCAACGCACGACCACCAGTCGTTGTTTCAGGATTACCGAACATAACACCTACTTTTTCACGCAATTGGTTGATGAAGATAACAACTGTTTTGGATTTACTGATGATACCAGTCAATTTGCGCAAAGCTTTACTCATCAAACGAGCTTGTAAGCCTACGTGAGCATCGCCCATTTCGCCATCGATTTCCGCTTTAGGCACCAAAGCCGCTACGGAGTCAACTACAACGATATCTACTGCACCACTGCGAACAAGAGCTTCTGTAATTTCTAGAGCTTGTTCTCCATTATCTGGTTGAGAAATCAACAAATTATTGATGTCTACCCCCAAGTTGCGAGCATATACAGAATCCATCGCATGCTCCGCATCAATAAATGCCGCAATACCACCTTGTTTTTGAGCTTCTGCTACAGCGTGAAGAGCGACTGTTGTTTTACCAGAAGATTCTGGACCGTAGATTTCAATTACACGACCACGAGGGAAGCCACCTACACCAACAGCAATATCGATAGCAAGAGAACCAGAGGAAATCACCTCTACATTCATGCGATCTGCCGCTTCACCAAGACGCATAATAGCACCTTTACCAAAATCTTTTTCAATTTGTTTTAACGCGTTATCCAACGCTGCTTGTCTGCCATCTACAGCCATTATTTTATTTCCCCTTTTCTGTTATATAAGTATAAACATAGTATAGTGCTAGCTCTGCCGCACTTTGTCTAATATCTTCTCGATTGCCAATTAAATTAGCTTTATGGGCCACTGTGCCATATGGACCAGTAACACCAAACCATACAAGACCAACAGGCTTTTCTCGAGTACCACCTCCAGGACCAGCTATGCCTGTCGTAGAAACAGCATATGTTGTTTGGCCAACAGTTCGTGCCCCCTCTGCCATAGCCTTAGCCACTTGTTCACTAACAGCGCCATACGCATCTAACATATCTTGTGGTACACCTAAAACACGATGTTTCACATCATTACTATACGAAATGACACCACCCATATAGTACTCACTACTGCCACTGACATTAGTCAGTAATTTACCAACCAATCCTGATGTACATGATTCAGCAGTACTAATAGTACTATGTTCCTCTAACAAGGTTCGACCTAATGTTTCCTCCATAGAAATTGTTAAGTTGCGCCCTATGCGAGAGCCTAAGCGTTCTCGTATGATTGCATCCCAAGGATTAAGCAGGTCTTGTGCCGCTTCTAATGTTTCAGCCTTAGCAGTGATACGAACCTCAATGTAGCCTTTTTTAATGAGCAAAGCTATGGTCGGATTAGATTGCTTCTTAATTAGATCCATCAAGGTGCTTTCTAAATCAATTTCACGAATATCATATACGCCATAACGATAGGATGTAACAACACCTTGAGAACCAAATCGGCCATTTAAATAAGGAACTACGCTCTCTTGGAACATGCCCTTCATTTCTCCAGGAGGTCCAGGTAAAAGTATGTACGTAGTGTCGCCATCTTCAACGACGACACCTGGAGCAACTCCAACAGGGTTATATAATACTTTCGCCCCTTCTGGTAATTTTGCTTCTCGCCGACTCGCATCGGGTATAGTACGGTTTACACTTTTAAAAAACCTTTCAAGCTCATTCATGGCCTCTTGATTAAACACAATAGGTCTGCCAATTGAATCGGCAAGTACATTACGTGTAATGTCGCCCTGCGTAGGTCCTAGCCCACCAGTACTAATAACGATATCAGCCCTTGTACTAGCGAGCTGAAAAACTTCAGCCATCCGTTTCGGATTATCACCTACCACCGATTGATGGGCAATGGTATATCCTAATTTATTTAACTCTTGTGCTAGCCATGATACATTCGTATTTACTGTATCACCTAGCAATAATTCTGAACCTGTAGAAATAAGTTCTACAATCATCAGATCACCTCCACAATCGAATGTATCGAACTGTGTATTATTCTACAACCGTAGCTACTACATCATAAGCAAAGCCTTGCTCTACTTGTACCTTAAGAATATCACCAGGTTGAATGTCTTCACCACAGTCTTCAATGTACATATTACCATCTACATCAGGTGCTTGAGATTTCAATCGACCTTTTGCAAGCAAGGTGTTATTCTCGCCTTCTTCGATTTCCTCTACCATCGCATAATCAATGGTACCTTCTAAATTGCGATTATTCTCTTCAGAGATAGCAGCTTGGATGGACATAAGAACGTGATAACGCTCTTCTTTGACCTCTTCTGGTATTTGGTCTTCACGAGCACCAGCTGGTGTACCATCTTCTTGAGAATACGTAAATACGCCCATATTATCGAATTTGATTTCTTTTACAAAGTCACAAAGTTCCTCAAATTGTTCATCTGTTTCACCAGGAAATCCAACGATGATAGAGGTGCGCAATGTAATATGAGTCGGTGCATTTCTAATCTTCTTAAGCAAGCGCTCAATATCATTGCGATCGTCTAGGCGATTCATTTGTTTCAAAATATCGTTATTAACATGTTGCAATGGAATATCTACATATTTACAAAGCTTTGGCTCATTAACAATAATATCTAACAATTCATCAGAGAAAAATGTCGGATATAGGTATAGCATGCGAATCCATTCTATGCCTTCTACAGTTGTTAATTCTTTTAACAATGTCGTCAATAATGGTTTACCAGCATTAAGGTCGATACCATAGCTCGTTGTATCTTGAGCGATAAGGACAACTTCCTTAACCCCGGTCGCAGCCAATCGTTCCACTTCAGCCTTAATAGACTCGATAGTACGACTGCGGAATGCACCGCGTACCTTAGGAATAATACAGAATGTACACCCGTTATTACAGCCTTCTGCAATTTTTACATATGCACTATAACGAGGTGTTGTTTGAATACGAGGCATGCGCTCATCATAGATATTCGTAATATTTTCCATGATACAACTGCGATTGCCGTGCTCAATAGCATCAACGGCTACCATAACTTGATCCCATGCACCGGTACCGATTAATGCATCAATTTCAGGAATTTCTTGGAATAATTCATCCTGATATTGTTGGCTAAGACAACCTGCTACGATAAGGCCCTTACAAGTACCATCCTCTTTATATTGGGCAACCTCAAGGATAGTATTTATAGACTCAGCCTTAGCTTTTTCAATAAAAGTACAGGTATTTACAACGATAAGATCTGCTTCGCTTAAGTCTTCTGTAATCGAATAGCCATTATCTCTCAATAAGCCTAACATTACCTCTGTATCTACTAAATTTTTAGCACAACCTAGGCTAACATATCCTAATTTTTTCCCCATTCTATATCCTTTCGTCACTAGATTCTTATTTATTTATTTCTTGGATTTATACAACTGACTTAGTCCTTACGGAATCGTACTTGACTAACCCAATGATTTAATAGTAACTTTTTACCTTCTAGAGTATAGCCACCATTCACAGGCCATAATACTAAATCATGCCCCATAGAATCTTTTGGCTCATCCATCTCAGGATTAGTAAATATATAAGTAAAATTCTTTTCTACCATATATTTTGCCGTTTTAGAAGATAGTAACCAATTAATAAACTCTACACTATCTGCTTTATGTTTTGAATTTTTTAAAACGGCAGCACCAGTCACATAATAAGACGTACCATCTTTAGGATAAATGATCTTAATTGGATACCCATGATGACTATATTGCGCCGCATCAGACAAGTTACCAATACCAATATTTGTCTCCCCTAGCGCAGTTAGGCGTATTGGAGTAGACAAAAATTTAGCATGTTGAACCACATGGGGCTTCAAACTATATAAGTATTCAAGAGCCTCTGGTTCCCCTTTATACTCTACCATATTATATAGCAAATTGGCCGCATTCTGAGATGCTACAAAATCGGTCATAACGATAGACCAATCACCTTGTTTTCCCAATGTATCCCATGTAGTAATATATTTACCAATGCCATTATGGAAGGTATCATTCTGAACAAATACGATGGGATCATACCAAATACCAACCCAATAGCCATTTGGATCCTTTAGATTATCCCGTACCTCGTCAATACGTTCATTGACGATGGGCATATATTTACCTGCATTGGCACCAATTACGAGATTATCTTCAGAAGTTAGCACCAAATCACCAGAAGTATCAGCCACTGTAGAAGCCGACCGTTGTGACATTTGTTCCTCTGTAAGAGGCATTACAGTGACTTTTACCTTTTGTTCCTCTTCATAACGCTCAGCAAGCATAGCTGTCAAAGTATTAGGTAAGTCCGTATAGACTATAATTTCACCACGAATAGGCTCTTTGGCCTGTTCTATTTGTTCTTGTTGGTAAAAGTTTATGCCATAGATCAACATTCCTACCACAAATAATGCTAAGATGCTCGGAGCAATCCATCGTTTCATATATGCCTCCCATAAGACATAAAGTATCTTAAAATGAGAGTAGCTAGAGCTACTCCCTACATGTAACGACCACCAAAACTTTTATTAGATGTACGAACTTTAGTCACATCTCTACTACGCCTTTTTCCAGTCTGGCATCGATTCCTAGATTCGCAACCTCGTTTGCCATTACGAGATTTACTAGATTGGCTAATACGCTTAGAATTTCCACCAATTGGTCGGGGTGGAATTAAACATTCTGGGCCAAAGCCAATTAAATCACGTCGATTGGCTTCTATGAGAGCCTCTTTAACAAGGTCATAGTTTTCAATATTTTTAAACTGCATCAATGCGCGCTGTTTTGCTTTATCTCTACCCTTTTTAGCAACATAAACAGGTTTTCCATCTAGTGGATTAATGCCCGTATAATACATACAAGTAGAAAGGCTACCCGGCGTAGGAATAAAATCCTGTACTTGCTCTGGGTACATATGGTAATCTCGTAAAAATTCCGCTAATTCAATAGCATCCTCTAGGGCACAACCGGGATGAGAGCTCATAAAGTACGGCACTAAGTATTGTTTCTTACCAAGCTTTTTATTTGCCTCTTCAAACCAAGACTTAAAGGTTAGGAATTCTTCTTTACCAGCTTTCCCCATCATATTGGTAACCCGTTTAGATACATGTTCTGGAGCTACCTTTAGCTGCCCACTTACGTGAAACTCGCAAAGTTCCCGCACAAAATCTTTATTGTTATCGGCTAGTACATAGTCATAACGCAAACCAGAACGAACAAATACCTTTTTTACACCTTTTAGTTTACGTAATTTACGCAGTAAAGCAATATAGTCATCATGATTTGTATTCAAGTTTTCACAAGGTTCTGGAGCCGCACAAGTACGACCTTTACACGCACCATAGACAGCTTGTTTATCGCAAGCTAGATGGCGGAAATTTGCCGTAGGGCCTCCTACATCATGAATATACCCTTTAAAATTGTCCATCTTGATCATCATGTGAGCTTCTTCAATCAAAGACTCATGACTACGATTCTGAATGATACGCCCTTGGTGATTAGTAATAGCACAGAAAGAACAACTGCCAAAGCAACCTCGTTGGCTCACAAGGCTAAATTGAACTTCGCTTAATGCTGGCACACCACCCTTATCATCGTATTTAGGATGCCACTTTCGAGTATATGGCAAGTTATAGACACCGTCCATTTCCTCCTGTGTCAATGGCAAGGCAGGCGTGTTCTGAATGAGATATCTATCACCATGCTTTTGGACTACAATACGTCCATAGAACGGATCTTGTTCATCGTATTGAATGCGGAATGCATCGGCAAAATCCATCTTATCCGCCTTAATAGCTTCATACGATGGGCACTCTACATAGTCAATGGTTGGAATTTCCTTTGCCATGTAGCAAATGCCACGTATAGATGGCAAAGACTCTTTAAATCGACCCTGATCTAAGGCATCAGCTAGTTCAACGATTTGAAGTTCTCCCATGCCATAGACGAGTACATCGGCCTTAGAATCTACTAAGATGGATCGACGCACCGTATCTGACCAATAGTCATAATGACCAAAGCGACGCAAAGACGCTTCTATACCACCAATGATAAGAGGTACATCACTGTAAGCCTCCTTCATACGGTTAGCATATACCAAGGTAGCACGATCTGGACGATGACCTGACTCACCACCTGGAGAATAATCATCTTGACGGCGAACTTTCTTTGCTGCCGTAAATTTATTAAGCATTGAATCTAAATTCCCTGCCGTAACAAGGGATGCTAGACGTGGTTTACCTAGTTTTTTGAAAGCCTCTACATCATTCCAATCTGGTTGATCTATAATGCCTACACGATAACCTTTGGATTCCAAGTATCTACCGATAACTGCAGGCGCAAAGGATGGATGGTCCACATAAGCGTCCCCACTGATGAGAACGAAATCTAATTCAGCCCAACCACGTTCCTTCATATCCGAAGGTTCTGTTACTAAAAATCTATCCATTGATTGTGTAAATGCCTTTCTATCATGCCTAATCAGATACTAGAACAGGAATAACCATAGTAAAAATAATGCCATACAAACTAAAATAATCCCTAAAATAATGCGTTCTTGTACAATAGAGCGTTGACGTTTTCGTTGACGCGTTTCTAAGGACATACGCTTTTTAGATGTTTGGTATTCAACAAACTCACTTTGTACCAAATTAGGAGTTGCTTGAGCCTTCCGTCTTGTAACAGAACGTAAAGAAAAGGTATCTATGTCCCCTACTTGGCCCTGATATACTTTTACCAAGCGATCCCCATCAAGATCTAAGTAGTTACCATAGTTTCGAATAAAACCTTTTACGTAGACTTGACCAGGAATGATATCATAGTTGCCATCTTCGATAGCCTCTAAATAGGTTGTTTTAATGTGCAGCACTTGCTCCACATCTTTAAAGGTTAGATTACGTCTTACCCGTTCACGTCGTAATTCTTCGCCTAATTCAGCCATTTTCGTTCCTTTCTAAATCTACGTAATATTCATATAGTAATTAGCTAATTATTGCTCATCATTGGAATCGGAGAAATATCTAGCCTTAGCTTGTTCAGGGCTCATTAAAATTTCTCGCGCCTTACTGCCCATGCTAGGACCAACGATTTTAAGGTCTTCCATTGTATCTACAAGACGTGCCGCACGGGTATAACCTATACGGAAACGACGTTGCAACATCGATACGGAAGCTTGACCAGATACCATAACGAGATTGACAGCTCGCTCTAATAATTCATCGCGGTAAACATCATTAGCATCAGAAGATTCTTTTTCAGCTTCCTTTTCCACTTCTTGAGTTACCGTATTATCATATTCTGGTTCTCGTTGAGCTTTCACAAACTCTACAAGTTTTTCTACCTCATCATCAGAAATGAAGGCCCCTTGTACACGAATAGGTTTATTAGCACCAATCGGAGCAAATAACATATCCCCTTTACCCAATAGTTTCTCTGCTCCTGCCATATCAAGAATGGTACGAGAGTCAATTTGAGAGCCTACAGCAAAGGAAATACGGCTTGGTACATTGGCCTTGATAGAACCGGTAATAACGTTAACAGATGGCCGCTGCGTAGCAAGAACCATGTGAATACCTGCAGCACGAGCCATTTGTGCTAAACGACTAATAGATTCTTCAATATCATCAGGAGCCGTCATCATAAGGTCAGCTAACTCGTCGATAATCAACACGATTAGCGGCATAGCAGCCTTAGGATGCGCTTCATTATAGCTCTTGATATCACGTTTACCAGATGCAGCAAACGCCTTATAACGAGCCTCCATTTCACGAACGGCCCAACGTAATACAGCTGCTGCTTTTTTCATATCCGTTACAACTGGAGCCATCAAGTGCGGGATCCCATTGTAAATAGACAATTCAACCATCTTAGGGTCGATTAATAATAACTTAACCTCTTCCGGTTTGCGGCTAAAGAGAATACTAGAAATTAATGTATTTACACATACGGATTTACCAGAGCCAGTTGTACCAGCTACGAGCAAGTGAGGCATCTTCGCAAGGTCTGTAATAACAGGCTTTCCTGCAATATCCTTACCAAGGCCGACAGGAATACCTCCACGAGCATCTTTAAAGTCACTGCAATCAAGTACATCGCGTAAATGAACGGCTTCTGTCGTTTTATTAGGGACCTCAATACCGATGGCAGATTTCCCTGGAATCGGAGCCTCCATACGAATATGTTGTGCTGCCAAATTGAGGGCAATATCATCTGTTAAATTAACGATACGACTCACTTTCACGCCTGGTGCAGGTTCAATTTCATAACGTGTAACAGTTGGGCCTTGTGTAGCATTAACAACCTTTGCCGTAATACCAAAGTCACTCAATACATGTTCAAGCATCATCGCATTTTGTGCTACTTCTTCACCATTGTTTTGACTCCCCTTCCCTTTCGCCAAAATATCTAGGCTTGGGAAATGGTAAGGTCTATCATAGGACCGATGAATCTGTCCATCTTTAGATACAGCTACTTGCGCCGTATCTTCTGTAGTACTAATAATGGACGGTACTTGTAACCCCATACCTGCCATACCAGCTCCAGCACTTACAGAACTTGCCGCTGCACCCGTTCCTGGCACAGCGGAGGCAATAGCACCGTGATTCGTTTCCAATGGTCCTATTGTTGTATTTTGATAAGAGAATTCTGGTTCTTCATCATCAGAGTTTTCTACAGTTCCAACCTCATCTGAATACTCTTCATCTGGTGTATATGAAAAGTCCTCATCTGGAACATATACATAATCATCACTCGTAGATCTATGCGTATCAGAGAATTGTTCAAAATTATCAGCTTCATAAGACTTAGCATCACCAGATGCTTCAGATATATTAACCAATTGCTCAGCCGCACGATTACGTGCTTCTATCTCAGCCAATTCCTTCCAAGATGTAGGAGTTCTTTGTGACTCCATAGTAGTAACTGTATCTTCAATAGGATCAACATCTATAGCTGTGGTAGAGTCAAAGAGGTCTCTTCCAGTAGCAATGCCTTGTTTTTCTAGTGCATCTAATGCTTGATCTGCTGCATCAGCAAAGCGTGTATCTTTTTCCCTGTTATAAGCTTTACGCTGTTCTGCCGCTTCTTTACGTTGTTCATTCCAATCTTCAAACACTTCTTTTGCAACAGCAACCTTCTCAGCAGCTACCTCTTTTGCAACATCAAGGCCAACCTGTGTTTTGTCCGCAGCCTTTTGTAATCCACTGCGCAAAGACAAACGTGTCACCAGTAATCCAAAAGCTATGAGTAAGAATACATCAAGAATAATAGCCCCTAGATTGCCTAATAGTGTACGAAGGAATGTAGCAATTGCACCACCTACGAAACCACCTTGATTAGCTAGTTGTGTAGTAATGAGTTCCTGCCCCTCAGGAACGCGCCACAAGGGAACAAGAGCTAACAAAAATAGGAAAAACAAGGTCATTACAATCCCTCGTTTTGTAATGGAAATAAATGTATCCTTATATAATAATCTCCAACCTAACCAGAAAACGCATAAACAAGGAATAATACCCCCTAAGCCAAAGCCATAACGGAATATACCTGTTAAAATCTGTCCTACAAGGCCGAGTTCAAAGCCAAAAAAGCCCAGAAAGGAAATCACAGCAAAGGCAATGACAATAAGGCCTTTAACTTCGCTGCGCAAAGAAAAACTTTGAGACTTTGATTGCTGTTTTGTACTTGTTCGCTTACGGCGTGTGTTGCGTTTTTTGGTGGAAGTATTTTCTTCTGCCATAAATCTATACAAACCCCTTACTTATATAACATTACAGTAAATTAACTTATCATTATATTATAGCATATATCGTAATATTAAGTTAATTTTTACGACGTTTCTCCCAGTCGTGAAGTAACTGTTCCTCAGTCCCTCTCTTTATACCCTTATAGTAAGTTGCATCGATTAGAGGCGTTGGTAAATACTGCTGTTTTACATACCCATTAGGATAGTTATGAGCATACTTATAAGCTTTTCCATGGCCTAATTTACTAGCCCCGCTATAGTGACTATCTTTCAAATGATCAGGTACTTGTCCACAATCCTTATGTCGCACATCAGATATAGCTGCATCAATAGCTACATAAGCAGAATTACTTTTAGGTGCGAGAGCAACATAGCACGCAGCTTCGGATAATATAATACGCGCCTCAGGAAAGCCTACCATATGAGCCGCTTGAGCCGCTGCATTGGCGAGTATAAGAGCTTGTGGATCCGCAAGACCAACATCCTCTGCTGCACAAATAACAATACGACGAGCAATGAAATTAGGATCCTCTCCAGCTTCAATCATACGCGCTAAATAATGTACCGTTGCTTGCACATCGGATCCACGCATACTTTTAATAAAAGCTGAAATTGTATCGTAATGACTATCGCCTTTTTTATCATATGTATATATGCGACGACCTACGACCTTTTCAAGAACCTCAATAGTAATCGTCCCCTCATCGGGAACCATAGCTGCTGCTTGTTCAAGAATATTAAGGGCCATACGTCCATCACCATTGACGAAAATCCCCACATCTTCCAGAACTTCATCCGTTACCTGTAGATGGCGTTTGCCTAATCCCACTTCTTCATCGGTAATGGCGCGACGTAAAATTTGACCAATAGCCTTTGGTGTAAGTGCTTCTAATGTAATAAGACGCAAACGAGATAATAACGGTCTATTAACCTCAAAGAATGGATTCTCTGTAGTAGCACCAATAAGGATAATAGTGCCATCCTCTACACAGGGTAACAACACATCTTGTTGGCTTTTATTAAAACGATGAATTTCATCAAGGAATAGAATTGTGCGTTGTTGTAAAGAGCGAACTCGTTTACGCGCATCTTCAATGATGGTCCGCAACTCACCAATACCGGCGTTAGTAGCATTCAGGTTTACAAAATGACTATTACTCACCTTAGCTATGATTCCGGCTAATGTAGTCTTACCCGTTCCACAAGGACCATAAAAAAGCATAGATGGTATTGTATCCTTCTCTACCATAGCACGCAAGAAAGTCCCCTTCCCTATGGCCTTCTCTTGACCATATAAATGATCCAGTTTAGTAGGACGCATTCGTACAGGAAGTGGCTCGTATGTATTTGTAGGTGTCATATCAAATAAACTATCCATTCTATCACCTCAATTCGCACCCAGTTTAACTATCGTATTTTAATATCTATAACTATTCAATCAAAAAAACAATTACTTCCCTGTCATAAAAGCCTAATAACATCAGTAACTCGGTAACACTGATAATATTGGCAAGACATTTATAACGTTTATGACATTTAAGACTCTTAAGATTTTAAAAAGTTTAAATTCTTACCAAAGATATATTTATAGTATATGATATTTCAGTCTATTTTTACACGCAAAAAAGCCCCACCATGCCGTAATGTACCGCGTTTTGATCCTGCAAGGGCAGGTGGGTGTCCTCCTCATCCTGCAGTTGTCCCGTAAGGGCGTAACGTTCAGACGAGAGTTCAGACTCCCAAAGTAAATGTGTTGGCTCAAAACTGCGATATCACACGCACATGGCAGGGATATCTTATACTTAAATAGTATCAGAAAGATTAGCAATTAACAAGTCTTGACATTTCGATTTTAATCAATTCTTGCCTATGTTTTTACACTAAAGATTGCTCTTGTTCTTCTTCTACATCTGGTTTAATATGCAACTCTTTTAATTGCTTTGGTTCTACTTCAGATGGAGCTTGGCTCATGATATCAGAAGCAGATTGAGTTTTAGGGAATGCGATTACGTCGCGGATAGATTGACGTTTTGCCATCAACATAACAAGACGATCTAAACCAAATGCACAGCCTGCATGAGGAGGTGCACCATATTGGAATGCATCAAGCATAAAGCCGAATTTAGATCGTGCTTCTTCAATGGACAAACCAATTGCTTTGAATACTTTTTCTTGTACGTCAGCTTGGTAGATACGCAAGGAACCGCCACCGATTTCTACGCCATTCAATACCATGTCGTAAGCAATCGCTTTTACGCTGCCAGGATCGGATTCCAATTTATCAAGATCCGCATGGCGTGGCATTGTGAACGGATGGTGCATTGCCACATAACGTTTTTCGTCTTCATTATATTCGAACATAGGGAAATCAGTTACCCATGTGAATGCCAATTTATCTGGATCAATCATGTTCATGCGGCGTGCCATTTCAAGGCGCAATTCGCCTAATGCACGTGCCACAGTTGCAGGTTTATCAGCAATCATCAATACGAGGTCGCCACCTTTAGCGCCCATTTTTTCACCGATATTGCGAATTGTATCTTCACCTAAGAACTTCATGATTTGAGACTTGATAGAACCATCTTCGTTGAAGCAAGCCCATGCAAGGCCTTTAGCGCCGTAACGATTTACATACTCAACAAGGTCATCAAGTTCACGACGAGGAATGCCAGCGTCGCCAGGTACAACGATACCTTTAACTACGCCACCATTGTCGATTACAGAGCGGAATACTTTAAATTCTGTATCTTTTACAAGATCAGTTACATCTGTAAACGCCATGTCAAAGCGAAGGTCTGGTTTATCAGAACCATATTTATCCATTGCTTCATCCCATGTAATGCGAGGCATAGGCAATGTGATTTCTTTGCCCAATGCAGTTTTAAATACATGAGCAATCATTTCTTCAAGCATGGAGTAAATGTCTTCTTCGTCTACAAAGGACATTTCCAAGTCGAGCTGAGTAAACTCAGGTTGACGGTCTGCACGCAAATCTTCATCGCGGAAGCAACGAGCGATTTGGAAGTATTTTTCATAACCAGCAACCATCAAGATTTGTTTAAAGATTTGTGGAGATTGTGGCAATGCATAAAATGTACCAGCATTTACACGGGAAGGCACTAGATAGTCACGAGCGCCCTCTGGTGTAGATTTAGTAAGCATTGGAGTTTCAATTTCCAAGAAATCGCGGCTATCAAAGAAGTCGCGCATTGCTTTTGTTACCTTGTGACGTAAAATCAAGTTGCGTTGCATTTCAGGACGACGCAAGTCAAGGTAACGATATTTCAAGCGAATATTTTCATCTACATCGATATCATCTTGAATATAGAAAGGAGGAGTTTTAGCGGAATTCAATACGCGCAACTCTTCACAGAACATTTCGTATGCACCTGTAGGAAGGTTTGGATTAATAGCAGCCTCATCACGTTTTGTAATCTTACCACGTACACAAAGAACATATTCATTACGAACATCCTCTGCTTTGTGGAACGATTCTACGTTATGATCTGGGGATGCCACTACTTGTACTACACCAGAACGATCGCGTAAATCCAAGAAAATCAAACCACCATGGTCACGACGGCGTTCAACCCAACCACATAATACGACCTCTTTACCTACCTCTTGTTCAGAGATGGTGCCACAACCGTGCGTACGGTGTAAGCCTTGCATTGTTTCCATTCTAATTGTCATCCTTTCACCAAAGAAGTTATACGTTCAGCCACTGTATTGAGAGATACAGTCTCTTGTTCACTAGTATCCATGAATCGAATTATGGCTTCTTTACGAACCAATTCATCATCACCCAATATAATAACATATTTCGCATTAATTTTGTTAGCGTATTTTAATTGTGCCTTCATACTTTTTCCCTGCCCGTCCATTTCAACAGGAATATCAAGACTGCGAAGTTTTTGGCAAATTTTGAAAGCCTCTACCTTAGCCGCATCACCAAGAGCGACTACGAATGCAGATGGTTCTACAGTCGGCTCAGGCAATAAGTTTTGTTTTTCAAGAGCTAATAGTAAACGCTCCATGCCCATAGCAAAACCGATAGCTGGAGTATGAGGTCCATCGAGCTCTTCTACGAGACCATCGTAACGGCCACCACCGGCTACGGCACTTTGAGCACCTAAAGGAGTATATTGTACCTCAAAAGCTGTTTTTGTATAGTAATCAAGGCCACGTACGAGACGAGGATTTAAAGTATATTGCACATTAGCTGCAGTTAAATAGGTTTTCAATTCTTCAAAATGATCATGACACTCTTCACATAAATGTTCGTGAATTTCAGGAGCACCTATGGACAAGGATTTACATGTTTCATTTTTACAATCCAGTATACGCAAAGGGTTTTTGTACAAACGTTCTTGGCAGTCGCTACATAATTGTTCCTTTTTAGGTTCAAAGAAAGCGATTAATTTTTCACGATATACAGGACGACATATCGGACAACCTACAGAATTTACCTCTACATTGAGATCTTTAAGCCCAAAATCTTTTAACAACTGCACAACCATGCAGATAACTTCGCTATCCACTACTGGAGATTGAGAGCCTAATACCTCAGCACCAAATTGGTGAAATTGACGGTAACGGCCTGCTTGCGGTTTATCATGACGGAACATAGGGCCCATATAATACCATTTGGTGAGACCTTCTTTACCATATACTTTATTTTCTAAGTATGCGCGCACAGCAGACGCCGTATTTTCAGGGCGTAAGGTAAAGCTAGAACCACCGTCATCTCCGGTGGTAAAGGTGTACATCTCTTTTTGTACTACATCTGTAGTTTCACCGATACCTCGCAAAAATAATTTAGTTTCTTCAAAGGCAGGTGTGCGAATTTCATTGAAGCCGTATACTTTACAAATTTCGCGCATACGTTGTTCAATATAGTGCCAATTTATCATCTGTTCTGGCAAAAAGTCTTGTGTACCTCTTGGTTTTCTTATAGCCATTACACAACCTCCCAAAATCTTTCACAAATTCTATGTCGTTTCTCTAAAAGTGCATCTATCGTTACGTGATAAACATCTACGTCTTTTGGCATATGCTGTTTAAGCTGACGATATTCAGGGGCTCGCATCCACTTAGACGAGCTACCGGGCCCCATGGATAGAATACTTTGACGTTCCTCCATGATTTGAATATTATATTCGCATGCTTTGCCAGGCAAGGTATAGCCGATATTCTCTAACTGCCCTCTCATATATTGTTGGCGATATAAATAATATGGCACATAACCAGCCGCTTCAAGACGCTCTTTACCATATTGTACCATTTCCGCTACGAGATTTTCTTCAGGAATATCATCTTGCATTTGTAAATCGTACAACGGGCTACCACGTTTTAATGCTAACGTATGAATTGTAACATTTTCCGGCAGATTTTGACATACATAATCCATATTCTCTATCATGTTTGACATCGTTTGGTTAGGCAAGCCTGCGATAAAATCCATATTTACGGCTAATGATGTATTGTTTTTTACATATTGTAAAAGTTCATCAACATCCCGTACGCTATGACCGCGTCCAATGCGACGCAAAATATCATCTTGCATCGTTTGCGGGTTAATGCTAATGCGATTCACACCTAGCTCAAGCATGGAACGTAGCTTAATAGGATTAACAGAATCTGGCCGCCCGGCCTCTACAGTGAATTCATGTCCTTCAGATACGAGTAGAGATAACTGTTTTAGGACTTGGTGAAAGTCTTCATCCTCTAGCACTGTCGGAGTACCACCGCCCATATAGAGAGTATCGACTGTTAGGCCATAGGAATCAACAATAGATTTCATATCTTCTATATCACGGTTTAAAGCCCTTAGAAATTGACTTTTACCAACATAATCCTGATAAAGACCATATGGAAACGAGCAATATACGCAACGCGTATCGCAGAAAGGAATACCACAATAGAGACTTACCTTTTTATCATCTGTATCAGATAAAAACGGACGTTGATATTCGCCAATGGACCCCAAAGTAGCAAGCTTTTCCATAGACACAGAAAACTCGTCCCTAATGTGACGAGTTGCTGCGTGGATAGAGCCATATGTATCTATATATTTATGTAGTAGCTTTGTAGGGCGCACACCTATCATAGTTCCCCATGGAGCCTCAGCAGGTAAGCCTTGATATTCACGCAAATATCGCAACAAGGCTTGTCCAATTTGACGACGCCCCATAGAGGAAACAGTTCCTTCAAAAATCTTAATTGTATCACCAATAGTAACAGTTAATGTATATATTCCTTCCACTTCATGCGCTTCAAGGATAACCTCTGGATGTACCTTATCAGAAAAGAGTCCTGCCGCGCCACAGTTATGAGCTACTACGGAGCCAAGTGGTAATGGACCCGTATATAGATATCCATTAACCATGATGGGACATACGCTCAAGCTTTTCTAATTCTGCTTCAGTCATATGATTTTGACAATCACTACAGTAACCATATACTTTCAATTGATGATCAATGGTACGGAAGTTCAATTTCTTAGCGATGATAGACTCCAATGTTTCAAGCATGTCATCTTCAAACTCGGATACTTTACCACATTTTACGCAAATCAAATGATGATGGAAATGAGCGAACTCTTCGTCATTTAATTCATAACGATTACGGCCATCACCAAAATCAAGACGTTTTAACAAATCAAGTTCTGTGAAGAGATCAAGAGTTCTGTAAATTGTTGCTAACCCGATATCAGGTGCCACCTCTTTTACAAGAACATATACATCTTCAGCACTCAAATGATTTTCTTCAGCATCGATAAATGCTTGCAAGATTGTTTGACGTTGTGTGGTCAATTTGTACTTTTTGTCTTTAATGCGTTCTTTTAATTTTTCTAATGTTGTGTTCATAATAAATTTCCCCTCGACTGTAAAAAATAATTCGTTTAAACCTACTGACCAACGAATGGGTTGTATTGTTTTTCATACCCTATATTTGTTTCCGGTCCATGACCAGGATAAACCATTGTATTATCAGGCAATGTATAAAGCTGAGTCTTAATAGATGATATCAGAGTCTCATAAGAGCCATTTGGAAAATCTGTACGGCCTACGGAATCTCTAAATAAAGTATCCCCTACAAACACAAGACCTTCCATGTAATAACACACACCACCCGGCGTATGACCTGGTGTTTCAAGCACCTCAAGATCAATATCACCACATGTAATGTGATCACCTTGTTTAACCTCGATAATTTCCGCTTTTATCTTAATTGGCGTTGGATTGCTATAAGCACTGAGATTAAGCTCAGGATCAGATAAATACGGTACATCGCCTTTATGAATATATACAGGCACATGATAGGTGTTCACAATCTCTTGAATGCCACCAATATGATCTCCATGACCATGTGTCAGTACAACCGCCTTCGGCTTTAAGCCATGTTTTTTTAGCGCATCTAGTACTTCAGCTGTTGCAGGATCGATAATGAAAGCTTCACCTATCGCTTTATCACCGATAACATAGCAATTTGTTCCTAATGGACCTAAAGGCATGCGCATAAGTACTAATTGTTGTTCGCTCATTAAGCCCCTCCTTTACTACGTTGAACAGTATACACTTCACGAATACGACGCAATTTAGTCATTACGAAATCTAGTTGTGAAATATCGCGGATATCAACCACCAAATTGATGCTTACATTTTTTGTATCCTCTTGAACCTTAGCATTGATGTTAGTAATGGTGATTTTCAATTCTGAAAGCACCGCCATAACTTCCATGAGAATACCAGCTCGATCATAAGCTTGAATATCAATGCCTACGTGGAAAGATTCGCCAGAAGAACCGTCCCAAGAGACTTCTATCATCCGCTCTAAGTCTTCAGGAGAATGGCCCATGCTAGGGCAATCACAGCGGTGAATAGAAACGCCACGACCACGGGTTATGTAACCTATAATATCATCACCAGGTACAGGATTACAGCATTTTGCCATACGCACCATCACACCAGCTTCACCTTTTACGAGAACACCAGTGCCATTTTTAGTTTTCTTTTGTCCTTGAGATTTTAATTTCTCAATAATTTGCTCTGTACTGCGCTTAGATTCCTCTACCTCTTTCGACTTTTTATAAAGTTCAATTAAACGCAAGAGAACAGTACTTACAGGAATGCCGCCATAGCCACAGGCTGCAAACATTTCCTCTTCTGTACCGGCTTTAAGTTGTTTTGTTACATGTTGTAAACGGTTGTCTGCACATAATTCTTTCCAATTATGATTCAATCGTTTCGCTTCTTTTTCAAGAGCTTCTAAGCCTTTTTCAATATTTTCAGCTTTATTTTCACGCTTGAACCAATTGCGAATTTTGCTCTTACTTTCAGAAGAACCTACGATATTCAACCAATCAAGGCTAGGACGACCTGTTTTGGATGTGATGATATCAACAATATCACCATTTTGCAAGGTGTAATCCAGCGGTACAATTTTACCGTTTACCTTAGCACCTACACAATGATGACCTACATCGGTATGAACTCGATAGGCAAAATCAAGAGGTACAGAGCCTATTGGCAACTTAACAACGTCACCCTTTGGCGTAAATACAAATACCTCACCAGAGAAAACGTCTAATTTCAAAGCATTAACGAGTTCCGTTGGATTACTAGTATCTTGCCATTCAAGAACCTGGCGCAGCCATGCAACCTTTTGATCAAATTCTTTATCGCCGTTTTTATTTCCTTCTTTATATCGCCAGTGAGCGGCCACACCATATTCAGATACACGGTGCATTTCCCAAGTACGGATTTGAATCTCTACCGGTTGCCCCATCGTGCCGATAACGGTTGTATGCAAGGATTGATACATATTAGACTTCGGCATGGAAATATAATCTTTGAAGCGATAAGGCAATGGCTTCCACAAGCTATGTGCAATGCCAAGTACTGCATAACAATCAGGGATGCTATCAACGATCACACGAACGGCAAGCAAATCATAAATTTGGGATAAATCACGATTATCCTTTTTCATCTTCTTATAAATACTGTAGAAGTGTTTTGGACGACCTTTGATATCCGCCTTGATATGGGCTTCACTTAAGGCCTTTGTAAGTTGCCTCATCGTATCATTAACGATGTCTTCCCGGACTTGGCGTTTTTGTTTCATTTGATCGACTAGATCATAGTATTTTTCCGGCTCTAAATAACGGAAGGATAAATCTTCCAACTCCCATTTCACATTGAAGATACCAAGACGATGTGCCAAAGGTGCAAAGATTTCTAGGGTTTCCTTAGCAATACGCTTTTGTTTGTCACTACGCATATGCTTTAAGGTGCGCATATTATGTAAGCGATCACCCAATTTAATAACTACGACACGTACGTCCTTCGCCATAGCTAAAATCATCTTTCGATAGTTTTCCATTTGGCGATCTTCTTTGGTTTCATACTGGAATTGGTTTAATTTTGTTACCCCATCAACGAGGAATGCTACTTCAGAGCCAAACATCTCCTCTAGGTCTTCCTTCGAGTAAGATGTATCTTCAACCACATCATGCATTAGAGCTGCCATGAGTGTAATATGGTCGATTTGTAAATGTGCCAAAATATCAGCTACAGCTAGAGGATGCATGATATACGGTTCACCGGAAGCTCTAAACTGACCTTCATGAGCCTTATCAGCAAGCTCAAAAGCTTTCAATACTTGGTCACACTCATCATCTGTTAAATACGTATGGATATACTCCATAAACTCAGCTAAGGCTTTACTTTTATCAAATGTACTTTGTTCTACCAAAGCTTTGCCTTCTTCATTTACAGTTGTCATGATGTCACCTCCTATACACTATAAGTAAGGAATGTTACGGATGTGACAAGATCTAATTTTCCTTCAATGGCGTTCCATCTAAGCATTAATTGACCATCATCACTTGTATATTCTTCAACAATGCCCAATTCTTTAAATACATCAATAGATGTTAGAGCACTGCGATTATTCTGATCTGGCGGCTTACGGCGCAATATATCTTGTTCTACATTATAAACCGATTGACTACGACCTCGCATGGACTGTTTTATTATGACATACATTTGTCTAAGCCCTTCTGTAGAAAGCTTAATCGGCTCTTCAGTCAATGGTTCAATAGCTTGAATCATGAGTTGCGGAGAAACCATGCCTTGCCATTCATTCTTTTGCAAAGAAAATGCCACTTTTACCACAGTTCCCACAAAGATAAATTTAAATAAGTCTGGACGATTCCAAGCTATAGCATCTAATGTACCATTCGAAGTTTCAAATATTATCTTACAATGATTTTTTAATTGGCCCATGAGCATAATATCTTGCACGGTAGCTTCCATAATAGCAAAGACTGGCGTGCTATTGGCCATTCCATAAGGTTCAAGGTCTGATACGCGGTCAATGATATCGACATCGATATCATCAACAGGTAGTTCCGCATCAATAGCAACCACAGGAATATATTCCTCATCTGTAATAACTGCTTTGCAATACTTGGTTAACCGTTCTCGTAACTCATCAATACGATTTGCATCGATGCTAAAGCCTGCTGCCGCAGCATGCCCGCCAAACTGTAGCAAGATATCCTCACAAGATTTTAATGCATCATATATGTTAAAGCCATCTATACTACGGCACGAGCCTTTACCAACGCCATCATGAATACTGATGACTAAGGTTGGCTTGTAAAACTCCTCTACTAGACGAGAAGCAACAATACCAATGACTCCTGGATGCCACTCTTCGCCGGCCACAATAGTTACATAATCAGCTTTATGTCCTTGATTAGCTACATCAACACGAGCCAACTCATGAATATTTCGTTCTAACTCTTGTCGTTCACGGTTCGTTTCATTTAGTTCCTCCGCAATTGCCTCTACTATATCCTCGTCATCGGTCACAAGTAATTCAACTGCACGCGTTGCATGCGTTACGCGACCCGCTGCATTAAGACGAGGTGCTAAGGTAAAACCAATATGTCCAGATGTAATAGTTCGTTCATGAAGCCCAGCTACATCAATAAGCTTTTTAATCCCCAAGTTAGGTTCCCTATTCATCTTCTCAAGGCCTGATTTTACAATGATACGGTTCTCACCGACCAAAGGCACTACATCTGCCACAGTGCCAAGTGCAACGATATCTAAATCATCTAAGTACCATTCTCCGTGCTTTGTAAGCCACAAGGCTTGGCATAACTTAAAAGCAACACCTACTCCAGATAAGTTTTTATCCTTATATGGACAGTCCTTTTGCTTATGATTTATAACGGCCTTGGCTCGTGGAATCATATCAGGAGCCGTATGGTGATCCGTAATAATCATATCGATGCGGTCTCGTACAGCCTCTACAATATCGTAAGAACTAATGCCGCAGTCTACAGTAATGACTAAAGCCGTTCCCCGTTCAATAAGGTGCTCTAAAGCCTCTAAATTGAGGCCATACCCTTCACTTTGACGTTCTGGTATGTAATAGGTAACATCGGCACCTAATTTCTTTAAAAATCGATAAAGTACTGATGTTGCAGTAATACCATCTACATCATAATCACCATAAATGACGATTGGTTTGTGACTTTCAATTGTTTCCAGAACTAGTGAAACAGCCACATCCATATCTTTTAATGTAAATGGATCTAACAAATCTGACAAAGTACCTTGTAAAAACTGACGACCTTCGTCTACATCAATGTGACGATTCACCATTAATTTAGCCACAATAGGGTTTACACCAAGTTCACGGATTAAGATATTCTCTTTCTCTTGATCACCTTTACAAAGGCGCCAACGTTTTTTCTTAATCATCATATCCCTCAGTAGTTTATAATCAATATTATTCTTGAATTCAACGTATTATCATTATCATTTTTATTTATTATACCTTAAAATGCAAATAAAATAAACTATTTTATATATTTTATTCTCATTTAAAGCTTGCTATTTTCTCAACAAGAAAGAGCCTCCTATTATCAATAGGAGGCTCCATATCAGTGAATTCCTTAGAACCGGAAGTCCCGTTCGCCGTCTTTCATCTGTGCAATATAAGCTTTAGCTTTATCTTTAACTAAATCATTTTTGATATTTTCTAACTGTTGTTCAATAACCTTAGAACCATGAGCCTTAGTTTCATCATTGCCGTAATCCATGATATATTCGTTCAATGTCATCAACGCATTTGGTTGACAACAGTTGTGAATTTGACCGGATTTTGCAAGAGCCATGAATCGATCCCCAGTTCTACCTGCACGATAACAAGCAGTACAGAAGCTTGGAACATACCCAAGGTCTAGCAACCAGTTAACGATTTCATCTAATGTACGCGTATCACTACGATCGAATTGTGCCGTATTATCTTCTGGCTTTTCTTCTTCTTTGTAACCACCTACACTAGTACGAGATCCACCACTAATTTGGGAGATACCTAATGCCAAGCCACGTTCACGCATGGATTGACTTTCACGAGTGGACATAATCATACCTGTATACGGTGTGGAGACGCGGATAAGAGCAACAATTTTTTCAAATACATCATCAGGTACAGCATTACTGAAATCATCTACATCGATATCATCCGCTGGACAAATACGAGGTACAGAAATAGTATGTGGACCTACCCCATACACAGCCTCTAAATGTTCTGCGTGCATCAACAAACCAACGAAATCGTATTTATAATGTTCCAAACCATAAAGAACTCCGATGCCTACATCATCAATACCACCTTGCATAGCGCGGTCCATCGCCTCTGTATGGTAGGCGTAGTCGCTCTTAGGGCCTGTAGGATGTAAAGCTTCATAGTTTTCTTTATTATATGTTTCTTGGAATAATGTATACGTGCCAATACCAGCTTCATGTAATTTTTTGTAGTCCTCAACGGAACAAGCTGCAATATTTACGTTTACACGGCGGATTTCACCATTTTTATTTTTGATACTGTAAATCGTCTTGATGGATTCCAAAATATATTCCAGTGGATTATTAAGAGGATCTTCACCAGACTCAATTACAATACGCTTATGGCCCATCGCTTCTAACGCAATAACCTCTTCTCTGATTTGGTCTTGCGTTAATTTTTTACGTTTAATATCGCGGTTTTTGGAGTGGTACGGACAATACACACATCCATTGATACAATAGTTAGACAAGTATAACGGTGCAAATAGAACAATACGATCGCCGTAGATAGCCTTCTTGATTTCCTTTGCTAAAGCAAAAAGCTTTTCCTTATATTCAGGTAACGGACATTCTAAGAGAACTGCTGCTTCTCGGTGGTTTAATCCCTTAAATGTAGCAGCTTTCGCTAAAATAGCATCTAACAACTCCCTATTTTCCTTGTTTTCCTCTGCATAGGCAAGTGTGTCAAGGATTTCCTGATGGGAAATAAATTCCTCCGCCTTTGGAGATTTTACATCATACATAGTACTTACCTCAAATCTTTCTAGTGGCAATGCCACCCCTCTTTAGGTTTATGAAAGTATATGACAACCAGTCTTCTGGTATTTCACTGATACTGTACATAGTATACCACTATTCCTACTAAAAAGCACAGGAATTTGATACATGCAAAAAGGTTGCCACCTCATAAGAGGAAGCAACCTTTATATCATGGGAGTTTCTAATCTATATCGATTATCTATATCGAACATGACTAAAATGTATGTATGTATTTTTACACGAGATAAACCCTTACATAATAGTACTAACTATATATTACAAATGTATTTAGTCCTATTCTCCCCATGTATCATACAGCTCTTTCATAGCACGTTCTTTCGCAATAATACCATGGGCCATCCACAAAGTACTATCCACTTGCAATACATGATCGGCTTTTACAGCAGGCAAATTTTTCCACAACTCATCTTTTTTAAGATTTGCCAATCGTTGGTCTGCTACACCTTGATTATTAGCACTAGAAGCACCGTAACCAGCAGAAACGATTAAATAGCCTGCATCAAGATCGGGTAATCGCTCTAAAGAAATCGCATTGTTCGTAGGGTTAAGTTCTGTTTCTAATACCATATCAGGCGGTTTAATATTAAGTAATTCAGCCATAAAGACATTCAAATCGCTTTTCATATACGGATACAATCGTATTTCTTTATTTAAAATTCTTAGAAAAGCTACGGTTTCCCCTTGCATATGTTCAGCTAAAGCTATCCGTGTTTTCTTAGCCTGTGAATAATATTCTTTCAAACGAGCTTCCCCTTTTTCAGGGACCCCAAGTGCTTTAGCAATAGTTAGTAGTGCAACTTCTTCCTTATTTACGTTGACAGAAATGGTTGGAGCAATTTTAGAAAGTGCATTATATGCCGCTTTACCATAAGAGTCACGCATAATAATCAAATCCGGTTTTAAAGCCTGAATCTGCTCATAGTTGATAGTCTTTGTTTCATCATTAATACTAAAATTTTGAACATTACGATTACTTAATTCATTATAAAGATAGCTTTTTTCATTAAAATTTGCCCCTATAAAAGATTCATCTAATGCAATCATAGGATCTTCTGTCCGAACAACCACGATACGTTTATGTTCTTTAGGCATAACTGTTGTCCCGAGCTTATGAGTGACAATAATCTTATCTCCTTCAACAGTAACAATTTTATCTGCTGCCTTTTGGATAGCCGTTAATCGCTTCTTAAACTCTTTATCAATGTCTTTCGGATCATTTGACCGTTCAAGGGCTGTTTTTACCTTATCATCAAGATTAGCATAGATGGCTTCATGAGTCATACCATTTTCCTGTGGACCACATCCTGCAATTCCCATGAGCATACAAGCCCCCAAAAGACCAGAAATTAACAAACGCTTCATACTACACCTCACGTGCCGTATGGCCATAATTTTTCATAGAATAAGGAATACAGAACGGACGATCTGTCTTAGGGTCATTCATGATTGTAGAATCTACACCAAATACAACCTTCAACATTTCATTATGGAAGATAGTATGAGGCGTACCTTCGTATTGAATTTTTCCATCCTTCATGGCAACTAAATTATCGGCAAAACGAGCTGCTTCATTAAGTTCATGAATAACCATGATAATTGTCTTATTGTACGTTTTATTCAAATGTTCCACAAGATGTAATACATCCATTTGGTGAGATACATCAAGGAAGCTAGTAGGCTCATCGAGGAATAGAATGTCTGTATTTTGAGCGATAGCCATGGCAATCCATGCGCGTTGCCGTTGCCCCCCAGACATATTTGTAATGCCACGATCTGCAAACTGAAGTAATTCAGTCTCCTTCAAAGCCCACTCTACAATTTCTTTATCCTCTTTTGTAGTACGGGCAAATAAGCTGCCTTGATGCGGTGCACGACCGTACATAACAAGTTCACGAACTGTAATTTCACCAGGTGCCGTTGGATTTTGAGGCAAAATAGCAACCTTTTTTGCTAGTTCTCTACTACCATAAGAACCGATAGATTTACCATCTAGTAAGACATCGCCATCCATTGGTCGAATAATACGACAAATAGTTTTTAGTAAAGTAGATTTACCACAACCATTAGCACCAATTAATGCTGTTACCTTGCCTTCTGGAATCGTAAGATTTAAGTTCTCTATAATTTTTGTATCACCGTAACCAGTAGTTAGGTTTTTAATTTCTAATTTCATTTATATTTCCCCTTTTACGCTTTTGTTTTCGCTAGAATATACAAGAAGTATGGTGCCCCGATTAAAGCTACAATAATCCCTAAGAGGATTTCATCAGGCGCAATAATGGATCGGCCAATCCAGTCGGCAGTGACCACTAAAATAGCTCCAATTAGACCTGTTAATGGCAAGAAATAGGCATGATCGGCACCGACTAAGCGACGTGCAATATGCGGGGAAATAAGCCCTACAAAACCAATGCTGCCGCCGATAGCTACACAGAACCCAGATAAAAGAACTGCAATAATAAGGTATACAAATCTAGAGCGATTTATATGTACACCAAGCCCAATCGCCGTTTCATCAGCTAGGCTCAATAAATTTAACTCCATATAACGGGCATAAAGAATGAGTGATAATACAATGACAATTGGTGCAAGCACCCATACATGCTCCCAGGTATTACCCGAAATAGTGCCGATGGTCCAAGTATTAACTAAATAAAATTTATTAGGGTCCAAACGCGTTACGAGTAAGACTTGCAATGCATGGAATCCTGCACTCATAGAGATACCTGTTAAGATTAAACGATATGGCGAAATAATATCTCTACCGCGACAAGATAGAAGATAAATTAAAATCGCTGCCACAACAGCCCCAGCTACGGCAACAGTAGGTAATGTCCAAATTCCCCACGCCGTTGTAGAGCCTGCAAAATATACTAAAAGAACTACACCTAAACCAGCACCAGCATTTACACCTAACAAGCTTGGACTAGCCAATTCATTTCGAGATATAGTTTGAAAAATTGCACCAGACATAGCAAGGCCCATACCAATAAATACAGCCAAGATGGTGCGAACTAAACGGAAATCAAAAACTGTGAGTTTTTCTACATCATTACCACCGCCAAAGAGAATACGAATAAGATCAGATGTAGACATATCACTAAAGCCTGTATGAAGATGTCCATACATGGCACCTAACAACATGAGCGTCATAACGAAAGAGTAGGCAAAAAAGCGTTTTTTCATCTTATTTTCCTCCCTTACGATTTGCTAAATAAATAAAGAATGGAACACCGACAAGGGCAGTAATGGCACCTAATGGTGTTTCGAATGGAGGATTTACGATACGAGCTACAACGTCAGCAATCATAACAAGTACTGCACCAAAGAGTGCAGAGAATGGAATTACAAGACGATAATCGATGCCTACCAGTTTACGTGTTATATGTGGAATAACGAGACCTACAAAGCCGATCGGACCGGCTAGAGCAACAGCAGAACCGCTAAGAATAAGTACAGTCAAACCAGATAATACACGTACACGATTTAAATTACTACCAAGACCAATAGCTACCTCTTCGCCAAAGCTTAAGAGCGTAACAGATTTAGATACGTACATGGCAATAAGAATACCAATGAGTGTCCAAGGTAATACGAGTAATACTTGTTCCATGCGAATACCACTAATGCCGCCTGCAGTCCAAAAACTTAACTCTTGTGCCACTTGGAAGTACACAACAAGCATATGTGTAACAGCCACAAATACTGCACTAATAGCCGTACCTGCAAGTGCAAGATATACAGGAGTAGCTTTACCACCTACGCGTTTAGCAAGAGCTAAAATGAACATTGTTGCCAATGCGGCCCCACCGAAGGAAAACAAAATACTTCCATTTAAGGTTAAATAAGGAAATAAAATCATCCCAACAGCTAAACCAAAACTGGCACCTGCGTTAATCCCCAAAATAGAAGGACTTGCCATAGGATTGTTGGTAACACCTTGCATCAGTGCACCTGATACGGCAAAGCTGATACCTACAACGATACCTGCTATCATACGTGGCAAGCGCAATGTTTGAACGATCATCTGACCTATACTATTAGGATCATAGTTAGTAAAGGATAAAGTAATATCATCTAGGCTGATATAGCGTATCCCAATGAAGAGTGAACCAAGAGATGTGGCAATTAAAATAGCTAAAGCCAGTATACCTAGTAGCGTAGTTTTAGCTGCGCGCCCTCCCCTTGTTTCTAAGTCATAATTGCTCATAAGAACTCCTTACAATACGAAATACTATAGAATTTACTGATACATTATATCAACAATGCTCTATCTATTTCAATAATAAATCTCAGTATCATTTATAGCAATGATGCAATGTTAAAAACAAAATAAGTAAACCTTTATAACTATACAGAATTATATCCAACAATTTTTATTCCTATAATCATATATAAACATTATTTCTATAAAAAAAGAGCAGTAACCTTAAGGCTACTACTCTAAGTTATGAGTAAATATTCTGATTTGATGTACAATAAAATATATTTAAAGCACTAAATTTACCTATTTAATTGATTCCTATTATTAAAAAATGTTCTATACGCTAATTGACAAGTAATAAAGCAAGCAATCGATATGGTAGATAAACTCATAAATGTCACAATCATTTGATATTTTACAGCTTCAAGTGGAGGCATCCCCGCTAAGATAAGACCTGTCATCATTCCTGGTAAAGCCACGATTCCTAAAGTCTTAGCGCTATCTACAGTAGGTTGCAATCCAGTCTTTATAACATCTCGCACGATGGCTTTTGACGCTTGCTTAGGTGTACTTCCTAACGCTAGTTTAATTTCCACCTCTTGTTGGCGTAACTCAAAGTTTGATAGCATTTGTCGATAACAAAGGCCAATTGCCACCATAGCTCCACTAATAACCATCCCTCCAACAGGAATCACCTGATAAGCAGTAAAGTTAAGCACACCTGTTAGAAGCAAAATCGATAATGTAATGCTTGCACCTACGGTTATGGCAAACCAAGAAATACACAATGCATATGGTATTCCCTTGCCACGTTTAGAAGAATTATAAGCTGCATTAATAGCCATAAATCCTAATAAACCAATTATAAATATAGGACTTTCAGTACTAAAAATATAAGCTAAAATAAAACCTATAACAAATAATTGGATGGTAGCCCGCAAAGCACTTATAAAAATATCTTTCTCTAACTTCAACTCCTGCCGATAGGACATAAACATACTTATAATAACTAATATAGATGCAAGGCATAATGACATGGCTGAAATAGCATGAAATTGACTCACCGTAATACCTCCTCTTTAGCTAATGATCCATCTACAATTGTAATGCGGCGATTAGCCTTACGTAAGCTTTGTTCCTCACTATGTGTAATTGCTATGATGGTCATTCCATTTTTATGGAGCTCATCGATTACCTGTTCTACAATAGCTGTGTTGACAGCGTCTAATGCAGAGGTTACCTCATCTAAAAGCAATACTTTAGGTTCAAAGATAAGGCTTCGAATGAGACAAATCCGTTGCATTTCTCCACCAGATAATTCATCATTACGGCGTTCAAGATATTCAATAGGCATATGAAGTAAATCGAAAAGATATTTGATACGAATCATATCAGGTTCCATCCCTCGAATATCATAAGGGAACAAAATATTACGACGTACGGTTTTTGCAAATAAGTAAGGTCTTTGAAAGCAATAGCCAACCTCTTTACGATAACTTTCTGGATCTATAGTGGCTAAATCACGTCCATTATAAGTAATAACCCCTGAGGTAGGGCTAATTAAATCACTGCATAATTTTAAAAGTGTACTTTTACCACTACCAGAAGGGCCTACAATAGTGAGATACTCTCCGTCATGTACAGATAGAGACACATCACGGATAATAGACTTTTCTTTTACAACATAGGATATATTAGATAACTCTAATAGTGCCATAATGCCTCCGATCATATTTCAAGACTCTATGATATATTTAATAATCACTTTAAGCTATATTATATTATACCAATACAACTTACACCATAATAAACAAAAATAAGCAACAAAAAATCCCTAGTGGAAACCACTAGGGATTAATAGTCATGTAAAATTAAGCTTCTACAGGGTATACGCTAACTTTACGGTTATAACGACCAGCACGTTCAAATGCTACTTTACCAGGCACAAGTGCGAATAAAGTGTCATCTTTACCGATACCTACGTTAGTACCAGGGTGGAAGTGAGTACCACGTTGACGAACGATGATGTTACCGCTCTTTACGATGGAACCATCATGGCATTTAACACCAAGACGTTTAGATTCACTATCACGACCGTTACGAGTACTGGACACACCTTTTTTATGTGCGAACAATTGCAAATCAAAAGTAAACATTAAGTTCACCTCCTATATTTCGTGAATTTGGACAAACTCTGGATATTGACGGCTAATTTCCTCCAAACCGAGAAGCATAGTCCCCAGAATATCCTGTCCACTCTGATTAATCGTACCAGAGAGAACTATATCACATTGACCTTCGCTATTCGTATACTCACCTTCTTGTTGAGCAATTTGGGTGAGGCCTAACATCGCCGTTGCCGATAAGGCAGACACTGCAGCACATACGATATCGAAGCCATGTTCATCATATCCTGCATGACCGGACATATGACAACCAATAACTTGACCATCACTATTCCGCTGGATTCCGATGGAAACCATAATTAAGCTTGGATAGATTCAATACGAACTTTTGTGAACGGTTGACGATGGCCTTGACGACGTCGGTAGTTGGATTTAGCTTTGTATTTGAATACTAAGATCTTTTTACCTTTACCATGCTCAAGAACTGTACCTGTAACTTTTGCACCGTTTACAAGAGGAGCGCCAACTTTAACGTCGCCGTCATTCACTACAGTCAAAACTTCTTCGAATGTAACGGACTCGTTAGCAGCTACTTCCAATTTTTCGATAGTAATTACATCGCCTTCAGCAACGCGATATTGTTTACCACCAGTTTTAATAATTGCGTACATAAGAACACCTCCTTGTTATCGAACTCGCTGAATTCGGTATCCCAACCCGAACTTCGGTCGGGCGTTTAAACCTGTTTCACGCGGATTGCAAAGTTCAGTAAACCGAACTAATACTGATATAGTATATCCTATTTACACAGTCATGTCAAACAAAAATCAACAGAATCCGCTCAGTTTCTGACACTTTCATATATATATACCTTAAAATTCCCCAATAATCCCAAGATGTTGTAAAAGTATCTTTGTACCGATGAGAATCAATACACCGCCACCTACTATATCTGCATATTTTCCAACAAATCGGCCCATAAATTTACCTAAGTAAACACCCACTAAAGATATACCAAAGGTAATAACACCAATCATCGTAGATGCTTCCCATACATTGATAGGTAAAAATGCAAAGGTCAACCCTACAGTCATTGCATCAAGGCTAGTCGCTACGGAGAGCATCATCATTTCCCAGACACCCAAGAATTGCTTATCATCGTCCTCTTCATCATCATCGCTAAGTCCCTCTCTGATCATAGCGATACCTAAATAACCAAGAAGTCCGAAGATAATCTAGTGGTCCCAATCAGCAATCACATCGATAAATTGACGACCGATGAGCCAACCAATAAGAGGCATAAGAAACTGGAACAAACCAAAAAGAAATGCCAAGGTTACCTTACGGCCATTCTCGCCTACGGGCATTGTTAGCCCCTTACCGATAGATACACCAAAGGCATCCATCGCTAGGCCTATACTAATTAATATAATTTCAAATACAGACACTATACTCACCTATAAACAAACTACTTACTTATTCAGTTATAGCCATCAAGGAATACCCTTCTCGACTAATTTGTGGATTTACTACAATAGAAATCTTGCGCCCTATAGACTCACCTAAATCCTCGAGAATAGCCTTTGTTAAATACTGAGCCACCTCCGGATGAACTTCGATTTCTAGATTCGTTTTAATACGTCCCGACTTAAATAACTCGCGGATACGACGCACGATCTGCATATACACAGTACGACCTGACAACATATAGCCCGTACCACCGCATTGAGGGCATGTATCAAACATCAAGGTTTGCAAGCCTTGGCGAGCTCGCTTTCTGGTCATCTCTACGAGGCCAAGCGAACTAATGCCGCATACAACAGTTTTCATTTTATCTAACTTAGCTTGTACCCCCAACAATTTTAACAATTCTTGTTGATGCTCTTTATCTTTCATATCGATGAAATCGACCACAATGATACCGCCAATATCGCGCAAACGCAATTGACGACAGATTTCTTTCGCCGCCTCTTTATTGACTGTGAAAGCTAAATCTTCCAGCTTATTAGACTTACCAGTATAGTGAGCAGAGTTTACATCAAACACGGTAAGAGCTTCAGTATGATCGATACGGATTGAACCACCAGAAGGAAGATTAATATCGCGAGAGATAAGATCTTCTAATTGCGGTTCAATGTGGTTTGCCTTAAAGATAGGTGTACTATCGCGATGACGTGTTACTTTAATTTGTTGCGACGTAGGTCCATGACCTAAAAGATCCATCAATCGACCTTCACCCATATCGGAATCAACGATGATTTCCTCTACATTGCGATGCGCATAGTCCCGAACAAGGCGGAACCAAAAATCCGCATCACTATAAAGGTCAGTACCACTCTTAGCAACCTTAAAACGCTTCAACACATGTTGCCAGGTCCGCCACAGATACTCCATATCGCGACCGATTTCATCGGCACTGGCCTTAGCTGCTGCAGTACGAATGATAAAACCGCAACCTTCTTGTACATAAGGGGTTGCCAATTCTTGTAGTTTACTGCGCATGGTTTCGTCTGTAATTTTCTTGGAAATATGCATGCCTTCAGAATATGGTAATAGTACCATAAAACGACCAGCCAAACTGACATCTGCAGTCACGCGGGCGCCTTTACCGAGCATTTCTTCTTTCACTACTTGAACGAGAATTTGTTGCCCTACAGATAGGCGTGGCAAAATTTTCTGTTCCTTCCCTTGTTGAAGGTTCAAATACGCATTTTGAGAGCCCCCAATATCAACAAAGGCCGCTTGCATACCGTTTAATACGTTCTTTACTGTGCCTTTGTACATATGATTTGCCATATGAGAATCATCGGTACGCTCCAAGACAAAGTCCACTAGCTGGCCTTCTTCGTCGATAACAGCCATACGAATTTCTTCGCGCATAACATTGACCAAAATTTTATGCATCCTATCCCTCCCTTCTTTATACTTTCAGAATATAAAATAATATATTAAATCCCTAACATCTACATAAATAGCTAAGATTTACATAGGTAATTAATATTTACGTAAGTAGTTAATAATTAATTTCTAATGGCGTATAGCGACCTTCTTCGTTTTCTACCATAATTGCTTTACGATGAATTTCGTAGCTAGTTGTAATAGGCCAATTATATTGATCCTTGCCTAAATTCCACACTTCGCTAGGTTTGATTGTACCTTGCGGATAAATGCCGATGCCCATTGTAAGGGTCACCATACCGTCCTTAACGGAGGCTACGATGGGTTCTTTTACAAACTCTTTTACATCAATGGTACGAGTTTTCTTAGGTGTTACCTTTTCATAAGAAATTTCCGTTGCTTCATTAAAAGGTTTGAGTAACGCATCCCAATCAGCATTTTCATCTGTCACAGGACCTGTTACCTCATAGATAGCAAAATTACAGATGGCCATCATCTTTTTCACCTTTTCAGGCATTTCTTTACCGTCTAGTACTTCAAGTCCTGGAGGTGCTACGCGATTTAAACGGTCCATAATGGACTCTAAACTATCCTCTTCAAGCACATCCATATCGATATATTCAGCCGCTGCCGTTACGCCTAAAGCAAGAGCAGAGGAAAAGCTAATTTTCATATGAGGGTTAAAGCCTTCAGAATATGCCATTTTAATTTCTGCTCGACGTATCATCCGCTCTACAGCTTGAGCATAATCAAGGTGTGACAGGAATCGTAATTCTTCGCCCTTATTTAAGGCCAAACGTAACTTTTTCAACTCTGCCACCCTCCTTATAGTCAATAATAGCTGTATTGAGCTCTGGACATACATTACAGCCCTTACATGGAGCTCGACGACAATCGCCTGTAAGATTAGCTGCTACCGCTTGCTCCCACTCACGCTTTAAGAAAGCTTTACTTACAGTACAATCTAAATGATCCCAAGGCAATGGCTCATCGAAATCTCGTGTACGACGTGCAAAATACGCAGGATCCAATCCGCAGTCAGCGAATGCTTTCAACCAAGCTTCATAGTTAAAGAACTCAGTCCAACCATCAAATTTACAACCAGCTTTCCAAGCCTCTACGAGAACTTTAGATAGTCTACGATCTCCGCGAGCAAAAGCGGCTTCCATGTAGCCAGTATAACCATCATGATAGTGATAAGAAATGTTACGATTATTGATGAGAGACTTCAAGTAACGTTGTTTACGATGAATCTCCTCCACATCTTCTTGACCATACCATTGATATGGAGAATGTGTTTTTGGTACGAAGAAGGATACGCTCACCGTTACAGAACCATTACGTTTGCCTGTAATATCACGGTGCAAGTCAAGCACCTTGTACGCAAGATCTGCAATACCAGCCAAATCTTCGTCTGTTTCTGTAGGAAGCCCCATCATAAAATACAATTTAACCGTGTTCCATCCTGATTTGAAGGCATTAGTACATGCGGCCAACAAATCTTCTTCACTAACGCCCTTATTGATAACGTCACGCATCCGTTGCGTACCTGCTTCAGGCGCAAAGGTAAGACCACTCTTGCGCACTTGCTGTACCTTTTTCGCAATATCGATAGAGAAGCTATCAATACGCAATGACGGTAAGCTAACGCTAACTTGTTTATCTTTAAACTCTTCCATGAGCATATCTACGAGTTCAGGCAATTTAGAATAGTCCGCAGAGCTCAAACTCATCAAGGATATTTCATTGTACCCCGTATTGGCAATTGTATCTTTAGCAATCTGTAACAAACGTTCTGGCGTCTTTTCACGAACCGGACGATAGAGCATACCGGCCTGACAGAAACGACAACCACGCGTACAGCCACGGAATAACTCCAATACAGCACGGTCATGCACTATATCAAGGAACGGTACAACAGGCTTTGTTGGATAGAATACATTCTCTACATCCTCTATAATACGTTTCTCAACGGTTGCAGGTACGTCTTCGAAACGCGGCGTAATCGATTTAAAATCGCCTTGTTCGGTGTATTCTACATCGTATAAAGCCGGGCAATATGTGCCAGGAATTTGGGCTACTTTACGCAAAAAGCCTTCTTTGCCACCTGGGAAGCCTTTGGCTTTTTCTGCTTTAAATAAGTCGATGAATTCATCGCCCCACTCTTCGGATTCACCGAGGGATACGATATCAAAGAAATCAGCAATAGGCTCTACATTATACGCACAAGGGCCACCGCATACAAGCAGTGGAAAATCTAAATCACGCTCCTTAGCATACATAGGAATGCCTGCTAAATCGAGCATATTTAAAATGTTAGTAAAACTCATTTCATATTGAAGCGTAAATGCTAACACATCAAAGTCTTTAATAGGCGTACGTGTTTCTAAGGAAAATAATGGAATATTACGCTTGCGCATTTCCTCTTCCATATCGTGCCACGGTGCAAATACGCGCTCGGCTACCGCATCTTCACGACGGTTTACGAGACCATACAAAATCTTGATGCCCAAATGACTCATGGCCACTTCGTACACATCGGGAAAACCTAAAGCCATAGTTACATCAACAGTACTGTGATCTTTCACGATACTATTGTATTCGCCGCCCGTGTAACGAGCGGGCTTTTGGACATGTTGTAACCATGACGTATCTAATTGAATCATACATCCTCCGTCTTTAATGAAAGACTTCTTTCACAATCAATCCTATGAAAGGATATTAAAATATATATTTTGTCCGCTGTCTAGCAATATTTAATAAAATGCCAATGCTCAGCATATTAGTTGTTAGCGCACTAACACCATAGCTAAGGAATGGCAACGGAATCCCCGTTACAGGCATGATACCAATCGTCATGCCTACGTTTACGAGCACTTCAAAGGCAAACATCGTACCAATACCCGTTGCTAATAACATACCGAAATTATCATTGCAGGTATATGCTACTTGAATGCTGCGATAAATAAGCATAAACAATAATAGCAATACTACAATGCATCCTACAAAGCCAAATTCTTCGCCGATTACAGAAAAGATAAAGTCCGTATGATTTTCTGGTAAAAAGTTCAACTGACTTTGAGTACCATTAAAGATACCTTTACCAAAAATCATACCCGACCCGATGGCAATCTTAGATTGAATAATATGATAGCCAGAACCAAAGGGATCGATATCTGGATTTAAAAATACTAGAATACGTTGCTTTTGGTATTCTTTCAGTACAAACCAGCCCAAAGGCATCAAGAGTAAAGCCACACTCGCAATAATTTTTATAAGCTTAGTTTTGATACCAGATATAAAGAGCATCCCTACAAATATAGCAATATATACGAGGGATGTCCCCAAGTCAGGTTGTAAGAATACGAGAAGGATAGGAATCCCTACATATAACACTGGCATCAATAGGGATTTAAAAGTATCTAACTTGCCAATGCGCGGTTCTAACATTTTAGCCATACAGATAATCATCAATAGTTTAGAAAACTCTGAAGGCTGAATAGTAATTGGCCCCAGTTGAATCCAACGCTGTGCACCTAGTGCGGAGGTACCAACTACCATAACTGCAATTAACATAAGCATGGTAATCACATAAATCATATTCCCCCACCCTTTAAGGCGATGGTAATCTAGAAATTGCATGCCTATAACGACAGCTATATTTGCTAAAAAGAATACGAGTTGTTTTACCACTAAACTACCAAAACCGATAGCCTCATGATTCACATGGGTAGCACTACCAATAGCTGTAAGACCAATTCCGACAAGTAATATAGTACATATGATGATAGTCCAATCGCTATCTGTCCATATTTTACGCCACATCATATCACCTATTTCAACTTGCTACGGCGCCACAAGCTTTGTTTCCCTTGCACCAATAAGCGTTGCGTGGTCCAACCGCCACGATTAATGTAATGAACATTGTTAGAATCCTCAAAAATAGACTCACCTACTGTTGCAAGACTTGGTGTACTATCTTGCTCCTTCGATGTTTTTTTCTTAGTTACATAAGCATCGAAGTGCTTTTGTACATCGTAGTCTTCCCAACACTCACCGGTAGTTACATAATCAACAAGAGGTGCTAACATAGCTTTTAGTTCGCTAGAAACAAATTCTAACAAACGACCATCTTGTGTATAGGTCAAAATATCCTCATCATAAGGGATTATAGCCCCTACATATTCAGCGCGAAGGACTTCTAACATATCATATAAATTGATATTCTCTCCATCGATAGGTACTGCATTAAAAGCAATAGCATAATCACGAATATTATGTTCTTGACATACTTGAATCATGCGCGCCCCATTACGTAAGGACACCCATAAAGGATGCGTCACAACGATGCAGCGATTTACTAATTCTAAAATAGACTCTATGCCCTTACCGATACCAGCAGGAGCATCAATTAAAATATAGTCATATGTCTCAGAGAGGCGACGAACTAATTTTTTATATTTTTTACGACCTATATCTTCCCAACGAGCACTTTGGCTAGCTGGTAGAAAATCTAAGTTTTCAGCAATTGATACGATGGCATCATCCATATAGTCTTTATCTTCGCTCGCATCTAATGCGTCGTAAATAATTTCATTTGCCACTCCTAACACAAGGTCTAAATCGCGCAATCCAAAATCTCCATCACAGAGCAATACGTGATGCCCTGCATTGCTTAAGGCTGAACCCAAGCAAGCGGTAATCGTAGTCTTACCTACGCCCCCCTTACCGGATACAACGCCGATTATCTCGCCCATACTAATCCTTTCTTGGTTGTCCACTAGTTACCGCATTCTGAGGTTTTTGCCCTTTATTAATACTTGTCCCCGTAGCAGTTTCCTTATTGCTCTTACTATTTGTATCATTAGATTTCTTATTCACTGGTACATTGAAGTACGCAGCCAATATATCTCGTACGATAGGCCCTGCAGAGCCCGCACCAAAGCTACCTTGCTCAACAAGTGCAACCACTACAATTTGTGGCTTATCATATGGTGCATAGGCTACAAACCAGCCGTGATCTCTGCCATGTGCATTCTCTGAAGTACCTGTTTTACCAGCTACATCAATAGGGAATCCTTTAAACAACTCCCCTGCTGTACCACCTTCATTAGTAACATCACGCAAGCCTTCGCGAACAAGATCCATAATATTTTTTGGTACAGGTAAGATACCGAGCTTGTCTGGGCCAAAGATTTCTTTTGGCGTGCCATCCTTATTATCAATACGGCTCACTACATATGGGCGGTATTTAATGCCACCATTTGCTACTTCACTGAGCATAACAGCCATTTGTAATGGTGTCACCAAAGTAAAAGACTGACCTATGGCCGCATCAAAGGTTTCACCTAAATACCAATCTTCATCATACACTTTGCGTTTATAAGCAGGACTTGCCATATTACCAGAGGCCTCACCAACAAGATTGATGCCTGTCTTTTCGCCAATACCAAAGTAGCCAGCATATTTTACAAGTCCTTCTATGCCAACGCGATTGCCCATTTCATAGAAGTAAACATTATCTGATTTTGCAAGAGCTTTATTAAAGTTAAGCCACCCTAATGCTTCACCTTCTGCATTTCGTTTATCGATAAGCCAATGTTTACCACTATCAAAAATCATTTCTTCAGGGGTAACCTTTTTAAGATCTAAAGCCGCCGTACCTGTAATAATCTTGAACGGAGAACCTGGTGGATATTCACCAGAAATAACCTTATTATCAAATGGATGATTCTTATCGTTATTCAATTGATTCCACTGTGCCGTTGTAATCCCCTTCGCAAACCAATTAGGGTTAAACTCAGGGGCGCTGACCATGGCCAAAATGGCACCCGTATTTGGATCCATTGCTACTACAGCAGCTCCTTGAGCTGGAATGCCTTGGGCACGCAACTGTTCTAATTGGTTCTTAACAGCTTCTTCAGCAGCCTTTTGTAGATTTGCATCTATTGTCAAATGGATATTAGATCCAGGCACTGTATGCTTTCTATCTACCTCCGCAACCGGTCGGCCTGTAGCATCAACCTCTACCTGTTTACCACCATCAGTACCACGCAAGATGGAATCATATAGTTTTTCAAGACCAGAACGGCCTAAAATAGTACCACCACTAATAAGGGTATTTGGATCTTGCTGTTTTAGCTCTTCTAATTCTTCTTCGCTCACTTCACCCACATAACCAAAGAGCTGAGAAGCCATCGTTTCATATGGATAATAGCGAAGTGGTTCTACATCTATGGTAACACCTGGTAATTCATGACGATGCTCTTCGATGCTTGTAACTACATCCATAGAAATATCATTAGCAATACGAATTGGCTCATAACCATATTTATGATCATTTACCTTTTTTGTAATATCTTCTGGTTTAATTTTCAGCAAAGTTGCCAACTTAGCAACTTCACCTTCGTCTAGAGCCTTCCCCGTAGGCAAAATGGAGATAGTGTATGCCGGTCTAGAACCTACTAAGATCTGACCATTTCGATCGTACATAATACCACGAGCAGCTGTCATGGATACCATGCGCAAACGGTTGCCTTCTGCCTTAGCTTGGTAATAACCACCAGACAAGATTTGCAACGACATCAGGCGTAATGCCAAGACTATAAATATGCCGGCTACAATGTAAAAGAGTACATCAAAGCGATTCGTTTTTCTTCGTTTATAGAGGCCTTCAAGCACTCTTTCACCCCCTTAATCCTTACCAAATATAACCTTGTTGTTCATCATCTTTACGCCATAACAAACCATGCACAATAGCGCCTAACAAGCCATTCCAGAACATCACGGGTAATACCATATGCCACAAGTATAGTCCAAAGTGCAAATCGCCACCACTAGCTAATATCATAAAGCTACGAATAACGCCATCTAGTAGCGTACAAATAGCTACTATACCGCTAGACCAATACCAGCGTTCTTCATAGATACGATGCTTTACGGCAGATAGTAGGTATACCACAATTACGTAAGGGAATAGATGGAGCCCAAAAAAGTTAGATATCAATACATCATGTACGATACCCCCAACAACAGCGGATATCAGCCCCATACGACGACCTTTAAATAAAGTAATCATAACAATTATCGTCAAAATTAAGTTTGGTAACCAATTTGTATGAAAAATAGTAGGCAATAATTGCGCTTGTATAAAATATATTAAAAATCCAGAGAGAACTAAAGCTAGACGCATCATTGTTTAACGGCCCCCTTTGCACCCTCTACTTGATCTCGTTGTGTTTGAGGCACAAGTTTAGGTTCAAGTTCTGGTTTTTGTGGTGCACTTAGAGAAGACGAGGTAAGCACAAAAACTTCTTCTAAACGATGAAAATCTACACTCGGTGTGACTACCGCATTTTTAACAAATCCTTCCGAATCATTTTCGATAGATTGCACGTTGCCAACAGGTAGACCTTTCGGATAAATGCCTCCATATCCAGAGGTAATCAACTTATCACCTACCAATACATCACCATCGCGAGCAATATTTACCATAGATGGTGTACGAGGTGTATTGCCATTACCTTTTACAACGCCAGACAAACGAGATTCAGGTCGTTGTACAAGGATACCTATTGCGCTACGCGGATCAAGAATGGTTTGAACGCGAGCAGAATGCGGATATACATCTGTAATAAAACCAACGACACCACTAGGTACAACAACAGCCATATTAACTGCCATACCTTCTTCACTCCCTTTATCAATGGTGAAAGTATTTGTCCAAGTACCGTAATCCTTTGTAATGATACCTGCTAGGGTCATGGAGAATTCTGGATGGCTACTCTTATAGTTTAAAAGCTGACGAAGGCGAATATTCTCTGCTACTACTTCATCGTAGTTAACTACCTTTTGTTCCAATGTAGCTTTACGAGATGCTTCCTCTTCACGTTCGATAGTAGAGAAAATAGCATTATTAAGTACTGTAAAGCTAGTTTGGACGCCCTCTAATAAACGAGCTGACCCATAAGAGAAAGGCGTTGTAATTCCTTCAAGGGTAACCGTAACAAAGGGAATACTAGTCCGTTGCTTCCACGCAAAGCCGAGCAATGCCATTAGGATACAACCAATGACAACGATGATAATTAACTTTTTATCTGACTGTATCATGCTAGTCTCGGCCCTTTCTATTCTTAGAATTTACAATAAAACGCGATAAGCTCACCAAATCAGATGAGGCCCCATTAAGGCCTACCACAACTTTTGTTTCAGGTGCTTCAGGAACGTGAACAGGTACACCTACTTCAGTACCAATCCGGTCCGCTAAACCAGATAGTCTTGCTGTACCGCCAGTAAGCCATATGCCATGTTGCATAATATCAGCCACGATTTCTGGTGCAGTAGCACGAATCATTTGCTTAACCTCATCCAAGAGCCCAATCAAACATTCATTTATAACTTGGTACACTTCAGATTGGTGAATCACACAACGTCTACCTAAGCCGTTCATCATATCGCGCCCTTGAAAGGCATACTCTGCATCCTCTAAAGGAGCGACAGCTGTACCTAAAGTATGCTTAATATCTATTATAGTTTCATCAGATACGATAATGCCAAAACACTCACGCACATAGCGCAATAAGGCATTATTAATATCAGAACCACCAAAACGAATTGTTTTGCTATCCACGATACCACCTAAAGAAACAATCCCCATATCAATAGTGCCACCGCCGATATCAATGACCATAGATCCTTGCGCTTCAAAGATAGGCACACCACAACCAATAGCAGCCGCCACAGGTCGTTCGATAAGAAATACCTCTCTAGCACCAGCTTGAATAACAGCATCCATCATGGCTCGTTGCTCAACATCGGTCATACCGCAAGGAACACCTACCACAACCCGAGCTCGACGCAACGCATTAGACACCTTATTAAGAAAGTAGCTCAGCATAGTATGCATAACGCGATAGTCAACGATAAAACCATCCTTTAAAGGCGTTAACGGACGCCACATATCGGGCATACGCAATACGAGGCGCGCCGCTTCATCACCAACGGCTACTACTTTTTCTTGTTTTGTATCAGTTGCTATAATCGATGGTTCGCTTATAACAGTCCCTCGCGTCCCCCCCATGAGGCGCGTTTGTATGGAACCAATATCTATACTTACATCTTTTCCTAGAGTAGGTAAAATGGAACTCATAGTAATTTCTCCTTCATTACATCATCATTCCATTTTACCATATATAACGCGACTTTTTCCATTGATATCAGTACCATTCCTTTTGTTAAAAGCACTGATAATGCATAATTCCTGTACTCATAAGTCATACATAAAAATTACATAACTTCATACATAAAATCTCATATACAATAATGAAAAGCACTCATTTATAGGAACTTACCCATGCATCAAAATTAGGTATAGTTCAAAATGAGTGCTTTTAATAATCTTATTTAGCTCTATTCAATTTCAGATCAGTTTACTTAGGCTCAGCTCAATTTACCAATTTCACTGAGACTCGTAAATTCATTATCCCCTATAACGATATGATCGAGTACAGGAATTCCCATAAATTGACCAGCACTAACAAACATTTTCGTTAGCCGTATATCCTCATCACTTGGTCTACTATCGCCTGACGGATGGTTATGGATTAGAATTATAGCCGCCGCATTGCAGGCTATAGCTTTTTTAAATACTGCTCTTTGCTCTACAAGGCTTGATACCAATCCACCATTAGAGATATGTTCCAACTGAATAAGCTTATTTCGAGATGTTAGCATGGCAGCCCACACATGCTCCACATCTTCGTGGCGCAGTCGCTCCATCACATATTGAGCTATTACAAAGGGTTGCGAAAAATCTTCATAAGTCTCTTTAATTTTTAACTCCCCTAGTCTTCTCCCCATTTCAAGAGCCGCACATAGCGTCACCGCTTTATCTGTACCAATCCCCTTAATTTTTATCAAATCTTCTACGGTCATTCGGTTAAGACCATAAACACCATCATCAAAGGATTGTACAATATCACTTGCCAAAGAAATCACAGATTGCCCCTTTACCCCTGTACGTAATAAAATAGCCAACAACTCCTCCATCGCCATATGTGATGGACCTAAGGCGAGAAATTTTTCTCGAGGTCGCTGGAATGGTAACATATCTTTTACACTTACTGTTGGTACTTCCATAGAATCTCTCCATTCAAATAGATAACACCATTTATAAATCAAGCAACAAACACATCTACTCTCTTAAAATTTATTTAGCACAGCACAGCACAGCACAGCACAGCACAGCACAGCACAGCACAGCACAGCCAATTATAACACGATTCATCTGATGCGCTAGTGTTATTTAGCCCCTAACGCCTTGCAAAGTTCATCGTATACATGTTCAACTGGTAACCCTACCACATTAGTATAAGAGCCCTCTATTTTATCTACCCATAGTGCGCCTTTTCCTTGGATGCCATAAGCTCCAGCCTTATCCATCGGTTCCCCACTAGCAATATAAGACTCGATTTCAAAAGGTGCTAAATGTTTAAAATAGACCTTTGTTTCATTGTAAAAAAATACCTCTTTTCCTTTGATGAGTAACGCGACTCCAGTAATTACAGAATGCGCTTTACCCGATAAACGCTCCAACATATGGCGTGCATCAAACTCATCACAAGGTTTACCTAATACTTTATTATCAAGGACAACAATAGTATCTGCTCCTAACACAATACTTCCATCTGGAACACCTACAGCACAACGAGCCTTACCTAATGCTTGGGCTTTCACCATTTCAATAGGGTTGTCGTAACCTTCATTAGATTCCTCATAAGTACTAGATACAACAGTATGATCAATCCCGACCTGTGTTAATAATTTAGTTCTACGTGGTGATTGGCTCGCCAAATATAATCCAGCCATATACACTCCTTTACATTAAAATTCTTGTACATAAAATTCTTGGTGCACAAAAGTTATATCTACCTATTACCCTAAAACTGACCGTCCCTTAAATAGTTGTTTCTTTATCTTCTTCAGAAGAAATTAATTTTTCATAATATTCTTGTACATCTTCCCCATGCTTCACCGCATCAGCTCGCACCGCTGCATAAAACACGATATCCGCTTGAGGTACCCGAATACGACCAGGTACATATTCTTCTAATATTTCAAAGAATCTATCATCTGCTTTCAACAGCAAACGGCCATTTTTAATCTTATTTCCATCTACAATAGAATACACAAGGGACCAAATAGGACGTGGATCAGAGGTAGAGCATTTTCTATATTTATAGCGGTATTTAATATTTGTCAACAACTCACGTTTAAACTTGAACACCCCATCAATCATGTCATAATCTACTTCAAAATGACGATTTCTAAAGATAGAGTTTTCTTCAATTACAAGCTTTGTATCTGTCAAAATATAGGTATATCGACTAACAGCCTGTTTAACCATAACAATGATGGCCATGATTTCAATAAAGTACTCAGCTAATAAAACCGTATGTAATTGAATACTGCGATACGTTGTATAAGCTGCTGCACACAGCAATAAAATCACAAAAAATACTACCAATAACTCTGCACTTCTGGTGCGCTGAGATTTTTCTTCATATAATACCGTCATACTTTACCCCTTTAAAAGAAATCACTAATTAATAACTATACATACTATTATAAGATATTCTATGCATAAAAACTACAAAAACCCCGTCCATATCTAAGATATAGGCGGGGTTTTATGACTCTATTAGTCACTCAGTTCAGATACGAACTATATTATTTTTTCAATGCTGCAGTAATACGTTGAGTATCACGAGCAATCATGATTTCTTCGTTTGTAGGAATTACGAAGATTTTAACTTTAGAGCCATCAGCACTGATTTCTTGTTCTTTACCACGAACATTATTGCGTTCAGAATCAATACGAGTACCTAAGTATTCCAAACCATTACAGATTGCATCGCGGTTACCAATACCGTTTTCACCAATACCAGCGGTAAAGATGATAGCATCTACACCGCCCATAACAGCAGCAAAGGCACCGATTACACGACGAACTTTGTAATGAAACATGTTCAATGCCAATTGTGCGCGTTTATTGCCATTAGCAGCAGCTTCTTCAATCACACGGAAGTCATTGGATACACCAGAAATCCCTAATACACCGGATTCTTTATTCATAACTCTATCAATTTCTTCATAGGTCATACCTGTTTTTTCCATCAAGAATGGAACGATAGCAGGGTCAATATCACCTGTACGAGTACCCATGATCAAACCAGACAATGGAGTGAAGCCCATTGTAGTATCGATGGAGCGACCACCTTTAATAGCAGCCACAGAGGAACCATTCCCCAAGTGACATGTGATGATACGAAGATCAGTCATATGTTTACCCATTAATTCTGCACAACGTTGTGCTACATATTTATGGGATGTACCATGGAAGCCATAACGACGAATGCCATAATCTTCATAATAAGAGTAAGGAAGCGCATACATATATGCTTCTTTTGGCATAGTTTGATGGAATGCAGTATCAAATACAGCAACTTGAGGTACATTTGGCATAATCGCTTCACAAGCTTCAATACCTTGAATGTTTGGTGGGTTATGCAATGGTGCAAGAGAAGCACATTCTTCCAACGCTTCCATAACTGCTGGTGTAATCAATACGGAGTCAGCAAATTTTTCACCGCCGTGTACTACACGGTGACCTACAGCATCGATTTCATCCATGGAAGAGATAACACCAAATTCAGCATCAACTAAAATATCTAGCAAAATGCGAAGCGCTTCTTTATGGTTCAAAATTGGCTCAACGCGTTCTAATTTATCTGCATTAGGACGTTTGTGAGTGAAAATAGCATCTTGATCACCAATCTTTTCAAAAAGGCCTTTTGCCAATTCTGTTTCAGTTGTCATATCAAGTAATTGATATTTCAAGGAAGAACTACCGCAGTTAACTACTAATACGTTCATCGATTAACCCTCTTTCTGTTGTGTAACTTGAATCTTGTTTTGAATTTCTTTGCTGATATCAGCACCTACCTGATCCTTTTCAGGATATTGATAGATTATATTCCACAATACGCCATGATCTAAGAATACGTATTGAGAAAATCTAAATGTTTGCCCTTGTGTTGTATACGTCACATCAAGCTTCTTTGCAGATGTACCTTGTAAAGCTACAGATTCTTCCTTGATGGTTGCGCCCATCTTAGTGAACTCAGACTTACTACGATTCAAAAACTCATCAACCGTAGGCAATGGCTTGTTATCACCAGCACGCAAAGCTTCAACTTCAATCACCATATGCTCTGTAACGGATCCATAAATATCGATTGGATATCCATCATCAGTCATATTTTTTGTGCTTTTACCCATTTCATAAGGCAAAGCAATGGTAACCTCAGATTGACCAACACGGATAACTTGATGGCCAAAACTATATGTATCCATTACATTATTTGAGCCACATCCCGCCATTGCTAGTAGAGCAACACCGAGTAGAGCCCCTTGTAATGTGCGTTTCCAATTTTGTTTCATCATATACCTCACATCAATTCAGCATTTACAGTTAATTATAGCCTATAGAGACAAGAAAATCTATACTAAACTTAATATTTACACACAATATTACCTATCTAAATAAGCCTTTAATTTAGATATAATGAAATGTTGTTTACAGTATTTCCTCGCTTTGTTACACTAACACTAATGAAAGGAGACACTATGAAAACAATCGGTATTATCTGTGAATATAATCCATTTCACAATGGACATGCCCATCAATTATATACCTTAGCACAAGAGCATTCAGATGCGCTGCGCATTTGTATCATGAGTGGTTCCTTTGTACAACGAGGCGAACCTGCTATTTTTTCTAAATTTGATCGTGCTCGTTGGGCTATTCTTGGTGGTGCAGACATTGTTATTGAGCTACCTACGCTCTATTCTTTGGGTAGCGCACAACTCTTTGGAACAGGTGCTATTCGTATGGTAAAAGCTTTACATATCGACGCCCTTTCCTTTGGTTCTGAAACGGCTAATCTAGATGCACTCGTAGATATAGCTAAGCGTATGGATTGTGAAAGTACTCAAGCAGTATTACGCACCTATATTAACGAAGGCATGTCCTATGGCTCTGCCTTTCGTAAAGCCCTCGATACAGAGATACTAAACACACCCAATGCACTATTAGGACTTGAATATATTCGGGCAGGACTTAACTATCATCCTACCTTAAAATACATGCCAATCTTACGCATATCAAATCATCACGAAGCGAATATTACAAAAGATTTCCCTTCTGGTACAGCATTGCGTAAACTCATAACAGATATGGCTACAGGTAGTAACAATTGTAATATAAACCGTATCGTTCCTAAGACTATTGCAGACGATATGACTAATATAATTTCTAATGGTGCCTATGTAAACTATAACCGCTACTATGATATAATCCATTCCTTAAGTCGTCGTACATCAACAACCAAGCTGGAAAGCTTTGGGGAGTTCAACGAAGGTATTGAACACTTATGGTCTAAAGCAGCTCAACAACCTACGTGGAACTTGGCTATGGAGCATATAAAATCAAAGCGCTATACCTATGCACGTTTACAACGAATGGGAGCCTATCTCACCTTAGGAATACAAAAGGATTTACTACAAAGGGCTATGCAAGAAGCTCCACAATATGCTCGTTTACTTGCCTTCAACGATAGAGGTCGTCGATGGCTTCGAAATAATTTTGAAATACCACTTATTCAAAAATGGGCCAAAGCACCTAATGAATTAAATACGTTAGGACAAACAATGCATCAAATTGATACATTAGCTACAGACATACAGGCCTTATGCTTACATAATGAAGTTAAACGAATGGGTCATATGGACTACACCTATACGCCACAATACATAAAATAAGCAGAACTACGATCTGGTAGAAACATTCTGCACATAAATATAAGAGTCAAATAATTTAATTTTATTAAGTTAATCATCTTATTATATGGTAATACTCAAAAAGAAGAAGGGATTACAATACAGATTATTCCTGTATTGTAACCCCTTCTTCACCATCCAGATCAGCGACGGCAACGCGTACACTTTCAAGATGTGATGTAGGAATATTTTTACCTACATAGTCTGCTCGTATAGGCAATTCACGATGACCACGATCGACGAGAACGGCCAATTGAATAGATCTAGGTCTACCAGCCGTCATTAATGCATTTAAAGCAGCACGAATGGTACGGCCCGTATACAAAACATCATCTACAAGGATAATTGTCTTTTCCGTTGTATCAATCGTACACGGTTCCCCCTCTTTAGGACGAGCATCACGATCATCACGATACACTGCAACATTCAAAGACTCACAATCAATATGAATACCTTCTATACGCTCAATTTCCGCTTGTAAACGTTTTGCCAAAATGACACCACGCCGTTCAATACCTACAATTAACGCATTAGATAAACCTTTATTGCGTTCTAAAATTTCATGACTAATACGACGAATCGCACGCATTATAGCGTCTTGATCCATTAGTAAGCGTTTCTTTTCCATATATACGCCCTTACAGCATAGGATTGTTCTATGCCCCTATATCCAAATAAGTAGTAAAAATAAGTACTTAGACAATCAATGTAAACATTTAGACTATTTTCGTTTATCTTCACGGTAGGTCTTAGCAAATTCTAAGCACGCCTCAAAGTCAGCTGGTACCGGTGCTTCAAAGTGCATTTCTTCACCTGTAATAGGGTGTTTAACATCTAACGATTTAGAATGTAATGCTTGCCCTTCTATAGGAAAATCCATACGTCTATATCCATAAAATGGGTCATTAACAACAGGATGTCCAATATGAGCAAAGTGAACACGAATTTGATGGGTTCTGCCAGTCTCCAAATTACATTCAACCAATGTTTGATGACCATAACGCTCCAATACTTTAAAATGTGTTACTGCATCTTTACTGTTTTCAAAGACAACAGCCATTTTCATACGGTCCTTAGGATGGCGTCCAATAGGCGCCTTTATAGTCCCCTTTTCTTCTACAATATTGCCTTGTACTAGCGCCCAGTACGTACGTCTTGCAGAATGTACTTTTACTTGCTCTGCTAGACCAATGTGTGCTGCATCATTTTTTGCCACCATCATAACACCAGACGTATCTTTATCTAAGCGATGCACAATACCTGGCCTAATTTCACCATTAATACCTGATAGGTCCTTACAATGGAATAATAGAGCATTTACAAGGGTTCCAGAATAATTCCCTACTGCAGGATGTACCACCATGCCACGAGGTTTATTAACAATAACAATATCGTGATCTTCGTATAAATAATCTATAGGGATATCCTCAGGTTTAACCTCAATCGATTCGGGCTCTGGGATTTCTACATGAATGACAGTATCAGGTGTAAGCCGAAGATTAGCCTTTCCTACTTTATCACCTACTGTAACATGACCACCTTTAATTAAACTTTGAATATAGCTACGAGAGCCTTCCATCTGCTCTGTTAAAAAAACATCCAGTCTCATGCCTTCTTGCTCAGCACTTACAATATATTCATTCATCCCCTACTCCTCTATGAGTTAAGTATTATGTATATAACAAAATTACCTATTAACCAAGTCGATGACCTATATAATTCTCTTAGTGAAAGTTACTCATGGTCCTCTTTCAATGTAAATAAATAAAATACAACAAAAGCTACACCTATACAAATACCAATATCTGCTACATTAAAAATAGGCCATATACGGAAATCAAAAAAGTCCACTACCCCATGAATCATGTATCGGTCAATGCCATTACCAATTGCACCTGCGACTAATAAGGCGGATCCGATTTGCAAAGTCCAATGGCCCTTAGCTAATCGCTTCCAATAAAAAGCACAAACAGCTAATAGAACAAAAGCCACTAGTAAGAAAAACCATCGTTGATTCGCTAACATGCCAAAGGCTGCACCGCGATTAATAATATAGGTAAGATGAAATACATTAGGAATAACAGGTAAAGATTCACCTAACAAAAAATGATTCATTACATAATATTTAGTTAATTGGTCCAATAATAACCAAATGATAAGTACTGTATAAAACAAGATTAACTCCCTTACTATAATATAATTCTTAATAGTCCTATTATACTAAGTTACGCAAATTTAGGCAAAATAAAAAGCCCCTCAATGAGGGGCGTGTTTTATTTGTGATTACTCAGCGGAAATTACAGAAACTGGGCAAACGGATTCGCAAGAACCGCAATCGATGCAAGCATCGCCAATTTCGTATTTAGTTTCGCCTTCAGTAATGCAGGAAACTGGGCAAACAGATGCGCAAGAACCACATTTAATGCAACCATCAGCAATAACTCTCATAATTAGGACCTCCATCAAAATATAGATCAGAACTTTTTATTATCATTTAGAAAGGCACTTGCCTCAACTTATGTTCTCATTATCACACAGTTCAAATTGAAAGTCAAATGAAAATGATAAAAAATTATAGAATATTTTGCATAATAATTGTTCCTTTTTATCATAAAAAGCCTATATTCATATGCATTTTGATATTTCTTTTCATTTATGTAATTGAGTTTAATAATCAATAATTGAGAATGCACTAATTATCATTTCAATTAAAATACGTACTATTATACTAGGAATTCAATTATCAATATTTATTATCATAAAAAC
>OBVN01000063.1_pt1 | contig 77788 bp, 74 predicted proteins | sample 1476171 | NCBI WGS metagenome assembly OBVN01 (sample SAMEA2580014, study PRJEB22360) | human gut metagenome | biome: human gut; feature: human-associated habitat; material: faeces | place: Denmark | collected 2008/2010
GCTAAAGCTTTTTGAGACCCCCAGCCTAGCTGGGGGTTTTATTGCAGACAAAAAAGGATTTCACATATGTGAAATCCCCATTAACTATAGTTATAATTAAGCTTTACCAATGCAACCAAAGATTTCCATTTTTTCTTTAACACATTCTTGGATAGCTGCAGCACCTGGTGCCAATAATTTACGAGGGTCAAATCCTTTACCTTCTAAATCTTTTCCAGCTTCAATGTATTTTCTTGTTGCTTCTTGGAAATATAATTGACATTCAGTATTTACATTGATTTTAGAAACACCTAAAGTAATTGCTTTTTTAATCATATCCTCTGGAATTCCAGTTCCACCATGTAATACTAATGGTAATTTACCAGTTTCTTTTTGAATTGCATCTAATGCATCAAAATCTAAACCTTCCCAATTTTCTGGATATTTACCATGAATGTTTCCAATACCTGCTGCTAAGAAGTCAACTCCTAAGTCAGCGATCATTTTACATTCTTTTGGATCAGCTACTTCACCTTTACCAACGACACCGTCTTCTTCTCCACCAATTGATCCAACTTCTGCTTCTACAGATACACCTTTTGAGTGACATAATTCAACGATTTCTTTTGTTTTTTCAATATTTTCTTCAATTCCATAATGAGAACCATCGAACATGATTGAAGAGAAACCAGCTTCTAAAGCAGCTTTAGCTCCTTCATAGCTACCATGATCTAAATGTAAAGCTACTGGTACAGTAATTCCTAAAGAATCTACCATTGCTGATACCATTGCTGATACAGTTTTGAATCCAGTCATATATTTAGCAGCACCTTCAGATACTCCTAAGATTACTGGAGCTTTTAATTCTTCTGCAGTTAAAAGAATAGATTTTGTCCATTCTAAGTTGTTGATGTTAAATTGACCAACTGCATAATGTCCTTCTTTTGCTTTATTTAACATTTCTGTTGCTGATACTAATCCCATAAAATTTCTCCTTTTCTTTTTACTCCTATATATTACTATTATTTAATTGAAATTTCCATAGTAACACAAAGTTTTTTTGCCTATTTCCTATATTTTTACCCCATTATCTGAGTCGTAAGCGATTTCTTTTTTAGAAAATAAAGAAAATGCAGCATCAATGATGCTACATCACTAAAAAATAGATATACACGATGAATAGCAGTGGGAAACTTGTTGCTACTGGCGGGACATAACATCAACTACATTTTCTCCTTATCTATAAAAGATTGAATTATTAAACTATTTGGAGAACAATTAAAAAATCAATCTCTAAAGATAACATATTAAATCTGCGCTCATTATATCAAACAAGGTTTGATACGGTTTTATTATATTACATTTTATTATTATGTCAATAATAATTTATTATAAACAAAAAAATAAAAGACCACCACCGGTGATCTTTATATTAGCTGTCTATTCTTTAACGCTTGATATAAATTATCTAGAGCCTGCACTAATAAACAGCGCGGCATCGCTAAATTAAATCTCTCAAAACCTGCTCCACCAACACCAAAAATATATCCTTCATCAAGCCATAATTTAGCTTCATTGACCATAAATGCTTCTAATTCCTCGTGCGTCATTTGCAAAGCACTAAAATCAACCCAAACAAGATATAACCCCTGAGGTTTAATCATTTTGAGCATTGGTAGTTTTTTCTTTAAAAAACCATCAAGATATTTAATATTGCCATCAAGATAAGCCACTAATTCATCAACCCACTTATCACCATGATTATAAGCTGCTTTACACGCTTCAATACCAAAAATTGTTGGTTCCACCGGAAATCCTAGTGAACTTTTAACCTTAATAAACTTTTCTTTTAATTTATGATTAAAAAATAATATATTAGACGTCTGTAAACCCGCCAGATTGAAAGTCTTACTTGGTGCTGTACAAATAATTGTAAATTCTTTAAATGAGGCATCAACATTAACAAAAGGAAGGTGCTTATTCCCCTTATAAATAAAATCTTGATGAATTTCATCACTGACTACCAGTACATTATGTTTCTTACAAATATTACCTAATTTAAATAATTCTTCTTTATTCCAAACTTTTCCTATTGGATTATACGGATTACATAAAATAAACATTTTCACATCATTATCAATAATCAACTGCTCAAACAAATCAAAATCTAGTTCGTATGTTTGACCAGTAAACATCATCGGACATTCAATTTTCTTACGTTGATTTTCATCAATAGAAAAATCAAATGGATAATACACTGGTTTATTAATGATAATAGCATCACCGGGAGCTGTAAAAGCATTAACAGCGATTTTAAGCGCTGTTACTACCCCCGTTGTTGTTACAATATTATCTGCATTTATATCTAATTGATGGCGACGCTTCATCCAATTACAAACCGCCTCATAATAATCATCGCCAGCCATTGAATACCCATACACTGCATGTTTAGCGCGTTCAATAATTGCCTCAGTAACTTCTGGCAAGGTTTCAAAATCCATATCAGCAACCCATAAAGGTAAAATATCTTTCGGTTTTCCTTCTTTTTTCCAAGTATCCCATTTAATACATTTTGTATTTCTACGTTTGACTATTTTATCAAAATCATACATTCTTACAATCTCCTTATAATCCACTTATTATCGCAATACCTGTTTATCTTTGAATTCCATCATTGAAAAGTGGCATAACGTGATTCCTAATGCCATGGATAAATTTAGTGAGTCAATTTTATCACTATGAGGGATAAATACACTTTGCCCATATTTTAAATAATCATCTGGCAGTCCGCTGCTCTCATTACCAAAAACCAATGAATGTTTATTATTTGCAGCAGTAATCTGATGAATATTTTTAGCTCCTTTTAACATCAATGGATAGACTTCACGTTCAGGGTATTTAGTTAGATATTCATCAAAACTATTAAAATATTCAAAATTAATATTAAACAAAGCCCCCATCGATGCCCTAATTACTCGTGGATCAAAAACATCGACTCCAGGACGAATAATCGCTAAATTAGTATAATTAAAACCTAACATAGTTCTAATAATCGTCCCCATATTTCCCATATCTCCGGGATTAACTAAAACAACATGATTAGCATCTTCTAAATCCATCGTATATTTCTTAATGATTGCAATAGCAAAACAATTATCTTTTTTCGCTAATTTATTAATTGTATTATCACTTTCAATTAATTCAATTTTATTTTGTTGACATAAATTCTCAATAATCTTAACACCCTTATTTTGATAAGAGTTACTTTTGAGATAAACACGCATCACCAATTCTGGTTTATTCTCTAATAATTCAATCGTTTCAAAAACCCCAAGAGTATATGTATAATCAAAATCTTTATGATATGTTTTTATTTTCATTTTATAAACCTTTCAATAAATCAATTTGCTTTTTCAAATCCTGCTGCATTGATAAAAAATGTGCTTTATCAAAATCAACACCTTGATCAATTAAATCTAAAAGATCATTATATTTATCATATGCTAATTCTAATAACGAGATTTGAATTTCTAAATCTAACTCATTATTAGCATCATTTACAATTTGATTAATATCTTTATATTTATCTTTAAATACCTGTTGCAAATCAACTGTCTTTTTCTTCTTACCAAACAATCCCATTTCAACTACCTCCATTGTTATTTTTATAATTATAGCGTGTTTACTTAGTTTTGAAAAGTTTGTTATTTTTAAATTGAGAGATGTTTATATAACTTCCCGAAAGGAATCACTGGTGCTGGTTTGCCTGGATGCTCTCCTAACATTTTTTCCATCCAGATCATGTCATGCCATTGATTAAACTTATAGCCGCATTTAGTAAAATAAGCCACCTTTTGATAACCAAAATGTTCATGAAACACAATACTTTCTGGATTCCCAGCAGTAATACAAGCATTTAAATTAATAATATTTTGCTGTTTCGTAATTTCTTCTAATTTATGGTATAACATACTGCCAATTCCTCCACCTTTATAATCAAGGTCAATATAAATCGATGTTTCTACAGCCCACTGATATGCAGCCCGACTTTTAAATGCGGATGTATAAGCATAGCCTACTATCTTATCATCAAGCTTAGCAACAAGATACGGATACTTTTCTAAAGTTGAAACAATTCTTGCCCTAAATTCTTCTAAAGTTGGTACTTCATATTCAAATGTGATTGCTGTTGTTAGTACATAAGGTCGATATATTTCCAATAACCTTGCAGCATCATCAGCTGTTGCAACAGCAAGCCTAATTTTCGTCATTGATAATTCCTCCATTTTTCTAAGATAAACTGTATAATCATGATATAATAATACTAACTTTATCAAAGGAGAATAGCAATGGATAAAATAAAAGATTTATATCAAGATGACCTAATCTACATTTTCACTCGTTCACAATTACGTGACTTAAACACTGATTACTTGGCAATCATTAAAAATGAATGTTCTATTCAGACAATCAATAACTGCATAACAATGCACTATCAAGATGATTTCGAATCATTATTAGCTTTTTCTCTACCGACTAAAAACAGAAAAAACAAGCAGTTAATTTCTTTAAATCAATGCTATAAAATCATGGATAAAATTCATTACGGTGGTCGATACAACTAATATCATCGAATTAGAAATTGATTATATTAACGGAAAAACACATATTCGTTAATTATCAAATTCACAATAAACAAAGGTAATACTAAAATACTTCAAATCAAACAGTTCCTAGCTGTAATGCCCTTTAAGTTGTTTTAACAACAGAGCTTATTATATCTAGGAGCTTTTTAAATTCACAACTACTATTTCACTGTGTTTTGCAGTTCTCATTGCATATCCCCAGCCACCCATTCCTGAGGTCACGATCCCATGAAAATTATTATTTACTTCAATTCCATAGTTCAAATCATTAACCCTAATAAAACTAAATAAGAAATTTAAAGGAAATATTTGTCCAGCATGAGTATGACCTGATAATTGTAAATCAATTCCCAATTGTTCATTTAATTCATAATCATGTGGCTGATGATCCAATAAAATAAGCGGTTTAGAAGTATCTAAAGGTTCCGTCAAATCTTTTAAAGCTTCTCGCTTTTTTACAACATAGTCTTTACGCCCAATTAAATAAATATCATCCAATTTAGTAACATCGTCCAACAATACCTTAATCCCTATTTCTTTTAATTTCTTAACAATATTAAATTCCCTAAGTGGTGAGCCACCTTGGAAACCAATTTCATGATTTCCTTCAATATAATAAACAGGGTATTTACTAGCCAATATTTTAAATACCTGTAATGAATAATCAAATTCATCTTGGGTGGTCCCTTCATCATAGATATCACCAAGTAGAATAATCCCACTTGGAGCAATAGCTTCAGCATGTTCACTAAGCTTTGTTAAATCCGCCTTAGTGACAACTGTTCCTAAATGGATATCAGAAACTACCATTAGGCTTTTATCTACAAAAGATTTATTGATTATTACATCATACGTAGTAATAACAGTATTTTTAGCATTATAAATTCCATAAAAACTTAAAATAACACTGGCAGCCAAAGCAACCATTCCCCGTTGATAAATAAATTTAAAATAACGATTAAATCTAGTTTTATATAAAATTAAATTAATAATATCAAAGATTACAAAACAAATACATGCATTAGCCAAAAAACCAAAGAAAATCAAATTATATAAACACAAGCCGATTAAAATTCCAATAATAACTGTTGTAATAATCTTTCGATATTTTGCTTTAGCAAAAACCAAATGTGTATGATAAGCAAGATATACTGTCATAACTGCTACCAAAGTCATCTCCATTAAAACAAACCAGCTCATAATAAAATCATCTCCTTAGTAAATTATATCACAAAATAATCTTAAATTATCTCACTATTGTCAATAAAAAAACTAAACTAAGATCATTTGAAATCACTTCTTTTTTCGCACACTTAAGCTTCAAAAATAGTAATACATTACAAAATCTGTTTAGTTTTTTATGTTCTTATTTACTAATCAAATCAATTACTACAATCTCGCAATTTTTACTAGTTCTCATGGCAAACCCCCAAGTCCCCATTCCCGAAGAAACGATCGCATTAAAATTATCATCATGACGATAACCATAATTCATCTCATTAATTCCTAAAAGATTCCAAAGCGGTAACATCGGAAATACTTGTCCAGCATGAGTATGACCAGAGATCATCAAATCAATTCCTAGCTTTTTATTTTCCTCTAATGAGCGAGGCTGATGATCTAATAAGATCACTGGTTTATTCTGATTCATCCCGTTAATAATCTGTTCTACAGGTTTTCGCTTTTTAATCTTATAATCTTGACGTCCTACAATATTTATATCCTCAAATTCAACATATTCATCATTTAAAGTATTGACTCCTGCCAATTGCAATCGTTCTAATATGTTATATTCTTTTAATGGGGAACTACTATAACCAACTTCATGATTTCCAATTACATAATAGACTGGATAGGATTTAGCTAACTGGGTGAATATTTTCATCGAATCATCAACTTCATCGCTACTGGTATTTTCATCATAAACATCCCCAACTAAAAAAATCATATCTGGTTTAATTTTCTCAGCTTGCGTAACAAGCTGTTTTAGATCTACTGTTTTAACAGCTGTTCCCAAGTGAATATCGGAAAGTGCCATGATCTTTTTATCCTTAAATTCCTTATTAATACTTACTTGGTAATTTGTGATTACAATATTATTTGCATTATATATCCCATAAACACTCAAGCTTAAACTACAAATAAGTACTCCAATAAGATAAACTTTTTGATATGGTCTTTTCAATTTTGTCTTAAATATAAGCGGGTAAATTAAATCCGCAATTATCAAACAAATACACAAATTGATTAAAAATCCTAAAATTATCATTTCAATACTTACACTTACAGCAACTAAAACAATAATTACTGCTGCAACAACTCTATGCTTATTTAAATATTTTTTAAAATGATATGCAATAAATATATTGATCAAGATAGCAATTACTACCATCATTACGGTTAAAATCAAAAACTATCCCTCCTTTAAGAATAAATTATACCACAGATTATATTTATGGTATAATAACTCCGAGGTGAAATTATGCATAAATTAGCGTGTCCAAAATGTTATGAATCAATCGTTCAAGAAGGAAATTCATATAAATGTGCCAATAATCATTGCTATGATCTAGCTAAAACTAAATATTTAAATTTGTTATTAAATCCTGATAAAGCTACAAATAACCCTGGTGATAGTAAAGAAAGTTTAGTTGCCCGCAAAGCATATCTAACTAAAGGATATTATGATGTCATTTTAAATTCAGTTATTGACTGTATAAAAAAATATCGTGATGATACCCCACTAGATATACTTGATCTCGGTTGCGGTGAAGGATATTATACTCGAGGATTAAAAGAAATCTTTAGCCAAGACACTATGGATTATATATATCTAAAGAAGCTATCAATATGGCCACTAAATATACTAAAGATGTTTATTGGCTTGTCGGTAATAGTAAGAACTTACCTATCGTTGATCACTCATTAGACTTTATCACAGCTCTATTTACAGTCGTAAATCAAGATGAGCTGAAACGTACTTTAAAAAAGGGTGGTTATATTATCCATGTAACTGCCAACCCAAATCATCTAATTGAGATAAAAGAATTAATATATGAGTTAAAAGTGACAAATATATTCGTTTAGATTTTGAAACAATTGAAAGCTATGATCTAGTTCATCAAGTAAAAATTGATAATCGTGAAGATGCTTTAAATTTACTAAAGATGACCCCCCATTATTACCATATAAAAAAAGAACGCCGGGGCGTTCTTGATGAATTAGAACGATTAGATATTACAATTGATATTAAAATAACAATATATCAAACAAGCATCGATTAACCGATGCTTATTTTTATTATCAGTATGATTTGAAGTCCTAGAAGTAAAGGTATTCCATACTTAAAAATATTTTTCCTAGTCTTATGATTAAATCCATACATCGCTAATATCGCTCCTAGTGAACCACCAAACAAAGCGCCTATTAATAGTATCTTCTCAGAAACTCGCCAATGATGATGAATTGCTTTATACTTATCAATTCCATATAATAATATCATCATCAAGTTAATTATAATTATATAGCTGATTAATAATTTCATCGGTCTTCTGTTATCTCCAAATAGATATCACGATTCCCCTAACAACATATTTCAAGAGAACCTATTAAATTTTTATAGTGTTTCTTTGCATTATATTAAATCATTATTTCATCAAAATATTTCGTTATTTAATACTATTTTTATCGATAAAAAAAACGAACCATCTTAACAACATTAAAACGACTTTTTTCAAAAAGAATCCGCGCAGGAATCCTTTTTTCATCACCACAATCTAAAAAGATAATATCTAGACCCTTTTTAGTTTCTTCGTAACCGACAATCGTTACCCAGTGCCATAAATCATCTCGAATCTTACGACGTCGATGTGTTAAGATCAATAATCCTAAAGGATTACCATGCTCAATACTCTCTTTAACAATTTCACTAGCATCATAAAGTCTTGGACGTCTAAAAATACGATACTCACAATTATTTAACAATTTACTCAATCGTCTTGCATATAAAAAGACATACGGAAATCCACGCTTACCAGGTTCCATCAGCTTGAACATTTCATTCATGTAGTCTAAATACGTTGATTTATCAAATTCACGTTCTCTTTTCGTATAATAGATAAAAATATCAGTAGCACTAACACTTGCACAACCAGCTTTACGAGCCCAAGAGTCAGCAAACCAATCTTGATTACCACCCTGACCAATCAATTCTTTCTCTTTATAAATTTTTGGATAATCTAAAATCATCATGCCACCTTCTTTCCATATCTCCATTATACGTTATTATGTCCAAGTTCGTCACTAATTAGATAAGAAAAAGAACTAAAATTAAGATGACTTTAATTCTCTCGTTTAGTGCCACTGCTATCATATTTAAGATACTCCTCAATATCATTACAACCTATAACCGGACTGTCGCCTTAAGTCTTACGAGCCAACACCCCCAATATAGCAGCATAATTAATAAGATATTCATCATCATAATGATGTGATAAACCGTAAAAAACGGTAAGAGAACTACGATTATCTCTAATTCTTTAATCAATAAACAATCTTTTTCTAGCATTCTTAATAAAAATGGTTTGCAACTAAAAAAGAAGATATAAAATTTTATTTAATCATGTTATCTCCTCAAGCTGAATTATATTCAGCTTAGATTCTAAATGTTTAAAAATTGAGCTAACTTACTGTCTTGGCAGTGAGCCTTATATTCATAAAATTCATTATTTACCAAAAAAATTAGTTCTTGATGAAAAAATTGAAGCTGAAAATTTCTCTATTTATCGCTTTTTGCATCAAAATAATTGTAAGATCTGTTTTGTAAAAATAAAAAAGCCCTTTGGGACAAGAGCTTTTTTAATATCTGTATTCTATACGGGAAAACGAATACTATTATAGATATTTGGGACACGTTTATAATACCATAATATCTTATTAATAGTTTTCAAATAGTGAAAATCAATTTTCATATAATGAAAATTTTATCAAAAATTATCTAAATAGCCACCCATTTCAAAATATATAACACTATCATCAATAGATTTGAAAACAACTTTAACATATTTATCATCAAAATAACGATATATTTTAGCAATTGTTCCCGGAGCCATTTCTTGTTTATATAAAATACTTACTTCTTTAAAATAATGTTGTTCAAATATTCTTAGACCCACAGCATCAAATGCCCATTCAATATAACGACTATTATTCATATGTTGATTTACATCAACATCACTATATAAAACTTGACGTTCCATGACATAATCCAATGGCAGTTCTTTAATAATTTCATGATATTCTTCGATCGTATAATCATAAGACTTGATTTCTGGCATTATAATTCCTGCTTTATCAGGTTTAGTAATTCTTCGTTTTTCTAAATCTATTAAAGTCCATAATGAGTATACTGATGCTATTTCATCACCGTTTTCATCTTCAACCCAATAGTTACGTGTGAACTGGATTCTTTTACAGGCTGCGGCACGAGTTTTTAATCTTATTTTTTCATCTATCTTAATTGGTCTTTTTAAAATTAATGTTTCTTTAGCTAAAACAAAACCAAATCGTTCCCCTAACTCCGGCCTCCATATTCCTACTTCAACAGCATTTTTAGTTGCTAAATCTGATAACTTGGATAATAAAGATGAGATTCGATAGTTTCCTTGATAATCAGCTTCTTGACATTCAATTGTTAAATCGCAATAAGAAACAATATTCTCCATAATATCTCCTTTTTTTTATACTAAAATATAAATATCAGTATATAATAACTATATAATAAAACAAATTAAAACTATTGTATAGAGGTAATCATATGAAGAAGATCAATAAAAAGAGGGTAGCCTTTGCATCACTGGTAATAATCTGCTTAATCATAATAATCGCACTTATTATCAATTTAACTATCTTACCATTATTTAATAATTCAAACGGTATTACAAAAAATAAGCAAGCTAAAGCAAAAAAAGAAAGCTATGATACTGTATCTCTGGTTGCTGTTGGTGATAATATTATTCATGAGCGTGTTTTTCAATATGCCAGCACTAACGGTACATATGACTTTACCCCTTGCTATAAACATATAAAAAAATATATTCAAGATGCTGATCTTGCTTTTATTAATCAAGAAACAATTTTAGGTGGCGATACCTTAAAAATTACAGGATATCCGGCTTTTAATTCACCAAGTGAATTAGCTAAAAATTTAATTGACACTGGGTTTAATATGATCAATGGTGCTACTAATCATTCTTTCGACCGTGATTTTGAAGGTGTTAAAGCGGCTTCTCAGACTTGGCGCCAATATCAAGATATTATTTATACTGGTACATACGATAGCCAAAGTGATCGTGATACAATTAGGATCATTGAAAAAAACGGTATCAAATTTGCACTTTTATCTTATACCCAAAGTCTCAATGAATATAATACTAATCCTTATAAATTGTTAAAACAAACTGCCTATGCTGTCCCCTTATTGGAGGATACAGCAGCAATCAAAGCAGATGTTCAAAAAGCCAAAGAACAAGCAGACGTAATAATCGTCTCTGCCCATTGGGGCGATGAAAATGAGGCGGAAGTAACTGCTAAACAACAAGAGTATGCTCAATTATTTGCTGATTTAGGAGTTGATTTAGTAATCGGAACTCATCCTCATATCATTCAACCTGTTACATGGGTGAATGGCCAAAGTGGGAATAAAACACTCATTGCTTACAGTTTAGGAAATTTTTTAAGTACAATGGAAACTCAAGATACACAATTAGAAGGGATGTTATCATTAAACTTTATTAAAAAAGATGCTAAAATTTTTATAGATGACATTACCTGGACACCACTAATCAATCATTTCGGTGATAATACTGTTGAAGTTTATCCCCTTGCAAAATATCCAGATGATAAATTAGCTAAACATTTTGTTTTACATGATAAACCTAACATTATTCAGCAATACAAAGCCAAAACAAGAGATGTTATTGGTGATAAAATAACTATAAAGGACTAAATCCATGAATAAAAAACGCTTAAATAAAAAGAAAGTATTATTAGTTTTTATTCCCCTTATTATTGCCGGTACTATAATCTACTGGTTCTTGCCTAGTAATTCAACCAAAACAGAAGAAAAGCAACCGAAAAAAACAGTTAATAACGATCCCCAATATTATCAAACTTCGTTAAAAGAACGTTATGAAAACTATCAAAAAACTAATCCCGATCTTTCGACAGAAGAAATAATTACCCGAGTTAACATGAATCTTGATTATCCTTTCTATGAAGTAATCATTCCTCAAAATAAGCCATTAGAATTAAATACAATCGTAAATAAATATTATAAATTAGATGATAACTTCACTCCCGACGATCTTATTTACATCAATGATACTTATGCCAATACAAGTGATCCTGCCTATAAATATCGAAAACATCAGATGCGAAAAGTTGTTTATGATGATTTTATTGCATTAAAAGAAGCATGTAAAACTAAAGGCTTTAATCTATACGTCGTTAGTGGCTATCGTTCGACAACCTGGCAAACCGAAATCTATAATCATATGGTGAATACATACAGCGTTGCTAAAGCTGACCAAACTTGTAGCCGCCCCGGTCATAGCGAACATACGACCGGTCTAGCTTGTGATATTGCACTTGATAATTACAGTTTTGAAGACGTTATAAAGCATCCCCAATATCAGTGGTTTCTTGGACAACTAACTAACTACGGCTTTATTATTCGCTATCCAGAAAACAAAGATACACTTACCGGATATAGCTACGAATCTTGGCATCTTCGCTATTTAGGAAAAGATTTAGCTAAAAAAGTGACTGCTAGTAATTTAACATATGATGAATATTACGCACAAAATTATGCAAAATAGCCTGTTTCAGTACTCAGGCTATTATTTTTTCACTAAAATTTATGATGATTATTAAACTTTTATCAATTTTTATATAGGCTAATTCATGATTTTCTAGTATAATAGAGATATTGAAAGAAGGAGTATGACTAATGGATATTATTACAAATGTATTACCTTTTTTGGTATTTTTAGCCTTATTATGGTTTACATACACAAATATTTCTTTAGCAGTAGCAATGTATCGCGCAAAAAAAGATGATAGTACCCTATCATCATGTCTAAGCAATACTGGTAAATATTTTTACATTGGCCTAACAATTTTCTATATTGCCTTATTTGTGGGGAGCGTTGCTTTAATGGTATTAGCGCTAATCAACAATAAATTAGACGACCTATATTTACCACTAAATGTCTTAACGATCGGAACACTAGCGATTGGTTTTCTTTTACAGCAAATCATTTTAGTTGGGCACCGTCAAATGATGATCGGTAAGATCAAACTGGATTATCGTAAAATTAAACGTGTTTCATATCCAAAAGCAAAAAAATTAAGATTTGTTTATGGACAAAGAACTTATGAAACTCCACTTCGTTTTATTGATGATTTCAAACTAAAAAAAGCTTTACAAAAAGCTCGTTAAACTCTTATGGGTAGCAAAAAATGCTACCCTTTTAGTTTACAATTTAATTTGCATTGATATCCTTGCAATTCGATTATAAAATTTCTCAAAAGAATCGTTCCCTTTAAAAATATGATTAATTATCTTCCCATCCTCAACATAATACATTTCTGATGCATATGATGCAACCAAGCAATCATGAGTAACCATAACAATCGTAATACCATATTTACGATTAATCTCTGTAAAATACTCCATTAATTGCTTAGCCCTAATACTGTCTACGTTTCCTGTCGGCTCATCAGCAAAAAGAATTTTTGGCTTACATACAAGTACACGAGCAATTGCAATTCGCTGCTGCTGACCCCCTGAACATTCAAAAGGGTATTTATCTAAAAGTTCTTCAATACCTAAACTGCTAATTATTTGCTTGATTTCTGCTTCATTGATAATATTCTTTTTATTAAGTTTTAAAGAAAATAAGATATTGTCAATTACTTTTAAAGAATCTATCAAATTATAATCTTGAAAAATAAATCCCATATATCTCTTTCTAATATTTGCTTTTTCTTTATCCGACAACCCAACTATATTCTGATCAAAGATTAATAATTTTCCTGAAGTAGCCTCATCAATTGTTGATAGAATATTTATCAATGTTGTTTTACCAGAACCTGAAGTCCCCATAATACATGCAAAAGTCCCCTTATTTACTGAAATTGAAACTCCATTTAATGCCGTTTTAGGATATGGTGTATCTAAGCCATACACTTTTTTTAAATTAGCCGTTTTAATTATTTCTTCCATTTTCTTATCCTCATTTCCTCTTGATATACAGCAACTCGATATGAAATAAACAATGGAATAATAAGCTCTAATATAAGAAATAATGCAGACAAAACTCCCATTTTATCACGATAGACAAAAGCAATATTTAAATTTGATAAATATACCAATGATAAGACCGCAATCATTTCATACATCAATGTTTTTTCTTTTTTTGTCATATATCTGATTTCTTCATAATTAAGACCTAATCGACTTAAATTACGATAATATTGCTTTTTATTAATTTGATTAATTCTAAAACGATTAATCAATGTAATGCTTAAAACAATATTTGTTAGCACATACCCCAATTGAAATAAGATCATATACTGTAAATCATCAAGATTAGTACACATCATTGTTAATAAAATTGCAGAAGATAATACAAACATTAAAATAACTGATTTCATCTGCTGCAGATTCAAAATAAAGTTATTAAAAATTAGACTTTCTTTAGCATCAATATTCTTTAATTTAATCCACTTTTCTAATAAGTTAGGAAAACACATAACACCTAAATTATATGCTCCTATTACATATAAACCGGCTGGAAAAATCAATCCCTGATTTAAATCACTGATGTAGATAGTAAAAGTACCTATAATAAATAATACAATATAATTAACGTTAGCTACTATCGTTATTCGCCTTCTTTTCTTAAACGAGACGATTTCATCATTTTTAAGTAAATCAGGAATAACTCCGCGGATAGAATACGATATTTGCATAAAAGTCATAAAAACTAATAGAAGCAGTACCAAGGGCAAAGAATCGACATATGTTTCTAAAGCATAATAAAAGATATTTTCACTAACCCCCATATAAAGATAAGCAAGTGCCTGACATAATGGAATCAGCAAAAAACTAATTCCCACAGCAATTAAATAACTAATTAAAGTGATTACAATCAACTGAATCATCTGGAAAAATAAAATTTCTCGATCACGACACCCCATTATTTTCAATAGACCAACAATCCGTGAATTTGGTTTTATTATAGTAATTACAAGAATACATTATTAATGAAATAAAAATCACTAATAAAATAATGACCATTGTCCCTTTATACATTCCATCATAAAATCGCATCACTTCGTATTCAGTAATTGCTTCATAACCATAAAACTTTGTTGTATCTTTTAAAATATTTACTAAATAGTTAATTATGGGATTATTAAAGAATTGGAGAAAAATAATACATACACATAAAGTTATTGTAATTGTAATTCCAAGATTTAAAGCTTTTTTTCGCTCTTTCCATAGCATCTGTAAAGAAATCTGCAGCATCCCAATCCCTCCTTTTTTATTAAAAAGATGATTTAATAATATCCTTTTCTTCCTTTACTCTAAACTATTGTCTAAGCGTATAGTCAATGTTTTTAAATAAAAAACGATTAAAACCGTACACTATTTTTAGTGTACGATTTTAATCACTTCGTTTACTTAATTCTTTTTGTTCACATTCTTTTATATCATCACCAATTAACTTATGACGATAATATCTAGATTTCTTTTTGACCTCTTGGTTAATCTTTCTATAACCATATTGTTCAATCAAAGTTTTCTCACCAGAAAAAAGATTAACTCCTAAACCTAATTTGTTTCCATCTATTTTTACCCCCATTGCTGCTAAAATAGTAGGATACATATCAATAATTGAAAATTTTCGGTTTTTATTAAATTTTGTAGTAACTGCACTATTAATAAAGCAGTTGTATGGTGTCCGAACATAATCGTGATCAAGATTAGTAAAAAACTTTTCTGACATACTATTATGATCACCAGTAATAACTATAGTTGTATTTTCATACCATGGCTGGCTCTTGCACCAATTTATAAAATTATTCACTTGTTTTGATTGACAGGCAATTACGTTTGCATATTGGCTTTTATATTTATGCTGACAATCTTCACATACATACCCATCAGGTGTATGCGTATCAATCGTGACTAGCTCCATATTAAAAGGTTTACCACTTTTAGCCAATTTAGTAATATCCGCTTTAGCAAACTCAAATAACTTTTTATCTTCATAACCCCAAAAAACAAAATAATCTTTAGCAATTCTTCCTTCCTCAACTGCGGTATTGTAATCGGAAATATAATAGTTACCATGTTGTTTATAAAAATTTGATGTACACCCAAAATTACTATCAGAACCCATCATGATTTCATTTATATAACCATGCTGTTCCAAAATTTCACCAAGTGTATAAACACCACTAAAAAAATTCGATTTATCATTATATGATTTTGAATTAAATGGTACTAACAGCGGAATTCCTGCTTCTTGGCCAACCATTGAAGCAATCGTCCACTGTGTTCCCTCTAAGGTCAAACTTCCACCGATTTGGTTATGATGAGAAAAGTTAATATTTTGATTCGCTAATGCATCAAGTTCAGGCATATAAGAAACATCTTGACCACCACCCGATGTTTTTGCTAAATAAGCATTTTCGATAGATTCTAAATAGATATGAATAATATTTCGTTTACAGCTTGGAAAAGTTAACGTTACCCCTTTGGGATCAACATAATGTTCTTCATATAATTGTGTTTTTCTAAGCATATCAAAAACATATCCAAAAATTTGATAATTATACAAAGCAAAGAGCAAAGAACCAATAATTGCAAAACAACCAATTGTAAATATATGCGCTATTAAATATATATGAAATGCTGGTAAAGGTAGATTAAAAACGATTATTTCTGTGAATGCAACAATTACAAAACTCTGAGGAACTGTATGAAGAAACCAGTCAGTATAAATTCCATCATCTGTACCATCCATAGGAACTTTTAAATGAAAAATCATTTGATTTAATGTCTTCACAGAAAAAGTTCGATTTCCCCAAATAATTGAGGCTACGATCAAAACTGCAATAAATATCATCAATGATCCAATCACTTCTTTAAATGTAATTAACTGTATTATTCTTTCTATCATCACAACCATCTTTCTTCTTATTATTTCTATTTATTCTAGCATATAAATAGACCTAAAACAAAAATTTCATTCACCAAACTTTACCATATTTTTACATTTACCTTACTCTTCTTATGTGAATTTTAAATTAATAAAGTATATTTTTATTAGATAATAATAAAATGACTAATACTATATTTATTTTACAAGAGTAAGCTTAAATTCTTGATAATGCTTAGAATCGACTCCGATACAAATTGAAACATCACCTGGTTCAACAAGATATTTCATTTCATAATTCCAAATAGCAAAAGCATCTGAAGTTAAATGAATACTTATCTGTTTTGATTGATAGGCTTGAATTTTTACTTTATTAAAAGCCTTAAGTTCAATTACTCTAGAAACAACTGAAGCCTGATGATCCTTTAAATAAACTTGTATTACATCTTCACCATCATAGGTACTGTTATTGTATATTTCTAACTGCAAATCAATTCCATTTTCAAGTAAATCGGTTATTTTAATGGCTTTAGGTACCTTGATATCTCGATAAATAAATTGTGAATAACTTAAGCCATAACCAAAAGGTAACAGCGCTTCACCGGGCATGTCAACATAATCTTTTTGTGCTCCATTATGTTTATGATTGTAATAACAAGGTAATTGTCCTACATGTTGCGGTATAGAAACACTTAAATGCCCACTTGGATTATAATCTCCAAACAAGACATCAGCAATTCCCTCACCGCCTCTACTACCAGGATAAAAACTTGCTAAAACTGCTTGAGAATACTTTAGAACCGTATTTATGACGTGTGGTCTGCCTTGAATCAATACTGTTACTATGTGTGGATTCACTTCTTTCAAAGCTAATAAAAGCTCGTTTTGATAACCTTCTAGTTCTAATGAAGCTAAATCAATGTTTTCCCCACAATTCATTTGGTTTTCTTGATTTGCTTTTACCGCACCATTGTTTTCAAAGGTATCTTGATATAATCTTGTACTATTACCGCCTAATACTAAAATAACAATGTCCGCCGCTTTAGCTGCCACGAGTGCGGGCTCAATATCGAATTTTCTTCCCCGTATTGAACATCCCTGTACATAGATAGGGGAAATTTCTGTTTTTGGCAAATACCATCGTACACTGTAACAATATCACTTTTGTTTTGATAAGCAGTATAGTCTCCAAGTTGATTTAAGTAGTGGTTAGCATTTGGACCAATAACAGCAATTTTTTGTTTTGAGGATAATGGAAGAAGTGAATCATTATTTTTCAATAATACTTGACATTCCCGAGCGGCCTGAAGTAATAAATCTGATGCTTCTGGTAATGAATAAGTATTTAGTTCTTCCCATAATCCTAATTCTTCTTTTAATCTCAATACCCTTAATACTGCTTGATCAAGTTCCTCTTCAGTTAAATAACCTTGTTTTATTGCTTCATCTAATCGTAAATAAACATTATCCCATAAACTCAGATCTACTCCCGCTTTAAGTGCTAAACTGCCAACTTTTAAGATATCATCATCCAACAACAATAATCTATCTAAAGCACATCCGTCAGCCATAACAATACCAGAAAAATCATATTCTTTTCTAAGGGTTTCAAAAAGCAATGCTTTATTAATATGACAAGGAATTCCATCTATTTCATTATATGCAGCCACAACTGCCTTAGCGCCAGCATCAATCGCTGCTTTAACTGGTGGTAAATGAATTTCTCGCAACTCCCGAGGTCCAATTAATGCAGCATCTGAATTATGTCCACCTACACAACCCCCTTGCGCACATAAATGTTTGACAACTACAGCTACACCGTTCTTTTCTTTTTGGAATCCATGTACTGCTGCACTTGTCATACAGCTTGTTAAGTAAGCATCCTCACTAATCACTACGGCCCCATCTAGGATCTCTTAAAACATCAAATCCCGTAAATAATGCCAAATTTCCACCTTTGGCAGCAAGTTCCTGGCTCACATTATGCGTAATTCTTTCCATCAAATCAGGATTCCAAGTCATCCCCATTGCTAAATTAGTTGGGAATACCGGTGCCCCTAATGCCATATGTCCGTGCACACATTCTTCGCTAATTAATGCTGGGATTTCAAAACGTGAATGTTTTTTTATATATTCTTGAATCATTGTAATGACAATTTTACTATCTTCACGGCTAATTCCATTTTCTCTATTGATCTGAGACCAGGCATCAGCACGTAAAATGCCATAAATTGCTCCAACGCCACCATATTCCTTAACATGTTCTTTAAATAAGTCTGTTAATTCATATTTTCCATTAACTTTTTGATAACATTGCCATCCATATAAATGTTGATTTAATTGACCAACTTTCTCTTTCAACGTCATCTCTTTTACAATTTTTTCAATCATCTCTATTTTCTCATTTCTTATAAATATTTTTTATTATATAAGTATTGATTCATTAATTCTCTTAATAAATATTCTATTGCTAAATGGATATGCAAACGTGAATCAATATCATATCCTTCATCCTTAGTTACAGAAACATTCATCACATAATTTGACAGTTTCGTCATTGGGGAATTTCTCGTTTCTGTAACCAATAATATTTTACAACCACTAAGTTTGGCATTTTTCATTACATCGATAATTGCCTCAGTAGCACCACCTCTTGATAGCACAATTACAAAGTCATCCTGAGTCAAATTATTAGCTTCTAAGTATAAAAACCAGTGATCATCAGGATAAATCGTTCTAATTCCATATAAACTCAACTTCACTGCTAATATCTTTGCAACATATTTGTTCATTCCTGAAGAACAGATTAAAACACTTTTAGCTTTAACAATATCCTTAATGACATCATCAATATCTAGATTGCGTAACATCTCAATCGTATCTTTAATTTCTTTTTCCAAGGAATCACATGTACTCTCAACTGGAGATTGATACTCATATTCGTCTCGACGATGATATAAAAGATCATATCTAAAGTCCATAAATGTTTTATAATCCAATTTCTTTACCATCCTAAAAATAGTCGTTGTAGATACATTTAATGTTTCTGCTAAAGAAGAAATCGTCAAACTTGGTTCTAAATCCCGAAACGTTAATAATTTATTAAAACATTCAATTTCTAATTCTGTTAAATTATTTCCATATTTTTGAAAATTCTTAATTAAACTCATATGCATTACCCTTCCTATATGAAAATAGAGTAGAAAAAATCTACTCTATTATAACAGTAACGAAAGTATTTGACACAATATTTTTGATGATTACCTTTCCATTTTGATTTTCAACTTCTGTTTGTTTATTTTCTTGAACATCACATAAATAACATCGTTTATTAATAGGAATGAAAAGCTCAACATCTGCGACATCTACTTCACGATTATTTAAAATCCGGAAGATAGAAGCTTCACTATTTTCAGCTTTTTTCAAAGCCATAAATTCCACTCGTTCATCCAACGTAATCGCACTATAAGACCAATCAAGTTTTAAATTTTCACGTCTACTTATATCATTAAGATAGCGTGTTTGAACTGGTGTATTTATTACTTCTGCTGTTTGAATCATCTTACTCATCTGTTCTTTCGTTCCAAAAAACAATGAATATTCACTTGTTATAGTTTGATTTAATAATTGTGAAGATGGTGCATCCATACGATATCCTGAAGAACGTCCAGGTCTAATCAATAGATCCGCTTTACCAAATTTTCCTACACTTCTTAATAAGGTTAAACAAATTTTTTGATTATTTTCAATTTCATATTCCAATGGTCCTTTACTTAATACTGCCATAATTGATTTTTGATGATCTAGTTTAACAAAACGCTGCATTGCATATATTGGCAGAACATACTCAGTGGCACCATCTTTTAAACTCTTTTGATTTTTTATTACGTTTTGACGGATAATTGTTCCAAATTGATCTTGACTACAGTTTTCTGCTGCTTTATAAATATCTTCAAAACATACTCTTACGATATGATCACATGAATGATTATTAATTTTAGTTACGAAATCTATTGTTTGACTGTTTGCCTTCAAAGAGACATCGCTACATATTTTAAGGGGTTTTAATGCTTGTACACGATGGTGATCAACTACTTTTTCAGGAACTTGAATTTGATATTCAAGCCGATACTTTACTTCAATAGAAGATGATTCAATACAAGTAATCATTGGATGAATATCATTAATTCTTATTTCTGTATCATCTATACATGGAGAATAATTATATTCATCACCATCATCCCCCTTTTCGACAAAGGTATTTAACTGATGATATGTTTCCTGAGTCTGTTTATTCGTAACAGAAAGCGTTCCATCTTCTTGAATGTGCATCACTAAATACTTATTTTCAGCACCATTTTTTAAAATGACAACATCTCCTTCTGGTCTTTTTGAAGTTCTTTCGTGGAAACACACTTTTAAAACTTCATAGCCCATTGGTGGTAAGAAAGATGCCGCAATCTTAATTTGTACTTTAAATTTTGTTCCTTCTAAAACCTCTCCTGCATCATGAAAATTTTCCATTCCATTATAATATTCAATATCATGGCTAGTTGCTTTAACTTCATTCATTATTTCATAAGGGACGATTGTTCCATCTTGACGTTTTAACACAAAGTTCTTATCTTTAACAATCATGCTTGTAAAAGCATAATCATTACGCTGATAAGGAAGAGTATTAAATAGAACTAAGATGTCCTCATTTTCCTTTAGTACACTCAAATCCACTGATTCTGCCAAATAACGGAAATTCATCCAGATTAGCTCATTTAAACCATGTCTTAAATTTAATAAACGATTTTCTACAGTATGGTTAATACTATCTGGTGAAGAACCGTAGATAGAATCATGAAATTGATTCTTAAAAATAATCTTCCAAAAATAATTAATTAATTCTTGATCACAATAGCCTCCTTGAAAACGCGAGATACTAATCATTGGTTCAATTACTTTTGCCATCATTGTTTCATAATGACGCATTGCATTTTTTATATCAATTCTAGTTGAGGTGATACCAGCGTGAATTCGACCTAGTGCAGCACTTCTTGCTTCACCTTGATAAATTTTTAATTGATGATGATTTTTCTTTGCTGCATTAAGCAGTGTATCAAGATAATCCTCAGGGTTATTCATAATACAGTCATAACCATCTTTTTGCAATTGTTCAATTGTCTTTGAAGAATGTTTCCGTGGAAAAGCATAGTCACTCCCCAGCATAAATAAAACTTCTTGATCTTGATAACGAGCTTCTAATTTAGGAATAAAATCTGTCATATCTTTTTTTACTTCTTCATAATCCTCTGGAAATCCTCGGTAATGCCCATATCCCAAAGCAAAATGAACAGTTGGTAGCGATGCATCACCATTTCCTTGCCACATAAATAATGAATCATCTAAAACATCATAATCAAAACCACGCCAAGCAAATATCCCTTTCATACCAATTTCTTTAAATAGATAAGGAGTTATCTTATTTTGCCCAAATGCATCCGGGACCCAGCCAACATTCATACAATGACCTAATCCCGCAGCATATTTAGAACCAACTAATAAGTTTCTTAACAGCGCCTCACCCGAGGGAATAATCATATCTGGTTGAACATACCATGGTCCAATAAATAATTTTCGATTCTTTACTAATTGCGAAATCCTATCTTTTTGAAATGGTTTAATCGCTAAATAATCTTCTAACGCTGCTGTTTGTCCATCAAATGTAAAATATTTCATTTGTGGATCATTCTCTAACATTTCAATCAGTCGATCATAAAAATAGACTAATTTAATTCTTGATGAATCCGTTGAACGCAACCACTCTCTATCCCAATGAACATGGGGAATAAAATGCATCTTACTCAACGGCAGCACCTTCATTCTGTGCTTCTAAAGTATTTTGCTTGATTTGTAATTTTACAAACGGATAATATAAAACTAAATCTAAAATAAATAATACTATACATAAAATAACTGGACTCAATGTAAATGCCCCCAATACCCAAGCATTAACAAAGATTGGTTCCACCCCAGAATTCAATACAACCAAATGGTTAACTAATCCCCATGATGTTGCAAAATATCCAATAATTGCATTAATAACTGGTACAAATACAAATGGAATAAACATAATTGGATTTAATACAATCGGTAATCCGAATGTTACAGGTTCATTAATCCCAAATAAACCAGGAATAATTGAAACCTTTCCAATCGATCTCTCAGCAGAACCTTTTTTCCCTAATACTAATAATAATACAACTAATGCTAGAGTAGAGCCAGAACCACCAATCATTGCATAGACATTACATAAAGTATTTGGTGCTACTTGTGTAATTTTATCAAAAGAACCTGTTTCAACAAAAATTTGAATATGTTCATTGAAAATTGGCATCCACAATACAGAAATTAATCCCCACATAATTGAAAAACCATGAACTCCAAAGAACCATAATAATTGCATAATTATAATTACTAAAATAACTGCTGGTAAACCTGTACCAATCCCATTTAGTGGAGTAATAATAAATTGAGTAATCAATTGTTGGATTGAATCAAATCCTGCTAAAACAACAATTTCCTTTATCACTGAAAATACAGTAATGATAACAAAGAATGGAATAATTGATAAGAATGAACTTAATACCATTGGCGGTACTTGTCCGGGTAATTTAATTGTAAATTTTGAATTAACTAGTTTATAGTACATATATGATGAAGCCAATCCAATAATCATTCCCGCAAACATTCCTTCATAATTAAAGAAGTTGATTTGAAAAGCTGTAATTGTACTATCACCTACATTAATAGCATTAGGAATAGTTGCTATATAAGCAATCAAAGAAACAATACAAGCAACTAATGGAACACATTTATCTCCTCTATTTAGCCCTTTTAATTGATTAGCATAATTGTATGAAGAAGCAATAACAACAACTAATCCAGTTAAACCCATAGCCACAGTATTAATATTTGTAAAGGCATTGATAATACTTCCTAAAATACCATCCAATGGGATTCCCCATTCTCCAAACCAATAATTTGCCTGCTGACTTACTAGACCTGCCAACGAACCTACCACGGTAAAAGGACTTGTAAGAATACAAGCATCTTTAATTGCATTAAGCAATTTGTTTGATGTAATTTTATTAGAAAATGGCATTAAATACTTTTCTAATAATGACATAATTAATTTCATTTTATTTCCTCCCTCTTTCATATAAAAGTATATACAAAGCGCTTCCATAAGAGAATTACAGAACTTGTAAAATTTTTCCTAATCAAAAAACAAAAAAAGAAGATCGAAATCTTCTTATCATTTTTCTATTTTATCATAGATATTATTTATTCAAAATAAGTTTTGATTACAAGCTCCGCAAATAAAGAATCAGCCCAGCAGAACCATGGTCTTGTAAACTGAGTATCATCATTTACATCAAAACTTTCATGACAATATCCAGTACCTCCGGTATTATCAATAATAGTCTGGATCAATGCTTCTCTTTCATGCTGTAATAAACTTGTTAATCCTTGCATAGATAGCGCAATCGGCCATATATATTCAGACCAGGTATGTGGCGATCCAATTCCCTTTGCCCTGTTCCCCTCAAAATAATATGGATTCTCTTTACTTAAAATAAACGCTCGTGTATTTTTGTAAATTTCATCATTAGCATCCGCAAATCCTAAATATGGAATTGACAATAAACTTGGTACATTGGCATCATCCATTAATACATGATTCCCATAACCGTCTGTTTCATAGGCATATATTTTCCCATATTTAGGGTGTCTAACAATACCGAATAATTCAATACCATAATCAATTTGAAATTTCAAATCAACAATTCGCTCTTGAAGATATTCATCCTGATACACTAATTCCACAATTTCCTTGAGATATCCCAGAACAACACTGCAAAACATATTGCCAGGAATATTATAATTAAAAGTACATGCATCATCACTTGGCCTAAATGCGCTCCAAATCATTCCGGTATAACGTGTTTCAAAACCACGTCCTTTATTTTGGAGGGTTTCGGTTTTTCTTAAATTCCATTTTTTTGCTTCTTCTCGTTCAAACGTATATGATGAATTTTGACTATGATTTTGTTCACATTCAAAAACATTTAAAAGAGTTCTAATAAAATGTAAATACTGTTGATCAAAAATACTTTTATCACCAGTTTCTTTATAATATTGATAACTTAATTTTACCGGATAACATAATGAATCCAATTCATACTTTCGCTCCCAGACATACGGCTTCATAATAGTCGTATCATGATATTCCCTTTCAACATCTTCTGTATTTAAAAATGCATTTGCATAAGGATCCCACAAAACATATTCAACTTGAGCTTTAATTAATCCTTTGATTATTGACTGTAATTCACTATCATTATGAATATATTTTAAATAATGATTAACTTGACAGCTTGAATCACGTAACCACATTGCATTAATATCTCCGGTAATAATATAAGTCTTATCACCTTCTCGTTTAACACTTGTTTCTAGCGTAGACAAAAAGCACCGTTTAAACATTTCGCGTAACTTTTCATCTTTCAATACTGTATCAGCTTGTTCCAATAATTCCTTAATCGTCATAATGCTTTCCTCCTGTTTCAATCATAGCTATCTTTCCTTAAATTGTCTATTCCCAATACTGTATATTTTTTACAAGATTAATCAAACAAAAAAATTGGCACTAAAAGTGCCAATATATATCTAAGACATTATCTAATTCATCTTCTAATAAATCATCATCCATACTACTCTATTATCTTCTTTAATTTTTTTTCAAATTCACGGCGTGGGAACATTACAATCGCTCCGCATCCCAAACATTTAATTTTAATATCTGCACCCATTCTAATAATTTGCCATTGTGTTGACTTTTTGCATGGATGAGCCTTCTTCATTTCAACAATATCATTTAATTTATATTCCATATTAGTCACCATTTCTATGATAAAAAGCTTCAATTGTATTTTTCATTAACATTGTAATCGTCATTGGTCCAATTCCCCCTGGAACTGGAGTAATTGCTGACACTTTGTCTTTAACATCATCAAAATCAACATCACCGCATAATTTGTTATTTTCATCACGATTAATTCCTACATCTAATACTACTGCACCATCTTTAACATACTCATGATTAAAGAATTTCGGTTTCCCTATTGCTGCAATAAGTACATCAGCACGTGAACAAACTGCCTTTAAATCTTTTGTCTGACTATGTGCAATTGTAACAGTTGCATTTTTTTGTAAGCACAATAAGGCTACCGGCTTACCAACAATATTACTGCGCCCAACAATTACTACTTCTTTACCCGCCAAATCATAATTAATTTCTTCTAATAAAACCATCATCCCTTTTGGTGTACAAGGAACCAAACTATGTTGTCCTAAAAATAATTTAGCCACATTTTCGGGATGAAAACCATCAACATCTTTACTAGGAACAATCGCATCTAAAACTTTTTCTTCATTAATATGCTGTGGCAATGGTAATTGCACTAAAATTCCATCAACAGTATCATCATTATTTAAATCATTAATTTCTTGTAATAATTCGATTTCACTAAAAGATGCATCATGTCTCAAGATTTCTGATTCAATCCCAATATACTGACAACCTCTTTCTTTGTTCCTAACATATGTCTGACTAGCTTGATTATCCCCTACTAGTATTACAACCAACTTAGGTAGACGTGGATATGTTTCTTTTATCTTACTTACTTCTTCCTTTAATTGATCCTTTATTTTTACAGATATTTCTTTACCACTAATAATCACTACTCAAATCCCCCTTTAATTATTATTTCAATTATACCAAAATATAAACTTGTTGCAACTCTTAGTCCAACTGATTTAAATATTCTTGATACTCTTTCAAAATAATTTCAAGTTCTTCAAAAGTATTAATCTTAGATAATTCATTTTTCACACGAGCTGAAGACTTTAATCCCTTGATATACCATGGCGCATGGCCACGCATTTGAAACATAGCAACCTTTTCTGGTTCAATTTCCATTAAACGTCGTGCGTGTGCTAAACACTGCGTAATTTTTTCTTGATAAGTAGGTTCACTAATTGTTTCACCAGTTTTTAAAGACTCTACAACCTGTTTAATCAACCATGGATTTCCTAAGGCCGCACGACCAATCATAACTGCATCAACTTTTGTTTCTTCAAGCATTCTTTTAGCATCCTCAACACTCTTGATATCGCCATTGCCAATTACTGGGATTTTCACAGCTTCTTTGACTTGACGAATTATTTCCCAATCAGCATGACCTTCATACATTTGCGAACGAGTTCTACCATGAATTGCAATAGCACTAGCACCAGCCTTCTCAATTAGTTGAGCAACCTCAATTGCATTAATATGTTCTTTATCAAAACCACTACGTATTTTTACTGTAACAGGTTTAGTTACATTATCAACGACACCTTTAACAATCTCATAAATTTTATCAGGATATAATAATAATTTACTACCAGCATCGGCCTTTAAAACCTTATTTACTGGACATCCCATATTAATATCAATAATGTCACAATTAGAATGTTTATCGATATATTTGGCTGCTTGAACCATTGTTTCTACTTCACCGCCAAATAGCTGAATACTAACTGGATGTTCGCCATCATCTACTTGTAACATTTCTATTGTTTTAGCATTTCCATAACATAGCGCTTTATCACTAACCATTTCCGAATAGACAAGTCCAGCACCAAAATCTTTAATAATTTTACGAAAAGCCATATTAGTAATCCCTGCCATTGGTGCCATTACTACTGGATTTTCTATTTCTACATTTCCTATTTTAAACATTATGTCACTCCTCAAAAGTATCTTATCAATAAATTAAAAAAAAAGAAATATAAATGTATAAAATATTTCTTCATAGCCATACTATTTATAGATAACTTACCCTTCCCCGCTATTTTCCTCCCCGAAATAGACGTAAGTTATCGAGTTAGTTATATTCCTAATATGTTGGTTTCCAACAAAAAAAGAAAGGCTTCCCCCGCCTTTCTTTTTATTTTTCTTTACAAGTAAGTCCACCTTTTTCTTGTTCTTTAATTGTTTCTTCTAAAGAAATATACACGATTTTCTTATCACTATCAGTAGTTGTAACTAATTTAGCTTTTTTAAGTTCATCAAAATCAGCTTCACCATAATCTAATTCAATTTTAAGAATAATTTTTTCACCATCTACAGTATATTTAGCTGAACCACCTTTTAATGAATCATAATCAACATTAATAGATTTCACTTTAGGAAGCCAATAAGTATCAATTGGTGTACTTTCAGTTACATAACCAGTAAAATCATAAGTAACTGTACTTTTCATGACATCAGTTTTATCACCAGTTGCTTCGATCGTAACTTCAGCTGCTGTCATTTCATCAATATTTCCTTTACAAATAGTAGTGGTTTTTTCTTCTCCACCACATCCTGTTAATAGCAATGCCAGTAACATTACACTTAATAGTTTTTTCATTTGATTTTCCCTCACTTTATTTGTCTATACCATTATCATAGCACAAAATTTACCTAAAAAATACCATAATAGTACATTTGTAGCAAAATAATCACATAAAATTACAAAAAATAGAATAGTTTTCACTATTCTACTATAATCTATTTTTAATTTCTTTTAATTCTTCTTCACTAAATTGATATTTTTTATTACAAAACTGGCAACTTAATTCACAACCATGATCCTCATCAATCATCGCTTGTAACTCATCCTTACCAACTGTAATCAAAGCCTTACCCATTTTTTCTTTTGAACAATCACATTTGAAAAACAAATCTTGTTTTTCAGTAATCTCCACATCATCAAATAGCTGCTTTAATATCTCTTCAGGACTTTTCCCTTCATTGATCAACTTAGATACCGGCGGACATTGAGCGACAACTTTTTCGATATAATCAATATCTTCTTCAATAGCCTCAGGTAATAATTGAATAATAAATCCACCTGAAGCAAGCACTTCATTAGTATCATTTACTAGTACCCCAACCGATACAACTGAAGGAGTTTGTTCACTAACTGCAAAGTAGTAACCAAAATCATCACCTATTTCCCCAGTTTGTAGTGGAACTGATCCCGTAAACGGTTCTTTTAAACCCATATCACGAATTACTTGTAAAGTTCCTTCATGTCCAACTGCTACACCAACTGCTAATTTACCAGTATCATTATAAGTATAATGCACTTCTGGGTTAGCAACGAATCCTTTAATATTTCCATCACCATTAGTAACCGTCATCATAGTTCCAATTGGACCGCCACCATTGATCACAACTGTCATTTTCTCTTGATTCTTGTTCATTTTTGCCATCATCAAAGTAGCTGACATCATTCTCCCGATTGCTGCAGAAGCAGTAGGCCATAAATTATGATGTTTGCGAGCCTCATCTACTAAATTAGTCGTTTTACAAGCAAAAACACGACAGTTTTTACTATTAACTAAACCTCTAACTAAATAATCTTTCATATATTCTCCTTATAAAAATACCATCAATGATGATAATATCATTGGTATTATCATACACAAAATAATAAAATAGATAAATATTTTTCTTTTCTTGTTGTTCATCATTTACCTCACATATGAAAAAAAGCGGATACCGCTTTTATTTCATATCATCTAATAGATCATCAGCATCATCAAACGATGGTGTTGTTGTACTTGAAGCATTAGAATCATTTGATGAATCATCATTAGAGCTACTATCAAATGTTCCATCATGACGATCTAACATCTTACCTGTATTAAATAATGCTTCAATTTGTTCACCAGCTAATGTTTCATATTCTAATAAAGCATCAGCAATAATTACTAATTTATCTTTATTAGCCTCAATAATTTCTTTTGCCTGTGCATAGCATTCATCGATGATCTTACGAACTTGAACATCAATTTCATAAGCAATTTGCCCAGAATGAGAATTATTGTGTTGTGTATAGTCGCGTCCCAAGAAAACATTTCCTTGTTCAGAATCATATTTGATTGGACCAAGTTCTGACATTCCCAATTCAGTAACCATCATTCTTGCAATTCTAGTTGCTTGTTCAATATCGTTATGAGCACCGGAACTTACATCACCAAAGAAAATTTCTTCAGCTACACGACCACCCATAAATCCAGCAATATTAGCTTCTAATTGAGTCTTAGTTTGGAAATATGTTTCTTCTTTAGGCGTCATTAAGTTATAACCCCCAGCTTGGCCACGTGGCACAATAGTTACTTTTTGAACTTTGTTGGCAGCTTCTAAAGTTAAACCTAACACAGCATGTCCAGCTTCATGGTATGCAACTAGACGGCGTTCTTTTTCACTATATTTACGAGATTTTTTCGCAGGTCCACCCATAACACGGTCAACTGCTTCATCAATATCATCCATTGAGATTACTTTGTGATCTTCACGAACTGCTAATAAAGCAGCTTCATTTAAAACATTTTCTAGTTCAGCCCCTGAGAATCCAGGAGTTCTTTGTGCTATATTACTAAAATCTACATCGGGAGCAAATTTTTTGTTCCGCGCATGAACTTTTAAGATTTCAGTACGAGCATTCTTATCAGGATTAGCTACCTGAATTTGACGGTCAAAACGACCTGGTCGTAATAATGCTGGATCTAATACATCAGCACGGTTTGTTGCCGCTAAAATGATGATCCCTTCATTACCACTAAATCCATCCATCTCAACTAACAATTGGTTAAGAGTTTGTTCACGTTCATCGTGTCCACCACCCATACCAGTACCTCTTTGACGCCCAACAGCATCAATTTCATCGATAAAGATAATACATGGCGCAGTTTGTTTAGCCTTTTTGAACATATCACGAACACGACCAGCACCGACACCAACGAACATTTCTACGAATTCTGAACCAGAAATTGAATAATAAGGCACACTAGCCTCACCAGAAACGGCTCTTGCTAATAAAGTTTTACCAGTACCTGGTGGCCCCACAAGTAATACCCCTTTTGGAATACGAGCCCCCATTTGAGCGAACTTTTTCGGATTTTTCAAGAATGCTACTAATTCTTTTAATTCCTCTTTTTCTTCATCAGCACCAGCTACGTCAGCAAATCTAGTTGTTTGGTTTTTTTCTAACTTAGCTCTAGAGTTACCAAAATCAAAGGCTTTAGCATTTCCGCCACCTTGACCCATCATCTTGAAGATAAAGAACATTCCTCCAAGTAATAATACATATGGTAAAATACTAATAATGACCTTCATAAATACACCACGATCATTAGCATCAACAATCGTAGTTTCAATACCCTTTTCATTTAACAATCCAGTTAATGATTGCATTTCAGCTTCAGTATTAGGAATCGTAGTTGTAAATTCATACTCTGTTGATTTACCATCTACTTTCTTTGTATACTTCCCACTTACATCAACGACTAAACTTGAAGGAACAATTTCTACTTCCTTAATTTTTTCGTCTTGGACTACTTCCACGAATTCACTATACTTAATCTCTTTACTATTACCCTGATTCATATAGGTAACAAGTCCACCGATTAAGAATAATAGAACTACCCATGGAAGAATCGATTTTAATAATCCATTCTTATTACTCATATACTCTCCTTACTTATAACAATCTTCTTTTAATATTCCAACATATGGCAATTGACGATATCTTTCATTAAAGTCAAGTCCATAGCCTACTACAAAAGCATTAGGGATTTTAAATCCCACATAATCGGCCTTCATTTCAAAAACCCGACCCTCTTCTTTATCTAACATAGTGACAATTTTAACACTATTGGCTTTACGTTTTAATAGCATCTCTTTAACATTAAATAACGTCTTTCCAGTATCTAAAATATCTTCAACGATCAAGACATTTTTACCACTGACATCTTCCTTTAAATCTTGCTTAACAACTAATGTCTTGGATTCAACACCCTCATAACTACTTACATTCATATAGTCGAAAGTAACATCAGTATTTAAATATTTTGATAACTCCGCCATAAAAGGGACTGAACCTTTTAATAAACCAACTAATAGGACTTCTTTCCCCTCATAGTCTTTATCAATGATTGCCCCTAATTCTTTACATTTAGCACTAATTTGATCTCCACTGATCAAAATTTCTTTTATATCCTTATGCATTATCTCACTCCTAGTCGTATATGTTTCTAATTTTACCACATATATATTGGGTTTTGAATATAAATACCCAATATTTTTTGCAAGATGTGGCACAAGAATTATCATTCCTTGGCTATTTTCAACAATTGGCCAAGTATCCCGCTTACTTTTAGGAATTTTATTGTCAATAAACAATCGCGAAACCTTTTTTGTTCCACCAGCAGTAACAATAACATCACCAGGACGTGCCGATCTAATCGTAATTGGGAAATCTTCTTTACTCACATAGACGCCTTCATTTAAATGACCTACTTCACTTAAATAAAAGTGCTCATGCTTATCATAAACTAAATGTTCATATTTTAAACAATAGCTATGGTTATTTTTCAAATTAGAAACACATATATTATCATACTCTTTTATGAACCTAATATTAACAGGCAAATCCATATTAATATTTGGCTTATTACTTTTTATTTGTTTAATAATTTCTTTAATCAAAGCATTGCTGATCAAAGGGGGATAAACAACTTCTTTTAAAATTTCATAAATAAATCCATCTAACAGCTCTTTAGGAATACAAGTATAATCAATTTTATTTTTTTGATGATATAAATCAAGATAAATTTGTAATTGTTTTAGCTTACTAGCATATCTTTGATTATGTTCTTGTGCCCACTTAAGTAATTTCTCTATTTTTTCTTCATCATAATCTTTCAAAGTAACATTTCGAACATAATCACGAGTAAACTCAGTTTGAAAATTTGTATAATCATCACGATATTCAACATTATGACCATGACAATAGTCTCTTAAAAACTGTTTTCGTACCGCTAAGCACGGTCTAATTACAGTTACTCCAAATACTTCACTGATTTCTTGGATTCCCAGATATCCCTTAGTGTTATGGCGCTGTAACTGCATTACAATATTTTCAATAACATCATTTTGATGGTGGGCCAAAACCACCTTTTGGGTTTGATATTTCATTCCAATTTCTAAATAAAATTGATAGCGTAGCCGCCGAGCTTGATCTTGGAAATTATCCGGTCCGTAAACTTGTTTATCAATTTCTCGAACATAACAAGGCAAATCATATCGGTGACAATATGCTTCAACTGTCTGTTGATCTAGGTCACTATCTTCGCGTAAATGATAATTGACGTGACATACGATTATTTGGTAACCAGCTTGATTCATCATGTCTAATAATGCCATCGAATCACAGCCCCCTGATACCCCAAGGATATACAGCTCCTGCATTTTCAGCAAATCTTTAAAACTATCCATTTAATCACCTCAATATCTTTACCATTATATCAAATAATTATTAATTTAACATATCATTTTCGTGACTTTTTCACTAATCAATTAGTAAAAGACGTCATTTTTAAGGACGCCTTCTTTTAAAATTACTTCTTTTTGTCTTACTATTCTTTTTTATGTTATTTGTTCTTACTGATGACTTTTTTTGTCCTTGTTTCAAGTGCTTAGCTTTATCACGTGATTTTTGTGTTTCACCCTTTTTTTTACTTTTATGTTTCTTTTCTGGTATTGATAAATCTTTCATTGGGTAATAAGGGTTATCCACCACCAGAATATCTTGGTTAATAAATTTTTGAATATCTTTTAATAATGCCTTTTCTTGAAAACTACAAAATGTAATTGCTTCTCCCGATGCTCCAGCACGAGCAGTTCGGCCGATCCGATGAACATAATTTTCTGCTTGATCAGGTAAATCAAAATTAATAACATGTGTTAATTCATCAATATCGATCCCTCGAGCAGCAATATCACTAGCAACAAGAACTCGAACTTTATCATTTTTGAAGTTATTTAATGCTCGAACACGTGCATTTTGAGATTTATCACCATGGATTCCCTCACAAGTTATTTGCGCCTTAATTAGTTTCTTACATAAAGTATCCACATTTCTTTTTGTCCTAACAAAAACAATTGCATTATATATTTGAGGATTTTCTAATAACTTGATCAATAACTTAGCTTTATTTACTTTATCAACAAAGTATAGCGATTGATTAATTTTTTCTACTGTAACATTACCACTGCTTATCATGATTTTAAGCGGGTCATTCAGTAGATCACTAACCAGGTGTTTAATTTCATCAGGTAAGGTTGCTGAAAATAACATAGTTTGATGACGACGAGGAATAAATCTTAAGATCTTACGAATATCTTTAATAAATCCCATATCCAACATACGATCTGCTTCATCTAAAACTAAGTATTCTACACCAATCCTTGATTATAAAGATCAATCAGTCTTCCTGGCGTGGCAATCAGCACGTCGATCCCACGATTAATTTTAGTAACCTGACTACCCTGACGAACCCCACCAAAGATAACTGCTGATTTTAAATTAACCTGCGGATTCATTGCCTCAAAAGTCTCATTGATTTGAATTGCTAATTCACGAGTCGGAGCCAAAATCAGTGCTTTAATAGTTCGTGGATACTTTTCGCTTTCATCACGTAAATATAATTTTTGTAAAATCGGTAAAGCAAAAGCTGCTGTTTTCCCTGTTCCAGTCTTGGCACATCCAAAAATATCTCTTCCCGAAATAATTGCTGGAATTGCCTGTTCTTGAATCGGTGAGGGGATATCATATTTCATTTCTTTTACTGCATTTAATAATGGTTCAATTAATTCTAATTCACTAAATTTCATCTATTTCTCTCTCTTAATCGTTTTTTGCAGTATAACACATTTATTCTAAAATAACTAATTTTATTCACAATTCCATAAATTAACCTCATCTAATAGAAATTTCAGCTAAATTCTCACTATCTTTTTATACTTTTTGAAATATAGATATTTTAAAATTTTGCTTTAATAATACTAAAAATAGCCTTTATTATTTAGCAGTGTATTACCATGAAAATAGAAAAAGAAACAGAGAATTAGCTTAAACAGTAAAAAATATTCAAACAAAATAAAAGTCGTTATGGAGTGTGTAGGGTCTATCGAGAACTTCTTAACTGTGCTTACCAGATAAATCATAAACGTGTCCATCACATTATGTACAACTTAGGATTATTCAGTAAGATTGTTGACAATACCATAGATAGAAATTTTGGTACAACTGATGTTTCCTAGTTTAATTTTTTTTGAAAATTAAAGAATAAAATGTATTATAAAAATGAATTTAAATGTTTTGAAGAATTTGCAGTTGTTATAGATGAATATATAGATCATTACAACAACCAAAGAATTCAAGAAAAACAAAACGGATATCTCCTGTAAGATACAAGGAAACATCCATATGTATTGCCTAGTTCATAAATAAACGTGTCCAAAATTATGGGTACATATCGCTGATTCATTCAAACTAATGAAGTCCACTAAATTAATTATTTACCACTTTAATAACTATAATACTTATATCATCTAAATTATTTTTCTCTAATACTTGATCCATTAAAAAAGTAGCTATTTCTTGTGGGTGCTGATCACAATATAAGTGAACATTATCATTAACGATCTGTTCAAAATCATTTCCTGTGCCATCACTTGACATAATAATTAAATCATTATTTTTTAGCGGCATCTCATAACTAACCATTTTTAATTTAGAAACAACTCCAACTGGTAATGAATTAGTTGCAATTTTTTCAACCATTCCACTACGAATATGATAACTTGGATTAGCACCATATTTGATTAACTTCATTCGGGCATTAGCAAGATTAATATTACATAGATCTAAAGTCGTAAACATGTCGTTACGATTTTTTATTTTTAATAAAGCATTAATTGAATCAATTGTATCTTTTAATCCAATTCCATTTAAAATTAATTTTGATAGTACTTCTAATGTCAACTTACTTTCATTAGCAGCCATCTTGCCTTGACCCATTCCATCACTCAATGCTAAATAATGAAGATTATCTTGATGGAACGCGCTAAACGAATCACCACAATTAAGAGGCTCTAAAGCATATTGCTGAAAACCATACTGCAATGAATAATTTTGTTGATGTTTTAAAACTAATGACGTGTAACCAAGATGATGCATTGAATCCTTTAAAGAAACTATTTCTAATGTTTCATTTAAATATGACTCTACTATTGGAACTAGTTCATTAACAACCTCCTCCTCACTAATATCCATTAATCCTAATTCTAAAGTATAAACATTATTACCGATTTGATGACGGTATAAATATGTAATATTAAATTGATAGCCTAATAAATGCTCTTTTAAACTATCATCATTTAATGGCGTTTGTTCTAAAGAATTGCTAAAATTATCAAACACCTCACTCAATAACGAAAATTCATAAAACAAATCTTTCTTTAAATGCGAATTTTCCTGATTAACTCTTTTTATCTTTTCATAACTATCCTTATATTCACTGATACTCTTTAAGAAGCGATTTGGACTAATGCAATTACTATTAATATAGTTAATATCTTCTTTTGTGTAGTTAGTCTTAAATCCTTTATTAATCAATTTTCCTAATCGACTTACATTCCCATCACGATAAAAACATAAATCCCGACTAGGACATTTGGAACATACATCCTCATAAACATAGCCAACAAACTCACCGACATTTACATTACGATTTGCTTCTTGAAAGATATCTGTTAATTGTTTAAATAAAGAGGCGAATGTGGTAGCACGTTGAATTAATTTGTTTCGACTTGTGATATTTTTAAAATCATCACTAAGTAATTTAGGCTTATGTTTAAAGGTAGGTACAAATAAAAACAACGTTGCGCTTACTACAATAATAAAACTATGATAGTAATAATCATATGTAATAAAGAAAGGGAGAACTAGATGACTTACAAGATAAACGGTTGAACAGACTAATTTATTTTCCGGCTTATACATAAAGAAAATACTAAAAGGAAGGATTAATGATAGTATTTCCTCTTTTAATAAGGGATTAATAAACATTAATATGATTGATATATATAGAATCGTAGGCATGGTACTATTAATTCCTAAATAATAGACACTTAGTAATAAATAGAACCTTAGTAATATCATCATATAGACTTGATTGAGCTCAACTAATGAAATGATGGCTAACATTATCATTGTTGAAAGAATCATCATCCGTTTATTGGTATATACTTCAATCGTGTTATGGATAAAGAGAGGCACTACTTCTAGGTACAGTAGACTATGTAATAGTGTAAAGGATAATATAACTAATACTTCAATATAATTATATTGATAAATGTAAAGAAAGAGTAAACTTACCAAAGTAACTACTAGGGCTAAATACTTACTTTTGACAAATTTTAAGTACATCATCACTTGCATAATTATCACGCTAGTAATCGAAACTAATAATAGCATATAGTTATCATAAGATATGTATGATACCAATAATAAAGCGGTCATGTACATAATGATATGTCGATAGCCGCACATAAATGATACTACTAGCATGGGGAGAACAAAACACAGTGATGTGTCATATATTTTTACTAAACCTAGAAGGAGGGTTAATCCAAAGATTGAAACATAAGTCATTCCAGTATTCTTTATTTTTGTTTTTGTTTTTGCTACTGTCAAATCCATTTCATTCACCTCGTAATATCGATTATAGATACTTACAGTAGAATAATTTGTCACTTTTTATTTATTTTAAAATAAAATAAAAACTTATAGATTTACAAACAAAAAAACAACTAGTTTTACACCAGTTGTTATAATCTTAATTTAAATCCAATATCCCCCATGATCTTAGATGTTTCATATTGAACAAATCCAAGATTTTTAAGCAAACGAATAGATCTTATGTTGTCATCATAAACATGAGCAAAAACAATTTTAAAATTATATCTATTTTTTAACTCCAATAAAAGTGCTCGCATCGATTCAATTGCATAGCCATGTTGCCAATAATCACTATCAAAAGTATAACCAATCGTAATAGAATTAGATTCTAAGACCTCTAAAAAATAATCACCTATCAAAATATTATTTTCTTTTAATACTACACCTAATTGATAATTACCACGACTTCCATCAAAAGGATGTTTAACACAATACTCTACTCTTTTTAAGGCTTTCTGGTAAGGGTACCGCCACCATGATTGATAGAAAGCAACTTCCCTTTTATCACGATATTCACTCAAACGCATAGCATCTTTTATTTCCAACTCTCTAATTATCAAGCGTTGTGTTTCTAGATTTTCCATCAAGCCACCCCGATTCCTCTAGATATCATATCATAATATCATTACCTAGTACAATCGGTTTATTTTAGCTCATTATTTTATATTTTAGCGTATTTATTACATGTTTGAAGGCAATGATTGGATGTTTGAAGATAATTCTTTTTCCTGAATATTTCATAACTTCTCGAATTTGCTGCCGATATGTTTTTTGATAGCAATGAATCGGGCATGATGAACAAAATGTCTTTTCCTCTTTACGAGGGCAAAATTCAATTCGCTTAAAAGCATAATTTTTTAAATCACTTAAATCGACTTTATTACCATCTTCATAGATTTTAATCATTATACTAATTAATTCTTTTTCTTGATCAATCGTCATTAACTCTGTCTCCCCTGTTCTATTTTAATAATTCGATCACAGATTTTTAATGATGAAGGTCGGTGACTAACCATAATAATGGTTTTCCCTTGATGATTATCACTTAGTGATTTTAATACTAAAGCTTCATTTAAGCTATCAAGATTACTAGTTGGTTCATCCAATAGAATCAATGGTGCATCATGTAAAAAAGCTCTAGCTAGAGATAATCTTTGCAGCTGTCCCCCTGATAAAGACTGATAAAGGCTCCCGATCATTGTTTCATAACCATCTTTTAAACTAATAATAAATTCATGAAGATTGGCTTTCTTACAAGCTTCAATCACAGCCTCATCGCTAGTTTCCATCCCTAATTTAATATTATTGATAATACTATCATTAAAAACATATGTATCTTGGGTAACATAACTAATTAATTTCGCTAAAGAATCACTTTGCCATGTTTTGATGTCATGACCATTAATCAGAATTTCTCCGTCAGTAGGATCATAGAAACGCATCAATAATTTCAATAGCGTTGTTTTACCACTTCCACTTCGTCCTTCAATTCCAATGATTTCACCAGGTTTAATACTTAAATTGATTTTATCTAAAATCGTTTCAGCTTCATATTTGAATGATAAATTATTTATTTCAATCGTTCCTAAATTCCCCTGATATCCATTGATTACAGTTTCAACTTGAGGTTCTTCAGCTAATAAGTCAAGAACACGATTTCCACTTGCAAAAGTAATAACTAGATTATGTGCTAATGAAGATAAAGCCAAGACTGGTCCAAATGATGCCATTAAAGCAATCGTACTAATTAAAACGCCATTAAATTCAATTGATCCTTGGCGATATAAATAATATCCTAAGATAAACATTGCTAGTGAAAATAAACTAACACAAATATCTCCAATCATTCGATATTGACCCTCAAGATCTTTTAATTCTTTATTTTGCTCATTTAATAACTCACTTTTTTTATCTATTTCTTTTAGGCGTTTATTACCACGGGAAAATTGATCAATAATTCTTAGACCATGGACAGACTCTAGTACATAACTAGTATACTTACCATAATCATTCCGATAATTTAACCCCATATTTCCCGACTTCTTACCAACAATTAAAGGAATAATTACACCAATAAATAGGTAAGCAGTGCTTGCTAAAAGACCTAAAGCAAAATGATAATATCCAATATAGATAATCATAATAATCGAAACAATTAAAGCAATCATCACTGGGGAAATTGTATGTGCATAAAACACTTCTAAAAGTTCTACATCGCTAGTAATCATGGCTACCAAGTTTCCTTGATCTTTACCATCAAGTTTTGCTGGTGCTAATTTTCTAAGTTTCGCAAAAACAATATCTCGGATCATCGCTAATAATTTAAATGCGATAAAATGATTACACCATTGTTCCCCATAACGTAGAAAGCCCCTTAAAATTCCACAAGCAATCAATAAATATAATAAACTAGTAAAAGTCTCATGCTTAATTACTTTAATCATGATTTCTCCTGCTATTACCGTTAGAAAAATAGCAGCCAAGTAGCCAATAACACCTAAAATAATTGCTCCAAGCATGATTAAGAGCATTGATTTGACTAAAGCAATCAAACTGATTACTACTTTTAAATTACTCCGTTTTTGCATTTGCCTGGCCTCCATAATTCTCAATTTCTTTTTGGGTATTAACTAACTCTATATATTCTGGATTATTTCTCATCAATTCTTTATGATTTCCCCAGCCAATTAATCTCCCTTGACTAAAGACATAGTTACATTTACAATTTTCGACACTTGCTAAACGATGTGAAATTAAAATAACAATTTTTTCATCACGCATCTGCTCAATTACTTTCATAATTATTTCTTCACTTTCAATATCAATATTAGATGTCGCTTCATCAAAAATATAAACACTAGTATCATGCAATAATGCTCGGGCAATACTTAAACGTTGTTTTTGTCCACCAGACAAATTATTTCCACGCTCTTCAATTTCACTATCCAAACCATTAACTCCATCAAAATAATTCCATAAATTAACTTTCTTTAATACCTCAATCATTATACTATCATCACAGTTATCATTCCCATCACTTAAGTTACTGCGGACAGTTCCTGCAAAAATATAAGGATTATGTTCAACCATTGTTATTTGTTTCATTAAACTTTGATGTTTGACTTGATTGACTTGATTTCCATTGTAGCTTAAAACACCTTGATAATTATCATAATAACCCATTAATAATTTAGCAATCGTACTTTTACCACTCCCTGAGCTTCCAACCACACCATAAATACCAGGTTCATCAATTTCTAAACTAACATCCTTCAATACTATTTCTTCATCATATCCAAACGACAGTCTAGTAATTTCAATTTTTTCAATCTCAGTAATTTCTAATTCTTTATGATCATTTACCGGTGTATCTAATAACCTAAAAATTTTCTCACTTGCGGCATTACCATTCATAGCGATATGGAAAAATGATCCTAGCAGTCTTAACGGAATGAAAAACTCTGCTGATAACATGATCATCATAAATGTTTGCCCTAAATCAATTGCTCCACCTTGATAACTGTATAGTGAAATAATAATTCCTAGTGCTGCACCACCATAAGCAACAAGATCCATAATGCTGATAGAATTTAGCTGCATTACCAAAACCTTCATCGTAATATTTCTAAATCGTTGTGCTTCTTCATTCATTTCAAGATGTTTAGCTTGATCCCCTTGATACCCTTTCAATGTTGTCAAGCCGCGAACATTATCTAAAAAGCGTTCAGCAAGATTCCCGTAAAGACCCCAATACTTATTTAATAATCTTTTAGCAAACTTTTGAACTAAGACGATCGATACCGGAATTAAAGGAACACAAACAAACAATACTAGGGCTGCTTTGAATTCTACTCGTCCCAAAATAATGAACAGTGTCAGTGGTGCTAACATACTATAGAAAAACTGTGGCAAATATTTACCAAAATAAATCTCTAATTGTTCAACTCCTTCGCTCATTAATTGCGTTAATGAAGCCGTACTGATTACATCACTATAATGATTATTTAATAATAATACTTTCTGATAAATATCACATCTTAATTTTCCTTTAATATTTTTTGCAGCTTTAAAAGAAAAAGATGATACTAATTTACCAAAATAACCTTTAATCAAAATTAATACAATTATGATTATGACTTTAATACTAAAATTATTTACTTGATGCCCCTGGTAAAGTTCATTGATCATATTAGCTATAATTGCAATAATTACTACTTGACCAATCAATGCCAGCCACTGCATCAAAACTTGTAAATAAATATATTTTTTATCCTCTTTTAAATAACTAACTAATCTTTTATTAATCATTGCTCACTTCTTTAATTGTTTTAATTCGAAATGCAAAATAATAATACTTAAATATTACTAATAAAACAATTGTTATCCTTCCATAAATATTATCCATCATTAAAAATGCAATTAATAACATCGTACTTGCAAACGATAACAACATCACTTTGGTTTTCAATGTCATAGCTCTTTTAGTTACAAAGTCATTTAAATGATTTTGATAAATTTTTGTCCCTTCAAACCAGACTTTAGCCCGTGAAGAACTTTTAGTAAAAAAGAACATTGCCACTAAAAGAAAAGGAGTTGTTGGTAAAACTGGTAAAACTACGCCAATCATTCCAATCCCTGTAAATATTATTCCTAGCATAAAATATAGATATTTCATATCGTTCTCCTTATGTTATATTCATCTAACATACTTTAACATTTACTTTTCATCTTTTCAATAATAAGTTAGTCTAATTTAACAATTTAATCAAAAAAGAACTTAGTTTCTCAACTAAGTCCACTACTTTTAATTATATCTCTTTTTTAATAATGCAATTCCACAAAGTCCTGCTAATGTAGTTATTGCGTATAATCCAAGGCTCACACTATCACCAGTCTTAACTGAAGTTTTAGGTGTATCAGCTGGTGTTTCTGGTACTGGTGCAGGTGTTGGTTGTTCTGCTGTTTTTCCATATTCAGCAGCCCAATTCATAATACTAACACCTTTAGCATCTTTAGGATTGTTATTTAATGTATAGATCCAAGACCAGTGATCACTATATTGAACTAATGTTGCTACACCATCTTGATCATAATCTTCTGCAAATTCTAATTTATTAGAACTTGCTCCTGTACTAGGATCTGTTACTGCTACTGTTTCATATAAAGATAATTTATATTTTCCATCTTTAGTTTCAGAAGTTGTAAAATCAGAATTTAAATCTTGTTTATGTTCTGAAGTAATTAATTCTTGTCCATCTGTTAAAGCATTAAATAAACGGATTGAGCAATCTTCTGGTTTAACACTGCTATCTGTTTTCCCTTGAACTAACCAAATTGCAGTATCAGAATTTTTAATACTTGCTAATTCTGCATCAGTTGGAGTTTCTCCACCACGAGCATCTGCTACATCTAATGCAGGACAGTTGATCATTGCAGCAGCAAATAAATCTGGATAAGCAATCAACATTCTTGTTGTCATGTAACCACCAGCTGAACATCCTGAAACAAACACTTTATCAGGATCGATATTTTTAGCTTTGATTACTTCATAAATTTCATTATACGCTTTTTCTAATAAACCATCATTTTGTGCATAATACCAAGTATCTGGTGCTTGGAAAGCCATAACATGAGCCCCTCCAAAAATATTTTGAGTCTCATCTGTAGCCCAAGCAACTGTACCACGATTAGCTAACATTTGTGCAACATTGTTGCCAGAAGATAAATAATCACCTTCACCATTACCATGGAACCAAACAATCAATGAATCTGCACTACCTGCATCATAATATTGATAATTAATTCCATCCTTTACTTTAACTGATTCAAATTTAGTAGTTTCTGCATTTATTACAGTATTATCACAAGTATAATTACCGGTATATGAATCGTTAATAACTGTACCATCTGCAGCTGTTAAAGTAACTGGCTTATTTTGTGTAACCGTATAAGTTAATTCAGCCGGATAATTTCTACCTGAACTTAAATAAGCTAAAGTGGCCCCTTCACTTTGATTAAAATAGATGTTTACATATTGTCCTTCAACTTCTACTTTAACAATTTTACGGTCAAGATCATAATCACCATAGCTAGTATCTTGTGTACCTTGACGAATATCTTCTGTTGATGCTTTAGCATGAACAGTAAATGTATCTAACCCTACACCTGTAACCTTTTTAGCAGCACCATAGTCAATTACCATTTTTGATACGACCTCACCCGCATCTGTCACTTCCCCATATAATTGACAGCTATAAGTATCTGGAGCATCAACAGCAAATAATGGGGTGCAATATGTTGTTGCTACTAATGCGAAACTTACGACCATCGCTAATAATCTCTTTAATCTCTTCATATCTCTTTCCTCCTCGATATATTTAGTTTATCACCCTTTCTCATTGAAAGCGATTACAAAAATACTTACTAAGTACCATAAATAGGTACCTAAAAATTAAAAAAACTATTGAATTTAAAATCTATTTATGATAATGATTTTAAAATTGATACATGAAATTATTTTTTTAAATGATATAATTATATTATCTCAACGTGTAGTTTGCGGAACGTAAGTCCAGTTGCAGCTACACTTTTTTATTATATGGAGGAATTTATATGTACAAAATTGGCGATACCGTTTTATATGGACGTGAAGGTGTTTGTAAGATCAAGGATATTGTTACTCGCAAACTTAACAATATCGATAAGCAATATTATTTTTTAACCCCATTGGATGATCATATAACTATTCTTGTCCCAACAGATAATGAAGAGGCTTTATCAAAAATGCGAAAAGTATTATCTAAGAAAGATATTTATGAATTAATTAAGACGATGCCAGATAATGAAACAATCTGGATCAATGATAAAAATATTCGAAAACAAAAATATAATGATATTATTAATCATGGGAATCATGAACAATTAGTTAAATTGACCAAAACTTTGTATTTAAATAAACAAAAACAAGAAAAAGCCGGAAAAAAATTTCATGTTCAAGATCAGCATTTTTTACAAACCGCAGAAAAAATGCTTTATGATGAATTTTGTCATACACTCAATTTAAAGCCAGAACAAATTTTACCATTTATTTTAGAAACTTTGAAAGAAAATTAAGGAGCATTTATGTATAAAATTAATGACTATATTATTCATAAAAACAATCATCTTTATCAAATTATCGCTATTCACAATCACACTTGCATTTTAACAACTTGGCAAACCAATGAAACAATCATTACGAATATCACCGAACTTGTCCGAAAGGTTATAACAGCTTCTGAAATGGAGGAAATTGTTGAACGAATTCCATATATTCGTACTTTAAACATGAACGATATCGACAAGAGCTTTACCAAAAGTCACTAGATAAATATGATGAAGTTGAGTGGATCAAGCTAATTAAAACAATCTATATTCGTCACCAAAAAAAAACAGACTCAAAATTATGAACTAAAATATTTTAAAGAAGCCAAAAATATTTTTCATGAAGAAATATCACTTCTTCTAAATATTCCACTACCTAAGATTGAAACATACATAAAACAGAAAATTTTAGAAAATTAAAAACATTGACTTTTATGAGTCAATGTTTTTAATTAATCTAAATCAGTTCCATTTGAAGCAATAACTTTTTTATACCAGGCAAAACTTTTTTTCTTTGAACGTTTTAATGAACCGTTCCCTTGATCATCTCGATCAACATAGATAAATCCATAGCGTTTTTAGCCTAATAATTCATCTCCATCTTCATTAATTGCCTTATCCATCTCTATTATATGTTCTCTTAAATATTCAATTCGATAATCATCATTTACTGAACCATCAGCTCCAATTGTATCTTTGGCACCAAGACCATTTTCAACGATAAATAGTGGTTTTTGATAACGATCATATAAAGTATTTAATGTGATTCTTAATCCTAACGGATCGATTGCCCAACCCCATTCACTAGTTTTTAAATATGGGTTTTTAGTTCCCTCAAAAGCATTTCCAGAAGTTTTTTCAACATTTCCTTGTGTTGAAATACAACGTGATGAATAATAACTAAAAGAAATAAAGTCAACTGGATTATTCTTTAAAATTTCTTTATCTTCTGTGGTAATACCAATATTGATACCTTCACGTTCAAACATTTTTAAAGCATAGTTTGGATAATATCCACGTGCTTGAACATCAATAAACATTATATTTTCCCGATTTTTATTAATAGAAGCCCAAACATCTGCAGGATAGCAACTATATGCATAATATTCGCCTCCAGCCAGCATACATCCTACCATATTATTAGAATCAATTTCATGAGCAATCTTGGTAGCCCAAGCGCTTGCTACTAATTCATTATGAGCCGCAATATATTTAGCTTCTTTTTGATCTTCGCCTTCTTTAAACATCAGTCCTGCCCCCATAAATGGCATATGTAAGATCATATTGATTTCATTAAAAGTTAACCAATATTTTACTAGACCTTTATATCTTGTAAAAAGAACAGTAACTAATTTTTTATACATTTCAATTAATTCACGATTTTTCCATCCGCCGTACTTCTTAATTAAATGAATAGGCATATCAAAATGAGTAATCGTTACTAAGGGCTCTATTCCATATTTATGACATTCATTAAAAACATTTTCATAAAACTTTAGGCCTTCTTCATTCGGTTCATTTTCATCACCGTTAGGAAAAATACGAGTCCACCCTATCGATAGTCTAAATGTTTTAAACCCCATTTCAGCAAATAGTTTAATGTCTTCTTGATAATGATGATAAAAATCAATTCCAACTTGAGCGGGATAATAGTATCCCTCTTCAAAATCTAGCATTTCTTTCATTCCTAAGCAAACAGGAAAACGGTCTTTACCATGAGGTACTACATCAACATTAGCAAGACCACGTCCCCCTTCATTATATCCACCTTCACATTGGTTAGCAGCAGTTGCTCCACCCCATAAAAAATCTTTTGAAAAAGCCATCTTTCATTCCTCCTTTTTACTATATCCTTACCTTACTATAAAAAAAGAATAAATACTTAATAGTTCACAAACTGTGAACTAAAATATTTACTCTTGGTTTTGTTGCAATCTGGCAATAATCAAATCTGTCACAAAGCGGATATTTATCTTATTCAATGTAGAATCAACAGAGGGAACATAAATTTTTTTCCCAGTAAAAGCAATTTCTTGATTGCAAGTTATTAACCAAGTCTTTTGTTTTTGCTTTAATATTTTAGTAATTGTTCGGTGATTATACATTAGTGTATTACCATTAACACTGATAATTAAAAATACAGCGTGATCACCAATTCGATATTCTTTTCTAAAATCAACATCTACTACAATAATCGGTATTTGAAGTGCATCCAATTCAATTTGGATCATTGAACATAGTCCTTTTGCCTCTCCATGACCTAACAAAAATAGGCAAGAACAATTTCTAATATCTTCTACGAGCATATCTAGATCATTATAATTGATCTGATGTACTGTATTGGTTAATAAATTATTCATTCGCACAACTAAATCTGAACTATTACTTCTAAAATCACTATCTAACTGAAAATATCGATCCTTTAATCCAAGACTTCCGACATACATCGAACAACTTTCTTTTAACTCAGCAAAGTTATCATAACCTAATTCTTTAACGAACTTCGAGACCATGGCTTTAGAAACATGACTTCCATCAGCTACTTCCTTAATAGTTAAGGAATTAATTATAAGAATATTTTGTTTAATAAAGCTAGAGATCATATATCTAGGATCACTCGTTTGACTATTATTGATAATATCGTTTAACTTATTAATGATCATCATATCCCACCTTTATTTCATTATACAACAAAAGCACCTTTCGGTGCTTATTTAAGATTACGATAAATAAATAACATACGATCTTTTCCATTAATATCCTTAATGATTTCATGGGGATCGTTAGGAAAATATTCTTGAAGAGCTGCTTCCATAAGCTCCCGTTGATCAAATCCCATTTCAAATGCTAATAAAGCCCGTTCCTGCAATAATGGCTCGACTCCCTGAAATATTTTACGATAAAAATATAGTCCATCATTACCACCAAATAAAGCCACATGTGGTTCATTATCTTTAACCATTGCTTCGATTTCTTGTTCTTGAGGAATATATGGGGGATTAGAAACAAAAATATCAACCTTTATTTCATTTTCTAATAATGGCTCTAACATATCTCCAACCATAAATTCAATATTAGCACCCAGATTCTTTGCATTATCTTTAGCGACTGTAACTGCTTTTAAAGAAATATCAGTTGCGAAAACTTTTAGACGCGGTTCTTCTAAAGCAAGACTAGTTGCAATCGCCCCACTACCCGTTCCAACATCACAAAGAGTAATGCTTTGATATTCAGCAAAATAGTCATCAATACGATATAAAATATTTTCCACTAATTCCTCAGTCTCATAACGTGGAATCAAAACGTCTTCATTAACTTTGAAATCACGTCCAAAAAAGTTTTCTACGCCTTTTATATACTGAATTGGTTTTCCTTGATAATATTCTTCCATACCTGCCAAGAACTTGGCTTCTAGTTCTGAACTGACTTCTTCATCATACATTAAATATAACTCATGCGGTTGTTTATCAGCAAGGTGATAAAACAGCACTTTAGCAACATTAACATCTTTACTAGCATCATCTAATCTGCTTTCTGCTAATTTAATCAGCTCTTTTACAGTTGCCATTAATGTTGACCTTCCATTTTTAAACGTTGGTCTTCATTAATCAAAGCTGTAATAATATCATCTAATTTTCCATCAACAATACGATCTAATTGTTGGATCGTTAAACCGATACGATGATCAGTTACTCGATTTTGAGGATAATTATATGTTCTGATTTTTTCAGCACGATCACCAGACCCAACTTTACTCTTTCTTTCACTACCAACTTGTTCGTCATGTTGTTGCTGATAAAAATCATAAATTCGTGAAACTAAAGCTTTCATTGCTTTATCTTTATTATCGTGTTGTGAACGTCCATCTTGACTAGCTGCCACAATTCCAGTTGGAAGATGGGTAATCCTTACTGCAGAATCAGTCTTATTAATATGTTGACCTCCTGCACCACTAGCACGATATGTATCAATTCTTAAATCACTTTTATTAATTTCAACATCTACTTCTTCCATTTCCGGCATTACTAGAACAGTTGCTGTTGAAGTGTGGACACGTCCTTGCGTTTCGGTTTTAGGAACCCGTTGTACTCGGTGAGACCCAGATTCAAATTTTAATTTACCATAAACATCTTCACCCTTTACCATGAAAGAAATTAATGAATAGCCACCTGCTTCGGCATCAACAGCTTCCATTACTTCAACTTTCCAACCTTGAGACTCTGCATATTTTACATACATCCGATATAAATCTCCTGCAAAGATATTTCCTTCATCACCGCCAGCAGCACCACGAATCTCCATAATTACATCTTTATTATCATTGGGATCCTTTGGAATTAATTCAATTTCTAACTTGCTTATAATCTCAGGTAAGCGTGTTTCCAACTCCGCTAACTCCATTTTAGCCATTTCTTTAATTTCAGGATCACTTTCTTTAGCTAATTCTTTAGCATCGCTGATCCCAGCTTCTACTTCTTTATACTCTTGATATAAATCATATGCTGCTTGAAGTGATGACTGTTCTTTTGTAACTTCCGTCATTTTCTTAATATCGCTACCGATATCTGGATCCATCAGCATATGTCCTAATTCTTCATATCTATTCTCCATTGTTTTTAAACGATCTAACATACTCTCATTCATGATTTATACCTCCAAACCTCTCATATTATATAATAAACATACTAAATAAGCAAAATAAATTTTGTTTGAATTCATCGTCTTTTATTTACATTTTAAAACTTTTAAATATTTCTAATATTATTATTTAGTTCACATTCAGTTCACCTAGCTATTTTATGATATTAGTGTAGTAAGAAAACTACCCTCCCTTTAATCATAAAAACGAAGACAAGTTACTAACGTAACTTGTCTTTATTTTGCTTTAGGCCGTACTTTTTAAAAGAAGGTTAAATTTAACCAGTGTGTCTACTTGACAGCACTAAAACCAAATTAAAACCTGCTTCTTTATATTTTTATAACCCAAACTATAAAAATCTCTCATAATTAGAATTTATGCGGTTTATTAGGAACTTGATGGCAATGACGACATCTTGGTTCATAACTTTCATCAGCCCCAACCATCACGATAGGGTCTTCAAATCCTGCTGGTTTACCATTAACTAGACGTTGTGTTCTTGTCGCCGGGGCCCCACATTTAGCACAAACCGCTGTTAACTTTGTGACAAACTCTGCCCGAGTCAATAATTCAGGCATCACGCCAAATGACTCACCTCTAAAATCTTTATCTAAGCCTGCAACCATTACGCGAATTCCCTTATCAGCTAAATATTCACAAACTTCAACGATATCTTTATCAAAAAACTGCACTTCATCTATTGCTACTACTTCGGTATCAGCTTCAATTTTCTTTAAGATATCCTGGGCTTTTTCAACTACTAAACAAGGTACTTTAGCACCAGAATGAGAAACTATCTCACTATCAGAATAACGATTATCTATTTTAGGCTTAAACACAATAATATTCTTCTTAGCATAGCTTAATACATTGATGCGTCGAATCAACTCTTCTGTTTTTCCTGCAAACATACATCCACTAATTACTTCAATCCAACCTTCACGGTATTGATGATACATCTAATTCCTCCTTAACTTCTAAGATCACGCACGCCTTCACTTGTTCCGTCTGGACCCATTTGAGCCAAATCAGAAAAACGGCTATAATTCTTTTCAAAAGCAAGATTAACTTCACCTGTTGCCCCATTACGATGTTTTGCAATAATGATTTCTGTTAATCCATTATCTTCTGATTCTTCTCCAGGATCTTTATAATAATCTTCACGATAAATAAACGAAACAATATCGGCATCCTGCTCGATTGCCCCAGACTCTCTTAAGTCAGACATCATCGGCCGTTTATTAGGTCGTTGTTCAACTGAACGTGATAATTGTGATAATGAAATAACTGGTACTTCAAGTTCTCTGGCTAATGCCTTTAGCGTTCTTGAAATCTCAGATACTTCTTGTTGTCGATTTTCTTTATTTTTAGAAGCAGTTGTAATCAATTGCAAATAATCGATTACAATCATCCTTAAGCCATACTCACTTTTTAATTTACGACTTTTTGCAACAATATCATTGATTTTAATACCCGGACTATCATCTATGTACATATTACATTTAGATACTCGTTCTGCTGCGGCATAATATTTATTTGCATTTGTTTTTAAAATTTCACCTGTTCTCATAGAAGAACCTTCTATTCCCCCCATTGAACAGATAACCCTCTGAACAAGCTGTTCAGCAGGCATTTCCAGGGAAAAAATAGCAACCGGTTCCTCAGCTTTATACGCTGCATTATGGGCTAGATTCAAGGCAAAGGCTGTTTTCCCCATCGCTGGACGTGCAGCTAAAATAATTAGATCTCCCTTTTGAAAACCAGATGTAATCTTATCAAGATCACGGAACCCAGATTTTACCCCAGATATATTTCCATCAATTTTTTGGAGTAAATTTAAACGATCCGTAACACTTTTAATAACCCCTCGAATATCTCTAAATTCACCAGCACTTCGATCTTGAGTTACTTTTAAAATCGTTTTTTCAGTTTCATCAATAAAAGCATCAATATTTTCAACATCACCATAAGCATTTTCAGCAATTTGAGTTGTCTCGCGAATAATTCTTCGCAATGTTGCTTTATTATGTAATATCTTCAAATAATATTCACTATGCGCTACAGTTGGTACAGATTCACTTAATCTAAGCAAATAATCAACACCACCTATTTTATCTAGCTGGCTATGATCCATAAGATAAGATGTTACCGTGGTAACATCTACTGGAGTGCCTTCTTCATTGATTGCAGCCATTGCCTTAAAGATTGCTTGATGACTGTCATCATAAAAATCATCTTCAACTGTTTTATTCAAGATATCAATACACTTATCTTTTGAAATAAGCATTGAACCTAATAATGATCTTTCTGCCTCTATGTCATGAGGATATTCTCGATTGGCCATACATTTCTCCTATCGTTCTTTTAAATGAACATTGATTGTTGCAATAATTCCTTTATATAAATCTACTTTTAATTTAGTATATCCTAATGCTCCAATTGGATGAGCATCAATAAATTTTCTTTTATCAATTTTAATACCATACTTTTCTCTTAATTGTTCAACTACTTGTTTAGTAGAAACGCTACCAAAAGTTTTACCATCTTTACCTGATTTTAAAGTAAATTCTAAAGTAATGCTTTCAATTTCTTTAGCTAATTCTTTAGCTTTTGCTTGATTTTCTAAATCTTGTTGGTGCTCTGCTTCTTTTTGACTCTCAACAATTTTACGACTTGTATTTGTTTCTAAAACTGCTAACTTGTTTTTAATTAAGAAGTTTTGTCCATACCCATCGGCTACTTTAACAACTTCTCCTTTTTTACCAACTTTTTTTACATCTTGTAATAAAATAACTTTCATTATTCATTCGTCCTTTCATCTAAATATTCGTTGATTGCTTCCTCTAATAAATTAATTGCAATCGTTACATCTTCATACTTTAATTGGCAAGCTGCCATAGAAAAATGACCGCCTCCACCTAATTTTTCCATAATTAACTGCACATTAACATCACGGGTACTTCGTGCACTGATAGATACCTCTTCTTTACCTGTACGACCTACTGTAAATACCGCCTTAACTCCACTAATACCTAATAGCTCATTACCAGCCTTTGCTAACAATGTTCTACTATATATTTTATCTTGACGTCCAAAAGCAATCAAGATATTTTCACCATAACGATATGCTGTTTGCGTAATTGACAATTTTGTTAGAGTCGTATCATAATCATCTTCTAGATATTTATAAGCTTCTGATACATTCGCCTGCATCTCTTTTAATTTAGCTGCAGCCTGAAATGTTCTAGTTCCTACACGTGTCCTAAAATAATTAGTATCGATCAACATTCCCGCATACATGATTGTCGCTTCACGTTCAGTCACACAAACATTTTCTTTTTGATAATCAAATAATTCTACAATCAACTCAACAGTTGACGAAGCTGCCGGCTCTAAATACGTCAGCAATGGTAATTCAATAAATTCCTCACCACGACGATGATGATCAATTACAACTTTATTTTTAATTATATCAAGTGCATTAGCATCGATTGCTAATGACGGTTTATGATTATCAACATTCACCAGCAAGGTTTTACTGTGATTAAATTCATTAATTCTAGCCGGTGTAATAAAAACTCCACGATAACGTTCATCATCACGCAGGCTCCGAGCAATTACCCCAGTCTTTTCTTCCAATGAATCATAATCAATAATGATGTGTGCCTTTTTCCCATAGGCTTTACAAATTGAATACATTGCGATTGAAGCACCAAAAGAATCAAAATCCGATTGTTTATGCCCCATAATTAAAACATTATTAGCCTGACGAATCAATCCCGCTAATGATTGAGCAATTACACGGGCACGAATTTTATTTGATTTTTCATAGCTTTCACTATTTCCACCAAAGAAACGAATTGGTTCATCATTTGATTTAACTGTAGCCTGATCTCCGCCTCGAGAATAAGCCAGCGAAAGCGCAGAAAAAGCCAGCTCATCAAGTTCACGGAGAATATTACTTCCTCGTCCAATTCCAATAGATAATGTCATCATTTGTCCTAACTGCTCTGCTTGTTCTTTAAAATAATCCAAGATCTTAAACTTATCTTCAACCTGTTTACGATAAGTCCTTTCGTTAAACATTGCAATATAACCATCACTTTTATAGCGTTTCAAAACAATTCCATTTTCTTTTGCCCAATCTAATACGATCTGGCGTGTCGTTGATTGAATTGAAGCAGCTGTTTGTTCATCAGCCTGTTCAATCGACTCTTCATAGTTATCAACCGTAATATACGCAACACAAACCTGCTGATCTTCAAACTCTTTACTAATCCCTACATAATCACTTACATCTTTTAAATATAATAAACGGCTTTCCTTACTATTATAAACCTCAAATTTACGAGAATTGATATCAATCACCTTAATATCATCATCTTCAAATAAAGAAGCTAATAACGGTTGCCATTCTAATAATTTTTTACCAACAATATTTAATTTCATCTCAGTAAATAAATCACTGACCCAAGAAATATTCCGGTTTTCATCATATTTAATCAGGCCGATTCCACCAAAAATAAAGGCATTTTTAGCTTCATTATTTAACGCTTCACTAACACTTAAATTATTTTCATTAGCCAAACTTGATGAATAAAAGATAAATCCTAGAACAATAACATTCTTTATAAATATATATGTAGCCAGAACTAAAGATGTATTACTAGAAAGAAATACATATCCCATCAAAGCAAATATAAATTCAATCAATAATAAAGCAATCACTACATTCTTTATTCGTGTCATCTTTACCGTCATTTAGCTCACCACCTCTAGAATAATATCATTATACATTAATTTTACTTTCTTTTCATCAATTTGCTTACGATTATATTTGAATACACGCGAACGATGTAAGATTCACTAATAAATAGAAATATCCACAGCAATGCAAATGATACTTCCGGTGTTAGAATATTTTTTAACATTGGTATTAACGAAATAATCTCTCTATACATCTCAAGTCCCTCTTGATAAACATTGATTCCTAATAATCCTCCCAATAGAAAAAAAATTAAAAAGTTTTTTATTGCTGAAATGATCATTAAGCCATATTTAGAAAAACATTTCTGCTTTTCATGTTTTAGACAATACCCATAAAATATCCCCATCACTAAAGTAAAAGTAACATAAAATGTAAAAAATAATTCACCAACTAAAAATAAAATTACAAAAGTAACTGCTAAAACACTCAAGCCTGCTCGATAGTCATATAAATAAGTATAATATACAAGCCCAATAACCATAACATAAGCTAAAACAATATCAAAGATACTCCCAGTATAAAGATTAATAACTCCTAGTACACCAAATAATGATGCCAACATCGCACCTTGTGCCATGACTTTAACTTTATTACCATTCACCTTAATTTCCTCCTTAAAAGAAAAATGCCCGCAGGCATTTTATTCAAAAATATGATAGCTCTTTTTTCCATTCTTTTTAGCTTCGTAAGCAGCACTGTCAGCTTGATGATAAATTTCATCAAATATCACTCGAGGAGTCTCGACAAAAGTGACACCAACTGTCCATGAAATATCAATTTTACTTCCTGGACAAGTCGTTGCTAGTGCCTCACTAACCTGTTTTGCCTTAGAAATAACATCTTTTTTAGCTCCTACTTCTTTCATATAGACCATGAATTCATCGCCCCCAAAACGACCGACAACATCATCACCACGGAATAATGACTTTAATCGATTAGCAACAAAACGTAACGTTTCATCACCAGCACTATGTCCATTTGCATCATTAACTAATTTAAAATTATCTACATCAATCATAAATAAGGCTCCATAGTTACCTGGTTCAACTAACTGAATCTCTGATGTAATTACCCGTTCCAATTCACGACGATTAATTAATCCGGTTAAAGCATCAGTCCGCGCCTGCCGTGTCAATTCAATCGTCTTACGTTTATCATCATCAATATCGTTAGCATAAAAAAAGCCCATCAACTGATTAGTTTCTTCATTATATAAAAACATCATATGCGTAGATACCCAACCATAACGCTTTTTCGTTGGACGATAAAATAAAAAACTAATTCTCAGATCATCTTTACCATCATGGTAAGCTTGACGTACATTATCCAATCCAAAAGTATCTAAAAATAAGTGTTTATCTTCATCAGCAACTAATGTAACCATTTTTTTAATAAATTCACTATAACTTGCTTTTTCATCTAATCCTAAAAGATTATATGTAACATTGTGTGCTTTAATCACTTCATCAGTAGTTAAATTAACTTCAAGATTTGTAATTGAGCGTTGCATTAATTTTTGACGATATTTAATTTCTTGAAGATAACGTGACTCAAGTCGCACTTGCTCATCAATATTTTGGTAAACTCCAACGGCTTTGATCGGCTGATTGTCATCATCAAAAATATTAGTGAATTTAACATGAATCCAAATATATTTATCACTATTAAGTGCACGCATTTTTAATTTAACTTCCCCTGTTTTTACGCCACCAATAATCTGATGATAAAAATGATAAAAATCATCAAATGAACGTTCGTGAATCAAATCACTATCAATCAATGATTCTGGGATATTTGAAAAAGCAGCTGAATCAAAATACGCTGCACTACTTTCACTTGAACAAGAAACCTGTTTACTACGATGATCATATTCTAATAAAAATACATTACTTTGATTAAATGCAATATGATACATTTCCTCATTAATTCGCGATTTTTCTTCTAGCAGGCGTTCTTTAGAACTATCGGTAATCAATCCAACAAACACATTTCGGCCATCTTCAGTGCCAATATAGTTCACTCTAAAATATGTCCACATCAATGTCCCATCATTACGAAAACAACGGCAGCCATGCTCAAATGATTCTCTATTCTTAGTAGCTTCATAAAATTCTTCTTGTAGAGGTGCTAGATCAGGTTGATAAACAATTTCAAAAACATCACTATGGAAAACCGTTTTAAAAGCTTCTTTACTATATCCAAATAACTGATAAGTTCCGTCATTTGAAAATAATGTTTTAATCTTATTTTCCTGCATTTCAAAAACAATAATCCCACCTGGTAAATTATTAATGATTTTATCCATAGATGCTCTATTTTTCTGATTAAACAGTCTATCTTGATATTCCATTTCCAGACCTCCATTCTTTGTAAGATACTTGAAAATTATATCACAATAATATCACTTCTTCAATTGTGAGATTATCGACAAAAAGTCTGATAATAACCAAATAATTTACATTATTCACCTAAAAAAAGGAAACCCTAAAATTATATCTTAATACAAAAATTTAAAATAAAATAAACTATCTTAAGAACAGTTTATTTTTTCTCTAATAACTCCGTCGTTTCCCGTATACTCTTTGCTGTAAGGGTCTGAGAAGTTGTAATCATTTCCTTGGGGGTTCCCTGAAATACAACTTTGCCTCCATTTTTACCACCTTCAGGACCAATATCAATGACCAGTCAGCCTGTTTAATTACATCAAGATTATGTTCAGTTATAATAACTGTATTACCGCTATCGACAAGCGAATTAAATAATTTCATCAATTTCGTTATATCGCACGGGTGCAATCCTGTCGTCGGCTCATCTAATATATATATTCCCTTTTTTATTCAAAGCTTGAGCTAACTTGATCCTTTGGATCTCACAACCAGATAAAGCTGTTAAAGACTGACCTAAGGTCATATACGATAATCCCACATCGACTAATTGTTGAAGCTTCTTAGTAATTTTAGCATTATCAAAGAAGTCAAGAACCTCCTCAATTGTCATTACTTCTCCTAATCCCGAACATACTGGGCGGGATCATTAAAAGAAAAACACGCGGCACTGCCAAAATAAGGCTTACCAATACGAGAAAATAAAATACGTAAATCAGTATACAAATCACTAATTGTTCCAGCTGTTGAACGAATATTCCCACCCAAAGAAGATTGATCGATAATAACCGCTGGTGACAAATTTTCAATACTTTGAAGATTTGGTTTAGCATATTGTGGCAATTTTCCCCTTATAAAAGCCGCAAAAGTTTCATTTAGCTGACGACCTGACTCTGTGGCAATCGTATCAAAAACAATACTAGACTTTCTCGGCCCTGATACCCCAGTAAAGATTACAATTTTATGTTTGGGAATATCTAAATCAATATTTTTAAGATTATTTTGAATCAAACCTCTAATTTTTATTTTGTCCATTATATTCCCCTATTTAAAGAACAGATAACTTTAAAGTTATCTGTTCTTATTTAATTATTCATCAAATAGCGGTTCTAGATATTCTTTAATAAATTCAATTCGATCATTAACATCTGGTTTAAACGTAGCAGTAATCGATATTACTGTTTTTTTCATGATATTTACATAAATAACATTTCCCCCATCACCCATTGCCATAAAACCATCTTGATGCAGCCACCATAAATATCCATATGCTAAATTAAGTTCATCATTATAACTTTGTTTTTTTATTGAATCAATAACCCATTGCTTTGAAACAATTTGTTGCTTATTCCATCGTCCTTGATTTAGATATAATTGCCCAATTTTAGCCATCGCCCTAGTTGATAACGTAAGTCCCCATCCTGCTGCATTAATGCCACACGAATCTATCACCCAGCCGTTAATATCTTTAGCTTTAAGAAAAGCTACTTGTTCCTCCTCACTTCTAAAAGTGATTTTATCTTTAACTTCAATTCCAAGTGGTGTAAATAAATATTCAGTAGCAAAATCAAATACTGATCTTCCTGTAGTATTAACTAAAATACCTGATAATATATCTGGCCCAATTAATGGAGCATACTGAAATTTTCCAATTTCACCACAATCACCTAGTAAATTAAGGGAAAAAGTAACCCAGTCTTTACTTGTAAAATATTTAATATAAGAATCTTCTTGATATTTGTAAGGTACAGTCATCGTCATCATATCTCTAATAGTAATTTTTTGAATTGTCAAATTATTGTTTTTTATTACATAATTCGGAAAAAAATCTATAATCTTTTGATCAATTTTTTCTATATAACCTTTATCTAAAGCTATCCCGATTAAAATTGAAATAATACTTTTAGTAACAGAAGCAACATGTACCGTACTATTTACGTTACCCCCATTAAAATAATTTTCATATTTTGTTACACCATTTTTTAATCCAATAATTCCTGTAATATTATCATATTTTGTATTAATGATTTCTTCTAACTGTATTATTTTCTCTTGGTTCATCTAGTTCTCCTTTATTTTCACCAAACTTTAAGCTTACTTACTGGATAATAAACTTCAGTAATAAGTTCTTTGTCACTTGTAACCTGTGATGGATCATTTACATATACTTCATACAAAGGGGCATCATTTTTATAACCTATTTTTTCCGCCCATTCACATTGTTTAATATATATCGAAGATAAATTAGAATAAGAGCCATGAACAACCGTTTTAAGACATGTTCCCGGTACAAATTCTCTAGTTCTATTATTTGTTTCTTGTACAGGAATGGCAAATTCTGTATCTAACCCTTGTAAAGTAAATTCTGAGCTGTGGAAAAGTACCATCGGTGGCGCGGTTACTGTTAACTTATCGGTCATAATTTCTCTAAACAATTGTCCAAAACTATTACTGTATGCTTCAGCAAATTCATCTTCTTGAATCATTTTACGAATATTCAGCAAATTCATAGGCGGTATTTCTACTAGCTGCACATCAATTTTATCTAGATACGACATAATTGATTTTCCTTGTTGGAGAGTTGTGATATCCTCATGCAGCTGCGCTAAAGAATTTTGATAATTTTGGATTTTTAAATCAATCTCCTTTTTCTTTTTCATTAAAGCTTTACATAATTTTTCATCCTGTGCTTCTTCTGTTTCAAGAATTTCTTTAATTTCTTCTAGTGAAAAATTATATGATTTTAAGCGATTAATAAATAACATTGTTTCTAACTGATCAATAGAATAATATCGATAACCATTTTCCAGATTGATCTCATCGGGTAAAATTAGCCCAATTTCAGCATAATATCGTAATGTTTTAGTCGAAACTTGGCATATCTTTGAAAACTCCCCAATTGATAACATAAATTAGTACCTCCTACTAATCTCTATGTTCATCTTACACCTTGCCCTAAGGGGAAAGTCAATGTAATCTAATTAAGTTTTTTATAATCCACAAAAAAGAGGACCTTAGTCCTCAAATAAACATGCTCCATTAGTTTCAATTACCTTTTTATACCAATAAAAACTTTTTTTAGGAATTCGTTTGTATGTTCCCTTACCGTAATCATCAGCATCTACATAAATAAAGCCATATCTTTTACTCATTTGCTTTGTCGATTCTGAAACAATATCAATACATCCCCAAGAAGTATATCCTAAACATTCGACTCCATCAATTTCAATAGCATTAAGCATTTCTTTAAAATGACAATCGAAATAATCAATCCGATATTGGTCATCAATAGTTCCATCAGGTAAAACTACATCCTTTGCACCCAAACCATTTTCTACAATAAATAACGGTTTACGATAACGGTCATATAAATCAACCATTGAAATTCTTAAACCAATTGGATCAATTTGCCAGCCCCATTCACTTGAAGGCAAGTAAGGATTTTTAACTGCTGTGACAGTATTTCCAACTGCTGTATCTAAACCTTCGCTACTAGCAGCTGAACATGATGACATATAGTAACTAAATGATACAAAATCAACAGGATACTTTTTCATCACTTCATCATCACCAGGTTCTTTTACAATTTCTACTCCCTCATTTTTAAATTTTGCTAATAAATAAGCAGGATATTCACCAAATACTTGAGTATCACTATAACAATATGTACCTCTCATATCTTGTTGGGCTTGTAAGACATCTTCTGGTTTGCAACTATAAGGGTAGTATGTCAGTTTAGTCAACATACACCCTACCATTGAATCAGAAATAATTTCATGACAAATTTTTGTTGCTAACGCACTAGCTACAAATTGATGGTGCATTGCTTGAAAAATTACCTGATTCCATTTAATTCCTGGAAAACGATCTTCAATCAAACCACCAGTAGTATAAGGATGACGAATCATACTATCCACTTCATTAAAAGTAAGCCAATATTTAACTTTATTTTTATAACGTTCACAAATTGTTTTTACGAACGTTTCAAAGAATCCAACTAATTTACGATTATACCAGCCATTATATTTTAATACTAAATTTAATGGGGGTTCATAATGTGACATTGTTACAAGTGGTTCAATTCCATACACACTCATCAAATACATCATCATAAAATTTTAAGCCCGCTTCATTTGGTTGTTCATCATCACCATTAGGGAAAATTCGCGACCAGGCAATCGACATCCGGTAAACTTTAAACCCCATTTCTGCAAACATTTTAATATCTTCTTTATAATGATAATAAAACTGACTCCCATGCCGTTTTGGATACAAACTATCGTCATCACTTGCTAATGCTTCTTCAATATCTTTACTAGTAATATGATTATGAGCTTTATAATTTTCAACATCAACATCAAGGTGATGACGGGCACAATCAGAAACCGAAATACCTTTTCCACCTTCTTTCCAGCCACCTTCTACTTGATTAGCTGCAGTTGCACCGCCCCATAAAAAACCTTCTGGAAATTTTCTCATCATAACTCCTCCTATATAATTTTATTATAAGTTTTTAATCAGCAGTTGCCCATATCGATATATTGTTTCGGTTAGAATTATCAAATATTATAATTTGTTTTAAGCTTTTTTGAAATTATCAACCATTAGTCATTTTGCCAATCATAGCGCTGCCCAATCAATTCTTCAAGATGCCGTTCTATTTTATCGTAATTATGAACAATTAAAGATGCTACTAAGATATCTAAAATATATAGTGATGACATAGTAAAAATTACTGTTGAAAATTCAAAGGTATTTTCTGTTATCATAATTTGAAAATTATAATCTGTTAGATTCAATAACCGCTTATCAACATTCCCGGTTATTGATAAACTAGGGATATTATATTGTTTTAAACGTTTCGCAGCATCAACCATACTCGGATTTTTACCAGTATGTGATAATAAGATTGAAAATGAAGGAATTTTATCTTGCTGCAATCTTTTACAGTGATTCCACTGGATACTGTTATAAGCATTTGCTGAAATTCCGATTTCGTCAAGTTTGTAACAAATATTACGAGCAATTTCAAAATTGATTCCATCACCGTATAAATCAATTACTTGTGCTCGCTTCATTAAGTTGCTTACGCGAATAACTGTATTACGATCGAGCATGCTGCGAGTATGATCAATAGCACGTGAATAAATTAACGGCATAGTATGAATAATATCGTCAATTCCACTATTTCGACTGAATGGTACTACTTTTAATGAATCCTTTAATTTCATCATTTCAGGATATTCTGATACATAAATAAATTTCATATCAGCATATCCTTTAGTACCTAATTTCTTACATAATCTTGTAATTGTCGATGCACTAGTATAACTTGCATTAGCTAACTCATTAACACTCATTTCCAATAAAGCTTTAGGATTAGCAATAATGTAGTCGACAACTGCTTTTTCTTGATTAGTAAGATTTTCTAGGGTATTCATTTTATCAATAATCATCTCTCTATCCTCGCGTATCTTATTTTTCTTCATTATAATATTTTTATTGACGAAGCAACATTTTTTTCATTTTCTAAAAATTACTAATTAAAAATCCCCAGTTTTAACTGGAGATTTAAAAAATTAATTGAATTAGATAGCAAACATAGAGCACACAAGTCAAAGTTTGCCCAATTTTTTCTGTGATATCAAAAGTAGAATCCTTTTTCCAAACACGATACATCGCAATAGGTGGAAATAAAATAACTAAAAAATATGTGATGATTTTATATTTAGTGAAAGGATGTAATGCTTTTTCATCTGGTTTATTGAGCTCCTCTTTCATCCTTAAAATATTTTGTTGTCGTAGAGTCAATCCCCGATTGTTCTGTTTGATTACTTTTGTTGCCATCTCTATTCTCCTTGATTAATTTTCTTGCTTATTTGCAGCAAAAACAAATGGTAAATAAACGATAAATGATAATACTACACAAAGGGCTTGAGTAATAACTGCCCCAATACTTCCTCCCGAACCTAACCAGGCAATTAGTAATGGTGGAGTAGTCCACGGAACTGCATAAATCATTTTTCCACAGAAACCAATTACTGTCATAAAATATGCAAATGTTGCGGTAATGACAGGTGTTAAAATAAATGGAATCATAAAAATTGGATTTAATACAATTGGCAATCCAAAAGTCATTGTTTCATTAATATTAAATAGCCCAGGGGCTAAAGATAGTTTAGCAATTGTTCGATGGTCGGAACGTTTTGATGCCAGCAGCATAGCAAATAATAGTCCAATCGTACAGCCTGCTCCACCCATTGTTGTAAAACAACTAATAAATGTTTCATTTAAAATAAATTGTGGGGTTTGACCATTAGCTGCAGCATCAGTATTTGCGATAACAGCTTCTAACATGGTTGCTTGATAAACCGGTTTTAATACTTGAGTACCATGGATACCAATAACCCAGAAACAAGTTGAAAGGAAGAATATTAATAAATATCCCGGTAATCCTGTCAAAATACCTCTTAACGGCGCTTGAATCCATGTTGAAATCATATTGTAAATTGAATTCCCTGTTACTTTTGTAAATAAAAGTCCAAAGGCCGAAATAATCAAAATTGTAAGTACTGCCGGAAATAATGCATTAAATGCTGATGAAACATTTGATGGCACTGATTCGGGCATTTTAATTGCTAATTTTCCACTATCTGCTAAGCGACAATATATTTCCATTGAAACAATAGCTACGATCATTCCTAAAAATAATCCTTGTGCATTAGTAAACTCACGCGGCAATACATTGACTACTTCAACTAAATCAGTTACTCCCTCAACTGCAACTTTAGTAAACGAATCGCACAAAGATACATATGCAGAAATTGCAACAACTGGTGCCACTGTCTCTTTATGTCCTAATTGTTTAGCCATTTCAATTGCTATTAACACTACTGTACCAATCGTAAAGAAATTTAAAGTAGCGTAATTAGCTGCGGTAAATAATGGTGTCAATTCTTCAAGCCAAGCAAATCCATCAATTTTAGCTAAGCTGATTCCTGTAGTAGTTGTACTACACACAACATTACTAAACAGCGTACAAAATGCTCCCGTAATAATAATTGGCAGCAAAGCAGTAAATGCATTTTTAATCGCTGTCATATGACGTTGATTAGAAATTTTTGAAGCGACCTTTAATAGCCCCTCGGTAAGACGATCAGTCATACTCATAACTCTTTCTCCTTTTATCAATTAAAATTTTATTGTGCACAAAATTTAATTTATGGAATGATTGTAACCGCTAACAAATTTTAGTTCTACCGTAGAAAATTGCTTTGGTTGAAAAACGTCAAGATATTCAATATTTAGTTTTACTTTTTGAAAATTTCGTTCAAAATTTAATAAATAAAAACTATTAAAACTTTCTCTCTAACAGCCAACTCAATCTAAATTTATTTACTATCCTTCACAATTACCTGTTTTAAAATATCTTATTCTAAGCCGATTACTTTTCCTAATTTGAGTCCAATCCTCATACCTTCAGTTATACCTCTTTGAATTCATTATCATGATGCTTATCTTTAATTGTAATCATTTTTTATAAACAACTTGAATCATAAAATAATAAAAAGAGGACTTAGTCCTCTAGTATAGATGCCCCATTTGTCGCAATAACTTGTTTATACCAGTCAAACGAATCTTTTTTATAACGTTTATATGAACCATTACCATAATCATCCACATCAACATACACAAAACCATAACGTTTAGACATTTGGTTTGTTGAATTAGATACCAAATCAATACATCCCCATGTGGTATAACCCATTAGCTCAACACCATCTTCATGAATGGCTTCATACATTGCTTGACAATGTTGTTTTAAATAATCAATTCGATAATCATCATGTACCTTGCCATCAATCAATTCATCTTTAGCCCCTAAGCCATTTTCTACAATAAATAACGGTTTACGATAACGATCGTATAGATCAACTAATGATACTCTTAAACCAATTGGATCAATTTGCCAACCCCAATCAGAACTAGGAATATGAGGATTTTTAATTGCAGTTACAGTATTACCTGCAGTTTTATTTAATCCAGTATCATCTTTAGCCACACAGCTAGATGAATAATAACTAAATGAAATAAAATCAACTGGATATTCTTTCATAATTCTTAAATCTTCTTCTGTCATATTAATATTGAAGCCCTTATTTTTATACATACTTAATAAATATGCTGGATACTCACCATGAACTTGGGTATCAGAGAAACAGTAAATTGAGCGCATTCTTTGTTGTGCTTCTAAAACATCTTCAGGTTTGCATGTATATGGATAATACGTTAATTTAGTCAACATACACCCCACTTTTGCATCAGGAATATTATCATGAGTGACCTTAGTCGCTAAAGCACTAGCAACAAATTGATGGTGCATAGCCTGAAAACATACTTCTTCAAATTCTTCCGGTTTAAATCTTGATTCAATCAAACCACCAGTCATAAATGGATGTCTAATAATTGAATCTATCTCATTAAATGTAAGCCAATATTTAACTTTATTTTTATAACGTTTAGTTATTACATCAACATATCTAACAAAAAAATCTATTGCTCGACGATCATACCAGCCATTATACTTTCTTGCAAACTCTAGTGGTGGTTCATAGTGTGACATTGTTACTAATGGTTCAATTCCATACTTTGCACACTCGTCAAATATGTCATCATAGAATTTTAATCCCGCTTCATTAGGTACTAATTCATCACCATTGGGAAATATCCGACTCCAGGCAATTGACAAACGATAAACCTTAAATCCCATTTCCCCTAATAATTTAATATCTTCTTTCCAGTGATGATAAAAATCACTAGCATGTCGTTTTGGATAATAAACTTCATCATCCGTTGCTAATGCCTGATCAATCATTTCATCAGTAATATCACATAATCCATGTACATCAGTTAACTCTTTTAAACTTTTAGGATCCGTAAATAATGCCACGTCACTTACCGAAATACCTTTTCCACCTTCTTTCCAACCACCTTCAAATTGATTAGCAGCAGTGGCACCACCCCATAAAAATCCTTCAGGAAATTGTTTTGTCATTTTATCGACCTCCGTATTCTAATTTATTTTAATGTTAGCACTATTGATTATTAATTTCTTATTTGTTTCATCTTATGAAAAACAAAAGCAGTAGATTTCTCTACCACTTTCGTTAATCAATATAATTATTTAATAATCTGCCATCAGCAAAATTAAGCTCCGGATAATGAGCTTTTAAATTTTCTACAACATTACTGATACCGCTACCTCCAGATGTAGCGAAAGGTACAATTTGTTTTTTAGAAAAATTATAACTTTCCAAAAAGGTATCAATAATTCGAGGTTCAACATACCACCAGATTGGAAAACCTAGATAGATTATCTCATATTGATCAAGATTATCCAATTTGTTTAAAATCTCTGGTCTACAGCTTTGCGCCTTCATTTCTAAAGAACTGCGACTATTATCATCCATCCAATTTAAATCAGCACTTGTATACTCGATCTTTGGACAAATTTCAAATAATTCCGCTAATTCTTCTTGAGCCAGTCTAAGTGCGACTTTTTTTGTAACACCACTAGCACTAAAATACGCAACTAATTTCTTACTCATACATTTCCTCCTAAACAATAATAAAGGTATATCTCTATACCTTTATTATAAGATGACTTTAAATAAAGTCTAATACTTAGTTTTTATTAGTAGTAATGCTTATTAAGCATCTATGCTGTTTGTTCAATTTGTGCCTGTTGTTTTTCATATAGCTTAACAAAAGGTAAATAGATCAATGCAGATAAAATGATTCCTGCTAATTGACAAATTGGCGCCATAAAATTACCCCCAGATCCTAAAAATGCAATTAACAACGGTGGCATTGTCCACGGTAAATCGACATACATAATTGGACAAATATGAAGCATTGTAAGAACATAACCAAAAATAACAGTAACTAGCGGTGCTAAAATAAATGGGATGATTAAAGTTGGATTCATTACAATAGGAACCCTAAACATACTAACTTCACCAATATTAAATAATTCAGGTACTAAAGCAATTCGTGCAATTGATTTATTTTCTGGACGTTTACAAACTATTAACATAGCTATCGTCAAACCTAACATACATCCTGTTCCACCAGTGGCGAAGAAAGCCCGATGAAATGTATTATTGACAATATTACTTGGCTCCAACCCTGCTTTAATTGCATCAAGATTTTCAACAGCTAAAGTTGTTAAAATAGGATTGAAAACACCACCAATCATGTTATCACCATGTAATCCAATTGACCAAAATACTAAACTAATAAACATAAATGTTAGTACACCCGGTAAAGAACCACCTATATATAGTAATGGCTTTTGAATAACATTAAAAATAACATCATTAATGTAGACTCCCGATACCGCATTTACCCCCAAACCAACTAAAGAAATAATCAAAATTTCAATAAATGCAGGTACTAAATATTCAAATGATTTAGCAATTTGTGGTGGTACTTGATCTGGTAATTTGATTTTTAACTTATCAAGTTTAAATAATCCACAAAATAATTCTACTGCCACTATCGCTACGATCATTCCTGTAAATAGTCCTTGACTCCCTAATGAACTAGTAAAGATTCCACTCACAGTTTGAATTAATTCACCTCCCGCTTTAATATCTAATGATGTTTGAGTTACAGTTAATAATGAAACGACTGCTAATAAACCACAAAACATTGGACTGCTTTTTCGACTTGTTAAAACTTAAATTCATTACCGCTGGTACTAAGGCCCCTAATCCCGTGGTATCATTACAAATAACATTTGACCATAATACACCAATTGCTCCAATAATAGTAAATGGAACAAAAGTCTGAAATGCATTCTTGATTGATGAAAGATAACGATTTTCAGCAGCAAAAACGCCTACTTTCATCAATATATCTTGAAATTTATCCATAAAATTCTTCTCCTCTTTTAAAAACATTGTACTTAATCTTCGCTAGCAGATAATTAAGTTTTTTCAAGCCATATTCATCTTAGCAAAAAAATAATCATAAATAATAAATTGTCTAGATACAGGAATAAAAGTTCAATTATTTAGATTTATCAGTAAAATATTTCGTACTTTTAGTCCTATTTAAGTTTTCAAATCTTTAGTAAATAATTAGATACTCAATTAGTTTTACACAAATTGTAATGTACTATTAAAATCGTATAAAATAAAAAAGATTACTCGACTGAGTAATCTTTACAACCTAAAAACAAATAAATTATTATTTTAACTTTGAAATACCTGTTTCCAATATTTCCATTTGTAATAATGTTTGTTCATGAGTAATAATCTGAGGCTGATGCTTAACAATACAATCATAGATACCATCATACACTCGGGCATAGTCCCCTGTTACACTAACCACTTTTTCTTCGTGATAAAAACCATCTTGATCATAATAGATAAGGGTACCATAATGCTCCGGTGTATCAACTCCAAAATCTTTATTCGTCGGCATATAAAATAATTTTATACAACAAAACTAGGTCTTTCTTTAACTCTAAAATAACTTGATTTAACAGACACTTTCAACGTTCCATAATACATATCTAGATCAAAATAATCATTAAAACGCCCCTCTCCTAATAATTGACGAACATCATAATTAATTGTATCAGGTTTTCCAAAATAACTAATAACCTGATCTAATGTATGGCAACCATGCCCATATAAATATGACATTGCAGGATCAAAATGATTGATTTTTTCTGGAACCTCCGGACGATAATAATCAAAATGCATTTCTAATTCTAATAAATCTCCTAATTTCCCACTCTCTATTACTTTTTGTACCGTTAAAAAATCACTGTCATAGCGCCTATTTTGATATGCTGAGCAATACAGCCCTTTCTCATCAGCAAGAGCAAAAATCTCTTTAGCCTGTGCACTATTTTCCATGAATGGTTTCTCAACTAAACAATGCTTTCCAGCATTTAAGACCATTTTTGCATAATCATAGTGTAAGTGATGAGCTGTACAAATAACGACCATATCTATTTTAGGATCATTCAATATCTTATTAACATCCTCAACATACTCAACTCCATCAATAGTTTTCCATAAATCATGTCTAATCCTAATATCAAATATCTTTTTAACAATAAACTTATCTGATCTTTGTAAGACAAAAGGTAAATGGTAACGATTAGCACTTTTGCCATTCCCAATATAAGCTAAAACTAATTTATTATTAATCATTTTCAGATACTACTCCTTTCTATTATTCATAATATTTATATTTTATTTTTCTCATCATGATATTTTGATAAAACATCAACAATTATTTGGTGATCCTCATTATGAGCTAATCCAGATACAATAACACTTCCAATCATCCCTTTACCAACAATAATAGGATAAGCACCACCACATATCACATATCTTTCATCATTAGTGTATTGCTGATAACAATGACTTCGTTCATTCTCTTGCCAAATTTGATAAGTTGGCAATTTAAATAGTTCTACTGTGTTTTGTTTACGATTTAACCATTGATCACCTTTTTTGCCATTCATCAAATATTGAAAAACAATATCTTGATTTAAAACAATTCTGATTCTAATATTTTTTAAGTTTTCTTTTTTTACTTTTTCAACTAAATTACAACCAAGCAAAAAAGCATCTTCATTATCAAACTTATTAAAAGCAATTAGTTTTTCCATTTTATCACCCCATTTATTTATATCATAAATATTTAGAGGTTTTGTTTATTCCCCTTATTTAGTATCTAAAGTTCTATTTTAAAACCATAAATAACAATTTATAAGTACCTTTAGACCTAAATAAAAAGGAGTTTAATTAAACTCCCACTAAATTATTAAATTTCTTTTTCTTAGTAACAAAATATGCAATTATAATTGATGAAGCTGTTAAAGCCCAGCTAATTGGATAAATAATCAATAACATATTATATGTATTGAAATGCGGGAAGACTAAAAACATATAACCTAACCGAACCCCGCAAGTAAAAATAACACATAATAATGTTGAAATCATAGGACTGCCTAACCCCCTTAGACTACCTGACATAATTTCTATTGTCATATTTAAAACTTCAAAAATTAATATATATGTCATTCTGATTGTCGCCAACTCGACAATTTTAGGATTTGAGGTAAATATACCTGCAAAGAACCGATCAAAAACAATAAATATCATACTTAATGAGACTGTAAAAATAGTCCCTAAGATCATACAGCCTCGAGTAGATTTGATACATCTTTTATAGTTGCCTGCTCCATAATTTTGACTATTGAATGTAATACTAGCTTGTGAAAATCCAGTTATTAAATAGTATACATAAATTTCAAAATTCAAACCAACTGTTGAAGCCGCAACAACATCAGCTCCTAAACTGTTTATTCCTGATTGAATAATAATATTAGAAACATTAAATAACATCCCTTGAATAGCTGCAGGAATCCCAGTAAATAAGATATCTTTAGTAATAGTCTTATCTATTTTTAGTTTTTCTAATGATAATTTCAATGGTCCCTGTTCTTTAGTTAAGATATAAAATAATAATAAAGCACTAGTTGCATCTGCAATCAGTGTTGCTAATGCTACTCCTGCAACATCTAATTTACAAACAACAACGAAAAATAGTCCTAAAGTAACATTTACAACACCAGAAATCAATAAGCAGTATAGTGGTCGTTTTGTATCTCCACCGGCCCTTAGTATTGCTGCTTCAAAATTATAAATCGTTAAAAAAATCATTCCAATAAACGTAATCCGTAAAAACAAAGCAGCTTGATCGAGTACTTCTTTTGGTGTTGACATAATTTTCAATAGCCAGACTGCAATAACTTCACCAATTAAAGCAATGACAATCCCACTAATAATCGAAAGTAATATTGAAGTATGCACTGCTTTACTAGTATCTTTTTCATTTTGAGCCCCTAAAAACCGCGAAATAACAACATTTGCTCCGATTGATAAACCAACAAATATTGTAATAAATAAATTAGTAATCGGGCTGGTACTCCCAACCGCTGCCAAAGCATTACTTCCTGAAAAATGTCCTACAACAGCAACATCTGCAGAATTAAATAACTGCTGCAACACACTTGTTGCTGCCAACGGTAATGCAAATGCCAGTATTTTATCCCAAATACTTCCGTTCAAAATATCAATTCTCTTTTTTTCCATAATAAATCCCCCAATTTTCTCACTTATTATAAATCTTCTACTATACTTTAAGGCAAGGGATTTTCAAAAACTGAAAAGAAGCTTATTTTCCAAGTTTTACTTTATCTAAAAATAAAACGTAGCACTTATTCAACTACGTTTTATGAATACTTCATTATATACAATTTTAATAACAGTAAATAGTTAATATATCTGTAATATCAAAATTAAAAAGGTATTGATCAAAACTAATCAATACCCATATTATTTATTCACTTTTTAATTCTCGTCCATTCATCATATTACGACATCCATATAAAATCAAAAACGATATTGCAAAGTTTACAAATAGTGCAACATAGCTAGCTGCCATCATCGCCACGGTAGTGCCGCTATTCAACAAGATGGCAGTAGTGATTACAGCACTTGGAATCGCACCAATCAACATCACTATCATTCGCATAAAATTCTCCATCATTGGTGAAGTTCGACTCTTTAAAAGTCTAATAGATAGTACACTTCCACTAATAAAGATACTAGTATAACCAATAACATTTAATAGATAGACAATGATCATCATTAGACTTTGATGATAATATAGGCCCATTGCAATAAAAGAAACAGCTGCAACAACAAATATCTTTATAAATGTTGGAATGATTACCGCAATCAATTTACTAAACGGCTTATCAGGAATTAAATAAATTTGATAATTTTTTAATTCTTTAGATAAATCTGAATTTTGTAAAGAAGAAAAAATCCAAATTACCATCATATAAATAAACATTCCAAACCCAACGTCAACTGCTATTGTTACTGCAATATATATTCCAATTGAAATCAAATCACTAACACTAATAAAACTATTAGTTTTACGCATTAATAAAATATTTTTTGACATTACAGCATAAGCCCCTTGGCGAAACTCCCCCTTAATCCCAAGCTTTACTTTCTTATTTCTTAAAGCCTCCTGATCTCCGGCTTTGGCCGCTTTCATTCGTTTTGATAAATCTAGAGAATCTTGTAAAGCCTGTTCATAAAAATTACCTCGATAACCAATAAATAAAACATATACTAAGATTACAGCTCCACACAACAAAAGATATCCTAATGTTACTAACAAATAGTTATGCTCAACATAAGCAATCAAAGCTAACTTCATCCACCCAAAAATAGGAACTACGTAAAATAAATTTGATTGCACAAAATCCATAAACAAAGTATGATAATTACCCGTTTGAAGATATAAAACCAAAACGATAATTACAACAAAAGCAATAATAATACCAGGAATGATTTTCGAATACTTACGATATTTCTTATCCCCAATTGATAAAACATAAAGATAATCTGTTAATAATAAGAAAAACAAAACAGTGATAACAGATGCTAAGTAAGCTAGCACAATAAAAATAAAATTAAATCCGGCACCACCGCTAAATGCAGCTAAAAATACTAAACTAATCAAAGCAAGTAGAAAGGCCTGAATAATTGTTTGGAAAGTTAAATAGCTCATTACTTGTCTTCTAGTAAAAGGACCTGTAAAAAGATAGAATGCATCCTCACCTGTAAATAAAGCTTTTTTTGACTGCATCAATGTTGCAAATAGCATAATTGCTTGAAAACCAATTAATAATAAAATTCCCATGTGCAAATCTATATTATTAACAGCCATAATTTGACCTGCATCCACATTGAATAAACTAACGATCATTGCACCATAGAATAGAATCATAATAATAACAAATACTCCACTTGCTTTACGTTTAAATAAGTTTCTGATTGTCCCTTTGATTTTTAATAACCATAGTTTTAATAACGGTTTCATCTTACTCACCATCCGTTAACTCAAAGAAATATTGTTTTAACGATTCATCTTCTAATTCATCACGTAAAACGTGTTTAATAATTTTACCTTTATTCATAATATAAGCTTCATCATAAATATCCTTAATAATATCAATGATATGGGTACTAACAAAAACTGCACAACCTTCTTCCTTTAGCAACGTAAAAATTTTTAAAACATCTTCAATACTAGCTGGATCTAATCCCACCATCGGTTCATCGACTAATAAAGCTTGTGGCTGGATTAAAAGTGCTAATAACATACTCAGCTTCTGTGTCATCCCTTTGGATAACTCTTTAGCCATGCTTTTCCTTTTCCCTGTTAATTTAAATAATTCAAGATATTTATTCGCAATCTCGTGATAATTGTCTACTCGATACGCATTTCCAATAAAATCAATATGCTCATCAATAGTAAGCAGATCATACAAAATCGGTGTTTCTGGAACATATCCAAAACAACGTTTAGCCTCAATACTATCATTAGGATAACCACAAATTTTAATCTCTCCATCAAATTTCAAAAGATTAGCAATACTTTTGATCGTTGTTGATTTACCAGCCCCATTTGGTCCAAGTAAGATTGTGACTTTTCCCCCTTTAGCAACTAAATCAACATTATCAACAGCTCTAAAGCCATCATAAATTTTTGTTAAACCATTTACTTCAATCATTTCAAATTCCCCCTAGTCTATATATTCACTATACTCTAACGACCTAGGGCACTGTCAACCATTCATGCAATAATTAATACTTTTTAAGAAAATGGCACTAAATAGCTATACTCACCAAATAAATTATTGTGCTTAAATATAATAAACAGCTATTTTAAATATCAACAATAAGAAGCTTACTCTACAAATTCATTATACTTTTGCTTGATAATATCTGTTAAACGGACATCTGGATGATGATATTTCTCTCTTCTTTCAATTTCTTTTTCTTTAGACATATATATCGCTGCTGTTGGACACCAATGAAAACACGCTAAACAGGTCATACAATTATCTTTAATTTTAATTTTTCCTTCAATCAACTCAATATTATTCATTGGACAAACTTTTATACATGTTTGGCACCCGATACACTTCTCGTCAACTTTAATTCCACGCATATTACAAGCTTTATATACTGCAGAATTTTCAACTTCAGGTAATAATGAATAATCTATCTTATCTTGTTCTATTATTGATTTTACAAGTTTTTTGATATTTGTCTTTTGATTAGCTAATGTGTCTTTTATTTGTTCAACAGTACTCAAATAACTATTACCAGGCATTGGGATTCCCTTACTTAGTGCTAAACTTAAATTTTTTTCTTGTAAAAGATTATCAAATCTTTTTGCTACATCTCCGGGATGTCCTCTATATGTTGTGAATATAAAAATATAAGTATTCTGCTTAAATTTCATTTTTCTAATAGTATCCCTTATAAGATATGGCATATCCCCATAGTATATTGGAAAAACAAACCCCACTCGCTCATAATCAACTTCGATATCTTGTTTATTGTGAAGTGCTGCAAGCGATATAACATCACATTGCCCATCAAGAGATGCTGCTAATAGTTTTGCTGTTGTCAAACTATTGCCGGTTGCTGAAAAATAATAGATTCCTGTCTTCATATTAACCCCCTATAAATACTTTACTACTTTTAGAATTCTTAATTATAAGTATAACCAAATTAACTAATTTTGATAGTATTCTTTCAAACACAGAAAAAGAGGGGCTCATGTTTTTATGAACTCCTCACGTGTCATCAAATACTTAACTTAATGATATCGAAGCTTAACTTTCCTCAATTACTCCCATTAACTCTAAAATCCGATTTAAATCTTTAGTATCAGTATATTTGATTGTTACAGCCTTTTCATCAACCTTGATCTTAGTTCTAAATTTCTTTCTTAATAGCCCTTCAACATAGACATATTCCTTTGGTTTTTCAACTTTAGGACGATCTTTACGACTATTGCCTAATTCAATTCCCTTAACAATGTTTTCAACATCACGAACTGATAAGCCTTCTTCAATACAACGAGCAGCTAAACTTTCGGCTTTTTCTTGAGGAAGAGTAATTAAACAACGAGCATGCCCCATTGTAATTTTTCCTTCAAGTACATAATTTTGAATCATTTCAGGTAATTGTAATAATCTTAACGTATTTGCAATATAACTTCTTGATTTACCAATTCTTTTAGCTAATTCATCTTGCTTAAGATTCAATCTCTCCATCATCATTTGGTAGGCTTTAGCTTCTTCAATAGAATTTAAATTCTCTCTTTGAATATTTTCCAATAATGCAATTTCCATCATTTGTTGATCTGTAAAATCTACAATAATTGCAGGTATTTCTACTAATCCCGCAATTTTAGCCGCCCGACATCTTCTTTCACCAGCCACAATTTCATATCCCTGGATTGATTTCTTTAAAATCACCGGTTGAAAAACACCGTGCTCTTTAATCGAAATTGCAAGTTCTTGTAGCTTTTCTTCATCAAATAATTTACGAGGCTGATAAGGATTAGGACGAATTTCTTCTAAAGAAACTGTTATCTGTTTTGATTCAGGTGTATTTTTTTCAATATCATCAATCAAAGTACTAATATCTCCACCAAAAATAGCATCTAACCCTTTACCTAACTTTTTATTTTTAGTTGTTGCTGGCTTACGAGCAGCAGGCTTTTTAGTTGTAGTTACTGTTTTCTTAGTTGCTGTTTTTTTAGCCGCCATCTTTGCTGGGGCACTTTTTGTTGTATTATTTGGCATTTCGTTTACACACTTCCTTTGCAAAATCTCGATAAGCGCGAGCTCCTTCAGAATTATTATCATAATCAAAAATAGCTAGTCCTTCAGAAGGGGCCTCTGATAATTTAATATTTCTTGGAATCGCTGTTTTATAAACTTTTTCTTTAAAATATTTGCGTACTTCCTGTGATACTTCAACCCCTAAATTGGTTCTTTGATCAAGCATTGTTAGTAATACTCCTTCAATTGTTAATTGTGGGTTGAAAACACTTTGAGTTAATAAAACAGTATTTAATAATTGTGTCAATCCTTCTAATGCATAATACTCACACTGAACTGGTATTAAAACCGAATTACACGCAGTAAGTGCATTTGTATTTAATAAACCTAATGCTGGTGGACAATCAATAATAATATAATCGTATCTATCCTTTATTTTATCAAGCGCTTTTTTTAAGCGTTGTTCACGACCTTTTTTTACGTTCGCTAATTCAAGATCCGCCCCTGCTAGATCAATACTACCTGGTGCTACATCTAATTTAGCAATATATGAAGGAACGATAACATCATTAATATTACACTCTTCAACAATTATATTGTATGTTGATAATTCAATATGATCGCGGTCAATTCCAATCCCTTGAGTTGCGTTAGCCTGTGGATCCATGTCCACAAGAAGAACCCGATTTTTAGTATTTGCTAGAGCGGCCGCTAAATTAATACTCGTCGTAGTCTTACCAACGCCACCTTTTTGGTTTGTAATCGCAATTATCTTTGTCATTATTTAGCCTCCCTCATTAATATTTCTTCCCAATAGTTTCACCTAGTTTAACTACGGTCTCTTTATCATTCATACTATTTTCAATTATATCGTTATCAATAACAACTTGATTTTCTTTTAATAAAATAATTACTGTTGAACCGCCAAATTCAAAGTAACCTTTTTCTTCACCTTTAAAACATTGTTTCTTATCATGGTTAACGATTCTACCAACCATCATCGCACCAACTTCCATTTGAATCATTTTACCAAAATTTTTAGATTCAATTATCGTATAGCTGCGACTATTCTGCTTATAAATCGGATAATAATCATTAGCAATAGGATTAACTGTATGAAATCTACCTTTAATATATTTATTTCCTATAATTTTCCCATCATCAATAAAACTATAACGATGATAATCATCTACTGTCAATCTAAAAATCATCCAATAACCATTCATATATTCCTTAGCTAACTCATCGTCTTCTAATAATTCCCCCAATGAATACCTTGTATCTTTAATCATAAAACGGCTATCTTTATCAATTTTATAACATGATAACTTAGAATCAGCTGGGCTAATCAAAACATTATCATCAGCTAAAAAAGGGCGTTTTCCATCAACTATTTTACGAGTAAAAAAGTCATTATAACTCTTAAACTCTCTTTGTTCATACTGCGACATATCTATTTTATTTTCTTTAATAAACGGTGCAATTCTTCGTTTTGATAAACTAGAATTCATATACCAGCCACCTAAATCACTAACAAACTTGCATACAAGGATTTTTAAAGCACATCTACCAAGAAATGTGCCATAAAGTTTCTTTAATAAGTTATTTTGGCCCTCACCGTTAGTTTGAACATTCCCTAAACGATCAACGACTATCATTTTGTCACCACGATTTGAATCAACTCTACAATAACTAATACCCCTAAAGCCGCTAAGCCTTTTGACTGTACTTTAGGAACTTTAAAATCAACAATAAATAAAATCCCTGTAATCAACATCAAAGCACCATAAAGATAATCCAACTGAAAAATAACATATCGCAAAGCATATGCCATCGGCAAAATAAATGATGATGTTGTCACTGGCAAGCCTTGATAATACTTTCTCTTTTCTGTTGTTTCTTTTTGTCTTGTCTCTTCTTTAACATTAAAATATGCAAGTCTAATAACCGCAGCTAGAACATAAAATATCTCTATTGCTAGCCATCCAATTGAACTTAATCCAACATTATACCCTAAAATAGCCGGAAAAACTCCAAACGCCACTAAATCACATAAAGAATCTATCTGGATTCCAAAACGCTTTTCTTCATCTGTACGATTTTTCTTACTACGTGCTACCATACCATCAAAAGTATCACAAATACCACACATAATTAAGCAAATAAATGCCCATTGATACATCCCATTAAAAGATAAATGAATCCCTGCCATTGCAAATATCAATGACAAATATGTAAGAATAACCGTATAACTATAATAACCGATCATTTTTCTACTCCCTAATAAAATTTTCAACAAAAACAGTATAGCACATATTTAACTAATAAGGTACATTAATCTATCTTTTGTCTCTTAATAAATCTAAATTTATTTGATTAATTGATATAAAATAAAGCAATTGAGCAGTTCGCTAATTAAACATATTTTTTATTTATTCTAACCAATTTTTAATTGCCCTATCAATCTTGCACCTCTTAATATTTAGTTACTTCTATGCATTATATCA